>ERZ780228.129-NODE-129-length-80718-cov-6.299158_pt1 | contig 80718 bp, 76 predicted proteins | sample MGYA00511015_ERZ780228 | MGnify/ENA primary metagenome ERZ780228 (study PRJEB29588, sample SAMEA2161897) | human gut metagenome | biome: human gut; feature: human-associated habitat; material: faeces | place: Denmark | collected 2008/2010 ...
GTCTGCAATAAAAAAGTGAATAATGCGATCATTGAGAATCGAAACAAGATTATCAAGTGTATCAAGAACAACGCCAATGGCTACACCAACTGGTCTCGCTTCCGCAATCGTGTAATGTATGTACTCGACCCAAACGCTACATTTAGCCTGGAACCAAGGGAGAAATGATCATGGATGCACAAGACATTATTGAATTGATTGAATACTTCAGAAATCTTCAAAACAATGAAATGAAATTTGAAATTGAAGAACTACGAGGATACATTGACATAAGATTCGAAGAATTATATGACAAGTTAACTGAATACATTGATTTCAATCATTCAAATCACCCATTATAAAAGAGCAGAGATATTGAAATCTCTGCTCCCTAGTTAATAATCCTTTAAATACACATAGGGTTTTCGGCCCTACAATTTTTGAAGCCAACTTTTAGTCGACCCTATCTAATTGTGGATTACCTTTAATAATACAGTCTTCTACACTATTCTTTTCTTCATTTGTAGCTAATAAAATCAAATTTCCATCCTGATCAAATTGATAATCGTGATGAACTATATAATTACCCAAATTATAAATGTGTTCAATCCTGCCTAAATGATTGATGGCAGCCATTCGATGTGTAGATACACTCATATATAAGATTTGATTTTGCATCAACATACGATGAGAACGATATCCAATAATTGGAATTTCCCCACGCAAAACGCCATTTGTATCATACATATAGACAAAGTCTTGATCATCGGCATCATTTCCTAATAGTGTATATAAACCATTGCCTAAATCTTGTTTAGAACCAGACACTTGTTTAAGTTGTATATCTTCATCACCTAAAAGTGATCCCATTGTATAGTTTGTACTTACACTTTGACTTGTTCCATCCTTATAGGTGGCTGTAATTGTGATGGTATTTGTACAATTTGGAATCAAACCAATCAATTGAAACTCATGTTCCTTTTGATATTCTTTAGCCTGATAAGCCGTAGCTGTAAAATCCGCATAATCGCTGCAACTCACTGTATATGTAATTTTAGCCACTTTGGATGTATTAAAATAAACATACATCGATTGTGTATTGGTTGAAAATGGATTGTATTTCATAAATATATTTTGAAGTGTATAGTTACCATTTCCTTTTTCATTTTCTAAATCCGATAACGCTTGTTCTTGAAACTCCATCGTATAAATTTTATTGACTGTGACTGTAGATTGACTATCTTTATAAATTCCATATCCAATGGTAAGTCCAATAATCAGCACAAAAATCAATATATTTCCAAGTTTTTTCTTCATAAATAATCCACCTCGAAAATATTGTATTATGTTTTTCTTAAGATTTTAATGGAAATTTCAATTTGTCAAAAAAAAAGAAATAGGCATGATTATTTTAAGGGCATGAAAAGTATAATCACCTATTTCGTTAATGAGTATATATATTAAAACTTAAATAAACCTTAAATATATTCAATGCTATAATTTATGTGGTGGTGAAATTATGAAACTATTATTTAAGCAACGATTCTTTTCCTGGTTTGACAGTTATGATATATACAACGAAGATGGTCAGGTCATATATCAAGTCGAAGGAAAACTTTCTTGGGGACATAAACTAGTCATTTATGATCAAAATGGAAATGAAGTGGGTACTGTATTAGAAAAGGTGATGACTTTACTTCCTAAATTTGAAATCTATAAAAACAATGCGTATTTAGGATGTCTATCAAAAGAATTATCTTTCTTTACTCCACATTATAATATTGACTACAACGGGTGGCATATTGATGGAACTCTTACTGAATGGAATTATACAATTGTGGATGAAAGCTATGATACTGTAGCGATTATTCTTAAAGAAATATTTAATTTTACAGATACTTATGTCATTGATGTTAAAGATCCAGAAAATGCATTGGATGCACTTATGTTTGTCTTGGCTATTGATGCAGAAAAATGTTCTAGAAACAAGCGACAAAACAATTAGCACTCAGCTCTTGACTGTGCCAAATAATTGTACTATGATATTAGCAGTTAAAAGATATAAGTGCTAAGGAGGATTCAATATGCGCTATTACCCTAATTATTTTGATGACTTTTTCAACGATACTAAAAAACAAGATACAAGTACTGTATTAAGAACAGACATTTATGAAAAGGATGGATATTATCAAATTTGCATGGAGGTTTGTGGTATTCAAAAAGAAAATATTCAAATTGAATTAAAAGATGGCTACTTAAAGATCACAGCTACTCGTAATATCAACAAAGAAGATACGCGTGTGCTTCGTCAAGAAAGATTTACTGGAACTTATTCTCGTTCTTTCTATATTGGTGAAGGCTACAAACAAGAGGATATCAAAGCTCGTTTTGACAATGGTGAATTATTTATCTTATTACCTACAAAACCAGTGAAGCGTGAAGAAGAAACAAGATATATCAATATTCAATAGTGAGAGACTTGCGTCTCTCATTTTTTGGATTATACTATTTTTAATCAAGTGGAGGTATAGATAATGAGTGTATTAGATCAAAATATCGCAATCTTCAAATATTTTGAAGAAATCTCAAAGATTCCTCATGGATCTTTTCATGAAGAAAAAATTGCAGACTATGTAGAAAACTTTGCGAAGGAACATGATTTTAAATATGTTCGTGATGACATGAATAATGTGATTATTTATAAAGATGCTACACCAGGCTATGAAAATCACGATACTGTCATGTTGCAGGCGCATATGGATATGGTATGTGAAAAAAACAAGGATGTTGATTTTGACTTTGAAACCGATGCTTTAAATTTATATGTTGAAGATGGCTGGTTAAAAGCGAAAGGAACAACATTAGGTGCCGATGATGGATTTGGAGTTAGCTACATGTTGGCCATTCTTAGTGATGACACTCTAAAACATCCAAACCTAGAATGCGTTTTTACTGTGCAAGAAGAAGTGGGCCTATTAGGATCTATTAATTTAAAGAAAGAATACTTCAATGCTAAAAAAATGATTGGTTTAGATGGTGGTGGTGAAATTAGTACTTGTAACACAACAAGCGGTGGTCGCTATGCCTATGTCGATAAAACATGCACGTTTGAAGAAGTAAATAAACCAACTTATAAACTTATTGTCAAAGGATTAGATGGAGGTCATTCAGGTGCTTGCATTGATCAAGAAAAGGGTAACTCCATTAAAATCTTATTTAGAGTTCTACAAACATTAAAAGATCTTCAAATCGTATCCGTAAATGGTGGTCTAAAAGAAAATGCAATTCCTAGAGAAGCAGAAGCAACTTTCGTTTCAGACATTAAACCAAATATTGATTCTATCGTAAAAGATTTAAAAACAGAATTTGAATTTAGTGATAGTAAGCTTGATATTCAATTGGAAGAAACAGAAAAAGCTACTAAAGCCTTTACTTCAAAAGATACAAATGAATTAATTACACTATACTACTTACTACCAAATGGTTTACAGCATAAATCTATGGCCATTGAAGGATTGACTCTAGCTTCCCTTAACTTAGGTAAATTAAGAACAGAAGACAATGTTGTGAAATGTGCTTTCTGCATTCGTTCCCCATTAGAATCTATGAAGGATGAATTAGGAAATAAGATCAACATGATTGCACAATTATGTCATGCATTTGAACATGAAGATACAAACTTCTGCGGATGGAACTATGAAGCTAACAGTCCATTAAGAGATACATTAAAAGAAATCTTAAAAAGACAAGGTGTAGAAATGGAAACAGAAGCATCACACGGCGGTATGGAAACGGGTATTCTAAAAGGATTGATTCCAGATTTAGATATCATCACATACGGTCCTATTGCCGAAGGTTGTCATACGCCAGAAGAAAAACTGAACCTAGAATCTTTTCAAAAAGCCTATAAAAACTTATGCGATTTGATTGCAGAATTATAAGAGAAGTCTATACTTCTCTTTTATTTTGTGCTATAATACTTAAGCACATGGCGCGTTCGGCAAGCGGTTAAGCCACAGCCCTCTCAAGGCTGTATCACGGGTTCGAATCCCGTACGCGCTACCATTAAACAATTACTCCTTTACATAAAGGAGTTTTTTATTTTTTATACAGATTATATCTTAAAATTATATTTTCTCTTTCCAACAAACAATGTAATATATATTAAGAAAGGACAGATACATTCATAATGTTAGAAGGATTTGGAACTTTTTTATCTCTATAGGAATCGCAAAATTAATTTATGCCTTGTACCTAAAACACAAACAAAAGTAAGTCTAGCTATAGACTTTTTTATTTTAGCCAAAAGAAAAAGCACATCATCTATGATGCACTTTCTTCAATCTTACGCTTTTCAAGATATTTGATTTTTTCATCATGGACCCATTCCATAATGACACGATAATTAGTCATTAAGAAATCTCTCCATTCTGGTTGAACAATAACTTTTCTTTTAAGACCTCTATCATTTTCAATGATATATGGAAGTCTATATTTTTCATTATAATCTTTAATTGTTTCTATAATATCCTTAGGCCGATTCCAAATTGGATCATTACCACCTACATCCACCAAAAAACTCGATAACAAACGATATGGTGTCTGCATAATCAATAGTTTCTTATATTCCTTTAAAGCTTCATCATGTTGTTTCACACAAATAATAATTTCTTGTTTCGAACAATTTTCAGGCAAATACTTTTGGATGCTTAAAATCGCATTTTCCAATGCGTTTGTACGCTTTTGATGAATCAATGGACCCAAGTGATACCCTTTTTCTACCACATCCTCATAGGCTAAAGAAATCATTTCATCTAAGATTTCATCAAATTCAATTGTATCCTTATAAATCATTAAATTTAATATGGCCTCTAACCAATAAAAGGAATAAGAAGAACTCGTAAACTCTAAAATCTTCTCAAAATAATCCAATCGTAGTTCAAAACTATATAAATCTAAGAATTGTAATCGCTCGACATCTAACATACCCCTATTTTATCAGTTCTGTGTACTTTTTAGAAGATGCTTTACACTTTTCTATAGGATATTTCTTTTTATTTTGTTCTAATTTCATCAACAAAATCTCTTCCATATCCACACCTAGTTTGTTGGCCATCAAAATACAATAATTCATCACATCGGCAAGTTCTTCACAAACATGTTGCTTATCATATTCATTATTCCATTGAAAACATTCTAACAACTCTCCTGCCTCAATACTAATCGATTTAGCTAAATTTTCTGGATTATGAAACTGATCCCAATCTCTTTCCTCATTAAACTTTAAGATTTCTTCAACTGCCCTTTTCATCTTAATCCTCCATCATTCGATATTTCTTTGGTGATTTTAAATACCTGAATAAAATGCGTCACTTTATTAAATCCAACACTTCAGATATTTCCGTTACATTTAACATCTTATTGAAACAACGATTGCATTGTGCAATACTCATCGTTCCTGCATCCGCAATATCTTTTAAAGAAAGTTCATCCGCATAATGCGTATGAATATATATAAGCATCACTTTTCCAATACTTCAATATCTACAATATCATCTATTTGTATCTGAATATTCTCTTTAAAAAATAAAGTCTTATTTAATTCATCTATACGCTTAAAAGATAAAACTCTATTTAGGTACTTACCACCACTTTTTGTCTTATCCTTTTCAAAATAAGTGATTCTGCATTTCGATTTCAAATTTATCAATTCAATGATTTTCTCATTGATTTCAAGCTTTTCTTCATTTGATAAAATGCGTTTTGTCTGAGTTGTTCTTTGTTGCTCCAATATCGCCTCTTTATGACCTGTTAAAGCTGCAAAAGGTGCAAATTGAGCGGCACGATCTGACATAGACATCTTTGGATATTTACTTTTAGGGCGATCCATTGTATACCATCTTTCATCCATTATGCCTTATGCCCTCCAATCTGCGCATTTCGCTCTTTTGCCTTGGCACCCTTCTCAAAATCCGTTCCCTTTAAGATCGAATTCTTACCATATTTATTCTTTATTTTTAAAGTCACCTTTTGAAGATCATTTTCCTTCTTTAATTCTTCTTCATCCACAGTTGAAAATAAATCCAACTGTTCGAAACCACGATTCTTTTCATCTATTACTTCTATTGCCGCCACATTGATTCTTCGCACCAATAAACTAGAATCCACATACTGATCATATACATCCAATATATTTTGAATTAGAATTGAATTCGCATTTGTCTTTTGAGGTAAATGAACAATTTTATTTAAGCTTTTCGGCAAAAATCTCCCATAAAAATCAACCATCGTTTCGCCCGTATAATCCGCATTTGCTTCATAACCAATAGTAAGAACCACTTTATTTGTCACCAAATCCTTATCCACCAAACTTAAAGCTAAAGATTCCACCATTTCCTTTACTAAAATCTTAGCCTTTTCTTTTTCATACCCACAAGATAAGACTTGTCCCGAACCAATACTATTCTTTTCTGGCTTATATGCCTTGATATCTTCCATTGTACAAGGCTCATACCCCCACGCATGATCAATCAATAGTTCGGCATTTACACCAAATGTCTTAAACAAAACATCCTCATGTTCCAAGCTAAAGGTACAAAGCTTACCCATTGTATCAATACCTAGTTTATGCAATCTTTTCTCATATCCTTTTCCAACACGCCAAAAATCAGTCAAAGGCTTATGATTCCACAACAATTTACGATACCTACATTCATTTAAAGCCGCAACACGAACCCCATTTTCATCTGGATCTTTATGTTTGGCCACAATATCCATTGCCACCTTGGCAAGATATAAATTGGTACCAATACCTGCTGTAGCCGTGATGCCAGTTGTTTCATAAATATCTAAAATCATTTTCATCGCGAACTCTTTGGGTGTTAATTGATACGTATTTAAATATGGCGTCGCATCAATAAACACTTCATCAATAGAATATACATGAATATCCTGACTTGAAACATATTTCAAATAGATATTATAAATTTGTGTACTGATATCCAAATAGTATTTCATTCTTGGAGGTGCAATTAAAAAATCAACTTCATATCTAGGATTCTGCTTTAAAATTTCATCATCACTCGACTTACCATCAAAACGCAAAAATCCCTTTTTCCTTTTGACATTCACTTGCCTTACCTTTTGATTCACCTCAAACAAACGACACCTTCCACCAATGCCATACTGCTTTAAAGAAGGCGATACAGCCAAACATATTGTCTTTTCTGTTCTAGAAGCATCCGCCACCACAAGATTGGTTTTTAAAGGATCCAATCCTCTAGATACACATTCACAAGAAGCATAGAAAGACTTTAAATCAATAGCTAAATAAATCTTAGACTTCATGAACGTGTAATCTTTTTAAGAAGACCATTTAATTCATCCAAACCAGAAGTCACTTCATTCAATTGACCTCTTAACGTAGGAATCATCTGTTTCAACTCTTCTTTTGCGGCTTTTTTTGCTTTTTTCTTCTGATATTTCTTTACCTTTTGAATTATTTTCATCTAAAACTCCAATCGCATTTGATACCAAACTACACCACCATGAACACTTGAGGATACACCCTCATTTTTAAATCCAAACTTACTATAGTAAGGCACCAATCTATCTTTACAAGTTAACACTAATCCTTTTCGGTTTTCTTGTCTAGCCAAATCAATCATTGCACACATGATCTTCGCGGCATAACCATTTTTTTGATAATCTGGTAATGTATTTAATCCAAATATCATTTGCCAGTCACCATCTTCATCATGCATCGAAGCATCACTATACATTTCATCCGTTAAATCTCTTTGGTTTGTACAAAAACCATCGATAAAACTAATCAATTGATTTTTTTCGAACAATAAAAGAAAATGATTCGCATATACATTTAATCTTTCTTGAATCTCTTTTGAAGTCGCTGCTTCATTGGGTGGAAAACAAATTGCTTCTACCTTAGATAATATTTCTGCATCTCCAATCGTTCCTTTTCGAATCATGAAATCACCTCGCAGGTATTATACCAAAAAAGAAGTGATTACTCACTTTTTAATGCCTCTACAGGATCTTTTTTACTCGCAATCTTGGATGGAATCAATCCTGCAAGAATGGTTAATACTAAATCAATGAAAATCAAGAATACAGCTCCATTGACTGGTAATTTGGCAATATGCGAAACACCAGTCATATTCTCAACCACCATGCAGATTGGAATATTCAATACTAAAGTAATTAGAATACCTAATACACCACTAATCAATCCAATAATGAATGTTTCTGCATTAAATACACGCGTAATATCTTTCTTGCTGGCACCAATTGATCGTAAGATACCAATCTCTTTTGTACGCTCCAATACAGAAATATACGTAATGATACCAATCATGATGCTTGATACAATGAGTGATACAGATACAAAGGCAATCAAAACATAACTAATGATATTCACAACATTTGTCACAGAACTTAACATCGTTCCAATAAAATCATTATATGTGATCACATTGCTCTTTGTCTGCTTCTTATTATAAGAAGTAATCAAATCACTCAGCTTTTCTTTTCCATCAAAACTTGATGCATATAAAGAAATCTTTGTCGGAGTTGAATAATCTACAACACCAAGTTTAGTCAAATTTGAATCATATGTCGCATTGATATTTTCATTATACGTATTCATGTAATTCATCAATTCTTCTTGCGACATACTTGAAAGCTGCATCATCTGCTCATTTGTAAGATTTGACATACTCATCTTTTGACCTGAGGCAAATTCAGCCTGTGTAAAAATATTGATATTTGGATTTGTCTTTTGTTCTTTTACAATTTGAGCATTCTCCGTCTTAGAAGTTACATACTCTTCCATAGCCTTTGTATAATACACACCACCCATTGTTGGTTGTGATACAGTTGAATCGCTTGGTTTAATAATTCCAACCACATTGATTTCAGGACTCTTCAAAACAACATCCTTCATATACGATTCATTTTCACTTTGGTTGATCCACAAACCATTTACCTTTTGATATAAATCGCTATTTAGAACCAATCTAAACTTCAAATTTAAGATATCATCCACACTATACGATTTTAGATTTGTCTTTGAAATCTTGTCCGTCTCTCCATTTAAAATCTTCTGATAATTTTTAACCAATTCATCCTGATCCAATAATCCTAAAGAATAAAGTGCATAATCGGTAATCTCATTATTTTCATCGACCTCTAAAACCACCTCATTATAGTTTGTTGGCCATTTACCTTCAACAAGCTGATACTCATCATCACGAAGCTTTTTCGATTCTGGTAAAGAAAGCCACACTTGATCATTGGTCATAGCACTTGAATCCATGAATTGCGATTGAATCGACATCATATCCGACATGCCTAATTTATCTAACAAACCATTTGGCGATACTTGTACTAAACCAGAATCGGTATTTTCATTATAAACCTGAAGATTTAAATTATAATCATATTCAATTGCTTTCGCCGTCTTTCTAAATTCTTTACCCTTACTACTTTCAATATACGTTTTAAAAGCCGATAAGTTATTCTTTTTTGAACTCGATAAAGATTCTAATACATCCTCCACATAAGGACGAGAATAGATTTTAGAATCCGTATGTTCTTCTGTCTTTTTCTTCATGCCCATCATCGTTGTCATTAACGTAGACATATCACTTGAATTAGCCTGAATCTCAATCGGATAACTGGCCATAGTATCATTTTCCATTTGATCAATATAAGACTGCATACCATGCGACAATGACATAATCAATGCGATTCCAATAATGCCAATGCTTCCGGCAAAAGAAGTTAAAAATGTACGTGCCTTTTTTGTCATTAAATTATTTAAACTTAATGAACAAGCCATTTTAAAAGACATGCCAGGTCTTTTTAACACACTCATATCCACATTCATTTCTTGTTCATTAAAAGGATTAGAATCCGATACTAAAGAACCATCCTTTAAGCGAATAATTCGACTCGAATATTCATCTGCCAATTGCGGATTATGGGTAACCATAATGACAAGCTTATCTTTTGAGATTTCCTTTAAAATCTCCATAATCTGCACACTTGTTGCACTATCCAAAGCACCAGTTGGCTCATCTGCCAAAATAATATCTGGATTATTGACAATAGCACGAGCAATGGCCACTCGCTGCATTTGTCCACCCGACATCTGGGTTGGCTTTTTATGAATTTGATCCGAAAGTCCAACCTTATTTAAAGCCTCTATAGCTCTTTTTCTTCTTTCCTCTTTATTGACTCCCGTTAGTGTTAAAGCCAATTCTACATTACTTAAAACACTCTGATGCATGATTAGATTATAGGATTGAAACACAAAACCAACCTGATGATTACGATACGTATCCCAGTCTTTATCACTATAATCCTTTGTACTCTTTCCATTGATAATTAAATCACCCGAAGTATAATGATCTAAACCACCAATAATATTTAGAAATGTAGTCTTACCACATCCACTCTGTCCAAGTATTGAAACAAATTCATGTTCACGAAAAGAAAGTGATACACCTTTTAATGCATGTACAATTTCATCTCCTGAAACATAATCTTTCATAATATTTTTACATTGAAGCATAAAATCCCTCCGCTTGAGTTAATTATAAAAAAATATCTCTTGATTTTTCAATCGACTGATTTTAACATATTGTTACGAAAGCAACAGGTGTTGATTATGAACAGAAAAATACAAATGACAAAAAGATGTATTCGAGAAGCTTTATTCGAATGTCTAAAAGAAAAAGACATCAATAAGATCACCATTTCTAGCTTATGTGAAAAGGCTGATATCAATCGTTCAACCTTCTATAAGTATTATGGCAGTCAATATGATGTCATTAAAGAAATGGAGCAAGAAGTCATACAATTGATCAATAAACAATTAAATGATCAGCCAAAAGAAACTTCTTTTATTCAATTACTCCAATTTTTAAAATCCAATAAAGAAACCATCAAAATCTTTTTTGAATGCAATGTCGACAATGAATTTCCTAAACAAGTTCTAGCACTCGATTCCATCAACAATCAACTTGAACAAGTTTCGCAAAACGATCCATATATCAAAAACTACATCCTTTTTGGATCTTTGGCAACCATTCAACAATGGATCGATGCAGGATGTATTGAATCTTGTGAAGAAATTGCGAATATCATCAATCACATTGTAGGTAAACTGGTGAATTAATCAAGAACACGGTTTTTGTATACACGAATTGAAATCATCATAGAAATAAAATATAGAATAAAACTTGTAATCAATAAATCTACACTAAACATTATAGGATCTAATGTATTCAATACAGATTCTATAGATTCAAAGAATTTAGGAATAAATTGATTTAAGAAAGCGAATAAGAAAGTACATCCAAACACAACCACAAACAAAACAATTCTTCCTTTTTCATTACCTTCCTTTAATTGAAAAGGCAAAGATAGAGCCAACAACAACAAAGCTGTTGATAAGATTATAAGTGTTTCCATGAAGCCACTTTTACTAAAACAACCTAATATTGTGACAAACACAAAACCAATCCCTGTAATAATCAAAGAAAACAAATATTTTTCTTTCACATAATCCGATTTAGAAATGGGTAAAGTAAATAATGTATTTAATCCGTGATTGGCTTCATCATACGAAATTGTAGATAAGCTTAATATCGCAAGAACCATCAAGATATAACCTGTCGCAAATGAAATATCATTTATCCCACCAATGATTCCAATGAACAACATAAACAATATGACTTTCTTACTTTTTATCATCAACAAGAAATCTTTGACTAACAATCCCTTCATATAGTTTCCCCCTTGATCATATATTCCATCAAATCATCAATATGTGCTTTTTCAATGACTAGATTTGGATAGTTTTCTACATAAAATTGTCTTTCATTTGTAAGATACGTCGTGCCTATCCTTTTTAATGCATAGCTTAAATCCACAGTTTCATCTACACCCTTTAATAATGCATATGATTCTAGATCCTGTTCTTGCAGAATGATTTTTCCTTTTTCAATAAAGTAAAATTCATCACACAAACCCTCCAAATCACTTGCGATATGTGAACTAATCAATATGGAAACCTCTTCATTTTGTTCCATATAATCACGCAACAAATCTAATACTTCATTTCGTGCAATCACATCTAAACCACTCGTTGGTTCATCCAACAATAATATTTTCGCATGAAGACTTGTCGCAATAATGATCTTCAATTTTGAAAGCATACCTGTAGAATATTCTTTTAATGGTTTCTTTATATCCAATTCGAAATTTTTTACCATAGAATCAAAATAATCACAATCAAAATGTTTATAGGAATACATTAGAATCTTTTTAATTTCAAGAACATTTAAAACCAAACTAAAACTCGAATCATTCCACACAACACCAATTTCTTCTTTATTCACTTGATTTGTATGTTTATCATCATCTTCAATCAAACCAAGATACAACTTAAATAAAGTTGTCTTACCCGAACCATTACGACCAATCAAAGCCGTTATTGTTCCTGGCTTTAATTCAAGTTTACAATCCAATTTAAAATCATTATATGTCTTTACAAACCGCATACTATTATTCCTCCATCAAGATATCAAATAAATCTCTAATTTCATCCTTTGATAAATCATAAGATTTCGCTTTATCAAGTACCTTCTCTAAATCCTTTTGGATTTCAACTACACGCTGCTCATGTACCAAGCCAGGATTTACCCCTAACACAAACGAACCCTTACCTTGAACCGTTCTACATAAGCCATCCGCTTCTAAAATGTCATATGCTTTTTTAACAGTTAAAGCCGATATTTTTAAATCTTTTGATAGACCACGAACACTCGGTAAAGCATCTCCTTCTTTTAACTTACCATCCACAATATTTTGTTTCACTTGATTCACAATCTGTTCATAAATAGGAATCATTGAACTATTATTGATAATAATCATTGTATCACCTTCTATATAACAGTGTATAACAGTATATATCACTTGTAAAGAAAAAAATTAGGATAAAACTATCCTAATTCAAGTGTCGTCGTTAAACTATAACGTGCATATAGAAACTAAGCCGTGCATTTTGCGAGACAGAACACAAACCGTTAAAGTAAGAACGGGTAATACTCACTTGAAACGGTGAAACTAAAAACGGGTAACGTAGTCTAGTATTAGACTAAAAAAGCCGTTTCAATTTAGTCATTATCTGGTCTAATTTAGTCATTTTTGTCAATGTTTTCATAGAACTAAGAATTACATTTACTTATTCGTGCTCAATAAAGCACAATAAAACAAAGAAACATCAATTCTCTTTGTTCTTAGGCGTTCGAGATGTAATCACAGATGTTCTTAGATGCAGGTGCTTTCGATGAAGGTCTTCTCTTTTTACAACTTGGACAAACCATCCTCACGGAAACCTCCAAAACACTCCCCATAGTTAAATAGAAGGCATAAAAAAAAAAAAAACGGGTAAATTGATGAGGTTTACCCGTTACTAGTTTTATCTATACATCAAAAAATTTCTTTGCGTTATTATAGAAAATATCTTCTAAGCCCTGTTCATCAACGCCACACATTAATACTTTTTGCATCTCAACTGTAGGATGATGGAAAGGACCATCCGTTCCAAATAGGATTCGATCGTGTCCTACTGTATCATAGGCCTCTTTGATTTTTGTATGCATTGGCATACCCGACATTTCCAAGTAAATATTTGGATATCGTCTAGCCATTTTTAATGCTGCATCAATATAAACTCCATGACCATGACCCATATGAATCATTAATACTTTACAGTTGGGATGTCTTTCCGCTAACAATCCAATTTGCCAAGGAAGTGAATAAGGAGGATGGCCTGAATGAATACAAACAGGAATTCCATATTCTTCGGCCTTATCTAATACGGGATCTACAATTTCACTATCCGCACAATACGCGTGGCGTAATGGCTGCAGCTTAATAGCTTTAAAACCAAGCTTTACATATTGATCAATCAAATCCAAACAATTTGGCTCTAAAGGATTCACATAGACACAACCTTCAATACGTCCTGGATATTTCTGCATAGCTTTATAAGCTTCTTCATTATCCAAAACACAAATCATTGTCGTTTCAATTTCATATGTGTCCATTAATGAAATCAATTCATCTGCATCCATTCCTACATTGGCCCATCCACCAATATAACCTAAATGTGCATGTGCATCGATTTTTTTCATGCGACAACTCCTTGTAAAGATACTACTTTAGATTTAGCTAAGATATTGGCAACAATCGCATAAATAACAAGTCCCATAATCGTTTGAGCTAAAAGTCTAGGTACAGACGCAAAGGCAACTGCTGCTGTAAATAAAGGAATCTTAAATAGTGTATATGCGAAACATTGAAACAAACCACCAAGGCTAGCTCCGACAATCCAATCTAGTTTTTCATTGTTCCCTTTTTCAAGTACAACACCCATGATATATCCCATGATGAATTTGAAAATAAATGTAGGAAGTACCCAAATCATAGCGCCTGTTAATAAATCACTTAAAGCCGCACCTAAACCTGCAGCTAGAGCACCATCTTTTTTACCTAAGACAAGTACAGCTAAAAATGCCATACAATCTCCCATATGTGTATATCCACCCGTTGCTGGATTTGGAAGTTTAATTGTAAATGTACATACGAAGATCAACGCGATCATTAAAGCTGTTTTGGCAATTCTTCTTGTTGTTTCATTTGTCATAATCATTTCTCCTTTTTAAAACTTGTCCCTATATTATCATTTTACTGTATCCTTTAAAATATACAGTTTTAACTTAATTTTAAGGGACAACAATTTAAGAAACATTTAAGGATTACATGTTTTAATAGGTCCATGAAAAAATTATTAATGACACTTTTACTCACATTCTGTATAGGATGCACCTATACTTTACTCAATGAAAAAGATACAACAGTTTCTGCCAAAAGCACAAAAGAAACTATCATGATTGATGCTGGTCATGGAGGATATGATGTAGGGGCTGAAAGCAACTATGGCGATTATGAAAAAGATATCAATTTAGATATCGCACTACTTGTTGGAAAACAACTCAAATCCTATGGCTATAAAGTTGTATACACGCGTACAAGCGACTCTGTTTCATGGTCAAATGATAATGTAGAGGATCTACAAACCCGTTGTGATTTAGCTAAGAAAAAGAATGCCGATTTATTTGTATCGATACATTTAAATTCCAGTGAATATGAAGCCAATGGATATGAAATCTATTGTGATTTTACCAACAAGAACACTGTGAAATTGTCCAACTCTATTCTTGATCAATTGGATAAACTCGATTATTCTTCGAATCGAGGCTTATTAGATACAAATGAAACACCTTTGTATGTGGTTGCCAACAATGAAGTGGATGCGATATTGATAGAAGCTGGATTTATATCCGATGATTCAGATTTATATTATCTTAAAAATCATACAAGAAATATTGCCACAGCCATTGCCAAAGGCATCAAAAAAAGTCTGAATGAATAATCAGACTCTTTATTTTGCGAATTGAGCATTATACAATCTTGCATAAACTCCATTCATATTCAATAATTCTTCATGTGTGCCTTGTTCAACGATATCTCCATGTTCAAGCACAAGAATCTTATCTGCATTGATAATAGTAGATAAACGGTGTGCAATCACAAAACATGTACGATTTTCCATGACACGATCCATTGCACCTTGAAGACGTCTTTCAAGTCTTGTATCTACACTACTAGTAGCTTCATCCAAAATCAAAACTTCTGGATTCTTTATAAGAGCACGAGCAATTGTTAATAATTGTTTTTCACCTTGAGAAATATTGCTACCTTCTTCATTGATCAAAGTATCATAGCCATCGGTTAAAGTACGTATAAAGTGATGAACATTAGCTTGTTTTGCGGCTTGGACAATTTCATTTTTTAATGCTTTTTCATTTCCATACGCAATATTTTGTTCAATACTTCCCTCAAACAACCACGTATCTTGTAGAACCAACGCAAAAAGTTTTCTTAAATCATGATATGACAATTCTCGAATATCAATACCATTAATTTTAATACTTCCACCCTTTACATCATAGAAACGTAGTAATAAGTTTGTCAATGTTGTCTTACCTGCTCCTGTAGGACCTACAATAGCGATGGTTTGACCTTGATGTACATCAATATTAACATCCTTCATTAATAGATTATCATCATATCCAAATTGTACATGATCAAATTCAATAGTGCGAACTTCATCAATTTGACATTTGGATATAACATCCTCTTCAATTGGTTGATTTAAGAAAGTGAATAAACGTGACATGGCACTAAAGGCAGATTGTACTGCACTTGATAATTGAGATATTTGAGAAATCGGATCGTTGATTTGCCAAATATAACGAATAAATGCTTGTAGTTGCCCTAATGCGATAGTTCCATTTAATACTTGAAGACATCCAACAAGGCTTGCACAACCAATACTTAAATAGGTAATCAAAGAACATAATGGATTGATCAAGCTCGATACAAACTGCGCCTTAAAACTTGATACACGCATTCTTTCATTATCTTTTTGAAATCTTTCTAAAGCATGTTCTTGTTGATTATAAGAAAGAATCTCACTATATCCATCATACAATTCATTGATGGTACCATTTAAATCGGCTAATGTATTTTGTTGATCATCAAATAAAGGCTGTGATTTCTTAACGACAAATTTTGATAAAAGCGCAATAACAGGTAATGCCACTAGAATAATACACGTCATTAGTACATTGATTCTTAGCATCATGAATAGCACAAAAGTAAATGTACATATAGCCGAAATCACTCGTGATAAAGTTTGTTGCAACGCATTCGATAATGTATCCACATCATTTGTGATACGTGATAATAACTCTCCCGTTTTTTCTTGATCAAAATAAGAAACAGGTAAATGATGAATTTTATTCTCAATCGCATTGCGCACATCAAACATCGTCTTCTGAATCGCATCCGTCATAAAAACAGCCATTAAAAATTGAGATATTGTCTTCACAATATAGATGGAAAATAAGATACATAAGATATGTACAACTTTATCTACCTGAATTGGTTGATGCGCTGAAATATCTTTAGCTAATTGCGTAGTGATCATACCTTCTACAGTCGGATTTAAGGCAAAAGTCACTTGGGCTGTAATAACCATTAAAATTCCAAATAACAATTTAAAGCGATATGGCTTTATAAACACAAACAGATGAGATAGACATTCAGTAAACTTCATTTTCTTAGTTTCTTTCATAATCATCCAACTCCTTTTGTGTTAATTGTGAATGAGCAATCTCTTGATAAACACTACAATCCTTTAACAATTGTGCATGTGTTCCCATTCCAATAATCTGACCTTCATCCAAAACAATGATCATATCCGAATCCATGATGGTAGAAATTCTTTGGGCAACCACAAAGAAAATCGCATTCTTTACTTCTGGTTTCAATGCCTTTCTTAATGTCGCATCCGTTTTAAAATCTAAAGCACTAAAACTATCATCATAAATATAAAAGGATGGCTTTTTTAAGATAACACGAGCAATCGATAGCCTTTGTTTCTGACCACCCGAAATATTCGTTCCATCCTCTGCAATTTCATCTTCATACCCATGCTCTCTTGTCGAAATAAAATCGCTGGCTTGCGCAACCGTTGCTGCATGAACCATCTCTTCAACACTAGCCTCAGGCTTTCCAAAACAAATATTCGATTGAATACTTCCCTTAAACATATGTGCCTTTTGTGCAACATATCCAATTTGGGTACGTAAACTCTCTAAATTATATTTACGAATATCAACACCATTGATTTCAATCGATCCACGACTTACATCATAAAATCGATTCATTAATTTTACTAATGTACTCTTACCAGATCCTGTACTTCCAATCACGGCAATCTTTTGCCCTTTATGACATGAAAAATCAATGTTCTTTAAAACGGCTTCTTCTCCATTTGGATACGAGAACGTAACATCTTTAAAACTCAATGTTTGAATTGAATCCAATTGAATAGAATTTTCATCATTGACAATACTTGGTTTTGTATCTAAAACCTCCATAATACGCTTAGCCGATACATTCGCTCTAGGATACATCATAAACACCATACAGAAAATCAAAACAGACATCATAACGTGGAATAAGTATTCTACAAAGGCCACTACATTTCCTAAGGTAACAGCATTCGAATTTAGTAAAGTACAACTTAAATAATATACAATCACCGTTGCGATATTCATCAAAAAGAAAAAAGATGGTTCCGTACAAGACATCAATTTAAATAGTTTTGCGCTTTGATCTCGATAGAAATTATTTTCATTAGAGAAACGTCTCTTTTCATACTCTTGTTTATTAAAAGAACGAATAACACGAATTCCCGTAATATTTTCACGCAAAATTTGATTAATGTGGTCAATCGACTTTTGTTGATTCTCACTCAATGGTTCACTTACTTTGGCAACAATGATCACGCCCAAAATAACAACAGGAATCGTAGCTAAGACTACATAAGATAGTTCTAAAGAGATTTTTAAAATTAACATAACCGAAACACACATCATAACCGGTGTTAATAATGCAGATTTTAAAATCACATTTAAAAATAACATAATTTGATAGGCATCATTATTTGTACGTGTAATCATACTGGATACACCAAACTTTTCCATTTCAGCAGCCGAGAATGCTTGTGCATGTTCAAAAACGTCATTACGAATATCACGCGTAATATTTGTCGATATTTTTGAGCAGCAATAGCCAAGTAGCACAACCCCACTTACACCAATCACACTAATGAATGCCATCAATCCAAAACGACTATATAAATAAGTTGTGTCTTGTGTTTCAATACCATGATCAATCATATCTGAAATGATGGTTGGAATTCCAAGTTCAACAAGAGCAAAACCAAATACGCTTATAAAATCCAACAAGAACCATTTTTTATATTTCATTAAATATTTCCATATAAGCTTCATAAATTCCCCCTACAAAAATAAAAGGGGTTCAATAGAACCCCGAATCAATTATTCACCTAATTTAGTTTTAACTGTTTCTAAAACTTCATCAGCAGTGTCTTTATTTAAGCATTCTTGAGCTAATCCTTGCATTTCTTCATAGCTTAAAGATTTAACAACCTTACGAGCCTTTAAGATTTGAGTAGCACTCATTGAGAATTCGTCAAGACCTAAACCTAAAAGAATAGGAACTGCATGTGGTTCACCAGCCATAGCTCCACACATTCCAACCCATTTACCATGTTCGTGAGCACCTTTGATTGTGTTAGCAACTAAACGTAATACACTTGGGTTGTATGGTTGATACAAGTATGAAACGTGTTCAGACATACGGTCAGCAGCCATAGAGTATTGGATCAAGTCATTTGTACCAATTGAGAAGAAGTCTGCATATTTAGCAAATTGATCAGCAAGAACTGCAGCAGCAGGAATTTCAACCATCATACCTACTTCAATGCTGTCACTAACTGCAACACCTTCAGCAACTAATTCAGCCTTAACTTCTTCAAAGATTGCCTTCGCATCACAGAATTCTTTAACTGTAGCAATCATTGGGAACATGATGCAAAGTCTTCCATATACGGATGCACGGCATAAAGCACGTAATTGAGTTTTGAAGATATCTGTTTCTTTTAAGCAAAGACGGATTGCACGGTATCCTAAGAATGGGTTCATTTCTTGTGGGAACTCATAGTAAGATAAGTGTTTATCTCCACCAATGTCTAATGTACGTACAACAACTTTTTTACCTTGCATACCTTCTAATACTTGTTTGTATGCTTCAAATTGTTCGTCTTCTGTTGGGAAGTGATCTGAATCCATGTATAAGAATTCTGTACGGAACAATCCGACACCTTCACCACCATTAGTCAATACACCTTCAACATCTTTGAATCCACCGATGTTACCAGCAAGTTCAACTTCGTGTCCGTCTTTAGTTACTGATTTTTCGTTTTTCAATACTTTTAATTCTTCTTTTTCTTTTAAGAATGCTTCAGCCTTAGCTTCATATTTAGTAATTGTTGCTTCATCAGGATTGATTTCAACAACACCATCTAATGCATCTAATGCCAAAGTATCACCAGTCTTACATGCATCACATACACCAGGGCATCCTACAACTGCAGGGATTTCCAATGAGTTAGCCATGATAGCTGAGTGAGATGTTTTACCACCGATTTCAGTAGCGAAACCCTTAACAAATTCATTTAACTGAGCTGTATCACTTGGAGTCAAGTCGTGAGCAACGATGATTGAATCTTCTGCAATGCTTGTTAAATCAGGAATTGTCAATCCTAATAAGTTACATTTTAAACGGAAAGTAACGTCTTTGATGTCAGCTGCTCTTTCACGGAAATAATCATTATCCATGCTTTCGAACATTTCAACCATTTGGTTAGCTACTTGTTCAGTTGCATATTCAGCATTTACACCATCATTTTCGATCATAGCTTTAATTTGACCAGCTAATTCAGGGTCACCAGCCATCATCAAGTGGGCATCGAATACAGCTAATTCTTCTTCACTTAAACGCTTAGCTGCTCTTTCTTTTACTCCTTCGATATCCTTTTTAGTTTTTTCTAGAGCATCTTCGAATTTTTTAACTTCTTCTTCAGCTACTCCTGCTTTTTTTTCAATAACAACTTTTGGTGTTTCCAATTTGTAAACTTTAGCTACAGATACACCAGCACTTGCTGCTATCCCTTTTAACATGATAAATTCCTCCTAAAACAAGCGAAAAACGCTTTCATTTACGACTTAAATTTTATCACTTTTTTTTCAAAGATACAAGAAAAGCAGACATTTGCATGCCTGCTAATTTAACCCCTCAAATTGAAGCTTATAATATTTCGCATAAGTACCATTTAATTTCATCAATTCATCATGCGTTCCACGTTCATGCATACCTGTCGCATCAATTACGACAATCTCATCTGCATTACGAATCGTAGATAAACGATGGGCAATCGTAATACAAGTACGATTCTTGCTTAAATCTTCTAAACTTTTTTGAATGATTCTCTCACTCTCATTATCCAAAGCACTTGTTGCCTCATCTAAAATCAAGATTTTAGGATTTTTTAAGAATACACGTGCAATCGAGATACGTTGTTTTTGTCCACCAGATAAACGCGTTCCTCTTTCCCCACAGAACGTATTATATCCTTCTGGTAAAGACATAATAAAATCATGGATATTCGCTTTTTTAGCCGCTTCCACAATATCTGCATGACTTGCGCCAGGTCTTCCATAAGCGATATTTTGTTCAATTGTTCCGGTAAACAAATATACATCTTGTTGTACTAAACCAATGTTTGAACGAAGAGATTTTAAAGTTACATCTTTAATATTTTGACCATCAATACAAATAGAACCGTTTGTGACATCATAAAAGCGAGACAATAACGAACAAAGTGTAGTCTTACCAGAACCACTTGGTCCCACTAAAGCAATCTTTTCACCGGCCTTGATATGTAAATTTACATCATCAATAACCTTTTCATTCTCATTATATTGGAAAGACACATGATCAAAATCAATATTTCCAGAAACATTTTCTAAATCCTTGGCATTTTTAGAATCTTGAATTTCAGGAACTTCATTCATAACCTCTTCAAAACGTCTAAATCCAGAGAATCCTTTTTGGAACATCTCCGTAAATTCAACCAACACTTCAATTGGAGAAACAAATACATTGATATATAAGGCAAACGTAGCTAACACAATTGGGTTTAAATCGCCATTAGCGATAAATAGCCCACCAAATACAATGATTGTGACATATAAAAGTCCTTGGAAGAAATTATTTCCACCTTGAAAAGTACCCATAACACGATAATTGTCTTTTTTAGATTCCAAAAATTCCATGTTTGAATGATTGAATTTATCAATTTCAATATCTTCATTCGCAAAAGACTGTACAACACGAATACCACCCAAAGAATCTTGAAGACTTGCATTCACACTACCAATCTTCTTTCTGTTTTCCATAAAGGTTCTTCGCATCTTTTTATTTTGAGAATAACTAAACACCATCATCACAACAGTCACTGCCAAAAGAATTAATGCCAATGGCCAATAAATCGTAGCCAAAATAATGAAAGATCCGACAATTTTGAATAATGAAATAAATAAGTTTTCAGGGCCATGATGCGCAAACTCACAAATATCAAATAAGTCTGAAACAACACGAGACATCATAACCCCTGTATTGTGTTTATCATAATAGGAGAAAGATAAACGTTGATATTGATTGAATAAGTCTTGACGCATATCACTTTCCATGTTAGCTCCCATCACATGGCCTTGACAACTCACGTAATAACGACACAATGCACGTATCACATACATAACGAGCAAACCTATTCCTAATACGAAAACTCCTTTTAGAATTTCATTGGATGAGTTCAAAAAGAATTGTCCTGTACAATAGCTTAGAATCAAAGGAAAAGATAGATCAACAATACACATGATAAGTGCACAAAACAGATCCATAAAGAAAATCCCTTTATATGGTTTATAATATTGTAAAAATCGTTTAAATGTACTCATATATACCCTCCTGATTTCTGTATTATACACAAAATTTATTCAATTTTCCAAAGTAATGCTAAAATAAAATAAGAATGGAGAATGGATTATGATTAAAATTTTATTTTTTGATATTGATGGCACACTTTTAGAACTTGGCAAGAAGGAAATGCACCAAGAACTAGTTGATGCATTAAACTTAGTTAAGCAAAAAGGCATCAAAATCATTTTAGCGACGGGAAGGCCACCATTTGTCGTTCCTAAATTTCATGGCATCGAATTTGATGCAGTACTTTCTTTTAATGGCTCCTATTGTTTCACCAAAAATGAATTGATTTACAAGAATCCCATGGATAAGAAAGATATTGAAACATTCGTCGAAAACGCAAAAAGACTAAATAAAGCAGTTACTCTAGCTGGAATCAATAAGATGGGATGTAATTTTGATGATGAAATCTTAGAAGAATATTTCATGATTGCCAACCAACATGTTCATGTACTTGATGAATTTAATAATTTTATGGAAGAAGAAATTTATCAAATGATGGTTGCCACTACAGAAGATCAAGATGAATTGATTCTAGAAAACACAACTACATTAAAAGTGGCTCGCTGGTGGAATAGAGCTTGTGATATCATTCCTTGTAATGGTGGAAAAGATATAGGTATTCAAAAGATATTGGATTACTTCAATTTCAACAAAGAGGAAGCCATGGCCTTTGGCGATGGAGGGAATGATATTTCGATGTTGAAATATGTTGGTACCGGTGTTGCGATGGGTAATGCCAAAGACAATGTAAAAGCTATAGCTGACTACATTACAGATTCTGTACAAGAAGATGGAATAGTCAGTGCACTAAAACATTTTGAAATCCTATAGAAAAAGACAGCCGTTTTCTGCTGTCTTTTTACGTATGTCCTATTCTTTATCTTTTTTGCTCTCTTCAATCACTCTTGAAGCATAAGGTTCTGGCACTGGATCATATCGGTCCATTTCCATTGTATAAGTACCTAAACCAGTTGTCATACTTCTTAATTCAACACAATATCTAGACATATTTGCCATTGGAACTTGTGCATCAATTTCTTGATCTGAATCCACTGGAGTCATACCCATAATTGAACCTCTACGTTTATTCAAATCACCAATTACAGCTCCTGTAAATTCATCTGGAACACGAATCTTAACATTCATGATTGGTTCTAATAAGATTGGACGAACTTTAGTCATCGCGTCTTTATAAGCTAAATGAGCAGCCATTTTAAATGCCATTTCACTTGAGTCAACATCATGATATTTACCATCTAATAATGTTGTCTTCACATTGACCATCTTATATCCTGCTAAAGGACCTTTTTGGCAGCATTCACGAAGTCCAGTTTCTACAGCTGGGAAATATTGTTTCGGAACAGCTCCACCAAATACTTTTTCTGCAAATACCATTTCTTCTTCATCTGGATTTGGACTAAATTCTACAAATACATGTCCAAATTGACCATGTCCACCAGATTGTTTTTTATGACGACCTTCACCAACAGCTGTCTTTGTGATTGTTTCACGATATGTGATTTTTGGATCACTTAAAACAACTTCAGCTTTAAATTTAGAATTTAATTTATTTACAATGACATCTAAGTGTTGATCACCCACACCATAAATCACTGTTTCTTTTGTTTCTGGATTGTTTACAACTTTAAATGTTGGATCTTCTTCCTGTAAACGAGCAAGTCCATTTGATAAACGATCCTCGTCATTTTTAGTCTTAGGTACAACAGCTTGTCCATACATCGGTGTATCGAATGTGATTGGATCTGCCATCAACAATTTGCCTTTATCACACAATGTATCGTTTGTTCTAGTATTTTGTAGTTTTACTAAAGCACCAATATCTCCAGTAAACAATTTACCAGCCGCTGTCTGGTGTTTACCTTTAACGATATAGATTTGACTGATTTTTTCAGGTTTACCATTATTGGCATTCACAACTGTACTATCAGCTGCAAGTACACCACTCAATACTTTTACATAACTGATTCTTCCAACAAATGGGTCCATAATCGTTTTAAATACTTGTGCTGTTAAAACTTCTGTTTCACTTGTCAACAATTCAACTTTAACACCATTTGGAGTTGTAGCTGTGTACATACCTCTTTCTGAGTATGTTGGGAAATAATCAACGATTAAATCCATCAAACGTTGGATACCAATTGAATTGACTGCACTACCAGAATATACTGGACAAATTTCTCCATTACGTACACCAATACGCACACCACGTTTTAATTCAGCATCACTAAATTCTTCACCAGAGAAGAATTTTTCCATTAATTCATCATCACCCATCGCAACCGCTTCGGCAATCTGATCTTTATAAAGAGCCACTTCTTCTTGCATAGATTCAGGTACTGGGCATGCTTTATCAGCTAATTCCGGACTATAATACCAAGCTTTATTTTTAATGATATTTACAGATCCGACAATTTTTCCATCTTCAACGATAGGAACTTCAAATGGAATAACACTCTTACCAAATTCTTCACGCAATGCTTGATAACTTGCATCAAAACTTGTGTGTTCTTCATCTAACTTATTGATAAAGAAAATTGTAGGCTTCTTTTCAGCTATAGCTTGTTTATAAGCCAATTTAGTTCCTGATTGTAAAGGATCTTTGGCATTAACTACGATTAAACTTGAATCACCTACCGCAAAACCACCTTGTTTTTCACCAACGAAGTCTAAATAACCTGGTGTGTCAATGAAATTAATTTTACTATCTTCCCATTCAATTGGAACAATTGTTGTATAAACAGATAATCCACGACGAATTTCTTCAGCATCGAAATCGATCATTGAACTTCCTTCTGTTGTTTTACCAAAACGATCTGTTGCCTTTGTATAATATAACATAGCTTCTAGAACACTTGTTTTTCCAGCTCCACTATGTCCGATTACGCTTACGTTACGTACTTCAAAACTCTGATAATCTCTCATACGCTTAACCTCATCTTAAGATTGGCTCTAATTGAGCTCTACAGTGTTCACGAACATAATCTAATGCAACGCGACCTTGTTTATCTGTCATATCTTTATCAGCGCCATATGCCAATAATTTTTCCACTAAACTTGGATATCCTCCATAAGCTGCACGCATCAATGCAGTTACACCATTATTATCAAATAAGTTTACATCTGCGTTTCTTTCAAGCAATAAGTGAATTGTGTCACGTTTAAACGCAATACAAGCTTCCATTAAAGCACTACGACCTACCTCATCTTGATCATTGATTTTTGCACCAGCATCTAATAATACTTCAACACAACGATCTTGTCCTAATAAGCAAGCACGCATTAAAGCTGTACGTCCTCTGTCATCTTTGGCATTGACATCTGCACCTGCATCAATCAAAGCCTTTAAGATTGTTTTATTGCCTTTTTTTGCAGCTGTCATTAAAGCTGTTTTCCCTTTATTATCTGAAATATTCACATCAGCCCCATTATCAAGTAAAACCTGCACAACATCTTTACGGTCACGCTTACTTGCACGCATCAATGCAGTACGGCCATCACCATTCTGATAGTTTACGTCCGCTCCTGCTTTGATTTGAGAACAAACCATTGGGAAATCTCCATTCGCACATGCATCCCAAAATACCTTATTAAAATTCTGATCCATTTCAATCATCCTCCTCATCATTATTGCTCTTGAAATCACAGAAAAACTGGAATGATAGTTCACCCCAGTTTACATATGTACAAAGAAAAGATTGAAATTTTTATTTACTTTTACGCCTTGAACTTGATTCATCTCAATCACTCCTTTGTTTAACTGATTCCATTCTAACAAAGAAAATATTTAGTGCAAATCAAGTACCAACTTGGACAGAAAACCTACCAATTATGCCTTTTCACAAAATAATTCAATAGGTTCATGAAGCAGACCTTCAATAAAGGCCACTCGAATTGGGGAAACTGGATTTGTTTTCATATCTACATTTTTAGGCTCCACACTCACTCTATAGCTAGCATTACGAACTTTTTCAACAAGTTCATCCACATGATCTGTCGCAAACGCAAAATGACGAATACATCCTTCCCCAACTGATTTTGTGCCATTCAAAAATATTTCAATACAACTATTAAAACAATCTAAATGAATGCCTGTATCCCACTTTCTCAATATGGGAAGTTCTAATAATTCATGATAGAAACAAATCATTTCATCCTATTGTTCTTGGGTCTCACATTTAAATGCAACATGGTGAATTCCCTTAATCATGATTTCTTCTTTCTAACAAACTAAATGTCACTTGTCCTTTTTCTCTTTGGACATCCGTACAAACAACACGTACACGCATTCCCATTTGGAACACTTTACCATGTGTCTGTCCCTTTAAAGTCATTGTATCTTCATCATAATCGTAGAAGTCATTTGATAAAGTATGAACTGGAACAAGTCCTTCCACTGTATTATCCATTTCCACAAAGAAACCAAAACTCATCACACCAACAATTGTTCCTTCAAAAACTTGACCAATTCTTTTTTCCATGAACTGCGCCTTCTTATAGTCATTCACCATTCTTTCCATCATAATCGCATCTCTTTCTTTTTCAGAAATATGGAAAGCCTGTTTTTCGATTTTCTTTTCATCATTTGATGGTGTACGCTTTTGTTCATTAAAACAATACGCATGCAGCATACGGTGTACAACTAAGTCTGAATAACGACGAATTGGACTTGTGAAATGACAATACTCTTCAAGCGCCAAGCCAAAATGTCCTAAACAATGCGCATCATAACGCGCCTTTTGCATAGAACGCAAAGCTACCATAGACAAGACTTCATATGCATTTTCATCTTGAATCGATTCTAAGAATTTTTGGATTTGGCTAGCATTTACTTCATCTGGATAGAAATCAAATGGAATACGTAAAGAATTCGCAACGGTACAGATTGTCGCAACTTTTTTAGGGTCTGGATTTTCATGCACACGATACATGCTTGGAATTTTATTCACATGCATATGGTGAGCCACACAAACATTGGCTAAGATCATACATTCTTCAATCATTTGTTCGGCAAAACCGCGCTCTAAAACTGTTACATCTACAGGATAGCCATTTTTATCCATAATGATCTTTGCTTCTTTGGTATTAAAATCAATACATCCACGATTGTGTGACTGTTTCTTTAATAATTTAGCCAAAGACTCTAAAGTAAACAATAAATCTTTAACTTCTGAATACTCTTCTAATATAGTTTCATCTCCAGCTAAACATGCGTTTACCTTTTTATATGTACAGCGCTTATCGGAATGAATCACACTCGGGAAGACATTATATGTTAATAGATTTCCCCTCTCATCCACTTGCATAGCACAAGTAATTGTAAGTCGATCTACATTTGGATTTAATGAACAAATACCGTTACTCAAATCAAATGGAAGCATAGGCACAACTCGATCACAAACATATATAGAATTTCCTCGTAAATAGGCTTCTTGATCAAGGGCACTGTTTTCTTTTACATAATGTGAAACATCGGCAATATGTACATACAATAAATATCCCTTTTCATTTTTCACAATCGAAATCGCATCATCAAAATCCTTGGCGTCATCCCCATCAATTGTGACAGTTAATAGATTTCTTAAATCTTTACGATTTTCAAGTTCATCCTTTTGTACTTTTGCCGGGATTCTTTTACACTCTTTTACAATTTTCCCATTAAATACCTGACGAACCTGGTTGCTTGTAAGCATAGCACTAATATCTACGCCTGCATCGTCTGGATGTCCTAAGACCTGGATGATCCTTACTTCTAGAGGATCTGCATACTTCACAATTTGGCATACAACTTTTGTACGTTTTCTAAAACTAAATTCTTTTTCATTGACTACACGAATTGAACAGTGTAAATCTAAATCGCTATAGAAGAATGTTTTCTTCTTTTTAACAATCATAACGCCTGTAATATTTGTCAATCCATGATTAAACACTTTGATCAAAGAAGGTTCTGGCTTTAAGCGCACTAAAACTTCATCTTTATCAAAGATCTTCATCTTTTTATTTTTCGGAACATACACCTTATTATTTTCATTAAAGACGGCAATTTCATATCTGGAAATATCTTTTGCACTTCCAGCCATAAAATGTATATCATCAATCAAATATAGGCTTGTATGATCGTTATAAATCAATTTTTCATCTTCTAATTCATTTAAAGACTTCACCATTTCTGTAAATTCTTTACTTGATTTAGGTCTTACTATTTTTTCTAAATCGCGTATTTTACATTCTTTTTTTTCTTCTAGATATTGAATGATCTTTTCTTTCATTTTTTCCTCCTTTAAAACAGAAAAAAGACCTTAACGGTCTTTTAATTACACAATCTGCAATGCGATCACAATCGCAAAGAACAAAATCCCACAAAACAAAGTTAAACGAGAGATAACTTTTTCAGGACCTCTTTCTTTTTGTACCGCAAACAAGTTCAAATCTCCACTTCCTGTAAAGGCAGCAGACAACCCGTCTGATTTACCACTTTGTAATAATGTCAATATAATAATAACACCAGATAATGTCATTAAAACCACGTTTAATATATCTTTCATTTTTTCATCACACCTTCTACGATATTTCGATTATACCAATAATTCAATAAAAATACTAGTCAAAATTATAGTCTACTAAATCCATCAACGTATTCACTACATGAGTTGGATAAATTTTTAGTCGTTCAATATCTTCCTTGTTGTGAACCCCCGTCTGTACAAGCACCGTTTCAATATTTTGTTCATACCCAAGTTTAATATCCGTTTCTAGATTATCACCAATTAATACAATTTCATCTTCTTTTAAGCCAAAATATTCTAAACACAAATCAAGAATCACTCGATTTGGCTTACCAATACGAGGGGATTTTTGATTAGCTGCATATTCAAACATATCTACGACACTGCCATTACCAACTTCAAATCCACCTGGTTTTGCTAAAATACGATCATTATTTGTACCAATAATTTTGGCTCCATTTAAAATCAAAGATAGAGCTTTTGAGTAAGATGCATATGTGGCATCTTTATCCAATCCTATAAAGACAAAATCTGGATTTTCATCATCAATAATAAAACCTTCTTGATTCAATGCATCTTTCATGCCTTGTTTTCCAATGTAATAAGCTTTATTCCCTTCATAATGTTTCTTAACATATTGGCTAGCTGCCATAGCACTATTATAAAACATCTCTGGCTTAATATTTGTATATCCCATCTCTTCCATATGCTTTACATTTTCTTGTGGGGTACGCATCGAGTTGTTTGTCAAAAAAATAAACGGAATGTCCTTTTGGATACAATAATCTAAAAATTGATGAGCACTTTCAATAATCTGCGTTCCACGATACATTGTGCCATCTAAGTCAAATACTAAAGTTTTCATAATTCACCTAAAAAAAGAAAGTCTTAGTCGACTTTCTTTAGATCCATATATGGAATTTCTGTTGGTGTTTCACGACCAAATAAGATTAATAGAACTGTAACTTCTTTCTTTTCTTCGTCCATAGCTTCAATAACACCTTCGGAGTTTTTGAAAGCTCCATTTGTGATTTCTACACGGTCTCCCACTTCAAAATCAACTTGAACATTTACATCCTGACGTCCTAGACGACGTAATACAGCATCAACTTCTTCTTGAGCTACTGGGAATGGTTTAGCACCCTTTCCACTTGATCCAATAAATCCAGTTACACCTGGAGTGTTACGTACAACATACCAAGCTTCATCTGTCATGATCATTTGTACTAATAAATAACCAGAGAATAGATTGTGTGTTTTTTCTACTGGTTTACCATTTTTATATTCAATTTCTTTTTCTTCAGCAACGACGATCTGGAACAAAGAATCTTCAAGACCCATAGTTTTTACACGACGTTCCAAGTTTTCTTTTACACGATTTTCTTGACCTGCATATGTATTTACTACATACCATTCTTTTTTTAACTCTGACATATTTTCCTCCCTATGCGCCAACGATCATTTTCACTAGACCGCTTGATAAAACCTCACAAACAAAGAAATACAAACCAAATAATACTGTAAATACAATTACCAAACCACTTGATGACATTAATTCTTTAAATGTTGGCCATTTAACAGTTTTTAATTCTTTGAACACTTTTGATGGTGAATATGTTCTTTCTTTTTTTTCTTTACTCATATGGATTCCTCACTTTGTTTCCTTATGCAAAGTATGCTTGCCACACTTTGGACAATACTTTTTAATTTCAAGACGTTGCGTGTTGGTCTTCTTATTCTTTGGGGTCGTATAATTTCTTGATAAACACTCTGTACACGTCAAAACAACTTTATCTGCCAATTCCTTCACGCTCCTTAACTCAATAAATGTACCATTTTATCCAGTCAACTGTCAATTGTCGTATACCACTTTTTTACCTTTTCAAACATAAAACTTACCTTTGAAGCACTTAAGCCAAGTTCTTCCGCTATATTTTTTAAAGTATAGCCCTCCATTCGAAAGTCAATGATCTGTACATAATCTTTACCAAAAACTCGGTTGATACGATTTTTTGTATATTCCCACATGAGTTTATCTAAAACAACATCATGAACTTCTAATGAATCGAACATGTTCACATCACCATAGTATAGTTTTGTATCCTCCCGAATTCTTTGGTCTAAACTAATACAGGTTTGATTTAAGTAACACTGCTTTCTTATGCTATGACGCAAAATATCATAGGCCTTATTTTTAGTGCAACGCCTATAAAATCCTGAAAACGAAAGTGCACGATCCATTCGATATTCAAATATACAATGATACAACAATAAATCGGCATGACGATAGAATTCTTCTTTTTCGCAAAGAATTGTGTTTGTCTTTCGTACAAAAACATCCGCCCATATGTCCGTCACCATAGGTCTATAGTATTGAATCAAATTTTTCATTTCCGTAAAATCATTCATTTGAACCATGTATATACATTCATATATATTCATCTTTATCACCTAAATCCATTATAACGAGGCAATGTGAAAAAGACATTAAAAAAGCCGATTTTATAAAAAATCGACTTATTTGATTGGATTTCTTTGGTTGTATACCTCATACATCAAGACAGCTGCTGCAACACTCGCATTTAATGAAGTGATATTTCCGACCATTGGTAGATACACCATATAGTCACATTGTTTCTTTACAAGATTTGAAATACCCTGACCTTCAGATCCTATAACCAATACAGTTGGTGAATCATACATACCTTCACGATATTCTCTTGCATCCTTCATATCTGTACCAACAACCCAATATCCTTCTTGTTTCAAGTTTCTTAATGTCTGCGATAAATTCGTCACAATCGAAACAGGTACAGTATAAGCAGCTCCTGTACTTGCCTTAACAACCGTTGGAGTTAATCCACAACTATTGTGTTTCGTCAAGATGACACCATCAACACCCGTACAATCACAAGTTCTTAAAATAGCACCTACATTATGTGGATCTTGAACACCGTCCAAAGCCACTAATAAGCCAGGCTTTTTAGCTCGTCTAACTAATTCTTCAATACTATATGTTTCAATTTCACTTACTTTTACCGCAACTCCATTATGATGTGTCGAATTAGCAATTTTATCTAATTTTGCACGATTACAATATTCTACCTTTAAATTTGATTTTTGAATCGATTTTAAAAGCTTTGCGTCTTTCAATCCCTGAAGTACATATACTTTTTCGATTGAATCCGGATCATTTTGAAGTGTAGAATACACATTTTTTCCATATACGATCATAGACTGTCCCCTATCTCAATTATTCTATCTAGACAAACCTTAAGTCTATCCTGATGTCCATATAAATATAAATATCCCAACATAGATTCTAATGCGGTTGCTTCTAAGTATGTTTTGTGTGTCGCATTTTTAGCCTTTGAATGAATCGTCGCATTTCTTCCACGTGCAAGAATTGTTTTCTCATCCTCGGTAAAGAAATCTTCATCCATCATTGTATTCAACATAACAGATTGCCCTTTAGCACTACAAATTACAGCGTTTTTCTTCTGAAGGACATGGGCCTTGCGATATCCTAAACTTAGAAGGTGTTCGCGCACAGCCAAAGACATAACGGCATCACCAATCCATGCTAGACTTGTCGCATTTTCCGTTACAATTTCCATTACAGAATTCCTTTTTCAATCAATGCAGCACGAAGTGTATCCGCTGTTTCAAAATCTTTTTCTTTAACTGCACTTCTCCAGTTTTGATACATTTCTTTATCTTCTTCACTCATTGTGATCTTATCAAATTCAATACCTAAAATATAAAGCATCTTTTCTAATGTATGTACTAAAACAGCTAAATTTTCAACATCGATTTCTCTTTGACGAACCGCCTGATTGATTTTTTTAACGACTTCATAAACAACACTGATCGCATTAGGTGTATTTAAATCATCATTTAATGCATCAATAAATGAAGTATACGTTTCATCAAATGCAGTTGTTTCTTTAGCATTTGATAAAGCCAATTTTACACAAGCCTGTTTATAAGCAGCTGCAATCTTATCTAATTCTTTCTTTGAAGTTGAAAATGCCTCTTCATTTAAGTTTAGTGGAGCGCGATAATGTGTAGAAATCATCAACCAACGAGTTAAGTTTCCTCCATGGTTTGCGATCAAGTCTTTAGCCCACCATACATTACCTAATGATTTTGACATCTTGATACCATTGATATTGATCATACCATTGTGTACCCAGATATTTGCCAAGTGTGTATCGTTGCATACTTCACATTGAGCAATCTCATTTTCGTGATGAGGGAATTTTAAATCTAAACCACCACCATGGATATCAATCAATGTTTTCTTAAATACATCCTGTATCATAACCACACATTCTGTATGCCATCCTGGACGTCCTTTTGACCAAGGTGAATCCCATTTAATTCCTTCCGTTGTCTCTTTCCATAAAGTAAAATCTAATGGATTCTCCTTCTTTTCATTTTCATCAATACGAGCACCAACCATTAGATCATCAATACTTTGATGAGACAGTTCTCCATATTTTTTATCACTATTAACTCGGAAATAAACATCGCCTCCCACTTGATAAGCTGAACCATTTTTAACCATCTTATCAATAAATTCGATAATACGATCCATTGTTTCTGTAACGCGAGGTGCATAATCTGGAAGATCTGCATGTAAACCTTTACGTACATCGTTATAGGCAACAATAAATTTGTCTGTGATTTCCTTTTCAGTAACATTTTGTTCAATAGCCGTTTTAATGATCTTATCGTCTACATCTGTATAGTTTGAAGCAAAAGTCACTTCATAGCCTTGTGCAGACAATGCTTTTTTTAATGTATCAAATACAACGATAGGACGAGCATTTCCAATATGTGGATAGTTATAGACCGTTGGTCCACATACGTACATGGAAATCTTTCCTGGTTCGATTGGTTTTAATTCTTCAATGGTTTGAGAATAACTATTATATAATTTCATAATAAAATGTCCTCCAATTCATATTGTTTATTATACAATACAAAACATGAAAAAAAAAGCTAACCAAATGGTCAGCCTACATGTAAATTAGTCATGATACAACGAATATCTTCTTCATATGGTGTACCTGCTAAATTTTCTAATGCAGGATTAAAGTATTCCATCATATGATCCACATCTTTTAAATAAGAATATTGAAGCCCAATTAAATATTGAATGGTTCCAACAGGGAATTTTTTATTGTTGTCTAGTTCGGACTTACCATCCCACATACCATTTAAAATTTCTTTACAGTCATCAATATATTTGGCTTCTTTCTTCATTAATATGCTGAATTGAATCTGCATATTCTTGAATGTCTTTTCATCAATATAGCTTTTTCCATAAGAAAGCATGCCCTCTGCTTTTTTGATTTTTCCTTTTTCTAAATAATAATAAAATCCACGAGTTGCGACACTAGCCTTTTGTTTATTTGAAATACGCATATTTTTCAACAATTCAAATTGTTCTTCGATTTTCGCATCGTTTCTTTGTGCCAAATAACCACTTAAACGCATATACTCACGGTTAAATGCCTGATATGAGAATTTACATGCTCCTGTATCTAATGTTTTGTAGAATTCGTCATATTGTTCATTGTTCAATTGAACTAATAACTTCTTCCATACAACTTTTTTCATAATCATTGGCACTAAGATAAATACTAATGTCAATACAATTATGATCATTACATTCATTGTCTTACTATCCATTTTGTTCCTTATCCTTTTCTAATTCTAAAGTTAAATCACGAAACTGAGCTAATAAATCTTCGTCAATTCCATCTTTTCTTAATTTTTCCATGTAAACAGCATCTAAATCGTCTACATCTTTTGTTAAATCATCACGCTCAGAATCCGTCAAACGATGTCGAATACCCATCGCTAACACCTCACAATCTCTAAAGGTTAGAATACATGATTTACCTATTTATTTCAAGGTTTTGATTTGCACTTTTTAGTTAAGCATGCAAAAAAAGGAACCCTATTGGATTCCTTTAAAAGTCTTACAATTATTAAGCTAATTCTGAGAAGTACTTAATTGTACGAACCATTTGGCTTGTGTAAGAGTTTTCGTTGTCGTACCAAGAAACAACTTGTACGTGAGTAGTTCCGTCACCTAATGAGTGAGCCATTGTTTGAGTTGCATCGAACAATGATCCGTAACGCATACCAACGATATCACTAGATACTAATTGTTCTTCAGTGTATCCGAATGATTCAGTTGTAGCAGCTTTCATAGCAGCATTGATTTGGTCAACTGTAACTTCTCCGTCAACAACAGCTACTAAAATAGTAGTTGATCCTGTAGGAGTTGGAACACGTTGAGCAGATCCGATTAATTTTCCGTTTAATTCAGGAATAACCAATCCGATAGCTTTTGCAGCACCTGTTGAGTTAGGAACAATGTTAACTGCAGCAGCACGGCTACGACGTAAATCACCTTTACGTTGAGGTCCGTCTAATGTCATTTGGTCACCAGTGTAAGCGTGAACTGTAGTCATGATACCTGATTTAATTGGAGCTAATTTGTTCAAAGCGTTAGCCATTGGAGCTAAACAGTTTGTTGTACAAGAAGCTGCAGAAATTACTGTATCTTCTGGTTTCAATGTTTCGTGGTTTACATTGTAAACGATTGTTGGTAAGTCATTTCCTGCTGGAGCAGAGATAACAACTTTACGAGCACCTGCTTTAATGTGTGCTTCTGCTTTAGCTTTTGAAGTATAGAATCCTGTACATTCTAATACTACGTCAACTCCTAATTCACCCCAAGGTAATTTAGAAGCATCAGCTTCTGCGTAGATAGTGATTTCTTTTCCATCTACTGTAATTGAATTTTCACCAGCAACAACTGTGTCAGCCTTAGCGTAAGTTCCTTGAGTTGAATCATATTTCAACAAGTGAGCTAACATCTTAGGGCTAGTCAAGTCATTGATAGCTACTACTTCGTAGCCTTCAGCACCAAACATTTGACGGAATGCCAAACGTCCGATACGTCCAAAACCGTTAATCGCAACTTTTACTGTCATGTCAGTAAATCCTCCTTTAAATACCATTGTTATTATAAAAGCCTACTGTTGATTTGTCAATTCTCTAACAAGTAAAACTTTTTACAACTAACAACCACTTATATTTTAGACTATTTACAGTTCATTCTCAAGCATTTTCACACTTTTTACATAACCTTAATTGTGCTATTATATTCAAAAGGAGGAATTAAAAATGAATCAAAGTTTAATCCTAGATTTACTAGAAAATAATGCTCGTCTAACTTCACAAGATCTAGCGGATATTTTGAATGAAGATGAAGCAAGTATAAAATCAGAGATTCAATCTTTAGAAAAAAACAAAATTATTTGTGGCTATCACACAATTATCAACTACAATAAAGCGTTAAAAGATCAAAAAGTTTTAGCTTATATTGAAGTAAGTTGTACACCTACAAGAAATAGAGGCTATGACAAGACAGCAGCATTAATTGCCAACTATCCAGAAGTAGATACAATGTATCTATTAAGTGGAGATTGTGATTTCTTATGTTTAGTACAAGGTAAAACCATGTTTGAAGTGGCTCGCTTTGTTTCAGATAAGATTGCCTGTGTTGAAGATGTTCGTTCCACAAAGACATTATTTGTCTTAAAACAATATAAGCAAAGTGGTATTGTCATGATTGACAAACCGGAAGATAAAGAATCAAGATTGGTTGTGACTCCATAATGAAAAGTTTATCTACAAAAGCAACATCTATCAAGCCAAGTGGAATTCGTAAATTCTTTGATTTAGCAAGCACAATGGAAGGCGTTATCTCTTTAGGTGTTGGTGAACCCGATTTCGCTACGCCATGGCACATTTGTGAAAATGCGATTCACTACATGAGTACAGGACACACTCACTATACAGCCAATCGTGGATTATTGGAGCTTCGTGAAGAAATCTGTAAATTCCATAAGGAACATTACAATCAAACATATGATCCTGAAAATGAAGTTATTGTCACAATTGGTGGTAGTGAAGCCATTGACTTATGTATGCGTGCCCTGTTGAATCCAGGCGATGAAGTTATTGTATTAGACCCTAACTACGTTGCTTATGCACCAAGTGTTATACTAAGTGATGGTGTTGTTGTCCCTTTACAGTTAAAAGAAGAAAATGATTTTAAAATTCTTCCAGAAGATTTAAAGAAAGTCATCACACCAAAGACAAAAGCTATGATTATCAATTATCCTAGCAACCCTACAGGTGGTGTCATGACAAAAGAGGACTACGCAAAAATTGTTGATATCATCAAAGAATCCGGTATATATGTTGTGAGTGATGAAATCTATGCCGAACTAAGCTTTGATCAGCCTTTTGCATCATTAGCCCAATTTGACGAAATCAAATCTCAAATTATTGTCGTAAATGGTTTTTCAAAAGCATATGCGATGACAGGATGGCGTCTAGGCTATTGTATGGCCAACAAAGAACTTTCTTCTGTTATGAATAAGATTCACCAATATGTAATCATGTCGGCTCCTGTTATGTCTCAATACGCAGGTATCGAAGCCATTAAAAACGGCTATGATGATGTATTGATGATGAAAGATGATTATCTAAAAAGAAGAAACTTCTTAGTCAACCGACTCAATCGTATGGGACTAAAGACAAATATGCCTCATGGTACATTCTATGTTTTCTGTAACATTCAATCGACAGGACTGGATTCAGAAACATTCTGTGAAAAATTACTACAAAAACAAAAAGTTGCCTGTGTTCCAGGAAACGCTTTTGGACAAAGTGGTGAAGGATATATCCGTATCTCTTATGCATATAGCATAGATCACATCAAAGAAGCTGTTGTTCGTTTAGAACAATTCTTGAAGGATTTAGACAAATAAGTCTAGATCCTTTTTTTATGAAAAATCAAAAAAGGATGCCCTTAGACATCCTTTAATACTACTTGGCAATCAAATCATCCATTGCCTTTTGGAAATGAACTGTTTTATTGTGAGCATCCTCTTTTGAAGCTCCCTTGATACAATAGTAGAATTTACATTTTGGTTCTGTTCCACTAGGACGTACCGCAATCCAACTTCCATCTTCAAGATAGTATTTTAATACATCCGATTTAGTGAATCCAGTAAGTTCAGTTACTTTATCCCCTTCTTTGATTACACATTCTTTATAGTCTTCACTACGAACAACTTTCGTACCACCAATTTGTGTTGGAGCATCTTTTCTTAAGTTAGCTAAGATTTCTTTAATACGTTTAGCACCCGCTTCACCAGCTAATGATAACGCAACTTGACTTTCTTCATATGTACCATGACGGTCATATAAGCTATCTAATACGTCAACCAAATCTTTACCTTGTTCTTTGTAGAATGCACAAGCTTCTGCCAGCATCAAACAAGCTTGAGGAGCATCTTTATCACGTACAAAAGGTTTAATTAATGAACCATAACTTTCTTCATATCCAAATACATAGTTCTTTTCGTGCGTTTTTTCATATTTCGCAACTTTTTCACCAATGAATTTAAATCCAGTTAAAGTTTTTTCTGTTGTAACACCATAATCAGAAGCGACTTTTTCTCCTAGATCACTTGTAACAACTGTATTGAACATTACAGGATTTTCAGGCATTTTACCTTGTTTTTGAAGTTGTGAACAAATATATTCAATTTCAACAGAACCAGATTGGTTTCCTGTTAATACAACATATTCACCATTGTGCAAGACTCCAACACCCATACGGTCAGCATCTGGGTCACAAACTAAAATTAAGTCTGCTTGATTTTCTTTTGCGTATTTTAATGACAATTCATAAGCACCCGCTTGTTCTGGGTTTGGTGTAGGTGTATTAGAGAAATCAGGATCTGGACTACATTGCTCTACAACTGGAATGCAAGTATATCCTGCACGTTTATAAACTTCTTGAACAGGAATATTAGCAGTTCCATGTTCTGGTGAAAATACGATTTTAATATCTTTTTTAACTTCAGGATTCAATTGAATACTTAATACATTTTTGTAGTATTCTTCATCCACATCTTTACCAATAACTGTAATTAATTTCTTTTGCTCTTCTGTACAGTTTGCATCAATTGCCAATTCATCTTCAATTGCGTTAACCTTATCAATAACCTGACTAGCTAAACATGGAATCAACTGACATCCTTTATCATCATACAATTTATATCCATTGTATTCTTTTGGGTTGTGACTGGCCGTAATCATAATACCACCAAAGCAATTTAAATGACGTACCGCAAAACTCAATTCTGGAGTTGGACGTAATGATTCAAACACATATGATTTAATGTTGTTCTTTGCTAATAAGTCAGCACAATCAAATGCAAACTCTTTTGACATGTGACGGTTATCATAACCAATCGCAATACCAGCTTCACCACCGTTATTTTCATTAATGTAGTTTGCGTATCCTTGAGTTGCCTTACGAATTGTATGAATATTAATTCGGTTTGTTCCCGGACCTAAAAGACCACGCATACCTGCTGTACCAAACTCAATTGTAGTATAGAATGCATCATTTTTTTCTTCTGCATCCATTGCTTCTAAAACAGGTTTGTATTGAGGGGCTAAATTTTCATGGTTTAACCATTTTGAATATCTTTCTTCAACAATAGACATTATTTATTCTCCTTCTTTTCTAACTTTGAAATAAAAAAGTCTCATAAAATTATGAGACTTTTTTTAATTAAGCAATGATCTTTTGAGCACGCAATACTTCTTCAATTGCAGCTACAGCAGCATCTTCATCTTCGCCTGAGCAGCTAATTGTGATTTCTGACTGTGTAGGAATTCCTAAAGACATAACTCCCATGATAGATTTCATGTTTACTTCACGTCCTTTGAAAGCTACATTGATTTCACTTTTAAATTTACTAGCAGCGTTAACAGCTACAGTTGCTGGACGTGCGTGAAGACCTACTGGATCTACTACAGTTACAGTTACTTGTTTCATAATTATCCTCCTAAATCAAATCTAAATGTATTTTATGACATTTTGCCAAAGAAAACAATACCTAAACGAATTTTTCTGATTCCGCTTCCATAATCGGTATATTTAAACCTTGCAACATTTGTGCAAAGACACCACTACCAGTTACTAGATTACCTGTAAAAGTCCCATCATAAATAACAGAATATCCACAACTAGGTGATCTTCTTTGTAAAATCGCAATATCTACTTGTTTTTCTTTCGCTATATTCAGAGCAATTTCTGCCCCTTTGATAAACTGTTTTGTACAATCATTTCCCTCTTTATCCAAAATTCTATCTCCTACTTTTTCACAAGGAATACGAGGACAACAAAGTCCTCCAAGCATCTCTGGACATACAGGAATTACTTCATGATCTTTTAAAAGCTCTACAATTTTTTTATTTAAATTGTTTTTTCCGTTATACTTACAGTTATATCCTAATAAACATGCACTAACAAGAATTCTCATTAGTCAACTAATTCATCATACAACAAAGAATATGTTTTAGCACTTTGTTGCCATGACACATCTGTATTCAATGCATTTCTTTGTAACATTTCCCAATCCTCTTTACGATTGTAATAAACGTCACAAGCATAATATAAAGTATGAATCAATTCATTCGAATCGTAGTTTTCAAAACTAAATCCATTTCCTGATTTTTCATATTCATTGTATGCATCAACCGTATCTTTTAAACCACCCGTTTCACGAACAAGAGGTAAAGTACCATAACGCATAGAACACAATTGTGAAATTCCACATGGTTCAAATAAACTAGGCATCAAGAACAAATCACTTGCCGCATAGATACGGTGCGCCAAACTTTCATTGTATCCATAATAGAAACAAATCTTTCCTTTATTTCCATCTTCAAGTTCACGGAACTTGTTTTCAATTTGACTTTCACCACTACCCAAAATAACCAATTGGATTGGAGCTGCACATAATGCGTCTAATTGTTCCATCAATAGATAGAATCCTTTTTGCCAAGTCAAACGAGAAACGACACCTACCATCATAACATCAGGATTCTTTTCTAATCCTAGTTCTTCTTGTAGAGCCATTTTTGCCTTTTTCTTTTGAGCCGCAATATTCACTTTATTAAAGTGATATGGAATTTCTGGATCTGTGTTAGGGTTCCATAACTCGATATCAATACCGTTTACAATACCCCATAGATCATATTTACGCATATTCAATACAGCTTCTAAGTGTTCACCATATTGAGGCGATAAAATTTCTTGTGCATAAGTTGGTGATACAGTTGTAACTTTGTCCGCATATAAAATACCAGACTTCATAAATGAAATACCACCATCAAAACGTACATTACCATTGTCTAACAAATAGTATGGTAATCCTAAACAACTATCTAGCATTTCAGGGCCGAAATTTCCTTGATAAGCCATGTTGTGGATTGTATACACAAAACGAATTGCACGATATCTAGGATCTGCATCGTGAGTTTCTTTAACCATACAAGGAATCATACCTGTATGCCAGTCGTGGCAATGGATAATATTTGGCCAGTAATTCAACTGGTTCAACATTTCAATAACAGCCTTTTGGAAATAACCAAAACGCTCACCATCATCTTGATAACCGTATAATGAATCTCTTTCAAAGTAACCTTGATGTTGAATGAAGAAGAAACATACATTATCTACTACTTTTGAGAATACACGTACGGGTACTTCATGATAATTAATTGAAACTGAATATTCACAATCAAAATGAAGTTCATTATAGTATTTATCACTAATTTTCTTATATAAAGGCATGACAACCTTTACTTCATGTCCTCTTTCAGTAAGTGCTTTTGGTAAAGAACCAATTACATCGGCAAGCCCACCTGTCTTAATGAATGGTAATCCTTCCCCAGCAACCATCAAAATTGATGCCATTAAACGTTCTCCCTTCTACCAATATACAAAGGTTGTTCTTCTAACCCTGCTAAATCTTTTTTCTTTGCGATTCTAGAATGTTTATCCACAATCACATTCTTTAAGTGAGCACCATCTGCAATTTCTACATCTGGCATAATGATGCAATTTTCGATCAATGCATCTTTTCCAATTTTACAAGAACGACCAACAATAGAATTCTTAACTACACCACTGATTTCACAACCATTCGAAATCAATGAACCTGTTGCAGTACCACCATTCAAATAAATGGCTGGAGCTGAATCGCTTGTACGAGTATATACAGGCCATTCTGGATCTGCGATATCTTTCATTTTTTCTTCCGTTAAGAATTGCATATTACTTTCATAATAGGATTTCAAATCATTAATTACATAAATGTGTCCACGATAATTCAATCCACGGATATCCATATCTACACATTTATCATTTAAGATATCTTTAAACCAATACATTGAACTTGTTTCTTGCGCTTCTTCAACTAATGTTTTAAAAATTTCTTTTGACATGATGTAAGTCTGTAAAGATAAATATCTAGATTTATAGTTACCTAAGTTTTGATCAATACTTAATACACCACGTTGTTTATTCATTTGAAGTACATCACATCCAATGTAGTTTTCTTTTGCGTTATCTACATGTTGATACAACACTGATACTTCAGCACCACTTTCGATGTGTTGTTTCAACAATTCTTCATAGTTTCCTTTATAAAGCATATTAACAGGAGCAATCACAACATAATCATTGTGGCTTTCCATAACTGTATGAATGTTTTCTGCATAACATGAAATATCTGTGGTAAAACGTGAAGTTCCACCTTCAGTATATACAGGCACTAACGATAAGTGTCCATGTTTAGAGTTGATATTATAGTGACGACCAGTACCAACGTGATCAATTAAAGAACGAGGATTTCCATTTACATAAATTTGAATATCATCAATTCCTGAATTTGACATATTTGAAATTGCAAAGTCAACTAAACGATAACGTCCTAAAAAACTGAATCCAGCGATTGGACGATATTTTTGCATACCTTCTACATATACAGAAGAATCATTGTAAGTAATTATTCCTAAAGCGTTACACATAATTATTCACCCTTCTTTACTCTCTTAGAAATCAATTCGATTTCATCACTGTCTGGACTACCAACAACAGCACCATCATCAATCTTCACACCATCAGCAACGATAGCACGATAGATTTTTGCACCTTTACCAACTTTGACATTTGGCATTAACACAGCTTGAGATACATATGCATCTTCATCAATTTCAACATTATTGAATAAGACTGAATCTACTGCTTCACCACGAATGATAGCTCCCTGGTTGATGTAGCAATGTTCAACTTTTCCAGTTGGACCTACATAGTGAGGTAAAGTTGGAATATCTTCTGTATAGATTTTCCAGTTTGGATCATCTAAATTCAATTCATTGTTCTTATTTAATAAGTCCATATTTGCTTCCCACAATGAATCGATTGTTCCAACATCTTTCCAATATCCTTCAAACTTATAAGCATACAAACGTTTATTTGCGTTTAAGAAGTTAGGGATAATATCTTTACCAAAGTCATGGTGACTACCTTCTGCAGTCATATCTGAAATCAATTCTTTACGCAATTGTTTCCAGTTAAAGATATAAATACCCATACTAGCTAAATTGCTCTTTGGATGTTCTGGCTTTTCTTCGAATTCAACAATTCTTCCTTCATCATCTGTATTCATAATACCGAAACGGCTAGCTTCCTTCATTGGCACTGGAAGTACCGCAATTGTACAATCGGCATTATTTGCCTTGTGACAAGATAACATATCCGCATAATCCATCTTATAGATGTGGTCACCTGAAAGAATCAAAACGTATTCAGGATCAAACTTATCAATAAAGTCAATGTTTTGTGTGATGGCATCGGCTGTTCCTTGATAAACGTCAAATTTTGTACCATCTTTTTCACGTGGTGGCAAAACATAAACACCACTTCCACGTGCATCAAGTCCCCATCTTTGACCAGCACCAGCGTATGCGTTTAATTCTACAGACTCATACTGTGTTAAAACACCTACAACATTGATATCTGAATTCGCACAGTTACTTAGCGGGAAATCAATAATACGATATTTTCCTCCGAAATAAACAGCCGGTTTCGCATTCTTTTTAGTTAGTTCCAAAAGACGTGTTCCACGGCCCCCCGCTAAAATCATGGCGAGCATATTATTCTGTTTCATAATCATCCTCCTAATAATACTCTTTATATAACTAAAGTATATCACTTTTTCAAATAAAATCTACTTGTTCTCTTAAATTTGTATGCGTTTTCAAAGCGCTACAAAAAAAGACAAATCATTCTCTGACTTGTCTTTGCAAAGCATAAATTGATTCGTTTTGATTTGCGATATAAGATATAGCACATACAATAAAGAAGAACGGAAAATACTGATATCCAAAAACTTCCATGCCTATCGCAATAGGCGCTAAAAATGTATTTGTGGCAGCTCCAAACACACCACTATACCCTAGTGCAGCTACAAACAATGGATCTAAGCCAAATACAGGTGCAATTATAACCCCAAGACTCGATCCAATCGCAAATAATGGCGTAACCTCACCACCTTGGAATCCTGCAGATAAAGTTAAAATCGTTAAGACAAGCTTTAGGATCCAGTCATATCCATAAATCTTTTCCGATGTAAAAGATGCTACAATCAAGTTTTCACCCACACCTGAATAACGACATTGACCAAACATAAACAACAAAAGTGCCACAAGCACACCCATCACAAAAATACGTTTATAGGGATTTGTGATTTTATTTGTGACAAAAGCTTTTGTGTGTTTCAAAAAGAACGCAAATAAGCCGCCTATCATGCCAAATAAAATACCTAACACCAATAATTTTATGGATAATTCCATATTTAGTTCAGCAACATTTCCTATCTTAAAAGTACTCTTGTGTAATCCAAACAAGCTAGAAACATAAGCTGCCGTAAAGCCAGCCGGAATTGCACAAGACATAGCTCGATATTTCAAAGTTCCAGCCACTAAAACTTCTAAGGCAAAGAAAATTGCCGTAATTGGCGTACCAAACAATCCGGCAAAACCAGCTGCCATACCTGCAACCATAAAAATAACACCACTGTTTTTAAAGCGGAAATACTTACCAAAATAATGCGATACGGTAGCTCCAATCTGCATCGCAACACCTTCTCTACCCGCACTACCACCAAAGAAGTGGGTAATCCATGTGGATATCACCATAAATGGAGCCATACGAAGTGGAATCCAATCACTCTTTCCTTGATCAACCTCAAAAACAAGTCCCATACCTTTTCTAGATATTCTTCCCCAATGATCAAATAAGAACACAATAGATAATCCTGCAAAAGGAAGTCCAAGCAACATAATACATCCCATGTGCTCTCTAAAATTCAAGATCCATTCTAATCCTTTACCAAAAATGACTTCACATATCGCAACAATAGCACCAATAAAAATACCACAAAAACACTTTAAAACAATTTCATCATAAACTTTAAACGATTCTCTTAACTTTTCTTTATACATATGATTATTATAGAAAAACAGATTGTTTATTTCAACAATCTGTCATTATTTTTACATTTTAATTACAACTCTATTTCATTTTTCCACAAACCATGCAAGTTACAATACTCGTACACAGTTACTTTACCTGTTCGTCCTTTCGAATCAAAAACATATTCTGGTTTCATTCCTGGGACTAAACCTGCACGATCCACAGTTCCATCACTATATTCCACCCAAATATTAGTGATATAGTGTGCCTCTAACATAGGATGTTCAACACTTCCAACTACAACTTTAATTTTATTATCTTCTACACTTACTTGTGGAACATGTTTTTCTTGTGCTGCATCCACTTCACCAGCTTTTAATTCACGATATCCACTAGGAACTACATCCATCAACAATCCTTCAACAACGCTACCAGTTTCTAAATTCTTATAGATTTTCATAAGTATTCCTCCTGTTCTTCTATTGACATTATGACACGCATCATTAAAATAATCTATTGATATGCTCATAAAAAATTTAAACGAAAACTACATGCAATATACAACAACTTCTCAAGAGATTTTTGAGACTTTTTGTATTTCAAAAACCCATAAAAAACATTTAAAAATAGATGAAAACAATAAAACTATCTACTTTAACTATCCTGAAAAAGAAGTTGAAATCAACTATGAGCCTGTAAACATTTTATATGAAGATACTTTTTTAATAGCAGCCTTTAAACCTCCATTTTTATTAGTACACGATGATGGAAACAGCAAAGATACTCTACAAGCTCGTATTAACGGGTATCTGCAATTAAATGGAAACAAATATCCGGCTCAAGCTATTCATCGCATTGATTATGAAACGAGTGGTTTAGTCTTATTTTGTAAGCATCCATTCTTCCAGGCATATTGTGACAAAAGCATGGAAGAGCATCACATTAAAAAAGACTATATTGCCTTGGTTCAAGGTCATACAAATTATAAAAACAAAAAGATTGTTTCAAATATCGCAAGAGATCGTCATAATGCCAAGAAAATGATCGTCCATCCAAATGGAAAAGAAAGTATTTCAATATTTAACACACTTAAAAACTATAAAGATTATTCGCTGATTCAAGTAACGATTCTAACAGGAAGAAAACATCAAATCCGGGTTCAATGTGCTTCTTTGAACCATCCCATTTTAAACGATTCCTTATATGGAGGTAAAAGAATTGATAATACGGGACTCTTACTTCAAAGTCATCATATTCAATTTAATGACATTGATATAACTTGCCCTCAAGAAAAAAGATTTATTAGAAAATAAAAAATTGTATATCCTTTCAGATAAGCGATCCAGACACCTATTGATAAACAGGATAAATACGGAAGGATATGCTTTTTTTTATATACAATCCACAAAAAGCCTAGTAAAACACTAATATATAAAGCTACAAGCATTCTTTCCATTCCTAAATAAAAGCCAAAAAAAGTAAAAAAACATACATCAGCACTGCCTATCCATTCAGTTCTAATAATTTTAATAGTTCCACTGACCAAAAGAAAAACAAGACTTGTACATACTCGATTGAATAATGGCACATAATTAGAACAAAAACATAAAAGAAGTATAGATGGAAAAATCCAGTACTTTTCAATATACATTGTTACATAGTCCTTTTTCGCCAAAAAGTATAAAAAGAGTACAACATACAAAGTCGATAATTGAAATGGTTTGATTAAAAAAGTAATGATAAGCATAAAAAAAAGAGTCTTCATACTTTAAGTATAAAGACTCAATGTGAAAACATTATTAACAATTTGCAGTTTGTACAAAATCTGCATCATTCGGTTTCTTTTTGTATACGATTTTTAATAAGATTGGTGTAATAACCGTTGTGAAAACGACACACAATAATACTGGAGTCACAAAGACCTCAGGTAAAATACCTAATGCCATACCTTTATTTGCGACAATCAAAGCAACTTCTCCACGACTAATCATACCACATCCAATACGAATAGCTTGTGTAGGTGTATATTTACATACAATAGCACCTAAACCACATCCAATAATTTTTGTCAAAACGGCAACCACACATAATACAATAACTAACTCAATAAGTTTGGCATTCCATGTGATTGGAGAAAGTTTTAATCCAATACTCGCAAAGAATACAGGTGCAATCAACATATAAGATAATGTTGAAATACGTTTTGTTACATAATCACATTGTCTAGTACCCGAAAGAATCAAACCAGCCACAAAACTACCAGTGATATCCGCTACACCGAAGAATGCTTCTGAACAGAATGCCATAATCAATGCGAACGCAAATGATACGATTGAATATCTTTGTAGTCCACCACATGAATCATGTTCAAACCACCATGAGAATACTTTGTGTAAAATTACCCCAACAACAACGGCAAACACAAAGAATAGTAAAATTTTAAACATGACAACGCCGATGTTCACTGAACTGTCAGCCATTCCTGTTACTAATGTCAAACAAATAATACCTAAAACATCATCAATAACAGCTGCTGCTAGAATCGCATTTCCACTTTCTGTAGACATACATCCCATTTCTTTTAATGTTTCTACCGTAATACCAACACTTGTAGCTGTTAAAATAACACCTAAGAATAAGTTGTGTAACCATGCATCTGGCCCAACATTATAGAATCCACCAACTACATATCCAACAGCTAATGGAACTAATACACCCAATGTTGCGATGATAAAAGCTTTTACCCCAGCCTTTTTTAAATCTGTAATACTTGTTTCTAGACCAGCCGCAAACATTAAGACAATAACACCAATTTCTGATAAAGATTCAATCAACTTACTTGGCTCAACTATATTTAACACCGCAGGCCCTAAAACAATACCTGCGATCAATGCACCTACTACAGATGGCATACGTAAACGACGAGAAAAAAGTCCAAAGGCTTTTGTCATTAATAAAATTAAGGCAATATCTAATAGATATCGATATTCTTGCATATTCATACCTCCTACTATGCTCTTGGAATTTCAAACACCGTTTGTTGAAGTGGCAAATCTACATCATGAAACTCCAACCGATATGCCATCAATTGTATCGGCCTTTTCTTTCCATGATATCCATATTTGACGTCACCCAACAAAGGATGCTTTATATGCCCCATCAGGGCACGAATCTGATGAAATCTTCCTGTATGAAGTGTAATTGTACATATTGAATTCTCGCCATCATTTCTTTCAACATGCACATCCATCAATGCTTTTTGATAGCCCTCTAATTTTTTATCACTTACTTTCGCAACAGTATTTTCTTTGCGAATGTAATAACACATACTAAAATCTTTTTCTTTAAAAGTACCAGTAACATATGCCCGATACATCTTCTGGATTTTACGATTTGCGATTGCTTCGTTTACTTTTCTTAAAGCATTCGCATTCTTTGCAGCAATCACTAGACCTGTCGTATTTCGATCCAGTCTATGACAAATACTTGGAGCAAAAGAATGTTCCTTATTTGGATCATACTCGTTTTTTTCCATTAAGTATGCTTGTACACGATTTACCAAACAATCTTGAGTTTTGCTTTGATCACTCTGTGACAATAAGCCATATGGTTTATTCACAATCAAGATATTTTCATCTTCATAAATAACATCCAACTCTGATGATATATATTGCGTATCTACTTGTTTCTCTTCTAAAACATCCGGAGGTAAAAACAATAAAATACTATCATTTTCCTGGATTTTCTGATCAAAAGTACAACGTTTACGATTCACTTTTATTTTCTTATTTCGAATCGCCTTATACATCATTGATTTGCCTAGTTTTGGAAAAGTCTTCATCAAAAACTTATCCAGTCTTTGATTTGCATCATTTGAATTGATTCTAATCTCTTTCATAAATTAAATCCAAACTTTCCATTAAACTGTCCATAACCGGTACATTTACACTTTCTAAAGTTGCTCGATTTTGATGCCCAGTAGTCACCAAGATACATTTAGCACCAATACTTTTTGCGACTTCATAATCATGAACGCTATCTCCTACAAAATAAATTTCATCATCTAGGCTACAAGTTTGTTTAAACGCATGAGCTAATTCCACTTTACTTTTTGCATAGATGTCATTGATTCCGTATATCGAATCGAATAAATCATCTACATGCAAGGTTTCCATTTGTTTAAGAAGATAATCCATTTTACTTGCAGAAAGCACGGTTTGCGAAAAGCCAAGATTCTTTGCCTTATTCACAACATCCAATACATCTGAATGTAAATCACAAGCATAGCTTTTTTCTTGATAATCCTCCATATATTCGTGAGCCAACATGGAAAAAGGTATTTTGTCAAAATCAAAGCCTACCCTTTTATAATAATCTTCTATTGGAAAAGTAAATACTTCACGATATTGACTTAGAGTATCCAAAGGTTTCAAATCATGACTGACTAAAAGACGGTTGATACAAGAAAAACATAAGTCAACATCATTCAATAATGTTCCATTCCAATCCCATACAATTTTTACCAAACAATTCACCCCGCACGGTATTATATCACTATTAGAAAAAAATAATAACATTTTATACTAATTAAAACTTTCACAAATATAGTTTTTACTATATAATATTGTATGAGTAAATATGAGGAATTGAATTAGGAGGAAATATGAGAGGAATTTATAACTCAGTAACTGACCTTCGTCGTCAGGTCTTTACTGCCATCGCTTCAATGGCGTACGATGACAATACAGATTATTCTAAGCGTATGGAAGAAATCCCATATGAAATCTTACCTGGTACAAAAGCAAAATATCGTGATAGTATTTTTCTAGAACGTGCAATTATCGGGGAAAGATTACGTTTGGGTATGGGCTTGCCTGTTCGTGATATTACTGAATATACAAACATTTCAGATGGAATTGAAGAAAGTACAATTGCGAAAAAATATTATGATGATCCCCTTATCAATATTATTAAGTTCGCATGTAATGCGTGTCCAGAAAAGAAAGTATTTGTAACAAACGCTTGTCAAGGATGTTTATCACACCAATGTACAGAAGTTTGTCCAAAAGATGCGATTCATATCGTAAATGGTAAAAGCTATATTGATCAAGAAAAATGTATTAAGTGTGGACGTTGTATGGATGCATGTCCTTATCACGCAATCACTAAATTAGAACGTCCATGTGCTGCAAGCTGTGGAATGGACGCAATCAAATCCGATGCAGATGGAAAAGCAGAAATCGATTACGATAAATGCGTTAGCTGCGGAATGTGTCTAGTTAACTGTCCATTTGGAGCTATTGTAGATAAAGGACAAATTTTCCAAACAATCTATGCCATGAAAGAAGGCTATGACGTCATTGCAGCTGTTGCCCCTGCTTTCGTTGGTCAATTTGGTCCAGCTGTAACTCCAGATAAAGTAAAAGCTGCATTAAAAGCGGTAGGTTTTGCGGATGTTGTGGAAGTTGCGATTGGTGCTGACTTATGTACAATTGAAGAAGCTGAAGACTTCTTAGATAAAGTGCCTGAAAAGCAACCATTTATGGCTACAAGTTGCTGTCCTGCATGGTCCGTTATGGCGAAGAAAAACTTCCCTGACTTTGCACCATACATTTCAATGGCATTAACTCCAATGGTATTAACGGGTCGTTTGATCAAAAAAGAAAAACCAAACGCTAAAGTTGTATTCATCGGTCCTTGTGCTGCTAAGAAATTGGAAGCAAGCCGTAAATCAATCCGTAGTGATATTGACTTCGTATTAACTTTTGAAGAAGTTATGGGTATGTTCAATGCGAAAGGTATTGCATTAGACCAAATCACTACTTCTGATCCATTAACAGAAGGAACAAATGCTGGTCGTGGATTTGCTGTCAGTGGTGGTGTTGCCAAAGCCGTTAAAGACTTGATTCAAAAAGAACATCCTGGAACAGAAGTAAAAGTTCAGGCTGCAGAAGGATTAAAGAACTGTAAGACAATGTTGATGATGGCTAAAGCTGGAAGATTAAACGGGTACCTACTTGAAGGTATGGCTTGTCCTGGTGGATGTGTTGCCGGTGCTGGTACTTTACAACCAATCAACAAATCAAGTGCATTAGTTAAAAAATACGCTACTGAAAGCGATAAGAAAGATGCAGATGAATCTGCATATGGAGATCGTCTTCACGAACTAAGTGAACATTAATCAAAGACGTCCTTAAAATGGACGTCTTTTTTTGATATAATCATGTTTGGAAATGAGGTATGAACATGCATCGTTATTCATATTATAAAACGGCTGCCTGTACTTTAAATGTTTCAATTGGAGATCCACAGGCAAATAAAGAAGAAATTTTAAAATGTATCCAAGAATTGGATTCAGATACACAACTTGTAGTATTTCCAGAACTATGTATTACAGGATATACATGTCAGGATTTATTCTATGAACATACATTATTAAATAGCGCAAAACAAGTCCTATTTGAAATTGTAGAAGAGCTACCAGAAAACCTAGTTACAGTTATAGGCTTACCTTTAGAAATCGAAAACAAGCTTTATAACTGTGCCGCCATTTGTTTCAACCATGATATTCTAGGTATTCAAGTAAAAACATATATTCCAAGCTACAATGAATTCTATGAAACAAGGTGGTTCTCGAGTGCTAGTGAATTAAAAGAAAACACAACTTTTACATACAAAAATAAAAAGGTTCCCGTTTCAAATCATATCGTATTTAAAGATACAACAACATCGGCTTGTTTAGGTATTGAAATCTGTGAAGATCTATGGGTGACAATTCCAGTAAGTTCAACACATGCATTAGCTGGAGCAAATGTATTATGTAATCTAAGTGCTTCCAATGAAATCATCTCAAAAGCAAATTACAGAAGAAATCTAGTCAAAGATCAAAGTGCTAAATGTTATGCGGGATACGTATATGCCAGTGCAGGACCTACAGAAAGTTCGAGTGACTTGGTTTTCTCTGGACACAATTTAATTTGTGAAAACGGGGCTATATTAAGTGAAACTAAAACAGACAAAATCATTTATGGACAAATCGATTTAGACCATTTAAATCATGATCGCTTACACTATAAAACTAGTATGCAGGATTTATTCCATGTAAACTATACAACTGTGGAATTCACATCAAAACCCATCGAAGAAATTGAATTTGATCGCTATATCGATGCTTATCCTTTTGTTCCAAATAATCAAGATGAAAGAATTGTTCGCTGCTTAGAAATATTACATATTCAAGCTCAAGGCTTGGCAACACGTCTTTCAAAAATTCATTGTAAAGATGTTGTGATTGGAATTAGTGGAGGACTCGATTCTACTTTAGCTTTGCTTGTATGTCATGAAGCCTTTAAAATCAACAATTATGATTCAAAAGGAATTCATGCGATCACAATGCCTGGTTTTGGAACGACAAAACGTACTAAATCTAATGCGCAAATCTTAATGGACCTACTTCATGTATCTAGTGAAGAAATTTCTATTGTGGATGGTGTAAACCAGCACTTTAAAGATATTCACCATAATCCAGAAGTTCATAATATTACGTATGAAAACTCTCAAGCTCGTGAACGAACACAGATTTTGATGGATTTAAGCAATGCCTATAATGCGATTGTTGTTGGTACTGGAGACTTAAGTGAACTTGCCTTAGGATGGTGTACATACAATGGAGATCACATGAGTATGTATGCGGTAAATGCTAGTGTTCCTAAGACACTTGTTCGCTATATTGTTGAAAGTGTTGCTTTAAAAGATGAAATATTACATGATGTATTGATGGATATTTGTGATACACCTGTATCCCCAGAGCTTTTACCACCAGATAAAAATGGTAAGATTGCTCAGAAGACAGAAGAAGTATTAGGTTCTTATGATCTTCATGATTTCTTCCTATATCAAATGTTAAGACATCACGATGAGCCTAAGAAAATCTATGATTTAGCTTGTGTTGCATTTAAAGATGTAGAAAAGGAAACAATTAAAAAGGCCATCACAACATTCTATAATCGTTTCTTTACCCAACAATTTAAAAGAAACTGTATGCCAGATGGTGTTAAGGTTGGATCTATTTGTTTCTCACCTAGAGGTGATTGGAGAATGCCAAGCGACGCATCAAGAAATCTATGGACAAAACAAGTGGAGGAAATTTAGTTCCCCCACTTTTCTTATACTTTATCCATATTATTTGAAAAGATATCTGCAACTTCACTCATGATAATATAAGCACCCGAATCGATTTCATGAACTTTTTCTTTCATTCGATTAACTTGATATCGATTGATCACAAAATAAACTATGGATTTAGACCTTTTTGAATAACCACTCGTGGCATCCACACGAGTAACACCACTTCCAAATATATCACTTAATGCTTCACATATTTCTTATTGTAAGCATTAATAAATTCATAATACGAGGTGTTGGTTTTTTTTTATAAGCTCAGCACTCCTTTTTAGGGCTTCATTTTAACATACTCATACACCAAAATCATTTCATTCTCAAATCTTTTAGACAATTTAAAAGAACAGACTATTTTTTAGCCTGTTCAACTATTTCTTAATCAGATTCTACCACATACGGGATTTCATTTTCTGCAAGAAAAAAATTATTAATAATATTTTGCGAATGATGAATCACTCTTAATATATAAACTTTATCATCCATTATTTCATAAATTATTTTATATTTTTTGTATATTGCATATCTAACATTAGTTTCTTTTTTTAGTAATTCAAATCTTGGATATCTTTCTGGCAAATATTCTAAAGATTTAATGAGTGAAACAATTCCGTTTATTAAGTGCCTCACATAATTCAAATCAAAATTATTCATGACATAATACTCATAGATGTGTCAAATATCCAAATTTGCCTTATAGGATATTTCTACTTCAAAATTCATAATTTTAAATCCTTTTTCAATGATTCATAAAACTGATCAAAAGGAATTGTATTCCCTTTTAAAACTTCATCATGAGCAGCTAATAACTCTTTAGCTAATTCCTCTTTTGTTAGTTCATCTTCATTTAAAATTTTATTTGATGGAATTTTCACATCAAAAGGCAATCCATTATTTAAAATGATTTGATTATAGAACATGTTAATTGCGACAGAAGATGGTATTCCTAATTTTGATAAAATTGCTTCTGCTTGTTCTTTTGTTTCTGGTTCAATTCTTGCGTATACATTTGATGTTTTTGACATAAAATAAGCTCCTTTTTTCTTTATTATAAGTCAATGTACTTACATACGCAATCGATTATCATGCATTATAATAAAAGAACAGACTATTTTTTAGCCTGTTCTACAATTTCATTGATTCTTTCTAAGACAGGTTCAAAACCTGTTTTTTCTGTACTACTGATACCGAAAATATTCTTCATTGGCAAATGTAGCTGTTGAGAAATATCTTTCAACGCACGAACACGTTTTGTCTTAGGAATCTTGTCAACTTTTGTAGCTACAATAACGATTTGAATTCCAAGACTTTGAATCATTTCGATCATATCTAAATCATCATGCGTGGCGCCATGTCTTGCATCGACAAGTTGTACAACGCAACAAATCTGCTCTCTTTGGTTAAAGTATGTATCCATCATTTTACCCATCTTGATCAGCATTTGTTTAGACATTTTCGCATAACCATATCCAGGAACATCCACTAACATCCAAGTATCATCAATCTTAAAGAAATTGATCAAACGTGTTTTACCTGGTGTATTTCCTACATAGGCAAGTTTTTTCTTATTAGTCAATGCATTAATAAAGCTTGATTTTCCAACATTACTACGTCCAACGACTACAACTTCTGGTAAATCAGATTCTGGCCATTGTTCTTTTTCAACAGCACTTATCACAAATTCACTGATCATACTATTTTACCAATGCGTTATGTAACACTTGTGAGACATTTGAACAAGGAATAAAAGTAACTGCATCTTTTACTTCTTGAGGAACATCATCTAAGTCTTTTACATTTTCTTTTGGAATCAAGATCGTATCAATTCCAGAACGATGTGCTGCCAATGATTTCTCTTTCAATCCACCAATAGGAAGAACATTTCCTCTAAGTGTAACTTCACCAGTCATAGCTAAATTCGCCTTAACTGGAATATTAGAGAAACAAGATACCAATGCCGTTGTCATTGTAACACCAGCACTTGGTCCATCTTTAGGAACCGCACCTTCTGGTACGTGAATATGTACATCATTTTCTTCAAACAATTTAGGATCAATTTTGAATTCATTTGCATGCGTACGAACATAGTCTAGCGCAATACTAGCACTTTCCTTCATGACATCACCTAATTGTCCAGTAAGAACAAGTCTTCCTTTTCCTGTAAAGCGAGTTGCCTCAATTTGAAGGATATCCCCACCAAAACTTGTATAGGCAAGTCCTGTTACAGTTCCAACTTGATCTTTCTTTTCTTTTTTACCATAATCAACTTTTTCATTACCCAACCACTCATGAACTAATTTTTTAGTCAATTTAATGCTACGTTTGTTGTTTTTTAAGATAGCCAATACTGTTTTACGGCAAATTGTCGCAATTGTACGCTCTAAAGAACGAACTCCCGCTTCACGAGTATAGTAACGAATTAAATATAGTAACATATCATCATCAATTTTTAACTGAGACGCTTTTAAACCATTTAATCCTAATTGTTTAGGAACTAAGTGATCCTTGGCAATATGAACCTTTTCTGCATCTGTATAGCTTGATAATTCGATAATTTCCAAACGATCTCTTAATGCAGGTGGAATATTCTCTAAATAGTTTGCGGTTGCGATGAATAATACTTTTGATAAATCATAAGGCTCTTCAATATAGTGATCTGAGAATACTGAATTTTGTTCAGGATCCAATACTTCAAGCATTGCACTTGATGGATCTCCCTTATAATCACTAGCCATTTTATCAATTTCATCAATCAAGAACACTGGATTCGTAACGCCTGCCTTTTTCATACCTTGAATGATACGTCCAGGTAAAGCTCCTAAATATGTTCTTCTGTGACCACGAATCTCTGCTTCATCGCGAACACCACCAAGTGACATTTTCACAAATTTACGATCTAAAGCTCTAGCAACACTTTTTGCCAAAGACGTTTTACCAACTCCTGGAGGACCTACCATACAAATAATTGGTGCATTCAATGAATTTGTCATTTGTTTAACAGCCAAATACTCTAGAATACGTTCTTTTACTTTTTCTAGACCATAGTGATCTGCGTTTAAAATAGCTTCAGCTTCATTTAAATCTTCATTGTCCTTCGTTTCTTGCCACCAAGGAAGATCCATTAACCAATCAATATAAGATTTAATAACACCTGTTTCTCCACTTGCCATAGGTAGCATTTCATAACGACTCACTTCATCCGATACCTTTTTCTTAATGTAGTCTGGGTATGGATTTTCAGCTAAACGCTTACGAATCTTAGCCGCATCTTCATCTTGGGCAACTGTATCCCCTAATTCTTCACGAATGACATTCATCTTTTCACGAAGATAGTAATCTTTTTGTCCTTGATCAATTCTTTCTTTGACAGTTTCGTTGATTTGTTGTTCAACTTCACTCATCTTTTTCTCTTTAGCCATATCTTGAAGCAACATCATTAGACGATCATTTACCCCTAATGTTTCAAGATACTGTTGTTTTCTTTCGATATCTAAAGGCAATCCTTGAACAGCTTTATCACTTAAGAATTCACCGCCCATACCCTTTGAAATTTCCATAACAATTTCTTTAGTCACAAAACGATCTTGACCTTGCATACGATCAAGCTCATCTGCGATCATACGAATCAAAGCTTCTTCTTCAACAGCATCCTGTTTTTCACTTTCAAGAATTTCAACTTCGGCTAAATCACTTAGGCTTCCATTGATCCAATTATTTAGCTTAACACGCTTAATTCCACGAAACTTTACACGTAAAAAGTTATCAAAACGACGAATATGACGAACTTCACATAAAGTTCCTACAGGATATATATCTTCTTTTCCAGGATTTTCTTGTTCAAGTTCTTTTTGAGAAAATAAACAAATCTTTTTATCATAATTATCCTGTGCATTTTCAACAGCATGTACAGAAGTATCTCTTCCTACATCAATCACAATTTCTTGATTTGGATATAGGACGACTCCTCTTGTACAAACTAAAGGATAGGTATTTAATTCCATACGAAAACCTCCTTATATTAAATATGGAAAAAGACGCTAAGCGTCTTTTTTCTTTTACATTATACTACTTTACAGAAGTTTTAATGAAGTCTAATGCTTTTTGATTTGCTAAATCTGCTTTAATACTTTCTGGAGAAATCAATGATTTGATTTTTTCTACTTCCATGTTATACATTTCAGACATTGTAGTAAATTCTTTTTCTACGTCTTCATCACTAGCTTCAATGCTTTCAGCTTTAACGATAGCTTCTAATACTAACTGAGTTTTAACACGAGCAGCAGCTTCTGGACTCATTTGAGCACGGATTGCTTCTTCAGTTTGGTGAGTAGCTTCTAAGAATTGTTTAGCAGTGAATCCAGATTGTTGCATACGCCCTTCGAATTCTTTGTACATACGATCAACTTCAGCATCGATCATTACTGCAGGGATTTCAACATTAGCGTTGTCACAAACTTTTCCTAACAATTCATTTGTGAAGTTTTCTTCAGCTTCTCTTTCTTTTTGAGCAGTTAAATCAGTTTTTACTTTTTCTTTGTAAGCATCTACTGTTTCAACATTTTCAATTTTTAATTTTTTGATTAATTCATCATTTAATTCAGGAAGATCTTTATATTTTACTTCGTGAACTGTGCAGTGGAAAGTTGCAGGTTGACCAGCAAGTTCAGCTGCTTGGTAGTTTTCAGGGAAAGTAACTTCAACGTCTTTTTCTTCACCTTTCTTAACTCCAACTAATTGTTCTTCGAAACCTGGAATGAATGATCCTGAACCAAGTTCTAATGGATAGTTTTCTCCAGATCCACCTTCGAATGCTACACCATCTTTTGTTCCAACGAAATCGATAACCACTTGATCACCTAATTGAGCAGCATCGTCATCTTCACGAACAACCCAGTCAGCATAACGATCTTGAACACGTTTAACTTCGTTTTCAACATCTTCTTCTGTAACTTCTACATCCGCTTTTTTGATATCTAATCCTTTGTATTCACCTAAAGTTACTTCAGGAAGTACTGTACATGTAAATACTAATACGGCTTTTTCATCATCAGCTTCTTTAACATCTAAAGTAGGACGAGCTACTAAATCGATGTTGTGTTCTTTGATTCCTTCTGATAATGCTTCATTAGCTACTTCTTCACTAGCCATATCATATAATGCTTTTGAAGAAAGTTGTTTTTTAACTAAAGCATCAGGAATTTGTCCTTGACGGAATCCTTTCAAATTCATGTGAGATTTAGCATAGTTTAATGCTTTTTTCTGTGCTTTTTTCCAAGCTTCACCTTCTACTGTTACTTCTAATTCACCAGTAGAATTTTCTTTCAAAGTCCAAGTACTAGTCATTGTTTTCTCCTCGCTTTTCAATGGATAACTCAATATCCTCAATTCTTTCAAGACCTTGTTTTTTGACAAAACCAGGCCATTCATCGGATTTCTGCATTGCATCATACACAAGTCTACAAATACCTTTCGCAAGCTGGTAAGGATCTTTGTCTTCTTGATCGAATGGTCTTTCATATAAAACTAACTGCATCAAAAGTGACATACAAAATTGAATCATAGTAGGATCCTCATTTGTAAACCAACTTTCGAATAATGAGCTAGCCTCATTGATTGACTGATCTTGCTCCATAGGTAAAATAGCACTTGGTATAAACGTAATGTTCAACCCGGATTTTATCAAATCAAACGGATCATCAATTTTCTGCTCCATTAAAGCTTCAATCAATGTACCCTTATATTCATCAGGTAAATCTGAATCTAGTAATTCCTGAACTTCATCATGACACATTCTTAGATTCGTGTTTTCTAAAATAGAAATCGCATAGATTTTTTGTTCTAGAGTACCATGAACATAATCCTGTAACTTGCTGAAATCCATACTCTTACTCTTTTGTTCCAAATAAGGTTTACATTCAGACTTATAATATTCCAATAACTCCAATGCATCTTCTGGAACATAAGGCATGTTCAGTTCCTGACAAATCAATTCGTACGCCTGGGCATAACTTTTTTCATCTATCTCTTTTTTTATTTCTTCGATTAAAGAATGATAATATGCGTTCACTTATACCTCCATGCGAAACATTAGTATTCTACCATAAATATCGATAATAATCAATTCTACGCATTTCTAAAATACAGAATCCGTAGAATGTCATTTAAAGAAAAAAACTCTCCTTTTACAGAGAATTTGTTTTCCTACTTTTTTCTAATTCATTTAACTTCTTGAATTCAGCTAAAATACAAATAACCGATACTACAAAGGCTACAAAATCCGCAATGGGAGCCGCGTATAAGATTCCATTCAACCCAAAAAATTTAGGTAAGATCAAAACAAGCGGAATCAAGAACAACACCTGTCTTGTCATCGACAAAAACATTCCTAAATATGCTTTTTTAATTGACGAAAAGAAGCTAGACGATAACATCTGTACTCCATCAACACATACTAGCATTAGATAGATTCGCATAAACATTGTCGCAAATTCAAAATAGTTCGCATCCCCTGATCCAAATATTGATAATACAGTACTTGTGCAGAATTGAAATAAGGCCCAACCAATAAATGAAACAACCAAATTTGCACTTATCGCAAGCTTGAACGTCTTTTTAACACGCTCATATTTTTGCGCTCCATAATTAAATCCAATGATTGGCTGCATACCTTGCGAAATACCAATAATAATAGCTAATAATATCGCATTGGTTTTCATCACAATGCCACATGCAGCTAAAGGAATATCACTACCGAACTTAGTAAACTGTCCATAATACGTCAATGAATTATTTAATACGATTTGCACAAACAAAATCGCAATCTGATTTAGTGAAGCACTCATTCCAATGGTTGCCATTTCCTTTGTATCCTTCAAAGAAATACGTAAACTCTTTTTATTAAATTCAATATGTTGAAAACTCTTAATATACCAGGCAGCAATAAAAAATGAAATCACTTGACCAGCTACTGTGGCAATGGCAGCTCCAGCGACACCCATATGAAATACAAAAATAAACAAAGGATCTAATATTGTATTCACAATAGCTCCCGCAACCATGCATGTCATTGAATATTTTGGTGACCCGTCTGCACGAATCAAGTTACTAATCACATTTGTCGTAATCAAGAATGGAACACCCAAAGTTGTAATTCGTGTATATTCAAGTGCCAAAGGCATAATTGTACTTGTAGCCCCAAACGATTTTAATAGTGGTTCAAGAAATACAAGCACTAAAACAACATAGATTACTGAGCAAAGTACAGACATACTAATACCATTACCCGCTATACCACTTGATCGTTCTGGCTTCTTTTCACCTAGATATAAACTAAATAAACTTGCTGAACCAATCCCAATCAACAATGCAATCGCAAGTGCAATTGTTGTTAATGGAAACGCCACATTAGTTGCAGCATTTCCTAGAAAACCAACACCTTGACCGATAAAGATTTGATCTACAATGTTGTATAGTGACGATACAAGCATTGAGATAATACTTGGTATCGCAAACTTTTTTAATAATGATGACTCTTTTTCATACCCTAATGGATTTTGCATACTAATCAAATTCCCTCTTTCTAAACTGTGCAATTAAATGCTTATTTCCCATTGAATGCTCACGAATGACATTTAACTCATTTCCTCTTTTATCAAACCAACCAACAAATTCATAACCTGGCTTTGTTGCCGGCAACAAATGAATCGTATCCGAAAAATACGTATATGACTTTGGATTTCTTCGACTACTTAGTCCACCATTTAAATCATACGTAATCTTATATTGACTTACTTGCCAATGAGCATATAAAGTACAAGACTCATGAATGGGTTCATCCAAGTTATAACGCCAACGATAATCACAATCCCAGAACCATCCATCAAAGGTATATCCAACTCGAACTGGTGGCTTTAAATCCCCCAATAAACCATGTTCATCCGTACATATATCCATATAATTGGCTCCACCACACGTTTCAAAGTGGATAACTGGACATTCTTTATAAATAGCTGTCAATATAACAGGTTCATGAATGCCTGCTGGTAAACTTGTTATAATTTCACCATTCAACTGCCAACCTACAAACATAACGCCCTTCTTAAATGCCGGATACAACAATAATTCTTCCGATTCAATGCATGTATATCTTGGATTACGACGCGACATAACTCCGCCGTCCACATCATATTCAATGGGATACCAAATAGGAATCCATTTATCATATAAAGTCACAGAATGAGGAAGAACACCACCTGGATTTAATCTTTTTGTACACTCTTTATCTATATACCAACCAACAAATTGGTAACCTTCTCTTTTTTCACTCATCAAATATCACCTGCCCATTATTTTATCACAAATAGAAAAACTTCTAGGAAAATTTCTAGAAGTTATTCAAATAATTATATAAACTGTTCCCAAAAGTCATTTCCATAAGTTCACTTGCGATTTCTTTACTTTGAATCCGCATAATATGATCTTCTACATCTTGTTTACCTAATAAATTTATATTTCCATACCATACAATTTCCTGATCAATAATCGCAAAATGTTCACAATTATCTTCTGCAGATTTTAGATAAAAACCAGATTGTCTCATTTCTTCTAACAACTGCATTCTATAATTTGAACTTCCAAGCCTAATTTTATCAGGCATCCAAGAAACTACGGTTACTTCAACTCCACTTTCCATCTTTTCTTTGATCAATTTAGTAAATTCTACAACTCTATCGCCAGATAATGAAGGACTGGATACAATAATATTCTTATTAGCACACAATAAATCTTGATTATACGTATCGTAATAATTACTTGCATCATATATAGATTGAGAAATTTGCGATTCACTTTTTATGCCGTTAGTATCTGAAATTAATTCATAACCTGATTTTTTATAGGCCTTTAATCTTTTTCCGTACATTCGATCAAACATCGGAATATGGACATCTACATAATCATATACAAGTATTGTATCTTTTTTATCATATAGTCGATGAATTCTTCCTGTAAATTGTTCTATAACACTACTACTAGCTACAGGCATTGCTAGAAACAAAGTATCTAATCTATCAAGGTCAAAGCCTTCTCCAACGAGCGATCCTGTCGCAATTAATATCATAGTTTTATCTTCAGGTACACTTTTCATTAATTCAACAATATGATTATTTTCTTTTTTTGATTGACTTCCTATCAACAAGAAAACAAAATCTGCCACACCTTCTAATTGTTGATATAGCTTCTTACAATGATTTACATATTTAGACAAAACCACAGGCGTACGATTTTTTTGAATACAATCTTTTATATCCTGAACAATCATTTGATCTCGCAAATCATTATCTCGTAATATTGAGTATGCTTCATTTGGATTCTTTTCATCTTTCATCATTCCTCTTGGTGCAACCACATGTGTAAACCGAGGATATAACAAACGAGGAATCCCTTGTTGTTTTGCTTGTTCTTTTGCGGAATATTTATGTCGTATTGGACCAATAAGCATAAAATTCATCTTATCCAATTGATCCGTTCGATCAACGGCTGTAACACCATACACATACTTAGCTTTAATTTCTTTTAAAACAGCACTTTCTGTATTTGAAGCCGCATGATGACATTCATCCACAATGATCATGCCATACTCATTCAACAGTTTATGAAATTTTCCCTTTTTACATATAGAACCAGCCATTGCGATATCAATTATACCTGTCATAGAATCATGAGATCCCTGTAAAGTACCTATCAATGATTTTCTCTTTTTGATCAAACCTTTAGGTGTCGTATATTCAGGTAACTCTTCATTTATATCCAAAAATGTCTGCAGCTTATCTTTCCATTGTTCTAATAAAGATGAACTCTCCAACAAAATTAATGTATTCACTTTCTTTGTCGCAATTAAATCCGCACAAAGAACAGTCTTACCAAAAGCAGTAGCCGCTAATAAAATACCATTATCATGCTCAATCATTTTATTTAGAGCTACATTTTGTTCAGGTTTTAACTCTCCCTTAAAAGTAACATCAATACTTCTTCCTTGTTGCCTTTTATCATCAATCATCATTTGAATCTCAGCATTCTTATTATACGAAATTAAAGCATCATAACATCCTCTAGGAATTTGTATATATCCACTATTGTGATCTTCACCAAGATAAATATATTTATACATGCCAAAAGTAGAAATTCCCATACCTTGATTTTTATAATAAATAGGATTACTAATTCTAGCCAATTTACGGATTTTATTTTGAATAGACACACTTAAATTTGAAGTATCCACATAAATACCATTTGATAAAGTGATATGCATTTTTCCATTCACTTCATTCTTTTCAAATTCACTCATTGAATCCCATGGCTTATCATCTGAATTTCCATGCCATTCTTTTATTTTTTCTTCTATAAACACCTGTGAAAGCTTAGGCTTAGACCACAATATATTCCATTGATTTGAATAGGCATTCCAATTTTCATCAATAAATGCACTGTTGCCATCTTTCAATGCTCGTCCTTGTAATGGTAATGCGATTAAATTTCCCAGACCACCCTTTGACATACTATCTTGTGCTGGTATCATACGATCATAGTATTTAAATGATTTTAAATTCACTTGTTCTGCCCCTTTATCCAATAAAGCATTCCCAAAATTTCTTGCCAAAATAGCTGAAATCGGTTTATCAAAGAAAATCCAAATATGCGCTCCTTTACCTGATCTAGAACGCTCAATCAATGGATCAATTCCATTTAATTGACAAATCTCACGCATCGCATCAACTTCTTCTTTCCAACTCTCATCTATATTTGCAAAATCATTTCCTGCATCTTTATCATGATTATCAAAATCAAAGACTAAAAAGCGACACGTATTATCTTTATGCAATGGATAAACACCAATCACTTCATTTCCTTTTAAATGTGACATGATACTATCAATTGTCAAAGCTTTATACTTTTGGTAATGACAATCTTGACAACGAAATCCTGCATTCCATTTCTTGCCACACCCATCCGACCAAAAATTAATACATTGTGGATAGTATCCCGCTTTATTTGTTTTCTTGCTTTCTACTCTTTTTGCGTATACGTCTGTACGACCCCAAAAACGAGCAAAAAATCGATTTGCCATATCTTTTGTGATTTCATTTGGAAAAACAATACGACTTCTTTGATTCGTTTCAAAAGGTTCTGTATTTGTAGAATTCTTTAATTGATCCAGTTCTTTCTGATAAGAAATTCCTTCTCGATCCAAAATGTTCTTCAAGCATTGAATCTCTTTTTGTAAGTCATTTATTATAGTCAAATTATCATTCGTTTGTTTCACAAAACCACCTCTTTTCAATACTATTTTAATTGAATTAGCAAATAAAAAAAACACCCAAGACTCCGTTAGTTAGACGGAGAGGAGTGTTTTCAGAACACATCTGCAAGTAGTAGTCTTGTAGTAGTTCTATGCATATAATAATCCTTTTTACAAACCATTGTGTTAACACAAACACACAAAAACAGAAAAACAAGAATAAATCAACCTTAACTGCTTTTAATATCTTAATCCAACCTGTTTTTTTCAAGAGCCATTCTCTTTAACTTTTTATCTATCTGTTTTGCGATTTTATAATCTTCTTCAAATTGAAGGTTATGTTGAATGACCGGATTTTTTGATATATATACATATGCCTTACCTTTATTTGATAATTCAATTTCAACACCTACATACACTTTTTTTAATTCAATAAAAATACTCGTATTAAACGTACTAATTAACACTCTATGAGAAAACAATGGTGATTTACCTTTATATCTAGCATGTTCATAAACTATTTGACTTCTAACAACATCACAAAATTTGTAAGTCCCTAAACTACCATCACATATTGTAAATTCTTTGTTCTTCTCATCAAAAAGGATGCTGTCATTTATTTTATTGATATACAATGTTGGGTTGCTCATTATTTCTTAACTCCTAGATTTTTTAATAACATAAATTGTATCCATATCTATCACTAATATTTTACTATTATCTTAGTCTTTCTACCCTTTAAATATCAAACAGTAAAATTAATTTTCATATTAAGGGCTTAGCTTACAAGAAGATGGTATCAACAAAAAAGAGTGCTAATAAAACACATTTTCAAACAATAGTCTTGTAGTAGTTTTATGCATATAATAGCCCTTCTAAAAATACTGTAACAAAAAGATAGGAAAAGTTCACCCTAAAAGTGTTTAAAGGTTATCTCTATCACAGAGCTAGAATCCCTATGACTTTTAAAGGTTGATTTATCCCTATCTAGTTTTATATATTCTTTATTAATTCCAGAGCATTTGTAAAAAAAAGAGACGTAATGTTTCTTTGTTTTTTTATAAAGGTTTTCAAAAAGGTTTTCAAAACTATCTATAAACAGAAAAAAAGCCCTTATATAAGGGCTTTATTCACAAGATGGCGTCGACGGAGGGATTCGAACCCCCGACCGTGCGCTTAGAAGGCGCATGCTCTATCCGGCTGAGCTACGTCGACAACGCATATATTTTATAACATAATCGAAATATATGCAAGCTTAAATTTAAAATTTAGTCTAACTCAAAAGCACCTGTATACAATTGATAGTATTTACCCTTTTGTTTCAACAAGTCCTCATGATTACCACGCTCAATAATATGACCTTGTTCTAACACCATGATCGCATCACTATTTTGGATAGTTGAAAGTCTATGTGCAATCACAAATACCGTTCTTCCTTCCATCAACTTATCCATACCTTCCTGAACGATTCTTTCTGTATGTGTATCAATGGAACTTGTTGCTTCATCCAAAATCAAAACAGGAGGATTGGCAACAGCTGCACGTGCAATGGATAAAAGTTGTCTTTGTCCTTGCGATAAAGATTCTCCACCTGCATGAATCATTGTGTCATAGCCATGTTCTAAGTGTTTAATAAATTCATGTGCATTCGCTAACTTACTTGCCGCAATACACTCTTCATCACTCGCATCTAAACGACCATAACGAATATTATCCATGATTGTACCAGTAAACAAGTTTGTATCCTGTAATACAATACCCAATGATTTTCTAAGATCTGCTTTCTTGATTAGTTTTACATCAATACCATCATACGTAATGGAACCCGATTGAATATCATAAAAACGATTGATTAGATTCGTGATTGTTGTTTTACCAGCACCTGTAGCTCCTACAAAGGCAATCTTTTGTCCTGGTTTCGCAAATAGAGAAACATCAAATAAAATCTGTTTATCTGGATTATAAGAGAAGTTCACATTTTCAAAACGAACATCTCCACGAAGTGGAACCAATTCATCTTGTCCATCTTTTCTTGGATGATGCCAAGCCCAATGATCATGATCAATTTGTTCTAAAGTAACCACACCATCATCGACTTCACTTTCCGTATCTATGATTTCATAAATACGCTTAGCTCCTGCATCTGCCATAATTACGGCGTTTAACTGCATACTAATTTGTCCAATTGGATTTGTAAAACTACGATTTAACTGTAAGAAAGCGGCAATGCCACCTAATGTTAATCCTGCAATATGATTTAGGGCAAAGATAGAACCAACTACCGCAACAAGTACATAAGAAATGTACCCAATATTCATTACGACTGGCATTAAAACATTCGCAAACGTATTCGCATTGGCACTTGCTTCAAACAACGCATCATTTACATGATCAAAATCTTTGATACTTTGTTCTTCATGCGTAAAAACTTTAATGACTTTACTTCCTTCCATCATTTCTTCAATAAAACCATTTTCTACACCCAATTGTTTTTGTTGGGCAATAAAGTATTTACCTGATTTTGCCGAAATCTTTTTTGAAGTATACACCATCAATAAACCACATGCGATTGTTAAAACAGCCAATGGAACATTTAAGATGAACATGGAAATCGTAACTGAGATAATCGTCATTAAAGATACAATAACCTGAGGAATACTTTGAGAAATTAGCTGTCTTAAAGTATCCGTATCATTTGTATAAACAGACATGATATCCCCATGTGCATGTGTATCAAAGAAGCGCAATGGCAATGTCTGCATATGTTCAAACAATTCATCACGAATATGTTTTAAAGTACCCAATGAAATCGTTACCATTATACGATTAAATCCATACGTAGCTAAGATACCAACACCATAAATCATTACCAATTCCATTAATGCATTGAATAAAGGCGTATAATTCGGAACTGTTTGTGATAATAACGGAACAATATAATCATCAATCAAGCTCTTTAAAAACATGCTTCCATATACATTGGCGATACTAGATACAATAATCAATACAAGCACAATAAAACTTTCAATCTTATAAGAAGTGATTGTTTCTTTAATAACTCGCTTTAAACTATTTGTATCTCTATTGTTCATCAAAATCACCTCCATTATTTTGTGCTTCAAAAGTTTCTTTATACATCGCATTCGATTTTAATAATTCTTCATGCGTACCTAAACCAGAAATTTTTCCATCATCAATAACCAAAATCTGATCTGCATCTTGAATACTTGAAACACGCTGTGAAATAATGATTCGAGTTGTATGTGGAATCTTCTCTAAGAATGCTTGTCGAATCAAAGCATCAGTTTTTGTATCCACGGCACTTGTAGAATCATCTAAAATCAAAATCTTAGGACTCTTTAGTATAGCTCTTGCGATACACAAACGCTGTCTTTGTCCGCCCGAAACATTCGTACCACCTTGCTCAATATACGTATCATATTTATTTGGCATCAATTGAATAAACTCATCCGCCTGTGCTAATTTACAAGCTTCCACGATTTCTTCATCTGTCGCATTTGGATTTCCCCAACGCATATTCTCTTTGATTGTTCCTGAAAATAAAACATTCTTTTGTAGAACCATGGCCACATTATCACGCAATACTTTTAAATCATAATCACGCACATCTATTCCAGCTACTTTCACACTACCTTGTGTTACATCATATAGTCTTGGAATCAATTGTACTAAACTCGATTTACTAGATCCCGTTGCTCCAAGAATTCCTAGTGTTGATCCTGAAGGAATGTGCAAATCAATATGACTTAAAATATCTTCATCATTTCCATAATGAAATGAAACATCTTCAAAATCAATGGTTCCATTGGCCACAGTTTGAACTCCGTTTTCTGGACTTGTTAAATTGGATTCTTGATTTAATACTTCGGCAATACGTTTTCCACTCGCAATCGACATTGTCACCATGACAAAAACCATACTCATCATCATTAGAGACATTAAAATACTTGCAGTATATGTAAATAAAGACATCAATTCTCCGGTTGTCATATTTTGAGCCACAATTTGATGAGCCCCTAACCACGAAATCAAAAGAATTGTGCCATACATACAAAGCTGCATAACAGGCGAGTTAAACACTAAGATTTTTTCCGCTTTCCCTTGAATACTAAAAATAGTCTCACTTTCATTACGGAACTTTTCAATTTCATGATCCTTACGAACAAAAGATTTCACGACACGAATGCCTAGAATATTTTCTTGAATACTCGCATTTAAAAAATCATAGCGAGAAAATAATCGACTAAAGATGGGACTTACAATAAAAATAATTCCAAACAAAACGACTCCCAAAAATAAAACCGCAACCACAAAAATCATTGCCATTCGTATATTAATGATAAAAGCCATGATCAAAGATGCGATTAACATCAATGGTGCACGAACACAAACACGAATAATCATCTGATATGCATTTTGTATATTTGTCACATCCGTCATCATACGTGTAATTAATCCACTTGTTGAATAAGCGTCAATATTTGAAAAAGAAAAGTTTTGAATATTACGATACTCTGCCTTTCTTAAATTCTTCGCAAAGCCACTCGATGCGATTGCCGCATGCTTTCCACTTTTAGCACCAGCCCATAAAGATACAAAGGCTGCCACCAACATTAAAGTCCCATAAAACCAAATTGAACCCATATTTCCTTTTTCAATACCATTATCCACTAATAATGCCATCAAAAATGGAATAAACACTTCAAGTATGGCTTCGATTGAAACATAAACCGGACTCAATAACGTATCCTTTTTATATTCTTTAACTTCATTCAATAAAGTCTTGACCATAATAAAACCTCCATTATTCTAAATCTTCAATTATTCTAAATTTTCAGCTAGCTCTTTTAAGATTTCTAACAATTGCACCTTCTTCTCGTCACCTAAGACATTTCCAAATCTAGATTCCATTGTACGAATCTGCTTCACGATATCTTCATGAAGATCCTGCTCTTTTTGAGTCAACACAATAGCACGAACTCTTTTATCCTTTTGATTCAATTTTCTTTCAATAAACCCCTTCTGTTCCAAGCGATTTAAAATTCCTGTAACCGTTGGATTCGAAATATGAAAATGCTCTTCTATATCTCTTTGAATGACTGGATCCTTATCCGTAAAATGTAGATATCCTAAGACGTCTTGTTGAGATTTAGTTAAATCATATTTTTTTAAACCTTCATTCATATGTTTGTCCATTTTTTTCTTGATTAAACTAAAATAAAAACCAATCTCATTATTGTCACACATTTTCCTTACCCCATTTCCATAGCGTGCTATATATTTACATAGTACGCTATATATATTACTATAATAATTCCATTTGTCAATTTTTAATTTTTTAGATATCATAAATATGTATGAAAAAAAATGAAGAATATATTGTAACATGTATCGATGATACAGATTTAAATAGTGGTGTTGTAAAAATTGACGATATGGTTGTCTTTGTGCCAAACTTATTGATTGGTGAAAAGGCAAAAATCAAAATCGTAAAAGTCAACAAAAAATATGCTTTTGGCATAATTACTCAACTTTTAGAGCCAAGTATAAATCGCCAAGAACTTACTTGTGAAGTTGCTAAAACATGTGGTGGATGCCAACTTCAACACATGAAGTATGCTTATCAATTAGACTATAAATATAAACATGTCAAAAAATTATTTGAAGACATAGAAGTCAAGCCAATACTAGGTATGGATTCTCCTTGGTACTATCGTAACAAAGCACAGTTTCCGGTTAAAATCAAAGATGGAAAAGTACAAATGGGATTTTATCGCCAACATTCAAACGACGTTGTGACATGTAAAGAATGCAAAATTCAAGATTTTACAATCAATGAAATCTTTGGCTTCATTCAAAAACATATCACAATTGAAATGGCAGAAGGCTTACGCCACATCTTTATCCGCCACTCAAGTACAGATGAAATTCAAGTGGTATTTATTGGTAAAAATGAAAAGAATATTTTTTCTTTGTCTAAACTATTAAAAAACACATTCTCAAACATCACAAGTATTGTATTTAACTACAACACACGAAATGACAACGTGATCTTAGGTGATACATATAAAGTCTTATATGGAAATGACTACATCATTGAAAAATGTTTGGGTAACAAAGTGAAACTACACTTTAAATCCTTCTTCCAAGTCAACCCTATACAGATGGAAGTTTTGTACAATCAAGCTATTAAAGCCGCTAATCTTTTTGGAAACGAAACATGCATTGATATGTATGCAGGCACAGGTACCATTGGTATGGCTGTCAGTAAACATGCGAAAAGCGTGATTGGTGTTGAAATCGTTAAAGAAGCCGTTGATAATGCCAACGACAATACAAAAATGAATCACCTTAATAATTGTCACTATATTTGTCAGGATGCCACAGATTTTGCGCATGATCATAAAGATGATAAAATTGATGTTATTTTTATTGATCCACCAAGAAAAGGCATGACTGAAAATGGTATTAAAGACACAATAACAATGCAACCTGATAAAATTATATATGTTTCTTGCAATCCTAAAACGTTATCACGAGATCTAAAAATTTTTAAAAATTATGGATACCAATGCGAATACGTTCAACCTGTAGACATGTTTTGTCAAACAACCGGACTTGAATGTGTTGCCAAGCTTGTTAAAATAGTGTAATATTTTAACAATATGAGGCCGTGGTGGAATTGGTAGACACGCTACTTTGAGGGGGTAGTGAGTAATGCTCGTGTGCGTTCAAATCGCATCGGCCTCACCATATAGATATAAAAAGTGCTTCGGCACTTTTTTTATTTTCCACACAAAAAAACTAGACCAAACGGCCTAGTTAGTCTTTACTTGGAAATTTAAATACTTGTTCCCCCTCTTTTGTCACTAAGTATTTTCCACGCGCAATATATTCAACATAATCTGGATTTGTCAGATTCTGTTTTGCCTTCTCCAATTCTTTCTTTTTAGAAGACAATTCTTTTTTTTCTTTTTCCTTTTGAACAATACTCGACTTTAACTCATGCGTCATTGACAATTGCTGCAAACCACCCATGATTAAAAAGCCAGACATAACCAGCATTGCGATATATACAAAGAAATGTTGAACTTTTTTTCGTTTTCCCTTCATATTTTTATCCCCTTTTTACTATAGCATATAATAGAAAGCGATTTCAATGTAAATTATTTCACACGCATAGCTAAAATCGCAATATCACTAGGATTTATACCAGAAATACGACTTGCTTGTCCTAATGTTAAAGGCTTGATAGCTGTTAATTTTTGTCTTGCCTCCAAAGATAAATTATCCATATTTTCATAATCCAAATTGGTTGGAAGCTTCATTTTTTCCATCTGTTGTAAATGTTTCGCATCGCGCTTTGCCTTGGCAATATAACCAGCATACTTTGTTTGGATCTCAATCTGCTCATTAATTTGAGTTTCATAATCCAATCCCGTATATTTTGCCAAGCCCTTAACTGTAATTTTTGGACGTTTAATTAAATCCAATGCACTACATCCGTGTGCCAATGGATCAAAACCCAAGCTATCAAGATATTCATTGACTTCACTATTCGGTTTAATATGTGCATTTGAAAGTTCTTCTCGAGCAACCTCAATATCATCCATCTTCTTTTTAAATGCATCATATCTTTCTTGTGAAACCAAACCAATTTCATAGCCCTTTTCAAGCAATCTTTGATCCGCATTGTCATGACGTAGCAACAATCTATATTCCGCTCTTGAAGTTAATAAACGATAAGGTTCCTTTGTTCCTTTTGTACATAAATCATCTAACATGACCCCTATATAAGCTTCATCACGACGAAGAACAAATGGTTCTTTACCATCCACTTTCAATGCCGCATTCGCCCCAGCCATCAATCCTTGACCAGCTGCTTCTTCGTATCCGCTCGTACCATTGACCTGTCCTGCAGTAAATAAATTCTCAACAATTTTATTTTCCATATTCGGCTTCATCTGAAGTGGATCAATCGCATCATATTCAATCGCATACGCATATTTTTCAATCACACAATTTTCAAGTCCCGGCAAAGAATGAACCATCTTTTCCTGTACATCAATAGGCATTGATGTTGAGAATCCTTGAATGTAAATTGTATCTAATTCTTTAGATTCAGGTTCTAAGAAAAGCTGATGTCTTTCTTTATCCGCAAAACGAACCAATTTATCTTCAATACTTGGGCAATAACGAGGACCTACCCCTTTTACTAACCCAGAATACATTGCAGAATCATGCAAATGTGTATGAATGATTTCATGCGTTTCTGGCTGTGTATAAATTAAATGGCAAATCTCTTGTTTTTCAAAAGGCAATACATCCTCTTGTTTTGTTGTTTCACTAAAGCGCAAAAATTGATTTGTCCCTGGTTGTGGTTCTGTCTTTGAAAAATCAATTGTATCCATTTTAATACGAGGTGGTGTCCCCGTCTTTAAACGGAAAGTTTTAATTCCAGCCTCACGCAATGATTCTGACAACGTATTAACCGTCCTTTGATCTTCTGGACCAGAAACAGTGGAAGTATGTCCTCTTAAAACATTACTTGTCATATAAGTACCTGTTGTCAAAACAACCGTCTTACTTTCAATAAATGTTCCATCTTCTAACTCAACACCACAGGCTTTTCCATCCTTGATTACAACAATTTTACATGCTGCCTCAATAATATCTAAATTATCCTGTTCTTCTAATGCCTTTTTCATAAAACGTTTATAGGCAATTTTATCGCTTTGAACACGCAAACTCCATACTCCAGGTCCTTTTGTCGTATTCAACATCTTAAACTGTAAAGCCGTTTTATCTGCCGCAATAGGCATCATACCACCCAAGGCATCAATTTCTCGAACTACGATTCCTTTTGCCGGTCCACCTACACTAGGATTACATGGCATCGAACCAATCATATCTTTACTTAACGTTACGATAGCCGCTTTCTTATTCATTCGACTCGCCGCTAAACAAGCCTCAATTCCGGCATGTCCAGCTCCAACAACTACTACATCATACATTTTATACACCCGATTTCTTTCTTAGTTGAAAGTGAAAAATACTTTGTGGAACTTTTAAATACAAAGTAACTACCACATATACAATTACACTTAATAAACCATTTAAACACATCTTGAACAAACATGAAAGTTTTGATCCTTCAACACCATACAATCCAACTTTAGATAGAAGTATTGAAGTAATCCATAACGCGAATAATCCAATCAAAATACGCACTACAATAATTGAAGTTTTACGATATGAAATGTGGTATACATCTTGAATCTCTTTTAAATTTTTATAAATGATATATCCTGTACCAATAAAACTTGAAATAACAGCACCCGCGATCCCCATGATCCATACAAATGGAATCAAAAGAACTCCTTTGATCAATACACCAATCGCAAGATTTTTTAATACATTTTTTCTTAATTCCAAAGAAACCATTAAATTCGTAACTAACGGAGCTAATGTAGATAAGAAACCCTCCAAAGCCATCCATTGTACAACGAATGTACACAATTCTAAGTTTTCGGAATAATATAACGTGTAATTCAATGGTCCTGCATACGCAAAAATACAAAACGATACAGGAATTGCTACATACAAAACTACGTTGATACTATCCAATACATTTTTCTTGACTAACTTATAATTTTTCTTTGACAAAGCCTCTGAAATATGCGGAATTATCGCTGTCGCAAAACCAGGACCCAAAATCATTGGGATCGCATTTAATTTACCTGCCACATAGTTTGATGCAGAAATAACAGTCGTTGTATCTTCGGCATTATAATGCATCTTTAATCCTGTAGGAAGTAAGAAACCATTAAATACCTGGTCAATATTTCCTAAAATCGCAACCACTAAATAAGGAATAGCTAGGATAAGAATTTCTCTGAAGATTTTCTTAGCTGAATGAGAACGTGTCGTTTGTCTTTGTACCATTTCATCCACTACACATTGGTGTTTACGATCAAAATACGCAAATTGAGCAATTGCCGCAATCGTTGCCACTGAAGTTGACATAACCGCCGCATATAATGCATACTTTTTATCCCAGCCAAACGCATAGACTACAAGGCATGCTGCACTTAGTAAAAAGGCAACACGGAATACTTGTTCAAAAGCTTGTGAAAAAGCATATTCTTCCATTTCTTTTAAGCCTTGATAATATCCTCTAAATGCAGATAATACAGGAACAAGAAAAATCGCTAGAGATAATATTTTTAAACAGTTTGCCATGATATCCGCATTCTTTGCGACCATAGCTGGCGCAATTACATTCGATAAAGTAAATAAGAGGATCATTCCAACAAATCCCGTTAAGCCTAAAATCGCAAAAGCAATTTTCTTTACTAAAATAACACTTTTCGCATCTTCTAAAGCAATATAACGAGCTACAAGTGTGGCCACCGCAAAAGGGACTCCCGACTGAAATATCGTCAATAAATACGCATATATATTATAAGATTGTGCATATACAGACTGATATGCTTCCGATTGAAGTATATATGAAAATGGAATTGTATAAGCCAATCCAATTAGTTTTGATACAAATAGACCACCTGTTCCGATCAGGCCACCAACAATAATCGACTTTTTTGCCGCTGAAGATTTCGACATAAAATAAATACCCCCAATTTCATAATTATAACATACATCCTTAAAAGTATTATGATTTTTTATATATTAAGAGTATAGTAAAGATAAGGAGTGTGAGATTATGTATCCAGCCTATATACATACGCAAACTACGGCTCGAAACATTGATCATGCAGCCATCAAAACATACCAGATTCCAAGTTTGATTCTGATGGAACATGCAGCTTTAAAATCAGCCGAAATTATTGAACAAATCACAAGTACAAACCAATCTATCTGCATTCTTTGCGGCCCTGGAAATAATGGTGCCGATGGATTAGCAATCGCAAGACTTCTACAGCCTAAATATCCAAATCTATATGTTGTGGTTCCAGAAATCAAAAAGATGTCCGAAGATGAAAAAATGCAATTTCAAATGATACAAAATTTAAAAATCCCATTCAGCCAAAATCTTCCTAATGTCACTTATGACATTTATATTGATTGCCTTTTTGGCAATGGATTATCTAGAGATATTACCGGATTTTATAAAACTATGATTCAAGATGTAAACAAATCTCAGTCCACCATTATCAGTATTGATATGCCTAGTGGCATTGATTCCACTATGGGAAATGTTCTTGGATGCGCCATTCATGCAGATTATACGATTAGTTTAGATTGCTACAAACAAGGACAATGGCTAAATGAAGGAAAAAATCATTGTGGCAAATTATATCTCGTAGATATCGGAATTCCTCAAATTCTTCATCAAAAATGCATGGATAAAATTAAAATATTAAATGAGGAGGATATTCATCTTCCAAATCGCCCATTGAATGCACATAAGTCAACTTTTGGAAAAGCCCTAATGATTGGCGGAAGTCAAAACATGCATGGTGCAATCCATATGGCAAGTCTTAGTGCTTATAAAAGTGGTATCGGTACTCTTACTTTGATGGTTCCAGAATGTATTTCTAATGTTCTCGCAATCAAATCCGATTTTTATATGCTTCTTCAATGTGCCGATCGCAATGGTATATTTAGTTCTAAAGCCATTGATTTGTTGAAACAAAATATTAACAATTATTCAATTATTTCAATTGGAAATGGCATGCAAAAAAACAACATTACTATCGCTTTAGTTGAACAAGCTTTAAAGAGTGACAAAAAAATAGTACTTGATGCCGATGCATTATGGGCTGCACAAAAGAATATTGAATTATTAAAACGGAGTGAAACCACAATTTTAACTCCGCATATTAAAGAAATGTCCGATTTAACAGGTATCCATGTTTCAACCATTTTATCAAACCCATTCGAAGTGGCTCGCGACTTTTCAAAAGAATATCCAAGCTGTGTACTAATACTAAAATCAAGTCAAACCTATATTGCCCATCAAGGCAATGTCTATGTTTTAGATGCACAAAATGCAGGTCTGGCAAAAGGCGGCAGTGGGGATATTTTATGTGGTATTGTCGTTGCGATGCTTGGACAATGCAAAGATAGTTTACAAGCGGCTCTATGTGCTACCTATATCCATTCGCAAAGTGCCAAACTTGATATAGATTCGGCAAGTTTCATGCCCGAAGATATTATCAACAATATTCCAAACACATTAAAAAGGCTGAGATCCTAGTGATTCTCAGACTCATCTTTTTGTATCAAATTTTTCAATGTTAAAACAGCACATTTCATTAATGGTTTTAAATCATGATTTTGAATGTTTGATAATCCTGCTTTTTCTCTTTCCTGATTCGCTAAACATAAAAACATAGCTCCACTACGAACATGACGAGTTTGTCCTACGATAAACACAGTACTTGATTCCATTTCTGAAGCCAGACAATCCAGTCTGCAATACGCATCCCATTTGTTTTGCAACTCTTGATAAACTGGCATTGTTTCCGGTGCATGCTGACCAAAAAAAGAATCCTTACTTTGAACAACACCTACATGATAAGGAAGATTAAATCTTTTTGCACTTTCGACTTGCGCACTTAAAACTTCAAAATGAGGAACAGCTGGAAATTCAATAGGTGCATATTCACGTGTTGTACCTTCTTGACGAATGGCACCACTTGCAATCACAATATCTCCACCTTGAACATCAAGACGCATTCCACCACATGTACCTACACGCAAAAAGGTATGACACCCTAGTTGAATAAGCTCTTCCATTGCGATTGCAGTACTAGCTCCACCAATACCTGTTGAAACAACGCTACACAATACTCCATTAATATAGCCTGAATATGTAACATATTCACGGTTGTCCGCAACAAAATATGCATCATCTAAATAAGATGCGATATCCTTTACTCTTTTGGGATCTCCCGTTAAAATAACATAATCTCCAACACCATTTTCCTCTAATTGAGTATGATATTGTTTATTTGAACCTTCTGTGTAATCAATCATAATAAATCCTAGAAAGATTGGAATTGTAAATAGTAGACATTTGGATGAAACATTGTCGTATTAAAACTATAAGCCTGACAATCATCATTTTCTCCATCCCAGTCATTATTCAATTTGGATAATAAATCATCGATTTCATCTTCATTCAAATCACTTGTCGCATAAAACTCCATGCAACCAGCTAAACTTGGCTGTAATCGACTTGGAGAATAAGACATCTTTGAACAAATTTCATTCAATGCATTTTGAACAACTTCAACAACAGCATCATCTTCTTTGTCAACAACCACATGCAATCTTATCTTCATTATGCATTCACCTTATCTACTACATAATTACATAATTTTTTTAAGTTTGTATCATTAGACAAAGTGATAACTTTACCCAAACTTAAATTCAATGCTGCAATAACAGGTTCACCATTATCCATCAATACATTTAAAGTACCCGTAGTATTTTCGTAATATACATCAAACAAATAACTTTGTTTTCCGTTATCTTCTTTCTTTTCTCTTAAATCAAAATGGAAAGCATCCTTATTTTTTAAAATAATACGAACAGCTCCTGCTCCAGAGCTAGGAATTGATTTTGCCATAGAAACCTCCTACTTTTTATTAGCATCATATGTAAGCATAATGCCTAAATTCGCATAAATACTTAAATCTACATCCGCAACATCACAAGTCACATGAGCCTGCATACCTTCTAATTTTGGTAACATAGCTAATGCTTTCTTTGCATCTTCGCTATGCAAAGCAGAAACAGATAACGCAATTAAAATTTCATTTGAATGAAGTCTTGGATTTACCGAGCCAAGATATTCTGTTTTTAAGTTTTGGATAGGTAAAATAGCTTCTGGTGAAATTAAAACTTTCTTTTTATCAATTCCTGCAAGATGTTTTAATACATTCATTAAAACGGCTGAACAAGCACCCATTAAATTCGTTGTTTTTCCTGTAATAATTGTTCCATCATCTAATTCAATAGCACCAGAGAAAGAATGAGTTTGTTCTTCTTTTTTACGTGCAGCCACAACACAAGGACGATCTAATTCTGTAATACCCGCTTTGTTCATAACAACTTCTTGTTTTTGAACTTCTTCATATGAACATAGTTCATGAGCATATCTTGTTTTACTTACAAAATAACGACGAATGATTTCCTGGTTACTTGCATTACAACATGCTTCATCATCACTAATACATAAACCCGCCATATTTACACCCATATCTGTTGGACTTTGATAAGGACTTGAACCATATATTTCTTCAAAAATGTTCTTTAGGACAGGAAAAATTTCAATGTCACGATTATAGTTAACTGTTACTTCATTGTAAGCCTGTAAATGGAATGGGTCAATCATATTTACATCGGCCAAATCTGCAGTTGCAGCCTCATAAGCTAAATTAACAGGATGATTCAAAGGCAAATTCCAAATAGGGAACGTTTCATATTTTGCGTATCCAGCCTTAATGCCATGTTTATGTTCATGATATAACTGTGATAAACAAGTAGCCATTTTACCACTACCAGGACCAGGTGCTGTTACAACCACTAAAGGTCTTGTTGTCTTAACATAATCATTCTTTCCAAATCCAGAATCCGAAATGATTTTTTTAGTATCCGTAGGATATCCTTCAATAAAGTAGTGGAAATATACGTCAATTTTTCTACGTTTCAAACGAGCTTTAAATAAATCAACTGCTTTTTGACGATTGTATTGTGTTACAACAACACTTCCAACATATAATCCTCTTTGTGTAAATTCATTGATCAAACGTAAAACATCTTCTTGATATGTAATTTGTAAATCGGAACGAGTTTTATTTTGTTCAATATCATTAGCATTAATGACAATGACAATTTCAGCATCATCTTTTAACTGCATCAACATTTGTAATTTTGAATCTGGCGAAAATCCAGGTAATACACGAGAAGCATGATTATCATCAAATAATTTTCCACCAAACTCCAAATATAATTTATCTCCAAATTGAGAAATTCTTTCTTTAATATGCTCTGACTGCATTTCTAAATATTTTTGATTATTAAATCCAATTTTTTTCATAATTTCAATCTCCATACAACTCATGATTTTACAATAAAAATACAAAAAAGGCAAAAAAAAAAGGACCCGGCAGCTAGCTATCTTCGCAGGGGCAAGCCCAACTATTGTCGCCGTGAAAGTGCTTAACTTCTGAGTTCGGGATGAGTTCAGGTGTGTCCACTTTGCTATCGCCACCGGATCTTGAGTTCTCTTTCGATCCCTCAAAACCGAACAACTATTCTGAAGAAATTCCATATTCCTGATTAAGTCCTCGACCGATTAGTACCAGTCAACTCCGTACATCACTGCACTTCCATCCCTGGCCTATCTACCTTATCGTCTTTAAGGGGTCTTACTTCTTGCGAATGGGAGATCTCATCTTGGAGTAGGCTTCGTGCTTAGATGCTTTCAGCGCTTATCCTTTCCCTACTTAGCTACCCGGCTATGCCCCTGGCGGAACAACCGGTGCACCAGCGGTAGGTCCATCCCGGTCCTCTCGTACTGAGGACAGCTCTCCGCAGATCTCCTTCGCCCACAACAGATAGGGACCGAACTGTCTCACGACGTTCTGAACCCAGCTCGCGTACCGCTT
>ERZ780228.137-NODE-137-length-79159-cov-5.252415_pt1 | contig 79159 bp, 72 predicted proteins | sample MGYA00511015_ERZ780228 | MGnify/ENA primary metagenome ERZ780228 (study PRJEB29588, sample SAMEA2161897) | human gut metagenome | biome: human gut; feature: human-associated habitat; material: faeces | place: Denmark | collected 2008/2010 ...
AAACGGCGGCGACTCAGACAAGGGTAACGGCGGTTCCGGCGGCAATGGAGGAAGCTCAGGCGAAACCGGTGGAACCGGCGGTGACAACACCGGCGGCAATGGTGGAAATGGCGGCGGCTCCAACAACGGCAATGGTGGAACCGGTGGAAATGGTGGAGAATCCAACAACGGAACCGGAGGAACCGGCGGAAATGGCGGTGACTCCAATAACGGAACTGGTGGAACAGGCGGAAACGGAGGCGACTCCAACAGCGGAACCGGAGGCAACGGCGGAAATGGCGGTGGCTCTGACAACGGAACCGGAGGCAGCGGCGGAAATGGAGGAGACTCCAACAGTGGAAACAACGGCAGCTCCGGCAGTGACGGCAGCAAACCAGACAACAACGGCGGAAACGGCGGCAATAACGGCGGCAACAATGGCGGAAACAATAACGGCAACGACGGCAGCAATGGCGGAGATAACGGAAACAATAACGGCGGCTCCGGCAGCGGTGGAAACGGTAATGGCGGAAACGGAAGCGGCAATAACAGCGGAAACGGAAGCAATAATGGAAGCATCAGCGGTGGAAACAGCAATGGAAACGCGAACGGAACCAATACAGGTGTCACAGATGGCAAGACCAATGCCACAGATATCGCCGCAGCGGATGGAAACAATGCGTCCGGCGGAAACAAAAACAACAAGAACAACAGAAACAACAACGAGTCAGACCAAACGGATGGTGAGGATGTGACAGAAGGCACAGAGACCGGTGCAGATACAGGTTCAGATAATACGACAGACGTCACTGACAGCACAGATACCGGAGCCGGTGCAGACGGAAGCGGAAACGCAGACGACAGCATCCCGGCAGACAGCAGTGATGCAGATGGACACATCAGCTTCGCAGACTGCGGATCCCACTGGTATCCAGTCATCCTGATCCTTGTGATTGCAGGATACACAGTCCTGCGTATCCGGAAGATCCGCGAGGAACTTGACGGAGAGTAAGACAGTAACCCCAAAAGATACCAGAACGAAAAAAACAATCCCGGGGATATCCACATATCCCCGGACAATAAAAAAAGAAAGACCTATTATCTAAACTTACAAACAACAAATCCAAAATGATATATGTAATTTTTCCAAAATACTTACTTACAAAATATCTGACATGAGCGGGCAGAACAGGAAAGATCCCTGTCAGACCCATTCATGGCAGAAATACAAGGAACAGGAGGATAAGGACCATGGATCCTGAAAGAAGAAAAGTACTGCGGAAGACGCAGAAAAAATGTATCGCAGCCCAGGTGGTGATGTGTGCAGCCTATATATCAGCGGGCATCTTACTGGCTGTGACAGGCACTGTGTGGCAGATACTCCGATCTATATAGCCGGCGCAGTCATTACAGCCGGCTGCATGGCAGCTCTTGCAGTGTTTGAGTCAAGACTTTCAAGAGAACTTGCAGGATGACATGACAGGGGCAGCGCAGGCTGCCCCTGTTGTGCCTGAAAAAGGGATTATAAGGAAGTGACAGATCATGAAAGACAGGAATTTTGTTAAGGAAATAGAAAAGTTAAGGACAGCCATCTTAGGGTATGACCGTGAGGAAGTCGTGCTCTACATCAGGGAGCTGGTGGAGTACTATGGACAGAAGAACGAGGAGGCAGTGAGGGAACTATATCTGGAAAAGATGCAGCTTGCGGCAGAGAACGCAGGACTGCGGGCACAGATCCCCACACAGGAGAAGCTCTATGCGGAGGCAGAAGGAAAGGCGGAGGAGATCCTGGGCGGTGCAAAGGAGACTGCGGCGACCATCCTTGACCATGCCGGCACCGAAAAGGAACGCATGCTCAGAGAGGCCGGGGAAGCAGAAAAGAGGATCCTTGCAGAGGCGGACAGAAAAGCAGGGGAGACCCTTACAGAGGCAGAGGGGAAGGCAGGAGAGATCCTTGCAGAGGCAGGGCGGCAGGCGGAGGAGATCCTTGCAGAGGCAGGGAGACAGATGGATGTCATCCTGACAAAGACAAGGGAGAAAGTGGAGAAGCAACAGGCGCTCTACCATCAGTACCGCAGCCGTCTGGAAGCCTTGAAAAACGGCCTGGACTGCATCTTTGCAGGGTGTCCGCCGGAGGAAGACACCCGGGATCTGCATGGAAAGCCGCAGAGACCGGGACAGATACAGGCAGACGGACTGGAAGAGACCGGTCTCCGGGAACAGCCATGAACGGGGGAGAACAGTACAGCCTTGACATGGCACTCCTGAAGATCCGTGAGGAAAAACGGAAAAGAAAGATGCGCACAGAGCGCGCCGCCATCCTGTTCGTGGTCTGGCTCATGGTGTTCAGGGTGTGCGGGATCATGCACGTGGATGGGAATTCCATGCGCCCTGCCTGCCATCCCGGGGATATCGTGTTCTTCCTGCGCATCCTCCCGGACGGCGTGGGCTATGGGGATGCCGTCATCTTAAAGGATACATCCGGGGAATACCTGATCAAGCGCATCGCAGGGCTGCCGGGGGATGTGATGGAGGTGGACCGTGAGGGACACCTGACAAGGAACGGCGCAGAAGTGCAGGAGACGGATGTCATCTTCGGCCTGTCGGAGACAGGAGACAGCGTGGATTATCCGTACACCGTGCCGGAAGGAAGTTATTTCTTCCTCGGGGACAACCGCCCGGTGTCTTTAGACAGCAGGACGCTCGGTGCGGCAGGAAGGGAAGAGATAAAAGGAAAGGTCATCTGGGCAGCGGGGGCTGGGAGATGGAACAAAAAAACAGGCAAGAGGTAAAAGACCATGAGCATTACAGGAGCTTATACTTGGGAAGATATTTCCAGTCTTGGGATGGAAGCTTATTTCCAGCCCATCTATAACGTGGAAAAGCACAGGATCACCGGGCTTGAGGCGCTGTTCCGTGCAAGGGACGGGAAGGGAGGTTTCCTCGACCCGGAGAGCCTTGTGCAGGAGGCGGAGGAAGGCGGCTGGGTGCATGAAATCGACCTGTGGATGATCCGGGAGTGCTGCCGGTGGTTCACGAGGTTTGCGGAACACGGCATCACGAGAATCAACGTGAACCTGTCGCCGCAGACCTGCATGGTGGAGACTGTCTGGGAGGAGATCAGCAGCTGCCTGGACCGGTATGGCCTCCAGCATGGGAAGATCTGGCTGGAGATGACGGAACTCGGGAAGACGGCGGATAACGGAAAACTCCTGGAGACCGCACACAGGCTGCAGGATAAGAAGTTCAACCTGGTCATGGATGATTTCGGCAAGGGCGAATCCAATTTCGTGCGGCTGATGGATTTCGAGTTCCAGAGCATCAAGCTGGACAAGGAGCTGGTCTGGGGCATCGGGAGCAGGAAGATGGGCATGCCGATCGTGCAGACGCTCCTCGTGTTCGCCCAGAGAAACCACATCTGGGTGACGGCAGAGGGGATCGAGACAAGGGAACAGGCAGAACAGCTGGAAAAGCTCGGCTGCAACTTTTTGCAGGGCTACCTGATCAGCAGGCCGCTCCCGGCAGACAGGTGCGTGGAATTTGTTGCAGACTGGGAGAAAAAAGACATCCTTGCACAGCCTGGGCAGGAAGATGATGATTGCAGAAATCATATTAAACAATTGCGAAACTCATGAAAATCTAAATTGAAAGAAGGGCATGAGGAGTTTCGCAATTGTCTAAATATCATATAAGGAACAGGAGAGATAAATCATGGGAAAGACAAAATTTGGAACAAAGATCGTATTCTTTTTTGTGATACTGCTCGGTGCAGGGGCAGTGTTATATGCGAAAAACTGCATGGAACAGCTCGCAGCATATGCAGTAAGCCACATGGACGGTGCAGGACAGGCGCAGGCGCAGAGCCAGCTTGCAGCAATGATCGCTTCCGATGTAAAAAAAATGGCAGCCTTTATGACAGCCGGGCTTATCATCACGATCGTTGTGGGTGCTGCAGGCATCATTGATTACATCAGGAGCCTTGATCTTGCCTGCAGCTATTCGGACACACTCGCACAGGGCGATTTCACACAGGATGTGGAACAGAAATATTTAGACAGGAAAGACAGCATCGGAAACCTTGCGGCAGCTTTCCACAAGATCCGGGAGAGCTTTGCGGGACACCTTGGGAGCGTGAAGGACAATGCAGAGTCCCTGAGCGGCCATGTCTCCTCCATCGGGAAAAACGTGGATGAGATCAACGGCGAGATGGAAGGCATTTCCGCAACGACACAGCAGCTTGCAGCGAGCATGGAGGAATCCGCTGCATCCGCAACGGAGATGAACACCATGTCAGAGGAGATCAACCGGGCGATCAAAAACATCGCGGAGAGCGCACAGGAAGGTGCGGAGCGTGTCAATGACATCCATACCCGTGCCGTCAATGCGAAGAAAGAGACCACGGAGAACCGTGCCAATGCACAGCGCATGCACGGCGAGATCAAGGAAAGCCTCGACCAGGCACTGCAGGATGTGGAAGTGGTATCCCGGATCGAGGTCCTGGCACAGGCGATCATGGAGATCACCAACCAGACCAACCTTTTATCCTTAAATGCTTCCATCGAGGCGGCACGTGCCGGGGAGATGGGAAAAGGGTTTGCAGTCGTGGCGGACGAGATCCGGAAGCTTGCGACGGAATCCGGTGAGACGGCGACAACCATCCAGGAGGTCACGGACAGCGTGGTGAAAGCGGTGAACCAGCTCACAAAGGACAGCAGACGTCTGTTAGACTTCGTCGCAACTGATGTGAAATCCAGCTATGACAGCTTTGAGAGCCTTGCGGATGCCTACAACCGGGATTCCGAGTTTGTGGACGGTCTTGTATCGGATTTCAGTGCGACATCCGAGGAACTCTTAGCTTCCATGGACGGCATGATGAATGCAATCGAGGGCGTTGCAAATGCGGCAAACGAGGGCGCAAGCGGGACCTCCGACATGGCAGAACGCATCCAGAACATCACCATGCGGTGCTCCGAGGTGGCAGAGACCACGGAACAGGCAGGTGCAGCGGCAGAAACGTTAAAGGCAGACACCGAGATCTTCAAGGTGTGAGAAAGAAATGGGAGGACAAACGTGAGAAATAAAAAAAGAATGCTTACCGCAGGACTTATAGCAGTGGCACTTCTGTCAGCTGTGACCGGATGCGGCAGTACATCCCAAAATGTGCAGGATACCAAGGGCATACAGGGAACTACAGGAGCAGCTGGTGGAACTGTACAGGGTTCCGGCAGCACAGGGACTGCATCAGACACGGCGGCACAGAACAACGGCAACACAGCAGATCATAATGCACAGGATAACAGCAGTGGAACAGGAACAGCACAAAACGGCAGCAACACAACAAATCATACAGCACAGACAGGAAACAACGACAGCAGCGGAACATCACAGGCAGGCGTGTCACAACACGCAACCGCAGGTTCTGCCACAATGGTAAACGGCGGCATCACGGAACAGGAAGCGAAGAACATCGCAGCCGGGAATGCAGGGGTCACAGAAGAACAGATTCAGTACATCACGGTAAAGCAGGACTGGGACGACGGACGGGCCAGATATGAGGTGGAATTCACCGCAGCCGGAGTGGAGTATGATTATGAGCTGGACGCATCCGACGGACGCATCCTTTCGGCAGACTCCGAAGTGATAGACAAGGGATACCGTGCATCACAGAATGGTACGACAGGTTCCAAGAACGCAACCGGCACATCACAGACAGCACCGGGCGGTGTTTCCATCGAGACAGCAAAACAGACCGTCATGGACAGGATCCCTGGCATCGATGCCGCAAACATCTACATCCATCCGGACTATGACGACGGCATCTCTCTCTATGAGGGGGAAGCCTACTATGCGGAGGTAAAGTATGAATTTGAGATCAACGCAGAAAACGGAAACATCATCAGCTGGGAAGCAGAATCCATCTACGACTGAGAAAAAGCCGTTAAAAGTAAAGGTTGAGACAGTCCTGATCATCATTGCCATGACAGGGCTTGTCCTGACCGGCATCACGATCGGGAACAGGATACACCATCATCAGATGTTAAGGGATATCCGTATCAAGTTCGAGCAGCTTCATGACCGGATCGAAGATCAGGACACCGGTCGGGATGCCGGTTTTGGAACATATGAGAGGACAGAAGGATGAGAATTTTAATAGCGGATGACATGGAATATGCACGTGCAAATATCATGGAAATGGTGAAGAAAATTTTTCCGGAGGCGGAGATCGATACTTTTAGCGATGGAACACATGCATGGGAAGCAGTGAAAAAGAGAGAATATGACTTACTTTTTACAGATGTCAGGATGATCAGAATGAACGGATCGGAACTCGCAGAAAAAGTCGCAGAAAAACATCCCCATACAGAAATCTTTTTTGTGACAGGAGAAGACAAAGTCGAGCTGGAACAGCTGGGAATCAATCCCAAGCGGTGTATTTTCAAACCATATAGGATCGAGGATGTGAAAAAATGTCTGAAAGAAAACAAAGTGTTTGAATTTGGCGGCTTTGGAAATGAACTCAGACCATAACAGAAATTTTAAAGTAGAAGCACTCTAATAGAATGATTGATCAGATGAGAATCTGATTAGAATCCATTCTATTAGGGTGTTTTTTTGTAAAAAATAACTTTCGATTTCACGTAAGTTCATTGTGTCGTTTTATGTCGGGTGGTAAAATGAAAAGAAAATGTTAAGAGTCAAAATAAGGTATGGAGGGGATTAGGATTGCAGGATGATAAAATGCCAAAGGTGTTTATTTCATATTCTTGGAGCAGTGATAGACTTGTACTAGAGCTTGCCCAACGCTTAATTTCTCATGGAGTGGATGTTGTGCTTGATAAATGGGAACTAAAAGAAGGGCAAGATAAGTATGCATTTATGGAAAGATGTGTTAATGATCCTGACATTACAAAGGTACTTATAATTTGTGATAGGGTATATGCACAAAAAGCAAATAATCGAACAGGAGGAGTTGGTGATGAGACTGTAATTATTTCTGGTGAAATATATGGAAAAATGAAACAGGAAAAATTTATTCCAATCATTGCTGAAAGAGATGATGAGGGAAATGAGTACTTACCAGCCTATATAAAAACGAGGATATATATAGATCTTTCAGATGCAACAAAATATGAAGAACAATATGAAAAATTGCTTCGGAATATATATGAAAAACCACAGCTTGTGAAACCAAAATTAGGAAAAAAACCAGAGTGGTTGGATGAGGAAAAGACAAATTTTTTTCCATTAAAAGATTTAATTCGTCAGATTCATGGAAGTAATATCTTAAATAAAAGAAGAAATTGTATATCAAGGTTTCAGGAAGCATATATTGATGCATTAAAAGATTATTATAAAGGTGAAATGAATCCCAAAGAGGTTTATGATACTTTCTTAAATATGAAGCCAATTCGAGATATATATTTAGATTTTGTAGAGACAGTTGCAGAAATGGAAGATGATTATGCAGAAGTGTTAGCAGAAAATCTTGAATACATGTATAACAAATTATGTTGTATAAGAACATTTAATGAAAATGCAAATTCAGTATGTGAAAATGACTTAGATATATATAAAACACTTTTGTGGGAATTGTTTATTTGTATTATAGTGTATATGAGGCATATTAAAGATTATGCTGCTATCAATGTATTATTGACTTATACATATTTTTTGGAAACAAGTTTATTTGGAGGAGTAATTAAACAGGCTAATTATACTGCATTTCAACATTATAGTAGTGCCATTGAAGAACATTATAAACAAAGATCAGATATGAAAAATAAATATACTTTGATGGGAGATATAATATGTAATCAGAGGGAGAAGCTTCCAATATATACATCAGAAGCGATTGCGGAAGCAGATCTGTTTTTATACCAAGTATGCAATGCTTACGAACTAGTAGAAGATGAAAAAAGTTGGTATGGTATTTATTGGTTTCCAACATGTTATATATATGTTCAGAATAAACAGCTGGAATGGGAAAGAATGAAATCTCGCAGATATTGTAAAAAAATGCAGATTTTATTTGGGGTAGAGAGCATTGATGAATTAAAGAAAAGAATAGGAAAATGTGTATATGATTCGAAAATAAGGTATTACAATAGTTTGGAAGCAGTACCTGCAATTTTAAATTATATTAAAGTTGATGATATAGGTAGTTTGAACTAATGAATGAAAAATAAGGGGTATAGAGATAGCTAAATTTATCAAGAATACCTCACCTGCTAATATGTATATATTATGTAAAAGGAAGATTTCAGAAGTAGGAGAACTGGTTAATAGTAACGGTGTTTTATATTCAGATTTTGAAAGTGCTTTGCCATATTATGAGAAAAATGGAATATTAACAGGAACTGATCCAGAGACAACAGAATTTAATGATATTATGAATTTTTTGTATATGGGAAGAAAAGAAAAAATTAAAGAAATATCAAATGAAAGTAATCCGTATGTTATCTTAAATTTTATGCCTTAAAAAGAGAAAAATTATAATTAAAAGAATTTGAAATATTTAGAGATATAATACATAGGAATTACGATGAAATCGGGAAAGGCATAAGAACGTTGAAGTTAAATGGATATTTGAAGTAGATAATATAGATGATAGAGAGTGATAAGGATGATAGAAAAAGTACAGGAAAGCCATTTATATATGTGGTTAAAGGAAAAGGACAGTAAGTTTTTAAGTAAGTTAGATGAAGTTATAGAATATGCTAATACGATATTACCGCATATTAATAATGTTTTTGCAAGTTATACGGTTCATGGTGTAAGGCATTCTATAAATGTGATGGAATATATGTATGCGCTTGTTGTGGATGTAAATAAATTGAGTGAATTAGAAGTGGCATTGCTTATATATAGCGCATTGCTGCATGATATTGGAATGATCGCAAATGCGGACGAAATTAAGGAAATCAAAGCAGACCATACTATATTGGGTGAAAGAAAATATAGTAAAGTACTTGAAAAATATGGGGATGAAATGATTGCTTTGCAAGAGTGCATAAGACCTGTACATGGTAAACGTGCGAGAGATTATATTGAGAAAAAGATGGATGAAAGGTTATTTTTGATTCCAGAATCAACAAATATTTCATTTAAATCTGAACTTGCACAAATATGCATGTCGCATAATGAAGATTTTGAATGGATAAAAAAGAACTTGCATAATGATGAAAAAAAGGGACATTTTGATCTTAATGCACAGTATATCTCTGTGCTACTTAGAATATCTGACTATTTGGATATTGATGAGCAAAGAGCACCATTATATTTATATAAATATTTGAACCCAAAGGAATTTAGTGATTTAGAATGGAAACAACATTTTGTGATAGAGAACTATGATAAAATAAGAAGAAACCCTAAAACAAATGAATTAGAAATTTTCTTTCAGGGTACAAGTCAGGACCCATCTGTTCATAGAAAACTTTTAAAATACTTTGATGCTATTAATGGAGAATTAAAAAATGCTGTAGATTTATGTGAAAGTTTTGTAGACGAGAAATATCTATTACCATTAAAAACAAATGTAGTAAACCAAATTCAATCGAAGGGTTTTAGTTTTTCTGATTTAAGACTTTCTTTGGATTATAATGCAGTGACCAATTTATTGATGGGAGAGCATATTTATGGTGATAGAAAATATGGGTTAAGAGAATTAATACAAAATTCAATTGATGCATGTAAGACTATGGAAGAATCGGCCACTAAAATGGAAAAATTTAGATATCAAAATTATCAGCCATATATTTCAGTGATTTTGGACAAAGATCGAAAAAAAGTTATGGTTATGGACAATGGTAGTGGTATGTCTATAGATATTTTGAAAAAGTATTTTCTGAATGTTGGTGTATCTTATTATGCGTCAGATGATTATAGGCTACAAGATAGAGAATATTCGCCAATAGGGCATTATGGAATAGGTTTTTTGGCATGTTTTATGCTATCCGATAAAGTGGAGGTTAATACAGTTTATTATAATGAACAGAAAATGAATCGAATTTCATTTGAAAGAAACAGTGAGTACATATGCCTTACTTATGAAGATACTGTAAGACAGCAGGGAACAGAAATAATTTTAGATTATGACCAATGTTTGAGTGTGTTTAATAATAATATAGAAAGATTGGTATCTTTTATAGAAAATAATTTTTTGGATTGTGGAATACCGATTAAAATATCAACAATGGAAAAAGGTGTATCAATGCCATTGGAATGTAATATTAAGAGGATTGAAACAATAATTGCAGAAAACATATGTCTTTCAGAATACTTAAGTGGTATAGAGGCATTCATTGATTGTAGCTATAAACAAATAAATTTTGCAAAATATTTAAGTGACATAAATGGGTACGAGAGTTATTGCTATAATGAAGAGGAGTATTCGGTGGATGAAGAAAATATATCCATTAAAAACTTTGTTAAAGATGGGAAAATTACATTCTTGAAAATTCCGATTATTACAGAAGATGAAGAAAGTGAATTCCTTAAAGCCTATGATGTTTTAGAAGATTACCAAGAAGCACTTGATAAGATAGGAAATTATGAAGCTATAAATATATGGGGAGATGAAGATGAGTTTGAAGATTACGATTTTATAATAGAAGAGTCAAGTGAGAGCATTATTGGTGGATATACATTAGGCGGATTTAGAAATCAGTTTCATCATGGCTCTTTAACACCAGTAAAGCCAGAAATTATAAAAAAAGGGGTTGTCACAGGAGAATCAAATGCTGTTTTGCCTTATAATGAGGAAAATACATTTAAAGGAAGATTTAGATGGGAAAATACTGATACATGCTATGTTAAGAATGTTTTACTATCAGGATTAAGGATTAAGATACCATATCTTGTTGATGGAGTAATATTAAAGGGAGCCGTTATTAATATTTTTAATCGAGAATTTATCCCGAATGTTTCTAGAAATAATATAAGTGCATCGCAACAGGAAAAATTATCTTATGCAATAGGAAAAGCAATTCATTTATGGATTAGAGATCATGCTGAATTATCTACAGAGCAAAAAGCTTTGTTAGATGTTTTTATTGATACAAAGTATAAGGAAACAAATAGTTACTTAAGACTGTAAATAGTCAGAAGTAAATGTCCAAGATTATGATGGATTTGGTAGCTTTCGGTTGTCTGTATTCTAGTATTAAAAATACTTGCTATTCCCCACCTAAAAAAATCCTTTGAAAAACCCATCAATATTTGCTATAATAACAAATGCATCTATGCATGATGCAAATATACTATAATTAGAAATCGAGGAATGTAACATGGCATTATTGGAACAGTGGCAGAAAGTTGCCTATAATGAGAAAGCAGATAGAGGTGAATTACAGAGATTCTGGCAGAGATACTTCCTTTTAGAGAAGGGCGTATACGAACAGCTTTTAACAAATCCTGATGAGAAAGTAGAAGGAACTGTAAAAGAGCTTGCAGAGAAGTACAACCTCAGTGTTATGGAGATGACAGGATTCTTAGATGGAATCAACGACAGCTTGGTTGAGGCTAATCCAATCGACACCATGGAAGAAGATACAAAAGTTAACCTTGTTTTTGACAAAGAAAAATTATACAAAAACATGGTTGACGCAAAGGCAGATTGGTTATATGAATTACCACAGTGGAAAGAGATTTTTGATGATGAGAAGAGAAGAGCTTTATTCTTAGAGCAGAAGAAATCCGGCACTGTTCATGTAGGCAAAAAAGTCGGACGTAACGATCCATGCCCATGCGGAAGCGGTAAGAAGTACAAATACTGCTGCGGAAGATAGTCCGTCATACCGGAACTGCAAAAAAGACTTTACAGATAGAAGAAAAGGGTATAGAATGACCCTAGTCAAAACGATGAAGAGAAGAGTAGCATAAGCAAAAGTCCCAGAGAGGAAGGCGTTTGGTGTGAGCATTCCGGCTAAGAATTATGTGAAGACCAGCTCTGAGTGACCCCAATCCGGTCCGGTGATACCGTTATCATCAAGAATGAGATTTCTCCAGAATGGACAGGCAGTAAGAAGTTTGATGTCTGATAGGATGGAGAGATGAAGATGGGTGGAACCACGATAAGTATATCGTCCCTGATATTGTAGGAATGCAGTATCAGGGATTTTTTATGTTATCTAATATACAAAAGTATAGAGGAATGTGGCACAGAGAATCGGAGATACTTCCTACAGAAACTTATTTTTATATAGCGAAAGGAAATGAAGAAAATGGTAGATTTTAAAGCAGACGAGAGACTGAATACTTTAAACCATTCCTGCGCACATGTGATGGCACAGGCAGTAAAACACTTATACCCACAGGCAAAGTTCTGGGTAGGACCAGTTGTAAAAGAAGGTTTCTATTATGATATTGACCTTGGCGATGATATCATCAACGACGAAGCAATTGCAGCAATCGAGAAAGAGATGAAGAAAGTCTGCAAAGAAGGCAAGAAGATTTACAGACGTGAGATTTCCAAAGCAGAAGCAATGGAAATGTTCAAAGATGATCCATACAAACTGGACTTAATTGAAGGTCTGGAAGATGGAAACATTTCTGTTTACGATCAGGGAGATTTCACGGATCTCTGCCGTGGACCTCACGTAGACAATACAAAGTTATGCAAGAACTTCAAACTTGTAAAATACTCTGGTGTATATTGGAAAGGTGATGCAAACAATCACGTAATGCAGCGTATTTACGGTGTATGTTTCCCGACACCGGAAGAGTTAGAGGAGCACTTAAAACTTCTTGAGGAAGCAAAAGACCGTGACCACAGAAAAATCGGTAAAGAGATGAATCTTTTCATGTCGGATGACCTTGTTGGACGTGGACTTCCAATGTTCCTTCCAAAAGGATACACAGTATGGCAGGAACTTGAAAATTATATCAAAGCAAAAGAGAGAAAACTTGGATATCTTCATGTTATGACACCTTGTGTTGGTACGGTTAATCTGTATAAAACATCCGGTCATTGGGATCATTACAAAGACAATATGTTCCCTGCAATGGAAGTGGAGGGAGAGTCCTTTGTTCTCCGTCCAATGAACTGCCCGCATCATATGATGATTTATGCAAACAGAATGCATTCCTACAAAGATCTTCCGATCCGTATCGGTGAGATCGCACATGACTTCCGTTTCGAAGCCAGCGGTACTTTAAAAGGTATCGAGAGAGGACGTCATTTCTGCCAGAACGATGCACATCTTTTCGTGACACCGGAACAGATTGAGTCAGAGTTCTCACAGGTTGTAGATTTGATTTTTGATACTTACAAGGATTTCAACATCACAGATTACCGTTGCGTGCTCTCCTTAAGAGATCCTGCTGATAAAGTAAAATATCATGATGACGATGAGATGTGGAACACAGCAGAGAATGCACTCCGAAAAGTATTAGATGACCTTGGAATCGACTACACAGAGGAAATCGGTGAGGCTGCATTCTACGGACCAAAACTTGACGTAAACGTAAAACCGGCAATCGGAAATGAATACACACTTTCCACCTGCCAGCTTGACTTCTGCTTACCTGCAAAATTCAATCTGACATACATTGACAAAGATGGCACAAAGAAAACACCGGTTGTTTTACACAGAGCAATCCTTGGTTCCCTTGACCGTTTCATGGCTTATATCTTAGAGGAAACAAAAGGAAATCTGCCACTCTGGTTAGCACCGGTTCAGGCAAGAATCATTCCGGTTAAAAATGAGGATGAAGAGTTGAATGCATACTCACATGAACTTCTCAGCTATCTGGATGAGAACGGTATCCGTGTGGAGATCGACGAGCGTGCCGAGAAACTTGGCTATCGTGTAAGAGCTGCACAGGTAGAGAAAGTTCCTTACCTCATCATTCTTGGAAAGAACGAAGTAAAAGACGGAACGGTAAGCTACAGACTTCACGGTGAGCAGGATACCACAACAGTTCCAAAAGAAGAGTTCCTTGCAATGTTAAAGGATGAGATTGCAACAAAGAAAATCAATCCTGCCGCATTAAAATAAAAATGAATAAAAATTGAAAGAAGGGCATATGTCAGAAAATTATGGCATATGCTCTTTTACATATTTTTTTCGAAAACTGCCATACTAATCTTAGACAATTGCGAAACTCATGAAAACCTAAGTTGAATTGTGAGAAATTGACAAAAGACATGAAAGACATTGGGGAACCGCCGGTTCTTAGAAGGCAGGTACAACTTTTTTCAATCAGGTCTGTGCATTTACTGCACAGACCGTGCGAAAGTGATTCAAGTGTGAGCAAATTCCTATCTGCGAAGCAGATTATAAATGAATTTGCGAAGTACTGCGAAGAATGAGCAGTACCGTTGCGAGTGACACATAGCGAAAGCGTGTCTTGAATGTTTTTGTTAATTTTGAACAATTTAAAGAAGATTATGAGGAGTTTCACAATTGTCTGACAGATTTGAAGGAAAAGGAGAAAAAAGTATGGCATATTTGGATTGTTCAGTGAAAAGCTGCACCTACAATAATGAAGACGGCTGTTGCTGCAAAGGCGACATTCAGGTGGAGGGACGCGAAGCAACCGAAGCACAGAGCACCTGTTGCGGAAGTTTCAAAGACCGCGGAACAAACGGTGCAGCCTGTAACGCATTAAAAGATGTTTCCAAGGAAATCGACGTTGCGTGTGAGGCAACACACTGCCGTTTCAATGAAAATGAGAAATGTCACGCAGATCATATCGGTATTTCCGGTGCCGGAGCCTGCACCTGTGGAGAGACAGAGTGCGCAAGCTTCGAGTGCAACTGTAAATATGAATAATTAATACAGGTATGAAACTGGTCTGCACATGCTCCATTTGTGCAGACCATAAAAAAGCAGGATAAGAAAATTTACATCTGTAAAGCAGGATTCCAGTGCTTTAAAACACAAAAACTACACAAAAAGTTTACAAAGATACCCTTGTTTCTTTTGCCGCGGAGATGTAGTATGGGAGTTGGAAAAACAAAAAGATTCCTGTTTGGAGGCGGTACTTATGAGAAAAAAATCACATATTTCACTGGCACGTTACATTGTAAATAATATGGAAGACAATGATCTGAAAAAACATAAATTATCTTTTTACATCGGAAGTGTCCTGCCGGACATTAAGCCATCTTTCGTCTATAAGCGCCATGAGATGGAAGGAACTTACCCGGATATCAGACGCCATATTGAGCGCCTTTCCGAGGGTAGAAAACTGGTGGAGAAGAAAAAAGGACGCAAGTATTACATGGATCTTGGACAGATCAGCCACTATCTGGCAGATTATTTTACTTATCCGCACAATAAAATCTATCCGGGAAGTCTGAAGGATCACTGCTCTTACGAGGAAAAATTAAAGCGGGATCTGCGGAGATATATCAGGACGGACGCTGCAAAACCGCATAAAGCAGATCATCTGGAATTTAACAGTGCCAGAAATCTTTGCGATTTTATCCAGAAATCTCATGATGATTATCTTGTGAGAAAGCATGATGTGGAGGATGATATCCATCACATTGTGGAGGTGAACTACAAGGCAATGGAGACAATGATACATTTACTCGCCGAGAAAAGGGCAGAATTCCGGTTAAAACATTCCTGAAAAATGAAAAACATACAAAAACGATAGGAAAACATACGAATCAAATATTAATTTTTTATGAACAGCGCATCCAAAGTCGAAAAATGGATGCGCTATTTTTGTAGGAAATACGTGCAATTGTGAAAAAATCCGTTTGGAAATGTCGAATTTTGGAGAAAACTCATCACCTAATTCATTTGATTTTTGAATCTGCGGATAGTAATATGGAGAATATAAAAGAGAGGAAAAGAAAAAGGGGAAAAGAAAAAGGGACTATTCTCTGCTCCGGCAATTAGCAGAAATTTGAATTTGTAAAATTGCATTTTCCATTGAGGAAATCAGGAGGATTCATATGAGAAAGTTGAGTGAGTTACAGCAGGAAATCGAATCCGTTCGATTTGAACTGGATCAGGCACTTTTACGACAGGATAAGTTTGATAATTACTATCAAAAAAGTACAAAACTCGATCAGCTGATTGAAGAGTATATCGAGGAAACAGAAAGAAGTAAGTAGAGAAGAATGGAAAATAATGCCAAATCAGGAAATAACTGGTCTGGCATTATTTTTTTGCGCTAAAATATTGATTTTTTCTTAAGAATAGTCTAATATATGTTTAAAAGTGGTGGAAAGTGGTAGAGAATGGTTCGAAGTGGTGGCAAATGACCACAGAAATGGAAAATCAAGAGGAACCAGCTGCCGCACAAAGGCAGGTGATTGTGTCATGTTTATGGGAGAATACAACCACACAGTTGATCCAAAAGGCAGACTGATAGTTCCGGCAAAATTCAGAGAGCAGCTTGGCGATGAATTTGTAGTGACAAAGGGACTTGATGGATGCTTATTTGTGTATACGTCAGAAGAATGGCACAACATCGAAGAGAAATTCAGAAACATTTCCATGACTTCCAAGGATGCAAGAAAGTTTTCACGTTTCTTTTTTGCAGGAGCAGCTTCCTGTGAACTGGACAAGCAGGGAAGAATCCTTCTTCCACCAGTTTTAAGAGAATATGCAAATCTGACAAAAGATGTCGTTTTAGTCGGAGTCTTAAGCAGAGTGGAAATTTGGGATAAAGACAGATGGCAGGAGAATACATATGATGAAGATGAGATGGATGAGATTGCAGAACACATGGCAGATTTAGGGTTCAGCATCTGATCCGCAGAGAATAAAAAAAGAGAGCCAGAGCAAAAGTCAGGCAGAGAGGATCACAATGGAATTTAATCATTATTCAGTATTGCTAAATGAGACAATTGAAAATTTGAATATCAAGCCTGACGGAATCTATGCGGATGGAACACTTGGCGGTGGCGGACATGCTTACCAGGTGGCTTCACGGTTATCAGAAAAAGGCAGGCTGATCGGAATCGATCAGGACGCGGATGCAATCGCAGCCGCCGGAGAAAGATTAAAGGAATTTGGTGACAAGATCACCATTATCCGAAGCAATTACGCCAACATGAAAGAGGAACTTCACCGCATTGGCGTGGAAAAGGTGGATGGAATCGTGTTGGATCTTGGCGTATCTTCGTTTCAGTTAGATACACCGGAGCGTGGTTTTACTTACCGTGATGAGAATGCTCCACTTGATATGAGAATGGATGACAGACAGAGCCTGACTGCAAAAGATATTGTAAACGGATACAGTGAGATGGATCTTTACCGGATCATCCGTGATTATGGTGAGGACAAGTTCGCAAAAAATATTGCAAAACACATCGTGCAGGAGAGGGCAAAGAAACCGATCGAGACAACCGGAGAACTGACGGAGATCATCAGGGCTTCCATTCCAATGAAAGTTCAGGTGACCGGTGGACATCCGGCAAAAAGAACGTTTCAGGCAATCCGTATTGAGCTGAACAAAGAGTTAGAAGTACTGCAGAATAATCTGGATGATATGATCGACCTTTTGAATCCGGGTGGAAGAATCTGTATTATCACGTTCCATTCCTTAGAGGATCGAATTGTAAAGACGAATTTTAAACGAAATGAGAACCCATGTACCTGTCCAAGCGATTTTCCAGTGTGTGTATGTGGTAAAAAATCCAAGGGAAAGGTAGTCACAAGAAAACCGATTCTTCCTTCCGAGGAAGAATTAGAAGTGAACTCCCGTTCCAAGAGTGCAAAATTAAGAGTTTTTGAAAGGGTGTAGCAGATGCCGAACAGAACAGTAAATCACAACAATCGAAATAGAGCAGCATATCAGGTAGATGGCAACACCGTACGCCGTATGGAGGCGATGCCGGATTACCGCAAAGAGCGCAGAGACAGACAGGAGCGGGAACGCGAGGAAGAGCTGAGAAAACGCAGACGTGCCGCAGCCAGAAATCAGGCAAAAGCGCTTCGCATGAGCAAAAGTTATGTCGTATTCCTGACAATGGCAGTGACCGTATTTGGCGTTTTCTGTGGAGCTTATATTAAGCTTCAGTCCGATGTGACTGCAAGAATGAAAGCAATCGCAAGTTTAGAGAGCCAGGTGACAGACCTGAAGTCTGACAATGATGAGGCTTACAAGAGAATTAATACCGCAGTGGACCTCGATGCGATCAAGGAGAAGGCAATCAATGAACTTGGTATGTTTTATGCAACACAGGATCAGATCGTCTACTACTCTGTAGATAAGACAGACTACATGAATCAGTATAATGAAATCCCACAATAGGGGGAATTTTCAGGCAAAAAAATAATTCAGGTGGTAGAATGGCAAAAAGAAGACCGAAAAAGCCGATGTTAAAGTTTCCAAAGCGTATGCAGAAAAAAATGATCGTCATGTTTACGGTTGTTGCAGCGCTTATGATCGGACTCATCGGAAGACTGATGTATATTGAATACACCAGTGGAGAAAAATATGAGAAAATCGTTCTGGCACAGCAGGGCTATGACAGCCAGACAATTCCTTATCAGAGAGGAGACATTGTAGACGCAAAAGGAACTGTGCTGGCAACCAGTATCGCAGTTTATAATGTGATTCTGGACTGCTCCGTTTTAAATGATGATGAAAAATATGTGGAGCCGACGATCAATGCGCTTGTAAGCTGCTTCCCGGATCTGACGAGTGAACAGCTTTATTCTTATCTGAAAGACTCTCCGGACAGCAGATATATTGTGCTTGCCAAACGTTTGTCCTATGATACGATCCAGCCTTTTGTGAATCTGCAGGAGGAGCGGGATGAAAAGGGAAAACTGGTCAATCCATATATCAAAGGTGTCTGGTTTGAAAAAGAGTACCAGAGACAATATCCATATGGAAAACTGGCAAGTTCTGTGATCGGGTTCACAACATCCGGTAACCTCGGAATTAATGGACTGGAAAACTATTATGATGACACGTTAAATGGAATTAACGGCAGACAGTATGGATATCTGAATTCGGACAGCAATTTCGAAAAAACGATCAAACCGGCAGTCAACGGCAATACGTTAGTGACAACGATCGATGCGACGATCCAGTCGGTGGTAGAGAAGAAAATACAGGAGTTTAACGAGGCCTACACGGACAATTACAGAGAGGGTGAGGGCGGAGCCACAAGAATTGGCGTGCTCATCATGAACCCAAACAATGGCGATGTCCTTGCAATGGCACAGTATCCAAACTACGATCTGAGCAATCCGTGGGATTTATCGGAGTATTATACGCAGGAAGAGATCGATGCGATGGACGACGATGCGAGACTTGAAGCGTTAAATCAGTTGTGGCAGAACATATGTCTGACTTATACATATGAGCCTGGATCAACGGCAAAACCGTTTACGGTTGCGGCTGGCCTTGAGACAGGAACATTGTCGACAAATGATACCTTTTTCTGTGATGGAGCCGAACAGCTCAGCGGATTTACCGTAAAATGTGTTGCCTATCGAAAAGGCGGACACGGAATGCAGACATTGGAGCAGACGTTAATGAACTCCTGCAATGATGCCCTGATGCAGATGTCTTACCGGATCGGGGCAGAGAATTTCACAGAGTACCAGCAGATTTTTGGATTTGGACAGAAAACGAACATCGATCTTCCGGGAGAATCGAGAACAGATTCCCTGATTTACACATTGGATACAACATCACAGCTGAGTCTTGCAACCAATGCTTTCGGACAGAACTTTAACACCACGATGATCCAGCTTGGAACCGCTTTCTGTTCTCTGGTCAATGGCGGTAAATTATATCAGCCGAGAGTGGTAAGCAAGATCACGGATCAGAATGGAAATACGATTCAGGATATTTCCCCGACGTTGCTGCGTGAGACGGTATCCAAGACAACAAGTGATACATTAAAACAGTATATGTATTCAACCGTGACATCCGGTACCGGAAATACGGCAAAAGTAGACGGTTACTCTATGGGAGGTAAAACCGGAACGGCACAGAAAGTGCCACGTGACGGTGTGAACTATCTGGTCTCTTTTATCGGTTTTGCACCGGTGGACGATCCGCAGTTAATGATCTACTGTTTTGTGGATGAGCCAAACTCACCGGATCAGCCACACAGTACATTTGCACAGAATATTGTGAGGGAGATTTTAGAAGAAGTACTTCCTTATATGAATATTTATCCGGATGAGGAGACGACCGGCTTACATTCCGGATGGGATATTACCGGAACAGATACAGGCGCAGCCGCTGTGACAGACCGTGTGACAGGAAATATGGAAAATATTCCGGAGGAAGAACCGGAAGGAACAGATGATGTGCCGGATACCATGGAAGATATTCCGGGAGCCGGGGAAAACAACGAAGAAAACGCCGAAAATGATGGTGTAAATGCAGAAGAAGCAGGAACAACATCCGATAACAGTGAATAGAAACATAACCTCATAAAAGTTGGAATAAAATGCAAGGAAGACTTTTATGAGGTTTTTGTTTTATGTATCGGAATAAGACCTTTAATCGCAAAAAGGTAATGATCGTATTCGTGGCAGTTTTTTTTATTATGATGTTTCTGATTGGAAGACTGGTCTATCTGATGATATTCTGCTCCGAATATTATGGAAATAAAGCGGAGAATCTTCATGAGAGGGAGCGAGATATTAAGGCGGCACGGGGAAAACTTTTAGATGCAAACGGCACAGTGCTTGCTACAAACAAATCTGTGTGCACGATCTCCGTGATCCATAACCAGATGGAAGAACCTGAAAAAGTCATTGCTATGCTTGTGAAAGAACTTGGCATTTCGGAAGAGACTGCTAGAAAGCGTGTGGAGAAAGTCAGTTCCATCGAGCGAGTGAAAACAAATGTCGCAAAGGAGACCGGGGATGCAATCAGAGCCTATGGACTCTCCGGAGTGAAAGTGGATGAGGATTATAAACGATATTACCCTTATGGGACGCTTGCTTCCAAAGTACTTGGATTTACCGGGGCCGACAATCAGGGCATTTTGGGACTTGAAGTAAAGTATGATGAATACCTTCAGGGAACCAACGGAAAAATCCTCACGTTAACCGATGCGAGAGGAATTGAGATTGAGAATGCCGGGGAGAGCAGATTAGAACCCGTGAACGGTTATGACCTTTGCTTATCATTAGATTACAATATTCAGATGTACTGTGAGCAGGCGGCAAAAAAAGTCTGCACGAAAAAATCGGCGGACAGTGTTTCCGTGATCGTGATGAACCCACAGAACGGTGAACTTATGGCGATGGTAAATTATCCTGAATTTGACCTGAACGATCCGTTTACGCTGGTTGGGGACACCGGAGAATCCGTGTCAGCGGAAGAAAAACAGAATCTGTTGAATAAAATGTGGCGAAACCAGTGTATCAGTGATACCTACGAGCCGGGGTCCACATTTAAGATTATTACGGCAGCGGCAGCGCTGGAAGAGGGAGTGGTAAAACTGGACGATGCATTTTTCTGTCCGGGCTATAAAATAGTGGAGGACAGAAGAATCCGGTGCGCGAGAACGACAGGGCACGGTGCGGAAACATTTGAGACAGGGATCATGAACTCCTGCAACCCGGTTTTTATGGAACTTGGCGAGCGGTTAGGCGCGGAGAACTTTGTCGGTTACTTCAAACAGTTCGGGCTGTTATCCAAAACGAATATTGATCTTCCGGGGGAAGCGGGAACAATCATGCATAAGACGGAAAATATTGGACCGGTGGAACTTGCGACAATCTCGTTTGGGCAGTCGTTTCAGATTACCCCCATCCAGCTTGTTACGACGGTATCTTCTATTATTAATGGGGGAACGCGCGTGACACCACATTTTGGCGTAAGCGTGCAGGATGCGGACGGAAATACAGTAAAAACGTTCTCCTATGAAACGCATGAGAATATCTGCACAGCAGAAACTTCGGAAACGATGCGCTATCTGCTGGAGAAAGTGGTGTCAGAGGGAACCGGAAAAAATGCCAAAATTGAGGGCTTTTCCATCGGCGGAAAGACAGCAACCTCACAGACACTTCCAAGAAGCGACCATAAATACATTTCATCGTTTCTCGGATTTGCGCCCGCTGACAATCCGCAGGTGCTTGTGCTTGTTGTTATTAACAATCCGCAGGGGATTTATTACGGCGGAACGATCGCTGCTCCTGTGGCGAAGGAAATATTCGAAAACATTTTGCCTTACCTTGATAAATGAGATGAAATAACGTATACTAGTTAGGCGAATTGAACGTTAGAAAAAATACAAGAGGTGTTTAGTCATGGATTATGAAATAGTGATACCAGTTTTGATTTCTTTTGCAATCAGTGCAATTTTAGGACCGATCGTGATCCCCTTTTTGAAACGGTTAAAGGTGGGGCAGACGGAGCGTAAAGAGTTGGAATCCCATTTGAAGAAAAATGGAACCCCGACTATGGGTGGACTTATGATACTGGCAAGTATTATCATTACCTCCCTGTTTTATGTCAAAGATTATCCGAGAATTATCCCAATCCTTTTTATGACCGTAGGATTCGGTGTGATCGGTTTTCTGGATGATTATCTGAAGGTAGTGCTCCGCAGATCAGACGGACTGCTCCCGTGGCAGAAGATGATCTTACAGTTTATTGTGACAACAGTATTTGCAGTTTACATGGTGCGTTATTCCGGAATTGAACTTACTATGTTGATCCCGTTTTCCGGCGGAAAGTACTTAAATATCGGATGGCTTGCGATTCCATTACTTTATTTTGCAGTGATCGGAACCGTAAACGGTGTGAATTTTACCGATGGTGTGGATGGCCTTGTGTCAAGTGTTACCATTATGGTTGCAACCTTTTTTTCGGTTGTGGCGATCGGAACAAATGCAGGAATCGCACCGATCACCTGTGCAGTAGCAGGAGCCCTGCTTGGATTTTTATTATTTAATGTGTATCCGGCAAGCGTTTTCATGGGCGATACCGGTTCGCTGGCACTGGGCGGCTTTGTTGTGGCAACTGCCTATATGCTCCAGATGCCATTATATATCCTGATTGTTGGACTGATTTATCTGGCAGAAGTCATATCTGTTATGGTTCAGGTTACTTATTTTAAATACACTAAGAAAAAAACAGGTGTTGGAAAGCGGATTTTCAGAATGGCTCCGCTCCATCATCATTTTGAGCTTGGTGGATGGTCAGAGACGAGAGTTGTCGCAGTGTTTGCAATCGTGACAGCACTGCTTTGCATGCTTGCATTATTAGGCTTATAAATCGCATTGGAAAATTGCAAAATGACCTGCCGGATTCGGACAGGAGATTGGAAGGATAAGACGATGAATTTAGAAGGAAAAAGAGTGTTAGTAGTAGGTTCTGGAAAAAGCGGGGTTGCAGCCGCAGAACTGCTCAGAAAAAAAGGAATCACATTTGTACTTTTTGATGGAAATAAAGATTTAGATGTGACAGCATTGATCGAGAAAAATCCGGTATTTGCCGGAGCAGAGATTCTTTTGGGAGAACTTGCACCGGAAGATATGGCGCGCATTGATCTTGTTGTGTTAAGTCCGGGCGTGCCGACAGACCTTCCGATGGTCAATGAACTTCGAAACAGACAGATTCCAATCTGGGGCGAAATTGAACTTGCCTATCATTTTGCAAAAGGAAGAATTATTGCAATTACCGGAACAAACGGAAAAACTACGACAACTTCGCTTGTGGGTGAGATCATGGCGAATTATTTCGATGATGTGAAAGTGGTCGGCAATATTGGGATCCCATACACATCGGTAGCGGCAGACACGACAGAGGATACTGTGACAGTCGCAGAGATCAGCAGCTTCCAGTTAGAGACAACACATGAGTTTGCGCCGGAAGTGACAGCTATTTTAAATATCACACCGGATCATCTGAACCGTCATCATACGATGGAATGTTATATCGAGACAAAAGAGAGCATTACAAAGAATCAGACCGCCGGGGATACCTGTGTGTTGAATTATGAGGATGAAGTGCTGCGCAGGTTTGGCGGGACACTTCAGACAAAAGTTGTATTTTTCAGCAGCAAGCGCAGACTGGAAAAGGGACTTTATCTGGACGGAGAAGATATTTTTTATGCAGACGGCACAACGGACACAAAAGTGATCAACGTAAACGAGCTGAATATTTTAGGAAAACACAATTATGAGAATGTCATGGCGGCGGTCGGAATGTCGGTAAGCTTTGGCGTACCGATGGATAAAATTGTGGAAGTGCTGAAACGTTTCCAGGCAGTCGAGCATAGAATTGAGTATGTGACAGAAAAACGCGGCGTGAAGTTTTACAATGATTCCAAGGGAACAAACCCGGATGCGGCAATCCAGGGAATCCGCGCGATGAACCGTCCGACACTGTTGATCGGTGGAGGTTATGACAAACAGTCTGAATATGATGAGTGGATTGAGAGTTTTGACGGCAAGGTGAAGAAACTCGTGCTGATCGGTCAGACGAAGGAAAAGATTGCGGAATGTGCGAAGAAACATGGCTTTGAGGATGTCATACTCTGTGATACATTTGAGGAGGCAATTGACACCTGTTATGCAAACGCAGTGAGCGGGGATGCGGTATTGCTTTCCCCTGCATGTGCAAGCTGGGGCATGTTCGCAAACTATGAGGAGCGCGGACGCATTTTTAAGGAATACGTGCGCAATCTGGCAGAATAAAAAATGTCAGGCATAATGGCATGACGTGCAGTAAATAAGAAATGAGGAATTGGAATGGCAAGAGGTCAGCAGACGGAAAAGAAAAAAAAGCCAATTAAATATTTCGATTACAGTCTTTTGTTTCTGATCATTTTTCTTTTGTGTTTTGGATTGGTCATGTTGTACAGTACCAGTTCCTATGCAGGCTCCAATAAGTTTGGGGATGCTTCCTATTTTGTAAAAAAACAGTTGTTTGCAACAGGACTGGGGATCGTGGGTATGTATATCGTATCTAAGATCCCATATCGGTTCTGGATGAAGGTGAGTTCCATGGCGTATCTGGCAGCTATCGTGCTCTGTACCGCCGTTATTTTTATTGGTACAGAGGCAAACGGTCAGGCGAGATGGTTAAAAATCGGGCCGTTATCTTTCCAGCCGTCAGAGTTTGCCAAGTTTGCGGTTATTATTTTTCTGGCAACGGTTATTTATAAGACACCACAGAAGATGGGAGAGTTCATGAGCCTTGTCAAGATAATGGCAATTGTGCTTCCAATCGTTGCAGTGGTCGCCTACAATAACTTAAGTACAGCGATCATTATACTTGGAATTGCAGTCTGTATGTTGTTTGTTGCCAGTCCGAAGTATTCCCACTTTGTGTTGATGGCAGCGGCAGTCGGTGTGGTAGGTGTTGTTTTCATCAGTTTTGAGGCATACCGGATGGATCGTATCAAGATCTGGCTGAATCCGGAAGCCTACGAGAAGGGTTATCAGACCTTACAGGGACTGTATGCGATCGGTTCCGGCGGTTTATTTGGAAAAGGGCTTGGCGAGAGTATGCAGAAGCTGGGATTTATTCCTGAGGCGCAGAATGATATGATTTTCTCTGTTATCTGTGAGGAACTTGGACTTTTTGGCGCGGTGTGCGTGATCTTATTGTTTCTGCTGATGATCTGGAGATTTATGATCATTGCCAATAATGCGTCAGACCTTTATGGGGCGCTGGTCGTGGTTGGTATTATGGCGCATTTGTCCATCCAGGTTATTTTAAATATTGCGGTTGTGACCAATACGATCCCGAATACCGGTATTTCACTGCCGTTTATCAGTTATGGAGGTACTTCGGTTTTATTCCTGCTTGCAGAGATGGGGCTTGCGCTTTCCGTGGCAAAGGGAATTAAATTTGAGGTTAATTAAATATGATAAAAGAAGAGAGAAGAAGAAAAAAGCGCAGAAAGATAGGATTGTACATCCTGTTGATATTGATTCTGCTTATCGCAGCGGGCGTTTTCATTGTCATGAATGTTTTTACCGTGGAAAACGTTGTCGTGGAGGGAAATGAACTGTACAGCTCCACACAGATTGAAAACATGGTGCTGAATGATGAATATTCCTGGAATTCCCTGTATGTAGATCTGAAATACAGATTTGTGGATATCGGGGAAGTTCCGTTTGTAGATACGATGGAGGTTTCACTGGACAATCCCCATACCGTACATATTAAAGTTTACGAAAAAGGAATGCTCGGCTATCTTTATATTAATTCCATTGGTCAGAATGCTTATTTTGACAAAGATGGATTTGTAGTCGAGACATCTACGGAAGTGATTGACGGTGTGCCAAAGATCACAGGAATCTCCTGTGAGGAAGTGGTACTTTATGAGAAACTGCAATTAGAGAACAGTGATATTTTGCGGGATTTACTGAACCTGACACAGACTTTGAAAAAATATAATCTGCTCCCGGATGAGATCCAGTATGACAGTAACATGGAGCCGGTGCTTTACTATGGAACAATTCAGGTGAAAATTGGTTCTGAGGACAACCTGTCGCAGAAAGTTGTGAGGTTATCCATTATTTTGCCACAGCTTGACGGACTTAGCGGCACACTCCATTTAGAGACATGGACACCGGAGACCACCGACATTATCTGGGACAGGGCAGAAGAACAATCGGAAACAGAAGAGGAGACGACAGAAGAGCCTTCTGAGGAGCCGTCGGCAGATACACCAGCGGAAGAACAACCTGCACAGGATGTGCCGGCAGAGAATACACCGGCCGAAGAGCAGCAGCCAGCCGAAAATGCACCGGCGGAGGATATGCCGCCAGTGGAACAATAAAAACCGTAAAAAAACTTGATTTTTTTTGAAAAAGCGGTTGATTTGTTGTAGGAAAAATTATATTATAGATTATAAGAGTTAAAAAACGCAAAATATAGTATGATTTTGAGAGTAGATAACTAAACAAAGTAGAAATAAGTTTGTCTGGTTATCATATTTGACATAAATATAGGGAGATATGAAGGAGGAACTACCTTGCTGGAAATTAGAACAACAGAAGCAGATGCCAGTGCAAAAATTATCGTGATCGGAGTTGGAGGAGCTGGCAATAATGCTGTAAATAGAATGATCGATGAAAATATTGGTGGTGTTGAGTTTGTTGGTATCAACACAGATAAGCAGGCATTACAGTTATGTAAGGCACCGACATTGATCCAGATCGGCGAGAAGCTTACCAAAGGGCTTGGTGCAGGAGCACAGCCTGAGGTTGGACAGAAAGCAGCGGAAGAGAGTGCAGAGGAATTATCGGCTGCAGTGAAAGGTGCAGACATGGTTTTCGTTACCTGTGGTATGGGTGGCGGAACCGGTACAGGTGCAGCACCAGTCGTTGCCAAGATCGCAAAAGAGCAGGGAATCTTAACCGTAGGTGTTGTTACAAAACCTTTCAAATTCGAAGCAAAACAGCGTATGTTGAACGCAACCGGTGGTATTGAACGTTTAAAAGAGAGCGTAGATACACTGATTGTCATTCCAAATGATAAATTATTAGAGATCGTAGACAGACGTACTACAATGCCGGATGCATTGAAGAAGGCAGATGAAGTATTACAGCAGGCAGTACAGGGAATCACAGACCTTATCAATTTACCTGCACTCATTAACCTTGACTTTGCGGATGTTTCCACCGTTATGAAGGACAAGGGACTTGCACATATCGGTATTGGTTCTGCCAAGGGAGACGACAAGGCGATCGAAGCTGTAAAACTTGCAGTTGCCAGCCCATTGCTTGAGACAACTATTAACGGTGCAACACACGTTATTATTAATATTTCCGGAGATATCTCCTTAATGGATGCAAATGATGCAGCAAGCTATGTACAGGATCTTGCAGGAGATGATGCCAATATTATCTTCGGTGCGAAGTTTGATGAGTCTATGACAGATGAGGCAACCATTACGGTTATTGCAACAGGACTTGAGACTGCCGGTGCAAACGCAGCAAGCAAAATTGTTCCTAAGATGCAGTATCAGAACATGGGAACTGTTCCAAGACCAACAGCACCTGTAACACCAAGACCAGCAGCACAGGCTGGTTATACAACTCCGGTACAGCCAAACCCGGCACCAACTTTCTCTGGTATTCAGAAACCACGCCAGCCAGAAAGCTCTGTACAGCAGATGGATATCAAGATTCCGGATTTCCTTAAGAATTCCAGAAGATAATTACATAAGAAGATGACAGGATCGTTACATGAAGATCATAAGGTTTTCGTGTAACGGTCTTTTTTTGTCAGAAAAACTGGATGAACTTCTGAAAGTAGAGGGAGTGTTTTGACAAAAAAGATGGTTCTAAAAAAATATAATGTGACTATGGAGAAGGAAAAGGAGGGAGTGGTTCCAAATATATATTTTTTATGCAGATGTCTATCTGTTACAGAATCTGTGGATGGATTTTATTGCGCTTGCGGGCGCAAATTGTCTTTTGCGGCGCAGGGTAAAGGGAAGAAGACTGTGGTTTATTGCATTTCTGTCATCCATAGGAACTCTGATCATTACATTGACCGTTACGGAGCCTTTTTGCAGGGCGATTCTGATTCACTTCCTGCTCAATACAGGAATGGTTGTTCTGTGTTTTGGAAAAAGTTCGTGGCGTGAGTTTTTAGAAAACTGGGCAGTCATTTATCTGATGGTCATTTTCCTTGGCGGGGTTATGGAATTATTGAGAAGCAGTGCAACAGGAATGACATTTTTCTGGATTCAGGCGGTCATTGCGGCACTGGTTCTGTCGGTTGTTACATGGTATCTGGGACGTAGAAAACAGTTTGGAAATCAGCTTTTTCCAGTGACATTGGTGCATCGGGGGCATGCGATGGAGATTATGGGGTACTGGGACAGTGGAAATCAGTTGAGAGATCCATATAATCATAGACCAGTATGTATTTTAAGTAAAAAAGTGGCCGCAAAGATCTTAAATCCGAAAAAGGACAGGGTACATTTTATCCCTTATTGTTCCCTGGGGCAGAAGGAGGGGCTTTTGCCGGTGACAGAGATCACATGCATAAAAATTCAGAATGGAAGGCACGAAGTCGAGATAAGACCGGCAACGGTTGGAATTGCAAATGAAGGATTATTGGAAGGAAAAGAATATGATATGATTCTTCATGCATCTATGCTGGAGTGTCAGGAAAGAGGAACAAAACATGATCATGAGACTTGTACTGCCAAGATATGAAAAGGTTCATTTTCTGTCCGGGATTTGCAGCCTTTTTTTGCGAAAGGAAGATGAGGTGCACTATATTGGAGGCGCAGAGATTTTGCCGCCACCGTTGGAGGGAGAGCGGGAAGCATACTGTATCCGGATGCTCGATGGTGTGCATGCAGAGCGGGCGAGAAAGGAGCTGATCGAACACAACCTGCGGCTGGTTGTATACATAGCAAAAAAGTTTGATAACACAGGGGTCGGAGTGGAGGATCTTATCTCCATAGGAACGATCGGTCTCATCAAAGGGATCAATACCTTTAATCCGGACAAAAATATTAAATTGGCCACTTACGCATCGCGCTGCATTGAAAATGAGATTTTAATGTATCTGAGGAGAAACAGCAAGACAAAACTGGAGGTGTCCATCGATGAACCGTTAAATGTGGACTGGGATGGAAATGAACTGCTCTTATCGGATATTCTGGGGACGGATGAGGATGTCGTGGGGAAAGACATGGAAACGGATGTAGAGCGGAAACTGTTAAAGACTGCGATCGAAAAGCTGTCCGGAAGGGAACGGATGATCATCGAACTGAGGTTCGGACTGAATACTTCTGACGGGGAGGAGAAGACACAGAAAGAGGTGGCAGATATGCTTGGAATCTCCCAGTCCTATATCTCAAGACTTGAGAAAAAAATTATGGGAAGATTGAAAAAAGAAATTGTACGATTTGAATAACAGGAGTATAATTGTGTTATAAATTAAAGGAGAAGTCGAACTATTTGACAATGGGAACAGACAGTGGACAGATGAGACAACATGCAGCAGATGGCTGCATGGGGATCAGATGAAAACGGACTGGAATTTACAGACAGGGGGAAGGACAGATGCAGATAGAATTTTTGGGTGCAGCGCATGAGGTGACAGGAAGCTGTCATTATGTAACATTCGGGGATAAACATGTACTGGTGGATTGTGGTATGGAGCAGGGACCGGATCTGTATGTGAATCAGGAGATTCCGGTGAATGCAGCAGCGGTGGATTATGTGTTCGTGACACACGCACACATTGATCATTCCGGTCTGCTGCCGCTATTGTATAATCATGGATTCCGGGGACAGATTTTTGCGACAGAGGCAACAACGCAACTCTGTAATATCATGTTAAAAGACAGCGCACATATCCAGATGTTTGAGGCAGAATGGAGAAACCGGAAAGCAAAACGGGCCGGAAAACCGGAAGTGGTACCAATGTACGATATGAATGACGCAATGGGGGTGCTGACACACTTTGTGCCGTGTGAATATAACAGCATTGTGGAGATCTGTGACGGATTAAAGGTACGGTTTGTGGACGCAGGACATCTGCTTGGCTCGTCCAGCATTGAGATGTGGATCAGAGAGGACGATGAAGAAGTCAAAGTTGTATTTTCGGGGGATATCGGAAACGGCAATCGTCCACTGATCAAAGATCCACAGTATATCAAAGACGCGGATTATGTTGTAATGGAGTCCACGTACGGTGACAAAGAGCATGAGACACCGCCGGACTATGCAGTCGCACTTGCAGGGGTATTGAAGGATACCTTTACAAGAGGTGGAAATCTTGTGATCCCTGCATTTTCCGTAGGAAGAACGCAGGAGATGCTTTACTTTATCCGAAGGATCAAGACGGAACATCTGCTGCCGGAGTTTGAGAATTTCCCGGTGTTTGTCGATAGTCCGCTGGCAGTGGAGGCAACTACGATCTTTAATAAGAACGTGGAGGACTGTTTCAGCGAGGAAGCGTTGGATCTTGTGCATCAGGGAATTAACCCAATCGGTTTTCCGGGACTGCGCATGGCGATCACGAGTGATGAATCCAAGATGATCAATTTCGACGAGCAGCCGAAAGTTATTATTTCCGCATCCGGTATGTGTGAGGCAGGACGTATCCGCCACCATTTAAAACACAACCTCTGGCGAAAGGATTCCACGATTTTATTTGTTGGTTATCAGGTTCCCGGAACACTTGGAAATTCTCTTTTAAATGGGGCAAAGCAGGTAAAGCTTTTTGGTGAGACCATCGAGGTACATGCGAAGATTGAGAATCTTCCGGGAATCAGCGGTCACGCAGACCGGAATAATCTGACAAAGTGGATTGGGGCATTTGAGACACCACCGAAAAAAGTGTTTATTGTACATGGGGACGACAAAGTGACGGAGAATTTTGCGGCGCATGTGCATGAAGTATATGGGTATGACACGTATGCACCATATAGCGGCGATACGTTTGATCTTGTGACAGGAGAGCAGATTGCGGACGGAAGCAGAGAGATGATTGAGAAGAAGAAAAATGGATCATCAAAAGCTTCCAGCAACGTATTTGCAAGACTTCTTGCGGCAGGACAGAGGCTGCTTGAGGTTATTAATAAGTGCGAGGGTCTGCCGAACAAGGAACTTGCAAAATTTGCAGATCAGATTAATGCATTATGTGATAAATGGTCGAGATAATATTATAGGGTAAGATATTGGCGGATGGTTTTCAATGCAGACTTTTCCAGACGGCTGACCTGTGCCTGGGAAATATGGATCTCATCCGCCACTTCCATCTGTGTTTTTCCTTCAAAAAAGCGGAGGTTGATAATGAAGTTTTCGCGTTCTGACAGGTGGTTCATGGCATCACTTAGAGAGAGCTTTTCCACCCAGTTTTCTTCTTTATTTTTCTTATCACTGATCTGATCCATGACATAGAGGGTATCGCCCCCATCGGTGTAGACCGGATCATAGAGGCTTACCGGACTCTGGATCGCATCCAGTGCGTATAAAATGTCTTCTGCGGCAACCCCGGATTCCTCTGCGATTTCCTGCAGTGTAGGTTCCTTAAATGAATTTTTGGACAGAACTTCCTTGGCATGGATCGCTTTGTAGGCAGTGTCGCGGAGGGAGCGGCTCACACGGATACTGTTGTTGTCACGCAGATATCTGCGGATCTCCCCGATGATCATAGGTACCGCATAAGTGGAAAATTTTACCTGCAGATCTGGATTAAAGTTGTCAATGGATTTGATCAGTCCGATACAGCCGATCTGGAACAGGTCATCAAGATTTTCATGGCTGCCGGAGAAACGCTTGATCACACTTAACACAAGGCGCAGGTTGCCTTTGATATACATCTCTCTTGCTTCCTGATCGCCCTGCCGGATCCGTGCAAACAGGGCTTCTTTTTCGGTTTCTTTTAAAATTGGGAGTTTGGCGGTATTGACGCCACAGATTTCTACTTTATATGCAGGCATGTTGCTATCCTCCGGTCTTTTCTAAAATCAGGATCAGCTCCGAGGTCTGTCGATGTCGGATGCTATTAATGAGGATGTGGCATTTAAGAAAAAATTATACAGAAAGAAACTTTTTTTTATTGGAAAAAAATGCTATACTATACACGGTAAGAAAATCGTTTCAGTAGAGACGGATTGTTTAAAAAAAGCAGAATCAAATGGGATACGAAGAATACAACAAGAGGCTGGTGCATATATGAAAGATTTGATCGATGAGAAGAACAGACAGGAAAAAATGAAAAGAAGTATCATAAAATACTGGAATGTTTCCTATGGTTCCCCGGAAGCAATTGGCGGCGAAGAGGAAGAAAAAGAGCGGGAACATGCCGTCGGCATATATCCACAGGAAAATCATGTCTATGACGAAGAGTCAGAGTTAAAACAGGCAGAGATCGAGGCAATCGATGAAGTGTCACAGACAAAAATCCAACAGATCCTGCATGAGAAAGATGACAGATTACAGAACCTGATCGAACATGAGCAGCATGAGGGATAGGAATCCTGAAGCTGTTTTGGCAGGGTTGCGGGCAGATGCACATTTTGTAGTCTGCCACATAATGTAATAGTAAGAACAGGCGATGGTGGGATCGTTTTGGTTACATTAAAAAAGTATCACGGTCTTGGGAATGATTATCTGATCTATGATCCGAATCAGAACCGTGAATTATTACAGGAACGGCAGATACAGCTGTTGTGCAGGCGCAATACCGGAGTGGGAGCAGACGGTATTTTATCTGGGCCTGTGTTTGAAAATGAAAAAATAAAAGTACGTATTTTTAATCCGGATGGAAGTGAAGCTGAGAGAAGCGGCAACGGCATCCGGATTTTTTCAAAGTATTTGAAAGATGCCGGATATGTGAAAGAGAAGTGTTATGAGCTCTGGACAAAGGCAGGACCGGTACAGGTGGAGTTTTTAGACGAGGATGCATCGCATATGAAAGTCGATATGGGATACGCCGCGTTTGGGGCAGACAGTATCCATGCGGTAGGATTTGAGGGAGATATGATCAATGAATCCGTTTTCTTCTGTGATAATTTTTACAATATCACCTGTGTGTCTATGGGAAACCCAAACTGTGTCGTGATGATGGAAGAGATCAGCAGGAAGAAAGCGTTGCATTTAGGACCATATGTGGAAAATTCAAAATATTTTCCAAACCGGATCAATATGCAGCTCTGTCACGTAGTTGACCGGGAAAATATTCAGATTGAAATCTATGAGCGGGGAGCCGGGTACACATATGCGTCAGGCACGGGAGCCTGTGCGGCGGCATCTGCAGCACATAAACTCGGACTGGTGGGAAACCGTGTGCAGGTTCATATGCAGGGCGGAGATCTGCTTGTGGAATTTGCAGAGGACGACCGCGTGTTTATGACAGGACCTGTGGTTTATATCGGAAGTATTACGCTGGCGGAAAATTTTTTTGCTTAAATTGGAAAATTTCTTGGTGTTGTGAATACTGCACAGCAGGGCATATGGGAACCATCATAAAAAAGTCTTGCAATTGCAGGCAGAATATGATAGTTTATAAATCGTTGTGTGAATAACACAACGATTTTTTCATGCAGAGGTACAATTCTGCAAAAACAAACGTCAGTTCGGAACCTTCCTGACGAAAAACAAAACTAAAGGAGAAAAACATATGAGAAACAAAAAGGTATTATTTCTTACCCAGGCTGCAGTGATCGCAGCGATCTACGTTGTGCTGACTATTTTTATCAGTGCATTTAACTTAGCTTCCGGTGCCATTCAGGTACGAATTTCCGAAGCACTTACCATTTTACCATTTTTTACACCGGCAGCGATTCCGGGACTGGCGATCGGGTGTCTGTTGAGCAATCTGCTGACAGGGGCAGCGGTTTATGATGTCGTGTTCGGAAGCCTTGCAACATTACTCGGTGCAGTCGGAACGTATTTACTGCGGAAACATAAGTTTTTGTGCACGCTTCCTCCGGTGATCGCAAATATGGTGATCATTCCATTTGTATTGCGCTACGGATACGGACTTGCGATGGAAGTTGGTGGACATGATGTCGCAATTCCTTTTTACATGCTGACTGTCGGCGCAGGAGAAGTGATCTGCTGCTGTATTCTTGGTTCTGTCTTATTGAATGCATTGGCGAAAGTGAGAAATGTTATTTTTAAGAATGAATAAATGTGAAGGTTATAAAAATGCCATGTCAAAGAGATAAAACTCTCTTTCTCATGGCATTTTAATAATTTTTAAGAAAATATTGACGATTTCTGAAAACGCAAGTAAACTATATAGTTAGCAGTATCTATAAGAGAGAACGAAAGGAAAAAGTTATGAAGAAAATCTTGGATTTGATCACAGATGAAGTGACAAAAGCATTTACAGAATGCGGATATGATGCAAAATATGCAAAGGTTACTTTATCAAACAGACCTGATCTTTGTGAATACCAGTGTAACGGCGCCATGGCAGCCGCCAAGGAATACAAAAAAGCCCCATTTATGATCGCAGACGAAGTGGTGGAAAAACTTGCTGCAAACCCGATTTTTGCGATGGCAGAATCTGTAAAACCGGGCTTCCTCAATCTGAAAATTGATGAGGCATACCTTGCAGATTATGTTGCAAAAATGCAGGAAGATGAGGGACGTTTTGGATGTGAAAAGACAGAAGCGCCAAAGACCATCATGATCGACTATGGCGGACCAAACGTTGCAAAACCTCTCCATGTAGGACATCTGCGTTCTGCAATCATTGGTGAGAGTGTGAAGCGTATCGGCAAATTTATGGGACACAATGTGATCGGTGACGTGCATTTGGGCGACTGGGGACTTCAGATGGGACTGATCATCACAGAATTGAAGCAAAGAAGACCGGAACTGGTTTATTTTGATGACACATACACCGGAGAGTATCCGGAGGAGGCACCATTTACAATCTCTGAGTTAGAGGAGATTTATCCGACTGCCAGCAAGAAATCCAAAGAGGATGAGGCGTATAAGGAAGCGGCCATGCAGGCGACTTTTGAACTGCAGCACGGAAAACGCGGTTATCAGGCACTTTTAAAACATATTTTAAATGTGTCCGTGACAGACTTAAAGAGAAACTATGCAAACTTAAATGTTTCCTTTGAGCTATGGAAGGGCGAGTCTGACGCACAGCCATATATTCCGGATATGGTTCAGAAGATGAAGGACGATGGCTTTGCATACATCAGCGACGGCGCTCTTGTCGTGGATGTCAAAGAGGATACCGACACGAAAGAGATTCCTCCATGTATGATCTTAAAATCAGACGGAGCTTCCCTTTACAATACAACAGACCTTGCAACTATGGTATGGAGAATGAAAGACTATAACCCGGACGAGATTATTTACGTGGTAGACAAGCGTCAGGAGTTATATTTCACACAGGTATTCCGCTGCGCAAGAAAAACAGGTATCGTAAAACCGGAAACAGAACTGAAGTTTTTAGGTTTTGGTACGATGAATGGCAAGGACGGAAGACCATTTAAGACCCGCGATGGCGGTGTGATGCGTTTAGAGCATCTGATCTCCGGTATTAATGAGGAGATGCTTGCAAAGATCCAGGAGAACCAGAAAACAAAGGAGAACCTTGGAATCAGCACAGAGGAAGCAGAGAACACTGCAAAAATGGTCGCACTTGCAGCGATCAAATACGGTGATCTGAGCAATCAGGCAAGCAAAGATTACATCTTTGATATTGACCGCTTTACTTCTTTTGAAGGAAATACAGGTCCATACATCCTGTATACGATCGTCCGTATCAAATCGATCTTAAACAAATATCACGGTCTTGGAAAAGATGACAGCGGTGCAGTCATCGAGTCGGCGCACTCTAAGAGCGAGAAAGATTTAATGTTAGAACTCTCCAAGTTCAATGCAGTGATGGAGAGCGCTTTTGAGGAGACAGCACCTCATAAGATCTGTTCCTATATTTATGACCTCGCCAATGCATTCAACAGTTTCTATCATGGAACCAAGATCATGTCCGAGGAGAATGAGACAGTCCAGAAATCGTACATCCGTCTGTTAGAGCTTACAAAGTCCGTTCTTGAGACCTGTATCGATGTATTAGGATTTTCTGCACCGGAGAGAATGTAAGAAAAGAATAGAATAACAGTCATAAAAAGAAAGACAAGTCATAGAATTAGTCATGGGAGAAAACAAACTCCCATGGCTTTTTTTTCTTTAAAAAAAGAATTCCGTGAGGATGGAACAGAAAGTGAGGTGCCGCCTTGTGTGAAATAAGATTGTTGTTTCCGGTACATATGAGAACATTTTTTCAGGACGATACATGGCAGAGCGGGTTGGAGGAGATCCGGGTGAGAGTCGGACAACCAATCGAGTTTTGCTATGGAAGCGACAACTGTTATCTGATCGGCAAAGAAAAAGAACAAATGTTCTGTAGCGAAAAGGACTACAGAAGATGGGAAAAAGATCTGTACCATGCGAGCGAGGCTGATCTGCGGGAAATGTTAAATTATATCAGCAATTATTCGCTGTATGCCTACAAAGAGGAGATTAAGCAGGGGTATATCACGATCGAGGGAGGACACCGGGTTGGCGTGGCAGGGCAGACCGTTCTGGTGGATGGAAAAATTGCAGGGATCAGTCCAATCACGTTCTTAAATATCCGGATTGCCCACGAAAAGTGTGGATGCGCAAAGAAAATATTGCCGCTGATCCGGCAGAAGAACAGCATTTATAACACGTTGATCCTGTCGATGCCGGGAGCCGGAAAAACAACACTTTTGCGGGATTCCATCCGTGCGTTGTCGAATGGGGAGGCATATGGGATCAGGCTGAAGGTGTGTGTGGTGGATGAACGCTCGGAGATTGCGGCAAGTTTTCACGGTGTGCCACAGAATGACATGGGACCGAGAACCGATGTGATGGACGGCTGTGGAAAGGCAGAGGGAATGCAGCTTCTGATCCGTTCCATGTCACCGCAGATCATTGCGGTGGATGAACTTGGAGCCGAGTCAGATTTTTATGCGGTAGAGCAGGCATTAAACTGTGGGAGCAGAGTGCTTGGCACGATCCATGCAGGGAATATGAAAGAACTGTCGGAAAAACCGTATCTGAAACGGTGGATGGAGCGAAGACTTTTTCAGCGGTTCATTTTTCTGGAAAAAGAGACCAACGGGAGGAGAAAAATGCAGGTTTATGACGAGCATATGGAGCGGATCACATGTTAAAAGTGCTGGGAAGTATGTTGATTCTTCTGGCAAGCGTTGGTTTTGGATTTCAGATCCAAATGGATCTGAGAAATCATCTGCGGCTGCTTTATGACATACGGAAACTGCTCTTAGACATTGCAAATGAAACAGCGTATACGATGGATCCCATGGAGGTAGTGCTGGAACATGCGATACACAGCAGAAACCCGTATCTGAATGAGATCTGCAAGGAGATGGGTGAGGGATTACAGAAGAAGGAAAGAGGATGCGGACAGGAACTCTGGCAGGAGCGGATCGAAGCGTGGCAGAAAAGGCTGGGGCTCTCTTTGGAGGAAAAAGAAATCTTTGCAGGGGCAGGATGCGCCTTTTTCGGAAAAAGCATGGGAGAAAATGAAAAAAGCCTCGAACATTATCTGGAACGTCTGGATTATGTGATCGATCAGGTGAGGGGAGAACAAAAGGAAAAACAGAAAGTGTATCAGACCGTCAGTGTGATGTGTGGGCTGATCATCATTCTTCTGTTTTTGTAAAAGCTCCGAAAGCTGTGGAAAGGCAGGAACTTTATGAGTGTAAATTTGATTTTTAAAATTGCTGCGGTTGGGATTTTAGTGACCGTGTTGAGTCAGGTGTTAAAACACAGCGGACGGGAAGAACATGCTTTTTTGACCAGTCTGGCGGGACTTATCATCGTGCTGTTCTGGATCGTGCCTTATATCTACGAACTGTTTGAGACGATGCAGTCGCTTTTTACGTTATAAATCATAGGGCAGTTACAGTCTGCTGGGGAGTGAAAAAGGCATGGATATCATAAAAGTGGGGATTTTAGGTGTCGCAGCGGTTTTTCTGGCGATTCCGCTGCGTAAAGAGAAGCAGGAATACAGCATGTTTTTAAGCATGGCAGTCTGTATCTGCATTTTTATTTATATTATCACAAAGGTTCAGATCGTGTTGGAATTTGTGGAGAAGTTAGAGGGGATGATCGACATTGACAGTACTTATATTGGTCTGGTGATCAAAATGGTGGGCATTACCTACGCGGCAGAATTTGCAGTAAATGTGTGCAAAGATGCCGGCTATGGAGCAATCGCAGGACAGATTGAAAACTTTGCCAAAATGTCGATCCTTGTGGTGAGTCTCCCGGTACTGATGGCATTTATTGATACGATAGGGAGCCTTTTATGAGAAAAGTGGGATGGCAGTGGAAGATCATACTGTTTCTGATGTTCGCAGGGCTCTTTTGTCCGGTGAAGGTTCATGCAGAAGAGGCAGGTAGTTATCTGAGTGAACTTTCGGATGAGATGGACTATGGAAAATTGGATACATTTTTAGAAAACTATGGCGTGGAGCAGGTTTCTTTTTCCGGTCTGGTGGAAGAATTGATGCAGGATGGGGTGAGCACAGCGTGGGGAGAACATGTGTTTTCTGCGATAAAAACATCACTCGTTGGGGAGATAGCAGCTAACCGGAAGATGCTTTTGGAAATTGTACTGCTGGCGTTCTGTTTTTCGGTTCTGAAAAACTTTGCGGGTGCATTTCATGCGTCGTATATCTCGGAACTATGTTTTCTGCTGGTGTATTGTGTCATGGCAGTCATGCTTTTGCAGACATTTCTTCTCTTTCAGGAGGTCGTGTCGAAGTCGCTGGAAAGCTGTGTGGAATTTATGAAAGTCATGGTGCCGACGTTTTGTCTCAGCATGATGTTTGCCTCAAATGTGAGCAGTGCTGCGGGATTTTACCAGACCGCATTTCTGGTGATCTATCTGGTGGAGTGGCTGTTTTTAAATCTGCTGATGCCCCTGATCCATATTTATGTGCTGTTGGAAATGTTCGGTCATTTTGTGCCGGAGGAGCGCTTTTCAAATCTGACGGAACTGTTTTCTGAGGTGATCAACTGGGGGATAAAAATCGCAGGAGTGCTCGTATTGGGGCTGAATGTAGTACAGAACCTGATTGGCCCGGCAAAAGACCGGATGGGGCATGGGATTTTTGCAAAAACGGCTTCTGTGATCCCGGGGCTTGGAAATGCGGTGGGCAGCGTGACCGAGCTGCTCCTTGGCGCAGGGATTGTCATGAAAAGCTGTGTGGGGACAGCGGGACTTGTGGTGCTTGTCCTGATCAGTCTTGTTCCCCTGCTCAAGGCGCTGTGCCTTGCATTTTTTTACAAACTGGCAGCGGCAGTGACAGAGCCCGTGTCGGATAAGCGGATCTCCGGCTGCTTAAAAGGTCTGGCAGACGGAGGTATGCTCTATGTAAAACTGCTGGGATACAGTGTGCTGTTGTTTTTTGTGACGATCGCACTGACGGCGGCAGCGTCGGGATTTATTTATTGAGGATAATAGGAAGGAGCCGATGAACGGGATTTTTAGTTATCTGAAAAGCTATGTCATTCTTTTCCTTGTGTTCACGATACTGCTTGAGATGGTTCCGAAGGCGGGCATGCAGAAGTATATCCGTTTTTTTTCGCAGATGATCCTGGTCTTTGGACTGCTCTATCCGGTTTTGGGCTGGATGGGAGAGAGTGACGCTTTTCTGGAAAAAATTGAATATCAGTCTTTTTTACAGAAGATGGAGGAGGTACAGTCAGATGCAGAAAAAATCACTTATCTGGACAATGATCACTATGTGAAAAAGTACGAGGATGCCATTGCGCTTGATGTTACACAGATGGCACAGGATGAAAATTTTGCAGTGAAGGAGATCGCAGTGGAGATGACAGAAAATTATGAGATCAAATGTATCCGCATGACGCTGACTAATCCGGTAAAGGAAGGGATTGTGATCGGAAAAGTCGTGCTGGAGGATGGACAGAAAAAACAGGCTTCTGAGGATGGCGCATATAAAAAATTAAAAGAAAAGCTGGTGAGTTATTATCAATTATCGGAAGAACAGTTGGATATCCTGTATGAATAGACTGCGGCAGCTCAAAAAAAGTGACTGGATCGCAATTGCACTTACAGGTGTGCTGATCCTGATCATTGCAATGCCGTTATCACCAAAGCGGTCAGATAGTGAGAGTACGGCGGAGCAGGAGACAGCTGCAGCGGTTCTGGATTCCGGGAGCACGCAGGGCAGCCAGAATGTATATGCGGCTGCGATGGAAAAGAGGCTGAAGCAGGTGCTTGGGCAGATGGAGGGGGTAGGGGAGACAGAGGTGATGATCACGCTGTCAGACTCCGGTGAAACGATCGTGGAGAAAGATCAGAAAGAACAGGAAAACCGCATCGAGGAAAGTGATGGTGGTGGAGGAACCCGTACAACGACAGAGCAGGAGACGGAGGAGACAACGGTATATATGGAAAACGGCAGTGAAAAGCATCCTTATGTGACAAAAGAAGTGCTTCCCAAAGTAGAGGGCGTTCTGGTGGTGGCAGAGGGCGGGGATGATCCCAGGGTAATTTCTGATATTTCCGATACAGTAATGGCATTATTCCGGGTGGAGGCACATAAAATAAAAGTAGTGAAGATGAGTAGTTCCAGGGAGTAAACAAGGAGGAATCACATGAAGAAAATATTTCGAAAAAATCAGCTGGTGATCACGGCACTGGCACTTATGATCGCTGTTGCAGGGTATTTCAGTTACATGAATAACAATATGGATGACGGAAAACTTCAGACAGCGGCGGAGGCGGCAAACGCAGAGGTGAGTGCAGGGGAACTGGAAGAGGATTACGACATTTCGGATGAAGATGTTTTGCAGAATGAGATTTTTACGGCGGAGGAACCGGACGGGACGGAGACAGCGGCAGTAACGGATGGAAGCGCAGAGACAGCGGCGGGCACGGAGGGAGAACCTGCAGCGGAAGGAACAGTGCAGACAGTGGCAGATGGAACAGCAGGGGCAGAGGAAGTCGTCAATCCGGGAGAGGCGGTGCTCACCAGTACGACCGTTGCCAATATCGACTATGCTTCGGAAATGAAATTAAACCGTGAACAGATCCGCTCAAAAAATAAGGAGACTCTGCTGGAGATTGTAAACAATAATGCGATTTCCGATGAATTAAAACAGGATGCGATCAATAAAATGATCGCGATGACGGATATCGCGGAGCGCGAGAATGCGGCAGAAATGCTTTTGGAGGCAAAAGGATTCACAGATGTGGTGGTAAGTATCACCGAGGACAGCTGTGATGTTGTCTTAAATATGGGAGAAGTGACGGATGCAAAGCGTGCACAGGTGGAGGATATTGTGAAACGCAAAACAAATGTTTCCGCGGAAAATGTGATCATTACGCCAATTGTAGTAGGCGAAGTGGACACGGAATAATATCAGATTTTCCTTGATTTTCTTCGGCTATCGTTATATCCTTATAAGGCGGCAGTCTGCAAAGCAGGCTGTTCGGTGTTACAATGAGACATGACAGCGGTCTCTTGGGACTTTATTTACACATTACAGGTTCTTTTTGAGAACCGCTGTGCTTTTTATATTTGGAGGATATATTTTGGCTGATTTAAGAAAAGAAATAGAAAAAAGACGTACCTTTGCGATCATTTCCCACCCGGATGCAGGTAAGACGACATTGACAGAGAAGTTCCTGCTTTACGGAGGTGCGATCAATCTTGCCGGATCTGTAAAGGGAAAGGCAACTGCCCGTCACGCTGTTTCTGACTGGATGGAGATTGAGAAGGAGAGAGGTATTTCCGTCACTTCTTCTGTATTACAGTTTAATTATGGCGGTTACTGTATCAATATTCTGGATACCCCGGGACATCAGGATTTCTCGGAGGATACCTACCGTACTTTGATGGCAGCAGATTCCGCCGTCATGGTCATTGACGGATCAAAGGGTGTTGAGGCGCAGACAAGAAAACTGTTTAAGGTCTGTGTGATGCGCCATATCCCTATTTTTACGTTTATCAATAAGATGGACCGCGATGCGAACGACACGTTTGATCTGTTGGATGAGATCGAAAAAGAGCTTGGAATCGCAACCTGCCCGATCAACTGGCCGATCGGTTCCGGAAAAGGATTTAAAGGTGTTTATGACCGCAATACAAAAGAGGTTATGACGTTCTCTGATACGTTAAAAGGAACAAAAGAGGGAACGGAGAGACACATTCACATTGATGATCCGGCGCTTGTAGATGAAATCGGTGAGGCAGCAAAAGAAAAGCTGTTAGAGGAAATCGAGCTGCTTGACGGAGCAAGTGCAGAGTTTGATATGGATCTGGTGTCAAAAGGTGAGTTGTCCCCTGTATTTTTTGGTTCCGCGTTAACAAACTTTGGTGTGGAGACATTTTTACAGCACTTTTTGAAAATGACGTACTCTCCGCTTCCGAGAAAAGCAGATATCGGGGAGATCGATCCGTTTCAGGAAGATTTCTCTGCGTTTGTGTTCAAGATTCAGGCGAATATGAACAAAGCGCACCGTGACCGTATCGCGTTTATGCGTATCTGTTCCGGAAAATTTGAGGCGGGCATGGAAGTTACCCACGTACAGGGTGGCAATAAAAAGATCAAGCTTTCCCAGCCACAGCAGATGATGGCGCAGGAGCGCCACATCGTGGATGAGGCTTATGCCGGAGATATCATTGGTGTGTTTGATCCGGGTATTTTCTCCATCGGTGATACCCTGACAACAGCAAAACCTTTCAAGTTTGAGGGAATCCCAACCTTTGCACCGGAACATTTTGCGCGAGTGCGTCAGGTGGATACCATGAAGCGTAAGCAGTTCATGAAGGGAATGCAGCAGATCGCACAGGAAGGTGCAATCCAGATTTTCCAGGAATATAACATGGGTATGGAGGAAGTCATCGTCGGCGTTGTCGGTGTGCTTCAGTTTGACGTTTTAAAATATCGTCTGGAGAATGAATATAACGTTGAGATCCGTATGGACAACCTTCCGTATGAGCATATCCGTTGGATTGAAAATGAGGATATCAATATGGATAAGATCGTTGGAACTTCCGATATGAAGAAGATCCAGGATCTCAAAGGACGTCCATTATTACTGTTTGTCAATTCATGGAGTGTCGGCATGGTACTTGACCGAAATGAAGGACTTGTATTGTCAGAGTTCGGACGCGAATAAATTCACTGTTATCAGATAGCTACGAAACTCTTCATAATCTTCTTTAAATTGTTCAAAATTAACAAAAACATTCAAGACACGCTCTCGCTACGTGTCGCTCGCAGCGGTACTAAGAAGCCAGGCACAACTTACCGTTGTACCAGCCTTCTAAGTACCAATCGAACTTGTTCGATTTTGGCTCACCCAGTGTCTTTCATGTCTTTTGTCAATTTTTCACAATTCAATTTAGGTTTTTATGAGTTTCGAATTGTCCGATAACTATTAAAAACAAGGAGAGAAAGATGGCAGTTGTAACGATTACAAAGGATAATTTTGAGGCAGAAGTATTGGGATGTAAGATCCCGGTTGTGCTTGACTTCTGGGCAGAATGGTGTGAACCATGTAAAATGCAGTCTACGGTTATAGAAGAGCTTGCCGCAGAGTTGGATGGAAAAGTAAAATTCGGTAAGGTGAATGTGGACGAAGAGGCTTCTCTGGCACTGAATTATCAGATCATGAGTATCCCGACATTGGTTGTGATGCATTATGGTCTGTTTCAGGGAAAAGCAATCGGCGTGCAGGGCAAAGATGCGATCCGTGAAATGCTTCAGGGTGTTTTGTAAAACACCTTGACAAATTTCTATCTATCAGTTACAGTCAATCTTGCAGATAGCAGAATCTTTTTTTATCAAATAAAATGTTACAAGAGTAATTATTTCAGCCAGATCGGCATGAAATCCCGGCAAAAAATAGAAAGTGATGGTTTAAATAGGGGGGAAAACTATCTTAAAAGGATGAACAGGGACAGAATTGTTTCATGTTCGTAGTTGACATTTAGGGCAAAGTATAATACTATAAGAGCAAGAAAACGAACATAAGTTCGTATTGGAGGAAAGAAAATGGCAAGAGAAGATAAATTAAAAGCGTTAGATGCTGCAATTTCACAGATTGAGAAACAGTATGGTAAGGGATCTATTATGAAGCTGGGTGATAATTCAGCACATATGAATGTTGAGACAATTCCAACTGGATCTTTGAGTCTTGATATTGCACTTGGTCTTGGAGGACTTCCAAAGGGAAGAATTATTGAGATCTATGGTCCGGAATCCAGTGGTAAGACAACGGTTGCCCTGCATGCGGTTGCCGAGGTACAGAAAAGGGGCGGAATCGCAGGATTTATTGATGCGGAGCATGCACTTGATCCGGCTTATGCCAAGAATATCGGTGTGAATATTGATGAGTTGTATATTTCACAGCCGGACTGTGGAGAGCAGGCGCTTGAGATCACAGAGACGATGGTTCGCTCTGGGGCAGTGGATATCGTGATTGTTGACTCTGTTGCAGCACTTGTTCCGAAAGCAGAGATTGATGGAGATATGGGAGATTCCCATGTGGGACTTCAGGCAAGACTTATGAGCCAGGCTCTCCGTAAATTAACTGCAGTCATCAGCAAGTCGAACTGTATTGTTATTTTTATTAACCAGCTGCGTGAAAAAGTTGGTGTGATGTTCGGTAATCCAGAAACAACAACCGGCGGACGTGCATTGAAATTCTACTCATCTGTGCGTATGGATGTCCGTAGAATTGAATCTCTGAAACAGGCAGGAGAGGTTGTCGGTAACCGTACCCGTGTGAAGATCGTAAAGAATAAAGTGGCACCTCCATTCAAAGAGGCTGAGTTTGACATTATGTTTGGTAAGGGAATTTCCAAAGAGGGAGATATTTTAGACCTTGCTGCAGACTGTGGCATTATTGTGAAGTCCGGTGCATGGTATGCCTATAACGGAGATAAGATTGGTCAGGGACGTGAGAATGCGAAAACTTATCTGAGAGAGAATCCACTCGTATGTGAAGAGGTTGAGGCAAAAGTCAGAGAAAAATTCCAGTTAGATGGTACTGCAGAAGAGACGGATGCTGAGGGAGAGCCAGAAGTATTAGAGGATGAGGAATAAAAATGAGTCTTCAGGTCATGTCGGTCGTACCTCTTGAGAAGGGAAAAGCAAGAATCCGGTTTGATGATGGGACAGAAGTTGTTCTTTATAAAGGAGAGATTCGAAAGCTTGGGATAGAGGAGGGCTGTGTTGTCACAGAGGCTGTCTATGATAAGATTCTGAATGAAATCCTTGGAAAGCGTGCAATCAAGAGGGCAATGCATCTGTTGGAAAAGCAGGACCGGACAGAGCGTCAGCTTTATGACAAACTGAAACAGAACGGATATCCGGAAAGTTGTATTGAATCCGCAATTGCCTATGTAAAAAGTTATCATTATATCGACGATTTTCGTTATGCTTCTACCTACATCCGTTATCATCAGGAGATGAAAAGTAGACAAAAACTTAAGATGGAACTGATGGCAAAAGGGATTGGAAGAGATCTGGTTGATGCAGCATTAGAAGAAGAGTATGTTTCGGATGATCAGAAGAAGATTGCAGAGTTACTGCAGAAGCGGCATTATTCTTTTGAGGATGCAGATGTCAGCGAACAGCGGAAGAATTATCAGTTTTTACTCCGCAGGGGATTCAAAAGCAGTGATATCCTTCATGTCATGAAGCAGGAACGGCAGTAGGAGCAGGCCGGAGAGAAAAATTTTGTTTCAGAGAAAATCTGACAAATTTGTACAATATGTTGTATTCTTATTTTTGAGTCATTCAATATTATGCATATTGAACAGTAATTGACTTGACATAAGTATGAAAATAGAATAAAATTAATCTGTTGTTAATTATGACAGAAAATTAATCTAATTATATGTTATATGTACAATGAAAATTTAATAAAGGAGGTGCTCCTGTGCTGCAGATAGTGATCGCTGTTGTTATAACACTTATCGTTACTGCGGTTCTGACATACTTTATCACAACTGCTTACCACAAGAACGTAGCAAATGCTAAGATTGGTAATGCGGAAGATAGAGCACGTGAGATTATCGATGAAGCGGTAAAGACAGCAGAAACCAAAAAACGTGAAGCAATGCTCGAAGCAAAGGAAGAGTCCATCAGAGTCAAAAATGATCTGGACAAAGAAGTAAAAGAGCGCAGAGCAGAGATTCAGCGTAGTGAACGCAGAGTCGTACAGAAGGAAGAAAACTTAGACAAGAAGTTGGAATCCATCGAGAGACGCGAAGCCGGTTTTGCTGCAAAAGAAGAAGAAATCAACAAGCAGAAAGCTCAGATTGCAAAGCTCAATGAAGAGCGTTTACAGGAACTGGAAAGAATCTCTGGATTAACCTCCGAACAAGCAAAGGAATATCTCTTAAAAACCGTTGAAGAAGATGTTAAACTTGATACCGCAAAATTAATCAAAGAAATGGAAAACAAGGCAAAGGAAGAAGCTGATAAGAAGGCCAAAGATTATGTGGTAACTGCCATTCAGAAATGTGCAGCAGACCATGTGGCAGAGACAACAATTTCTGTTGTACAGCTTCCGAATGACGAGATGAAAGGTAGAATCATCGGACGAGAGGGACGTAATATTCGTACGTTAGAGACGATGACAGGTGTGGATTTAATTATTGATGATACACCGGAAGCAGTTATTTTGTCTGGATTTGATCCAATCAGAAGAGAAGTTGCCCGCATTGCTTTGGAAAAATTGATTGTAGATGGACGTATTCATCCGGCTAGAATCGAAGAAATGGTAGAAAAGGCACAAAAAGAAGTTGAAACAATGATCCGTGAGGAAGGTGAAGCAGCAACATTAGAAGTTGGTGTTCACGGAATTCATCCGGAACTCGTTCGCTTACTCGGCAGAATGAAGTTCAGGACAAGTTACGGACAGAATGCATTAAAGCATTCTATTGAAGTAGCACAGCTTTCCGGATTATTGGCAGCGGAAATTGGTGTAGACGTAAGAACTGCGAAACGTGCAGGTCTTTTACATGATATTGGTAAATCTGTGGATCATGATATGGAAGGATCTCATATTCAGATTGGTGTTGATTTATGTAGAAAATACAAAGAATCACCAATTATCATCAATGCAGTTGAGGCTCATCATGGTGATGTAGAACCTGAGTCCCTGATTGCTTGTATCGTACAGGCTGCTGATACGATCAGTGCGGCAAGACCTGGTGCAAGAAGAGAGACACTTGATACTTATACCAACAGATTAAAACAATTAGAAGATATTTCAAACGGATTTAAGGGAGTAGAAAAATCATTTGCTATTCAGGCAGGTAGAGAGATTCGAATTATGGTAGTTCCAGAACAGATCAGCGATGCTGACATGGTATTATTGGCACGCAATATTGCAAAACAGATTGAGTCTGAATTGGAATACCCTGGACAGATTAAAGTAAATGTGATTCGCGAGTCACGTGTAACGGATTTTGCGAAATAGCTTGACAAAGAGAGCATAAAAGAAGATTTGAAGAGGATGGATCCTGTTTCGAATCTTCTTTTTTATATGAAAAAGCGTTCGATTGTTATAGAATAATCCTAGAACCAGAAGAGGCAGGAGGAAAGAAAGATGAGTGAACATGCAATAAGAATTAAACGGGAATTGGTGATGAAAGGCACTATTCTTGATGTGTACAAAGATACAATGGAACTTCCAAATGGCAAAACAGAAGAATGGGATTTTGTCTCACATAGAAAGGGAGCTGCGGCAGTTGTTGCAGTGCGTGAGGATGGAAAACTGCTAATGGTGAGACAGTACCGGAATGCTTTAGAGCGTATGACGTTAGAGATTCCTGCCGGAGCGAGAGACAGTGTGACAGAAGATACCAAAGTGTGTGCTGCAAGGGAACTCGAAGAGGAGACCGGATACCGGAGTGAGAATCTGTCATTTTTGCTTTCACTTCGAACGACGGTTGCATTTTGTGATGAATTTATCGATGTGTACCTTGCAAGAGATTTAGTGAAGAGTACACAGCATCTGGACGAGGGAGAAGCGATAGACGTGGAAGCACATGATGTAGACGAATTGTGTGAAATGATCTATGCAGGTAAAATACAGGATTCCAAGACGGTTTCTGCAATCCTCGCCTATAAGAATTTGCTGAATAAGGATTCCGGAAAAGCATAGATTATTAGTAAGATTGATTTTTGGTAGAAAATTGTGATTCAAAAAAATAAGATCATCTATGCATTATGTTTCCTTGCCGGAATATTGCTTGTCAATCTTATGGGAAGCGGTTTGTTGAACACCTATGGTGTGACTTCCTTCTGGGATCAGTCAGCTGTCACTTTCTGGAGCATGTCCTATGACCAGTATTTCTGGTATATTTTTTTCATGCGGATGAAAGGACTGATTGTGATCCTGCTGCTTGGCACAGTATTTGGCAGGAGGATCGTGACAAGGGTTTTTCTGGCATTTTTTCTGTTCCTGACAGGAATATTTATCACAATGTCAGTGATAGAACGGGGACTGTCTGGAATCGCAGCAGTTTTACTGGCAATGCTTCCGCAGTGGATTTTCTATTTACTGGCGTTCACCGTGTATGAGAGAGGAAGAGAAAGAAAAGTAATATTTGTCTGTGCTTTGCTCGTTGTGCTGGGGTGTCTTGCAGAGGGGTATATTTCACCGTTTTTCCTGAAAAAAGTACTATGACAGCGAAAATGGGGCAGATTATGTAATATGTATGTAAAAAAATTGTAATGAATAATTACAACATATGGTAAGACAGAAATTACAAAAAACGACATGTTGTATATGGACAAAAAGAAACAAAAAAGCAGGCAAAAATACTGATTGCATTTTGATTTCTGAATCATTATAATAGGGAATATACCTCGAAATGAGGTATTTTTTCGGCTTGAAAGAGTTTACATTGAGAGAAAAGAATCGGGGCAGGTAATGAGCATGAATCAGGATATACATAATTTTATCCAATATCTTCATCAGGAAAAACAAACTTCAGAGAATACAGAAGTATCTTATGAGCGAGACTTAAAGAAGATGATTTTGTATTTAACAGCACATGGAGTGGATAGAATTGACGCTGTTACCCCAGAAGTTCTGAATTCTTATGTGATAGAGTTAGAACAGTCAGGATTAAAGCCTGCAACAGTATCCAGAAGTGTTGCGTCCATGAAAGCATTCTTTCACTATGAAGAGTTAGAACAAAGGACAAGCGCAGATCCAGCTTTTGAACTGAAAGCTCCAAAGGTGGAGAAGAAAGCCCCAACTATTCTGACAACAGAGCAAACAAACCGCCTGTTAGCCCAGCCGAAGGATAATTCGGCGAAAGGTCTGCGTGATAAAGCAATGCTTGAATTGTTGTATGCAACAGGAATCCGTGTTTCTGAATTGATCTCTTTGAAATTAACAGATGTGAATTTTGATACCGGGTATATTACATGTGTAGATTCACACAAGGAGCGTATGATTCCAATGACTCCGGTGGCAAAGGACGCACTTGTCAGATATATCAGGGATGGACGTCCACAGTTGGTGAAGGATGAGAATTCCATCTGGTTGTTTACAAATTGTTCCGGGGATGCGATGAGCCGTCAGGGATTCTGGAAGCTGATCAAGTCCTATGGAAAGCGGGCAGGAATAGAGTCCGAGATCACTCCGCATATGCTGCGACATTCTTTTGCTGCACATCTTGTGTGCAGCGGGGCAGACTTAAAGAGCGTGCAGGAGATATTAGGACATTCCGATATTTCAACAACACAGATGTATGCACATATGAATCAGACTGCAAATGTATAAATAGGTACCGTGTAGTCTGCAGATATACACATAACATAATAATAAATAGAGTGTTCAGGATAAAATCCTATTGGGATTTATTTGCATATCAGTCGAGCAGATTTCGTACATCTTTCAGGGAACAGCCCTGTTTGAAAGCAATTGCTTTTAAATCTTCAAATTCCGGTTTTTCATGGTCTACATGATAACCGGAACTTTTTTTTATGCGGATTTTTCCGTAAGGAGTTTCTTTTGTCTCAAACGTGGAGACGAGTTTCACACGTTCGTAAACAGCATAACGGATGCCGCGGGTGGTTGTGTGCTGAAAGAAAAGGTTTGTGAAATTTTCTTTTTCAGACAGCGGACAGAGGCAGGTCAGGATAATCCCTGGTCTGCCTTTTTTCATCTGGATCGGGATCGTATATACATCGAGTGCGCCGGCGTTTAAAAGGGTTTCCGCAGCAAAGCTTATATCTTCGCCTGTCATATCATCCAGATTGCAGGAGATACTTAAAATTTTATCATCATAACCGTTCGCCTGAACATCACCGAGAAATGTCCGGACACAGTTGGCGGTTTCAAAGTCTTTTTGTCCCATGCCGTAGCCGATATGTTCTAAAGTCATAACAGGCATTTCTTCAAAACCTTCCACATAATGGCGAAGGATAGCGGCACCGGTTGGCGTCAGAAGTTCGCCCTTGATGGAACCGGTATAAAAAGGGATTCCTTTTAAAAGCTCCGCGGTCGCAGGAGCTGGAACAGGGAGGATACCGTGGGCGCATTTTACAAAACCACTTCCGACATGAAGCGGGGAAGCGAATACTTTTTCCGGTGTAATCAGATACATGAGAAGAGCACAGCCACAGACATCAGCCAGCGCATCCAAAGTTCCAACCTCATGAAAATGAATCTGTTCTAATGTGGTGTTGTGTACGGCAGATTCTGCTTCTCCGATCAGGCGATAGATAGCAGCGGCATCTGCTTTTACCTGGGCAGGAAGCTGTAAGTGTTCGATCTGTGCGAGGGCAGACTGGTAACTGTGATGCGTGTGCGCATGGGAAGATTCATCATGATGATGTTCCGCTGCCTCATGCTCGTTCGTGTGTACATGTTCTGCTTCTGTGTGATCATGGGTATGTGTATGTACATGTTCATGTACATGCACGCCTTCCTCTTCTCCGTTTATCATAACATGCATATGTGTGCCGGAAATGCCGCACTTTTTTGATTCCTCCGCAGAAATCTGAATCCCATATTCCGAGAAAGCCTGATTCATCGTCTGCAAAAATAATTCTTTCTGGTCGCATATTTCATAAAGGGCAGCCATGAGCATGTCTCCGGCAGCACCCATCTTACATTCAAAATATAATGTTTTCATAGATAAAATTCCTTTCTGATAGTAAAAACAAAGGTCAGAATCCGGTTACCTGTTATGTAAAAAGAGGTAACGGAATATGCCTGACTTATTTTATTTTAATCGACATTTTCATAGTATGCAAGCAGGGATTCTTGTTGGTACATTTCTACAAAAAATGGAAACTATTTTTGTGAAAGTAGTTTCTTGTGAGAAAAACTGGAACATGTTACAATAATGGAAACGGAAATGTGAAAAATAGTTTCCAAATAAAAAGCAGAGAAGGGGAGCGGATATGGAGTTACGGGAGACCATTTTAGAGGGAACGATTCAGGCATTTAATAAAAAGGGATTGAAGTTTACGATGGATGATATCGCCGCCCTGCTTGGAATCAGTAAGAAAACGATTTATACCGTATTTCAGGATAAGAATACACTGGTGTCAGAGATGGTGGATTACTGTTTTGATTCCATCAAAGAGAGCGAGCAGAAAGTACTCTCGGATACTTCGCTTGATACGGTTGGGAAGATTCGGGCAATTTTAGGAGTGCTCCCGGAGGGTTATAAAGACATTGATTTTCGGCAGCTATATTTATTGAAAGATAAATATCCAAAAATTTATAAAAAAGTGGAGCAGCGGTTAGAGACAGGCTGGGAGACAACGATCGCGTTGATCCAGCAGGGAATTCATGAGGGCACGGTCCGGCCGATTCAGATTCCAATTTTGAAAACCATGATGGAGGCAACGCTTGAGCAGTTTTTCCAGAGAGATATTCTGATCACAAATCAGATTTCCTACAACGAGGCGTTAGAGGAAGTAGTCAATATACTGGTGGATGGAATTACAAGGTAAAAGATAGCATGGAGTTCGTTACACAGGAGAACAGAGAGGGTGAGGATGATGTCAGAACGTATTTATTTGAATAATGACTGGAAGTTTGCAGAACAGTTTGAAGCTTCTATGACAGAGGCAGCTTATGATGACAGTACAATGCAGAATGTCAGGCTTCCACATACCTGTAAGGAAACGCCGCTTCACTATTTTGATGAACACTGCTATCAGATGATCAGCGGTTATCGAAGAGTCATCGAGGCAGAGAAAGCGTGGGAAGGAAAAAAGATATTACTGACAATCGATGGTGCCGCCCATGACAGCGAAGTATTTTTAAATGGGGAGAAAGTGGGAGAACATCACTGTGGATACACAGCTTTTACGATGGATATCAGCGGAGTACTCCGCTATGGAGAAAAAAATATCCTTGTCGTGAAAGTAGACAGCAGGGAGGACTTGAATATTCCACCGTTTGGTTATGTGATCGACTATATGACATACGGCGGCATTTACCGGGATGTCTATCTGGATATTAAAAATAAAGACCACATCGAAGATATTTTTATCAGGACAGACATTGGACAAATGGATGACCAGAATGCGGAACTCATTTCTGAGGTGACGGTGCAAAGAACGCAGGAGGGATTGTTTTTAAAACAGAGTCTTAAAAATAAAAAGACAGGAGAGTATCAGCCATTAGGGGAGAGTGAAATCTCCGGCACTTCCATGCAGCTTTCCTATCCGGTAGAAAATGTGATTCTGTGGGAGCTGGAACATCCGGAACTTTATGAAGTTAAGACAGAATTAATCTGTGATGGAAAGTTAATGGATGAGAGGATAGACCGAATCGGATTCCGCAGGGCAGAATTCAAAAAAGACGGATTTTATCTGAACGGCAAAAAAATAAAACTGAGAGGTTTAAATCGTCACCAGAGTTACCCGTATGTTGGATATGCAATGCCAAAATCCATGCAGCAGCTGGATGCGGATATTTTAAAGAGGGAGCTTGGGGCGAATGCGGTGCGGACTTCCCATTATCCACAGTCCCATTATTTTATAGAGCGGTGTGATGAAATAGGGCTGCTTGTTTTTACCGAAATTCCGGGATGGCAGCATATCGGTGATGCTGCATGGAAAGATCAGGCAGTGGAAAATGTCAGGGATATGGTGAAACAGTACCGGAATCACACTTCGATCATTCTCTGGGGCGTGCGTATTAATGAATCGCAGGATGATGATGCATTTTACAGAAGAACAAATGAGGCGGCGCATGAATTCGATGATTCGAGACCGACAGGTGGTGTGCGTGCAAATAGAAAAAGCAGTCTGTTGGAAGATGTGTATACCTACAATGATTTTGTGCATGATGGAAAAGCAAAGGGATGTGAGCCGAAAAAGAATGTGACATCGGATATGGAAAAACCATACCTCATCAGTGAATACAATGGGCATATGTATCCGACGAAGACTTTTGACTGGGAAGAACACCGGGCAGAGCATGCGCTCCGCCATGCAAATGTTTTGGATGCGGTGGCAGCCGAGGAGGACATTGCAGGATGCTTTGGCTGGTGCATGTTTGATTACAACACTCACAAGGATTTCGGAAGTGGTGATCGCATCTGTTATCACGGAGTCATGGATATGTTCCGCAATCCGAAACTGGCAGCGGCGGTCTATGCTTGTCAGCAGGAGAAAGAGCCGGTGCTGGAATTAAGTTCTTCCATGGATATTGGGGAACATCCGGGATGTAACCGCGGGGAAACCTATATTTTTACGAATGCGGATAAGGTGCGGATGTATAAAAATGACCGGTTCATTAAGGAGTACAGTGCCGCAGATTCTCCGTACACACATCTGAAACACGGTCCGATTCTTATCGATGATTTTATCGGAGATGCCCTGCAGGAAGAACATATGAAACCGGGACAGGAAGCCGGTGTGAAAAAAGCTTTGAATGCGTTTACCAGATTTGGGTTCGCAAAGCTTCCAAAGTCCATTTATGCGACGGGAATATGGCTGATTCTTCGCTATCATATGAATATGGAAGAGGCAGTCCGGTTGTATAACAAATACATTGGCGACTGGGGTGGCACCTCCACAACGTATCGTTTTGAGGCGGTGATGGTGGATGTATCTACAAGGCAGGAGCGGGTGGTGAAAACAATCATCAAAGAACCGATGACAGAGCGGAAGATTTCAGCAGTGGCGGATCATGAGAATCTGATCGACGCAGAGAGTTATGATGTGGCTGAGGTTCGGATTCAGGCACAGGACGAACACGGCAATATCCTTCCATTTTACAATGAACCACTTACCTTTGAGACAGAGGGACCGATTGAAATCATCGGACCAAAGACGGTGGCTTTGCAGGGAGGAATGGGCGGCGCTTATGTGAAGAGCAAAAGGCTTCAGCCAGGAGAAAAGCAGAATGCGGCACTTATCATACGGGATTGTGACACGGAGATAAAAATCGGTTTTACGGTTCAAAGTGAGAGAAATTTTTAAAGTTTGGAGAGAATGAAAACATGACAGACAGATCAAGCGTGATTTTTGGAAATAAAATGCCGGACAAGGTTTACAAAAAGGCAGTGAAGTCCAAAAAGAAATATATGAAAAAATTTGGAGATGATTCCCGGAAAAATTATGAGGTGGCGGTCGAGAAGAACCGTTATATCGGAGATTCCCTGGGGGTTTATAATATTCTGGTGGGAAATCTGGCAGAGAATGCACATTATGATGTCAATGCGCATGCGGAAAAAGGTACATTTGACACAGAAAAAGGGATCATTGTCGGAAATATCCGTATGGGATTTGGACACTACCGCATTTCCATGGCGATGGCGTCTGCGGCGAAGGCGATGGGCTATACGCCTTACTGGATGGACTTAAATTCCTATGGTGAGACGACCTGCACAAAAGTGATCGGTGCACAGAATGATCTGTATTCACTCGGCTCAAGACTTTCGAAAAATCCGATTTTTAACAAACTTGTCTGGGAGCCAATGAATTATGAGGGATTCCGGGCATTGTCCTACAATGCGGCAGACCAGAAAAATGCGGAGCTGATGGCTCCGGTGTACCGCAATGTGCCGAAGGATATTCCGGTGATCGGAACACATGTCTGGCCGGCGCAGGCAGCCGTACATGCCGGAATGAAATACGTGGTGAATGCGATCCCGGATAACTGGCCGATGGCACTACATTTGTCAGAGGGAAGCGTGCATACGATCCAGTGTCATAATTCCTATATGGGATACCGCATTTTAAACGGCATGAATAAAGATAAAGTAAATAAACCAATGCCATCCGACAGCCTTGTATACACAGGGCATTACATTGACCATGAACTTGTGCAGGGCATCGAAGCGGACTGTGCGGCGCGTATCCGGAGAAAAGAGAATGGAGAGCCGATGCGTTTCCTTTTAACGATCGGCGGGGCTGGTGCGCAGAAGGAGATTTTTGCAGCGATCATCAAATTCCTGCTTCCGTATATTGAGAAGAAGCAGGCGGCGTTATACGTCAACGTGGGCGATTATAAAAATGTCTGGGAAGCGCTGCTGGCAGAAATTCCTGAGATGAAAAACTATGCAACAGAGCATTTTGATCGTTGGGCAGATACAGAAGCATTTGCACAAAAAGCATTGGATGAGAAGGAGAAAATTGAGGGAATTCACGGATTCTGGCACAAAAATATTTTCGAGGCGGTATACTGCACGAATCTTCTCATGAGAAGCTGTGATGTCTTAGTGACAAAACCGAGCGAACTCGCATTTTATCCGGTGCCGAAATTGTTTATCCGCCGCGTGGGAAAACATGAGATGTGGGGTGCGATCCATTCTGCGGAGGTGGGAGACGGAACGTTAGAGTGCCGGGATATTCCGCACACGATCCAGATGCTGAAATTATTTTTACAGGACGATACTTTCCTTTCAGATATGTGCCAGAACATTGTAACGAATAAAAAGGCAGGTCTTTATGACGGTGCTTACAAAGTTGTGGAACTTGCAATGGGATTAAAAAATAGACAGAAATGATGAATTTTTAATGGAGAAAAAGGAGATTTTTACGATGGAAGCAAAGAGAAGTTTGAGTGGCAGAGAGAAATTTGCCTATGGAATCGGGGCAGTGGGAAAGGATATGGTCTACATGCTTTCCGCCAGCTACATTTCCATTTATTTTCTGGATGTTATGGGAATCAGCGCAGCAGCGATCGCAGTTCTTTTGATGGCAGCCCGCGTGTTTGATGCATTTAACGACCCGATCATGGGTGTGCTGGTCGCAAAGACAAAAACGAGATGGGGAAAATTCCGTCCGTGGCTGCTTGTCGGTACGGTCACAAACGCAGTTGTACTTTACCTGATGTTCACGATCCCACCGGAATTAAACGGTGCAGGGTTAGTGGCATATGCGTCTGTTACCTACATTTTGTGGGGCATGACTTACACGATGATGGATATTCCATTCTGGAGTATGATTCCGGCATTTACCGAGGCTGGAAAAGAGAGAGAGGGACTGTCTGCATTTGCACGTTCCTGTGCAGGTGTCGGTTCCGCACTGGTATCGATCGTCACAGTCATGAGTGTTGCCGCACTTGGAAAAGCATTCGGCGGAACGACAGACAATGAGATCAACCGTATCGGATACAGTAAATTTGCACTGATCATTGCAGTGTTATTTGTGATCTTCATTCTGATCACCTGTCTGTGCATCAAAGAGAAATCAACGGTCGATATGAAGAACGCTTCCATCGGTGAGATGTTTCGGGCGCTGATCCAGAATGATCAGGCAATGACAGTTGTAGTTGCAATCGTAATGATCAATACGGCCTTATATATCACCCAGCAGCTGGTTTACTTTTTTTTAAAATATGATTTCAGCCCAAGTACTTATCAGGGAGATTTTACGCTGTTTAATATGGTCGGCGGCGGATGTCAGATTTTGGCGATGATGATCCTGTTTCCGGTGCTCCGCAGATTCATGGACACGATTAAAATTTTCTATACCTGTTTTGGAATGGCAGTGACCGGATATATTTTGATCATTATCATTTCCGCAACCGGAACAAGTTCTGTTGGATGGCTGTTTATCCCGGCGGCATTTATTATGTCAGCAGTCGGTGTGCTGAATGTAATTATCACTGTCTTTCTGGCAAACACAGTAGATTATGGTGAGTTTAAAAATAGCCGGAGAGACGAATCCGTCATTTTTTCCATGCAGACGTTTGTTGTAAAGCTTGCCTCAGGAATCGCAGGATTTATATCTTCGATGGTTTTATTTGTGTTCCATATCAGTTCAAACAAAGAGGCGGTTGTAACGGAACCGATCGCAGCATCTTCCCGGATGGGACTGCGTTTATCCATGACGATCATTCCGATCGCTGTGCTGGTGATCGGATTTATCGTATTTAAGAAACGTTATATTCTGACAGACCGGAAGTTAGCGGAGATCTCCACAGAGTTAGAGAAAAAACATCAGAATTAAAAGAGGAGAAAATCATGATTCAGACAGCCAATGATATTTTTGTGTTACATACAGAACATACAACCTATGCGTTCCGCAAATTGCCGACAGGGCAGTTGGAGCATTTATATTATGGAAGAAAAATCCATGTATGTGAGCCTCTGGATGAAAATGCGGTCGCACCTTTGATCGAAAAACATACTTTTCAGCCGGGCAACAGCTGTGTCTACGACAGGGAACATGACGCCTACACGTTAGAGGATGTGTGTCTGGAAATGTCCGCTTATGGAAAGGGAGATATCAGGGAGCCGTTTGTGGAACTTATCTATGAAGATGGAAGTTTTTCTTCGGATTTTGTGTATGAATCGTCTGTCCGGTTTGAGGGAAGAGAGGCGAGAGATGCAGAGGATGCATTGCCAGCTTCCTATGATGAAAAAAATCAGGTGGAACATCTGTGTGTGACGTTAAAAGACAACAATTCTGCTTTGAAATTAGAACTTCATTATTATATTTATGAGGATTGTGATGTGATCACAAGAAGTGCAAAACTCATCAATGACGGTGAAAATGCAGTGCAGATCCGGCGGCTGATGAGCTGTCAGGTCGATTTTCCGACATCGGATCATGTGTTTACCTCCTTTCATGGCGCGTGGGCGAGGGAGATGCGAAGATGGGATGTCCCGGTGGCAGCAGGGAAATACGTAAATGCTTCTTATACCGGAACTTCCTCAAGCAGAGCGAATCCGTTTGTGATGTTAAGTGGGAGAGAGACCACGGAGGATACCGGGGACTGCTATGGATTCAATCTTGTATACAGCGGAAACCATTATGAGGCGGTCGAAGTGAACAGCTATGGAAAAACAAGGTTTGTCTCTGGAATCAATCCGCAGAATTTTTGCTGGCAGCTTCCGGCAGGGGAAAGCTTTGAGGCACCGGAGGCAGTGATGGCTTATTCCAAAGCCGGCTACAATGGGATGAGCCAGTGTATGCACCGCTTTGTACGGGAACATATTGTGCGTGGTGCGTGGAAGAAAAAAGTGCGCCCGGTATTGCTGAACAGCTGGGAAGCCGCGTATTTTGATATCAATGAGAAAAAACTGCTCCAGCTCGCAAAAGCCGGAAAGGAAGCAGGGATTGAACTGTTTGTGATGGACGATGGATGGTTTGGCCACAGGGACAATGACCGGTCATCGCTAGGAGACTGGAAGGTGAATACGAAAAAGCTTCCGAACGGGTTGGCTGGTCTCTGCAAAAAAATCAACGATCTCGGTATGGATTTTGGCATCTGGGTAGAGCCGGAGATGGTGAACGTGGACAGTGAACTTTATAAGGCGCACCCGGACTGGGCGATGGATATTCCGGGCAAAAATCATTCCGAGGGAAGAAACCAGCGGCTGCTCGACCTGAGCCGGGCAGAGGTGCAGGACTATATCATTGGGCAGATGAGTGACCTGTTCTCATCTGCCAATATCGCCTATGTGAAATGGGATATGAACCGGATCGTGACCGATTATTATTCAAAGATACTTCCACCGGAGCGGCAGGGGGAGGTGGCACACCGTTATGTGCTTGGACTCTACCGGTGTATGAAGGAGTTGACAGAGCGATTTCCGGAAATTTTATTTGAGGGATGTGCAGCAGGCGGCAACCGGTTTGATCTTGGAATCTTATCGTATTTCCCACAGATCTGGGCGAGTGATGACACAGACGCACTGTGCCGTGCGGAGATTCAGACCGGATACAGTTATGGTTATCCGATGTCCGTGGTGAGCGCACATGTCTCATCCTGCCCGAATCACCAGACGCTCCGAATGACACCGCTTGAGACAAGATTTCAGGTGGCAGCGTTTGGAATCTGCGGATATGAATGTAATTTCTGCGATATGAAAAAAGAGGATTTCGATGCGGTAAAAGCGCAGATCGCACTTTATAAAGAGTGGCGCAAAGTGCTGCAGACTGGTTCTTTTTACCGGGGAAGAAATTTTTCGGATCAGGGCAGCACCGGCAGTTTGTCAGGTCCGCTGACCGGAAATATTCAGGAGTGGACGTGTGTATCAGAAGACCGGGAAAAAGCGGTTGGCTTTCTGATGCAGAAACTTGTATCGCCGAACACGCAGTTTGAATATTATCGTCCGAATGGGTTAAACCCGGAAGCCAGATATCATTTTTACAATCGTAGTTTAAAATATAATGTAAAAGAGTTCGGCGATCTTGTAAACACCGTGGCTCCGGTGCATATCAGGCAGGATTCTGTCGCACATAATCTGATCGCAAAGTTTGTGAAAATGGATGGTGAGGCAGAAGATTTCTGTGCATATGGCGATGCACTCATGTATGCCGGAGTAAAATTAAAGCAGGCATTTGGAGGCACCGGCTACAATGAACAGATAAGGCATTTCCCAGACTTTGCATCCAGGATGTACTTTATGGAGCAGATGAACGATTGACGGAGTGAAAAATTTAGAGGTGCGTTTCTTCCATGGCTTCTGTGTGTTGATAGAAATGAAATGACAAGAGGTGCTCTGTGAAAATATTGTGAGGATTGTGTAAATTTATCCATGGTTCGTTTTAGACTTTAAGTTTATGTACATTCATAAATGGACGTCTGGCTCTCTGTGTCCGTCTACGGAAAATTCTCTGCAACTTTATTTAGCGCAAGTAAATGTCAGAATCAGCATCGTTTATTGTAGGGCAAAAATTAAAAAATACCCGGATAATTTTTGCCCTACTTCTCTGCTGATTTTCTGACATGTAACTTGCGCACAATAAAGTTGCAAAGAGAGTTTTCCGTAGACGGACACAGAGAGCCAGACGTCCATTTTTTGAATGAACATAAACAATCGAAGAAGTCTAAAACGAACCATGGATAAATAAACAATCCGAGCTATTTTCACAGAGCCCCTCTTGCCATTTCATTTTTTATTGTACGTTAAAAGCCATGGAAGAAACGCACCTCCAAATTTTTCATTCGGTCAATCGTTTTTTCGCTTCGTTGATCACATCCTGGATGAAGCCTTCTGTGTCGTCGCGGACGGTCTGCCAGTCAATGTGTTCCATGTCTGGCGAATCGAGGTCGGCGCCACGGAAGACATCCGGCAGATTTTTTTCTTTTGTGATCGTTCCGATAAAGGAAAAAGTGCCAAGCAGGTCATCGCCCTGCATGACGGAAAGGTTTTTGACATTTATTTCGCAACCGTTGTCGTCTGGCTGGGTGGTGATATAGCCGCTCGCTGTAAAATTGTCGCCCTGATTTGTCTCATAGAGACAGTCCATATAGATAAAATTCACATGGGTGACAGACGGATTGCGGACATAGGTGAGTGTCAAGCGTTCTCCATTTGGCATTTCATAACTTAAAATACAGGTTCCGGCATCTGTTCCGTCAATGATCATGGAAGCACCTTCTGTGATATCGGACAAATCGACCTCCATACGGCTCATCCGGCACAGGTCGGTCAGATACAGGGAAACGCGGATGTCATAGTCCGGCGTATCCATGCCTAAAAGCTCCCAGATAAAACCACCGGAACCCTCCGGGATCGTGACGAGGTATTCGTGGCTTTTTACATCATCGGAATCTGTTCTTGTTTTTCCGGTTTCCTCAATCTGAATCTGTCTGGTCAGTTCGATAATATTGGAGAAGTTGTCGTGAAACCATTCCTGATCAATATCATGTGTCAGCTCCGGTGCTTTTTTGAAATAAGTATTGCTGGTGGTCATGGCATAAGAAAGATTGTCTAACATTGGAACCATGAAATAAACGGTATTAGGATTCATATAAAAATCCATCTCGCCTACATTCAGCGTCAGAACATCCATATCGGAGATTATGGAAAGTTTCTTCTGCGCAAAAGAGCGCTCCCCGGAAATGTCCATGGAGGAGGAGTATTTAAAATTTTTGATATCGTTCAGGTAGGCTTTTCCATCAAATGAGATATCCCCATTGAAGTAATCCTGGCATAATTCCATAATGTCAATGTGGTAGGCAATATAAGCCGGATCTTTCAGGGTATCCTGCATAAAATAAATGACAGACAAAAGCATTCTGGCACGTGGATTCTTAGAAATATAAACAAAACTGCAGAGAAACAGAAAAAGCAGACATGCAAAAAATATGCCACATCTGCGAAGAGGTTTTTTCTTTTTTCTGCCCGGATCTGTTTTGGTCTGCTCCATAAAAATGCTCCTGTTTTTATTCGTAATTGTCTATTTATTATAATATGAACGCAAAAAATAAACCACATAAAATGGATGATTTTTATAAAAAGTTAATGTACAATATAAAAGACATAAATACCATTTTAAATAATTACAAAACAGTAAGGGCAGTTTTGCAATTATGACAGGAGAACTAGAAGATGATGAACGAATTTTGCAAGGGAGGAGGCTGCACGGCGAAGCTTGGACCGGGAATTTTGGACAAGGTATTAAAAATGATACCGAAAAAAGCTGATCCGAAGCTTTTGGTCGGTTTTGACCATTCCGATGATGCGGCAGTGTATCAGCTTACGGACGAGCTTGCAGTGGTGCAGACGCTTGATTTCTTTCCGCCGATGGTGGAAGATCCTTATCTCTTTGGAAAAATCGCAGCCACCAACGCATTGAGCGATATTTATGCGATGGGAGGAGAAGTTAAAACAGCATTAAACATTGTGTGCTTTCCGGAGAGCATGGACGCCAACATTTTAGGACAGATTTTACTTGGTGGAAATGAGAAAGTGACGGAGGCAGGCGGCGTGTTGGCAGGTGGTCATTCCATCAATGATGTGGATGTGAAGTATGGACTGTCCGTGATGGGAACGATTCACCCGAAACGTATTCTGGAAAACAATCACTGCAAGGAAGGAGATCTGCTGCTTTTGACCAAGCCGTTAGGAGTAGGGATCGTCATGACGGCATCCCGCATGAAAGCAGTGTCTGAAGAAGCCTTTGACCAGGCGGTGGAATCGATGACTACTTTGAATAAATATGCGGCAGAGATTTTTAAAAAGTACGGGATACATGCCTGCACGGACATTACCGGATTTGGATTGCTGGTACATCTTGGTGAAATGCTGGGCGAAAACTTTTCCGCAGAGGTGTGGACATCACAGATTCCTTATATCAGGGCGTGTGAGGATTATGTGGAAGAATTCTACATTACAGCCGCAGGACAGCGCAACCGCAATCATATCGGTACACAGGTGGCATTTGAAAATTGCAGTTTTGCGATGGAAGAGATTTTATTTGATCCGCAGACTTCCGGGGGACTTCTTGTGGCAATCCCGGAAAATGAGGCCAAAAAGGCGCTGAAGGAGATCGAAGCACTTGGACTGGACTGTGGAATAATAGGAAGAGTGACAGAGAAAAAGGAAAAGAAAATCTATGTCCTGAAATAAAGAAAATACAGCATTAGCTGCCGATTGAAAAAATGTAAATAAACAGATGGAGGCATGAAAAATGAATATTCAGATTGACGCAAAAGGAAAACAGTGCCCATTGCCGGTGATCGAGGCAAAAAATGCAATTTCCGGCATGACTGAGGCAGGAATCGTGGAAGTGACTGTGGACAATGAGATTGCAGTACAAAATCTCACCAAAATGGCAGACCACAAAGGGTTAAAAGCAAAGAGCGAGAAAAAATCCGATCAGGAATACACGGTATGGATGGAAGTGACAGAAGAGTTTGTGAAAAATAATATAAAGGATGGGAATGTTTCATCCACACCGGTCACTGGGGAAAATTGTATTCCGGACATCCGAAAGAAAAAAACAGTCGTTGTGCTCGGTGCAGACCACATGGGCGAGGGGGATGATAAGCTAGGAAAAATGCTGATGAAAGGATTTGTCTATGCGCTGACGCAGCTGGAGGAACTGCCACAGACGATTTTACTTTTTAATTCCGGTGCATATTTAAGCTGTGAAGGTTCCGACTCCGTCGAAGATTTAAAGAGCATGGAGGCGCAGGGCGTGGAGGTCATGACCTGTGGAACATGTCTGAACCATTACGGATTGACCGAAAAACTGGCGGTTGGTTCTGTGACCAATATGTATGTGATCGCGCAGACAATGATGGAGGCAGATCACATTGTAAAACCATAAAGGATAAGGAAAATGAAAAAAAATATCATTATCGTCCGCGGCGGCGGGGATATCGCCACGGGCACAATTTATAAACTGCACCAGAGCGGTTATCCGGTTCTGGTGACCGAAATTGCAAATCCGTCTGCAATCCGGCGTCAGGTTGCATTTTCGGAGGCGGTCTATGAGAAAAGTTACACTGTGGAAGGCGTTACATGTTATTTTGCAGAGAATTTGACACGGGCATATGAACTCCTGAAGCAGAGGAAAGTTGCGTTGATGATCGATCCGGACGGAGCGGTGATCCGGGAGGTGAAACCGGCGGCAGTGGTCGACGGAATCCTTGCAAAGAAAAATCTTGGGACTATAATGGATATGGCACCGTTTACGGTTGCATTAGGTCCCGGATTTACGGCGGGGGTGGACGTGCATGCGGTTGTTGAGACAATGCGCGGACATAAGCTTGGCAGAATTATTTATGAGGGAAATGCGATTCCGAATACCGGGATTCCGGGTGCTATCGCAGGTGTTGCGAAAGAGCGCGTAATCCATGCAGAGTGCGCAGGTGTTTTATATGGAGAAAAAAAGATTTCCGATTACGTGCAAAAAGACGAAGTGATCGCCTACATTTATCCGGATGCACAGGCGAAGGACGCTTCCGGGCAGAGGGAAAAAGACGGTGCAGTTGCTGTGAAAGCCACTATTTCCGGGATTCTACGCGGACTCATCCGTGACGGTTATCCGGTGACAAAAGGGTTTAAAATTGCAGACATTGATCCGAGAGAATCCGAGTATGAAAACTGTTTTACAATCTCGGATAAAGCAAGATGTATTGCAGGAGGCGTGTTAGAGGCACTGCTTCATGCGGGAGTCCTTCCGGAGTGATGGAAATAACACAGACATTCAGATAAACTGACAGAGGGAAAGGCAGGAACGGCTGCAATGCTATACTTTGACAATGCCGCAACCACTTTGCAGAAACCAGAGGAGGTTGCGCAGGCGGTAAAAGAATCATTTTCTTATATAGGCAACGCGGGAAGAGGAGCAAATGAGGCTTCGCTGTTTACATCCAGACTGATTTTTCAGACGCGGAAACAGATCGCAGAGCTGTTTCATATGGAAGATGGGGAACAGTCTTCTGCGGCAGAGCGTGTGGTGTTTACCATGAATGCGACCGAGAGCTTAAATATTGTGCTGAAAGGATTATTGCATCCGGGCGACCATGTGATCACTACTGAGATGGAACACAACAGTGTTCTGCGTCCACTTTATGAACTTGAGGAGAAGGGCGTCAGTGTCACGATCGTTGCCTGTGAAAAAAATGGAACAATTTCCTGCGAAAAAATACAGCAGGCAATCGGTAAAAATACAAAAGCAATCGTGTGTACGCATGCTTCCAATGTGACAGGTGATGGAAATGATATCGCACAAATTGGAGCTTTGTGTGAAAAATATAATCTATATTTTATTTTAGATGCCTCCCAGACGGCAGGAGCGGCCGGGATTGACATGGAACAGAATCATATTTCTGCAATCTGTTTTACCGGGCATAAAGGACTGTTTGGTCCGCAGGGAACCGGTGGGATCGCACTGGCAGATGGAGTGTGTGTGAAACCGCTTTTATCCGGTGGAAGCGGCGTACATTCATTTGAGAGAAAACATCCCATGGAGCTGCCGGCTGCGCTGGAGGCAGGAACGCTGAACGGACATGGGATCGCAGGACTCCATGCTGCTCTGGACTGGATCAAAAAGACCGGGATCGCAGCTATCCATGAGAAAGAAATGGCGTTAGCTGAACAGTTTCAGCGAGGAATTGAAACAATTCCGGGCATTCACATCTACGGAGGAGAAAAACGGGTGGCAGCGATCGTATCGTGTAATCTGGCGGATCTTGATTCCGCTTATGTCAGTGACTGTCTTGCAGAAAATTATGGGATTGCGACAAGGGCGGGGGCGCATTGCGCACCTCAGATACACACTCATTTTGGCACAGAAAAACAGGGCATGGTACGATTTAGTTTCTCCTGTTTTAATACGACAGAAGAGGTGGAGAAAGCAGTCAGGGCGATGCAGGATATTGCAGCGGAAAACCGTGGAAAAGTGACGGCATATGTCGGAGCCGGAGGAAAGACGTCAAGTATCCGAAAGCGTGCCGAGACATTGCGCGCAGAGGGAAAAAGAGTTTTGATCCTTACGACAACTAAAATGATGGTGCCACAGGAGCAGGAGATATTTACAGCGTATGAGCAGACCGGGCAGGAGAGCGTAATATCAGCTACAGCGTCCGTCTGGCAGGAGCGCAGGGCAGCAGAAAAGCAACTGAAAGAGCGGGTACAGTCTGTCCTTGACACATACGGCTGCTGTGTCGCAGGGAGCCTGATCCCCGGCACGGAAAAGTTTGGAATGCTGCCGGAAAAGCTGATGGAGGATCTGCTATATCTGGCAGATGAGATTCTGATCGAGGCGGACGGTTCCGCACATATGCCGGTCAAAGCTCCGGCGGAGCATGAGCCGGTTCTGTTTCCCTACATGGATGAAGTTGTCATTGTCATGGGGGCACATGCGATTGGAAAACCACTGCGGGAAGTGTGCCACAGAGTCGACTATGCAAAAGAACTTTTAAAATGTGATGCCGACAAGATTGTGACAGCGGCGGATCTCAAGATACTTGCAGAGCAGGGATACGCGATTCCAATTCAGAAACAATATCCATGGATGAAAATTTCGAAAGTAACAGGAAAAGATATCCGAAAAAATCAGATATGATAAAACATTAATTTTTATATCAAATGCTTCTTGACATTAGAACTTTAATACGATAAACTAACAAACAAATAAGAAACAGAATAAATCGTTGAGCAAAGAGAGTACTTGATAGGATGCTTTACAGAGAGTCAGCGGTGGGTGGAAAGCTGATAAGATACTATATAAGGAATGGGTTTGTGAGAGCAAAGCGAAACAGCAGAACGGTTGGAGTAGCGGATGCCGTGTCCTCACGTTACAGGGGTATGATATAATAAAGACTGCCGAGCGAAGCGAGTGTAGATCACGATCATGAACTGTAAGTTCATGATATAATGAATGCAAGTGAGAAGAAATGATAGCTGGCGTTTAAGTATCGGAATGAGATGAGACATGATTGGTGGCGGATTTTCCAAGAGATTGGAAAGTCCGTTTTTTGTAGTTCAATTTTCTACAACATAGAAGAACAACATGTTTCATGAAGATGGGTGGCACCACGAAGAAATATCGTCCCTGACCAGAGCAAAAATCTGGCCGGGGATTTTTTTATGTAATAGGAAAAAGAAAGGATGAGGTTATGAAGCGGATTTATAAGGTGTATAAGAAGACAGTGAGTATTGTAAATGAGACATCGACTGCAATGTATGAAAATCTGGTGAGCACGGAATCTGGAATTCCAAAGAAAGGTTTTTTGCTGGAAAGTTATGATAAAAATTATGACCGCTACACGTTTATGGGAGTGGAACCGGAGGAGATTATTACATCGGAAAAGGATAGTCTTGTGATTACCTACCGGGACGGTACGAAAAAAGTGAAAAAGGGAAATCCACTGGAACTGTTAAAAGAATATTACAGCAGCTTTGAAGTACAAAAGGAAAACGAAGAACTGAACTTTTCCGGTGGGCTTGTCGGAAATCTCGGATATGATTTTGTGAGGTATACAGAGGACATCCCGGATGATAACCCGGATGAAATCGGAATTGAGACCATCCAGCTTATGTTGATGAAAGAGTTTCTGATCGTGGATCAGGTGGCGGAAACGTTAACGGCAGTGATTTTGGAGACACCGGATATAGAAGGGGAAAAAAGGGCAAAAAAGGCAGCGGAGGAACTGATTGAAAAAGCCATGACTGAACACGCCGAAAAACCGGTAGATCTGCAACAGGACGGAGTGATCATCCATAAATCAGATACGTTGGAACAATATAGTGAGAAGGTCAATAAAATCAAAGATTACATCCGGGAGGGACATATTTTCCAGACAGTGTTATCGCAGCGGTGGATAATTGAGACAGAGCAGGAAGGCTTTTCTTTATACCGCGAGTTAAAAGAATTAAACCCATCGCCGTATCTATATTATTTTGACTTTGGAACATTTGAAGTGATCGGAAGTTCACCGGAGATGATTGTAAAACAGCAGGGAAAACGCGTTTTTACCTGTCCGATTGCAGGGACAAGACCAAGAGGAAAAACGGCCGAGGAAGACGAGGCATTGAAAAAGGAACTATTGTCGGATGAAAAAGAAAAAGCGGAACACGTGATGTTGGTCGATCTTGCAAGAAACGATATGGGGCGTATCAGTGAATTTGGAACAGTCAAGGTCACAGATTTTATGAATGTACAGAAATATTCCCATGTCATGCATATTGTTTCCATGGTAGAGGGAAGAAAAAAAGGAGAATTTCATCCACTTGACCTGATCGCCTCCTTTTTACCGGCAGGGACATTAAGCGGCGCTCCAAAGATCCGGGCAATGGAGATCATTGATGAATTAGAGAGCGTAAGAAGAGGACTTTATGGTGGTGCAACCGGATACATTGATTTTTCTGGAGATATGGATTTTTGTATCACGATCCGCACGATGATCAAAAAACAGAACAAAGTGTATCTGCAGGCAGGAGCCGGGATCGTTGCAGATTCCGTACCACAAAAGGAATACGAGGAGTGCTGTAACAAAGTGATGGCGCTTGCAAAAACACTTGTGAAGGAGGAAAACTTATGATTTTGCTGATTGATAACTATGATTCTTTTACTTACAACCTGTTTCAGTATATCGGGACATTTACAAGTGATATCCAAGTTGTCAGAAATGATAAAATCACAATTCAGGAGATCCGTGAATTAAAACCGGAAAAAATTGTTCTTTCACCGGGACCCAAAAGTCCGAAGGAAGCCGGTATCTGCATGGACGTTGTAAAAGAGTTTTATGCCAGCATTCCAATCCTTGGAATCTGTCTGGGACACCAGTGCATCGGAGAAGCGTTCGGTGGTGTTGTCTCTTATGCAAAAGAACTGTTCCATGGAAAACAATCCGAGATCACCCATGATGGGCAGGGGATTTTTAAAGGAATTGATTCTCCGGTGAAGGTGGCAAGATATCATTCCCTTGCAGTACAAAAAGAGTCACTTCCGGAATGTCTTGTTGTGACGGCAGAGACGGAAGATGGCGAGATTATGGCAGTCAGACATAAAAAATATCCGGTGTATGGATTGCAGTTTCATCCGGAATCCATCTATACCGAGCACGGAAAACGGATGATAGAAAATTTTCTTGGGAGGACAGCATGATTTTAGATGAGATTGTAGAGGACAAAAAGAAACGCCTGACCTGTCACAAAAAGAATGTGAGTGAGACAGAGATCAGGAGAGCGGCAGAGAGCGTGGAAAAAGTTCCACACCGCTTTTTCGATGCTTTGAAAAAGAAACAGATTTCTATTATCGGTGAATTTAAGAATGCATCCCCAAGTATTGGAAAAATTAAAAGTAAAATTAATTTAGAGGAAAGAATCAGGGAATACAACATTTCAGTGGATGCGATTTCATGTCTGACAGAGGAGGATTATTTTCATGGAAATGTCGATTATCTGAAATACATCCGTGGTATTTCCCCACTGCCGATCTTACGAAAAGATTTTATGATCGATGAGTATCAGTTTTATGAGGCGAAGGCGATCGGGGCAGATGCCGTGTTGCTCATCGCAGCCATATTGGATGATGCACAGATGAGAGATTTTTACCAGCTTGCAAAGGAACTCTCATTGGACAGTCTGGTGGAGGTACACAATGAAGAAGAGATGGAACGTGCATTAAAACTGGATGCAGAGATAATCGGTGTAAATAACCGGAACCTCAAAGATTTTACCATTGAGCTGGACACGACAAGGCGGCTGTCCAAAATGGTTCCAGAGGAAAAAGTATTTGTGGCGGAAAGCGGGATCATCACGGATGAGGACGTCCGGTTTTTAAAGCAATGTAAGGTGGATGCATTTCTGATCGGAAGGGCACTCATGGAGGCAGAGCATCCCGCTGAGGTTGCAGCACACTGGAAGGAGCTGGCATGACAAAAATAAAAATCTGTGGAATACGAACTCCGGCAGAAGCGGAATATCTCAACCGGTATCCGGTAGATTACGCCGGGATCGTGTTATATGAAAAGAGTAAACGTTATGTCCCATTTGAGAAAATACGTGATATATTCGAAAAATTAAATCAAGACATAATAAAAATAGCGGTAGCGGTATCTCCAGATGAGAATATGATTCGCAGAGCAGCACAGGCAGGATTTGATGTGCTGCAGATTCACGGAGATTATGACAGAAGGCTTTTCCAAAAGAAGCCGGATCAATTGAAACTCTGGCGGGCGGTCAATGTAGATAACGTCAATGATCTGCTACAGTTTGACTGGGAGGAAGCAAAAGCATTTGATGCCGTTCTGCTGGATGCTAAAAATTTTGGCAGTGGTCAGACTTTTGGCTGGGATTCTGTACAGAATTCAAGTTTCAGAGAGCGGTTGAGAGCGCAGGGAATTTCATTTGTGTTAGCCGGAGGTCTCACAGCGGACAATGTGAGCGAAGGGATTCGCATTTTTGAACCGGACATCGTGGATGTGAGCAGTGGTGTCGAGAATGAGACCGGAAAAGACGAAGAAAAGATCAGAGGGTTCGTAGAACAGGTAAAGAACATATAAAAAGGAAAGGCAGGGTTATGTATGAACAGGAAAGCATATTATGGAGAATTTGGAGGACAGTATGTTGCGGAATCTCTGATGAATACATTGGAGGAACTGGACGTAGCGTTTGAGGAGGCAATCAGGGATCCTGAATTTTTAAAGCAGTATCATTACTATTTAAAGCAGTATGTCGGAAGGGAGACACCACTCTACTATGCAGAGCGGCTCAGTGAGGCATACGGAACAAAGATTTATTTAAAGCGGGAGGATTTAAATCATACAGGTGCACATAAGATCAACAACGTCATCGGTCAGATCCTTCTTGCAAAGCGCATGGGGAAGAAAAAAGTGATCGCAGAGACCGGAGCAGGACAGCATGGGGTTGCAACGGCAACCGGAGCGGCGCTGTTTGATATGGAATGTACGGTATATATGGGAGAAGAGGATATCAAGCGTCAGGCACTTAATGTCATGCGTATGAAAATGCTCGGAGCAAATGTCGTGAGTGTCCGTTCCGGAAGCAACACGTTAAAGGATGCAACCAACGAGGCAATCCGCACCTGGGCAAAAACGGCAGAGGATACCTTCTATATTATCGGTTCCGCGGTAGGTCCTTATCCATATCCGAAAATGGTAAAAGAGTTTCAGAGTGTCATCAGCCGCGAGGCAAAAAAACAGTTTTATGAAGTGGAAAACCGGTTACCGGATGCAGTCATGGCGTGTGTCGGCGGCGGTTCTAACTCCATCGGAATGTTTGCTGATTTTATCGAGGAAAAAGGTGTGAAACTCATTGGTGTGGAGGCAGCCGGAAAAGGAATTGAGACGGGGGAACATGCCTCTGCAATGGCACTCGGAGAGCCGGGAGTCCTACACGGTATGCGTTCCTATCTCTTGCAGGATGAAAACGGAAATGTAAAGCTTGCTCATTCTATTTCGGCAGGACTGGATTATCCGGGCGTTGGACCGGAACACGCTTATCTGCGTGACACAAAGCGTGCGGAGTATGTTTCTGTGACGGACACCGAGGCAATGGATGCATTAATGGAACTCTGTGAACTGGAGGGAATCATTCCGGCGATTGAGAGTGCCCATGCGATCGCCTATGCCAAAAAATATGCCAGAGGACTGCAGGAAGCATTGGACAGGGAAAAAGCAATGGAGAAAAGCCTGATCGTCTGCCTCTCCGGTCGTGGAGACAAGGATGTGAATACCATTGCCGATTATCTGGATGGCAAGGGATACCTCAACTAGAAAGGAGAAAGAAAGCAATGAATCGAATTGAAGAGAAGTTAAATCAGTTAAAAGAAAAGAACCAGAAGGCTTTTATTACATATACGACCGCCGGATTACCAGATCTGGAAGGAACGAAAAAATTGATCAAGGCACAGGAGGAGGCAGGTGTTGACCTGATCGAACTTGGCGTGCCGTTTTCTGACCCGGTGGCGGATGGTCCGGTCATTCAGAATGCATCTTACCAGGCAATCTGTAAGGGTGTCACATTGAAAAAAGTTTTTCATACTGTAGAACAGATGCGTGAGGAAGGCGTGCAGATTCCGATTATTTTTATGATGTATTACAACACAGTGCTTCATTATGGCGTGAAAGAGTTTGTAAAAAAGTGTAACGAGGCAGGCGTGGATGGTCTGATCATTCCGGATCTCCCACTGGAAGAACAGGATGAAATCAATGAGTACCTGAATCTGTCCGATGCCACCATTCTCATCCAGCTTGTCTCCCCGGTTTCCGGTAAGCGGATTCCGAAAATCCTTGAGAATGCGAGAGGATTTGTGTACTGTGTGTCCTCCATGGGTGTCACCGGGCAGGCAGCTGCCTTTCACCGGGAAGTCATTTCCTATCTGACACAGGTAAAAGAGGTGTCCAAAATTCCAGTCATGATGGGATTTGGTATCCGGGAGGCACAGGACGTCGCACCGATGAAAGACATCATTGACGGGGCGATTGTCGGTTCACATTTTATCACATTGTTAGAGGAGAACAATTTCAGTACCATTGCGGCTGCAAACTACTGCAATAAATTTAAACAGGATTTAAATAATTTGTAAAACATAGAAAAATAAACAACTTTACAAGGTAATCTGTATCAAAGAAGAGCGAGGAAAAAATTATGGATATCAAAGAAGCAATTGCAAAAGCAGCAGACAGAATTGATTTATCAGAGGCAGAAGCCAAAAGTGTCATGGAGACCATGTTAAGCGGAGAGGCAACACAGGCACAGATCGCTGCATTTCTGACAGCACTGCGCATGAAAGGGGAAACGTTAGACGAGCTGGTTGGTCTTGCATCGGTGTTGCGGGATAAGGCAGAGACGATCGCACCGGAGGCGGAAAACTATGTCGATCTGGTAGGAACCGGCGGAGACTGTACCTATACCTTTAATGTTTCCACAACATCGGCATTTGTGGTGGCAGCGGCAGGACTTCCGGTTGCAAAGCACGGAAACCGCTCTATTTCATCCAGATCTGGCGCAGGAGATGTGCTGGAGGCACTTGGTGTTAATATTACGGCAGAGCCGGAACTTGTGAAAAAATGTGTGGATGAGGTCGGAATAGGCTTTATGTTTGCACAGCTTTTTAACAAATCCATGAAATACGTTGGCCAGGCGCGCAAAGAGATGGGAATCCGCACGGTCTTTAATATTTTAGGACCTCTTGCCAATCCTTCCCGCGCAAAAAATATGGTGGTAGGTGTCTACAGCCCGGAACTCACAGAGCAGGTTGCAAAAGCGATGGCAAGACTTGGCGTGGAGCGTGCGTTTGTGGTGTCCGGTGCAGACCACATGGATGAGATCACTCTGACCGGAGCAACCACGGTGTCTGAGATCAAAGACGGCGAAGTTACGACGTTTGAGATCACACCGGAACAGTTTGGATTAAAAAGCTGCAGTCTCTCTGAATTGCAGGGCGGTGATGGTATGGAAAATGCCAAAATTACAAAAGCTATCCTTACAGGAGAGGAAAAGGGAGCAAAACGTGACATCGTTTTATTGAATGCCGGAGCAACTCTTTATGTGGGAGGGGTTGCGGAATCCATCGCAGAAGGTGTAAAATTAGCGGCAGAGACGATCGACACAGGGGCAGCTTACAAAAAATTAGAAGAACTTGTCACTGTGTCGAACCGCTAAAAAGAAAGACAAAGCGAGGGACAAACAATGATTCGATTTAACAGTGACTACACAGAAGGATGTCATCCGGCAATTTTACAGAAACTTGCAGAGACAAACATGGAGCAGACAGCAGGCTATGGAGAAGATGAGTATTGTGAACAGGCGCGGGAACTGATCCGGAAGGCATGTGGGGATGCGCGTGTGGATGTGCATTTTCTTGTGGGCGGCACACAGACGAATGTCACTGTAATCTCGGCTGCTTTAAAGCATTATCAGGGAGTGATCACGGCAAAAACAGGACATATTAATATTCATGAGACAGGTGCTTTGGAGGCATGCGGTCATAAATGCCTGTGCATAGAGACACCGGACGGAAAGCTGACGGCAGAGCAGATCGCGGCGTACACAGATGCACATTTTGCAGACGAGAGTTTCGAACATATGGTACAGCCGAAAATGGTATACATTTCCAATCCGACAGAGATTGGAACGATTTATAAAAAGGCAGAACTGGAAGTAATTTATCAGGTGTGTAAAGAGCGCGGACTCTACCTTTTTATGGATGGGGCAAGACTTGGCTATGGACTGATGTGCAAAGAAAATGATCTGACACTCTCTGATATCACAGTCAACACAGACGTGTTCTATATCGGTGGAACAAAAGTGGGAGCACTTTTTGGAGAGGCAGTTGTGATCCGCAATGAGGAACTGAAAAAGGATTTCCGTTACAATATCAAGCAGCGTGGCGGTATGCTGGCAAAGGGCAGACTGCTTGGTATCCAGTTTCTGACCTTATTTGAGGAGAACCGGTATTTTGATATTTCCACACATGCAGCGAGATTAGCAGAGAAGTTAAAAGACGAATTAACAAAAATGGGGGTAGAATTCTATATTGATTCTCCGACCAATCAGCAGTTTCCAATCCTGCCGGATGCTGTGCTTGCGGAACTGAAAAAGAAATACAGCTTTGCTTATCAGGAGCGCATGGATGAGACACACAGTGCAGTCCGTTTCTGTACCTGCTGGGCAACGAAAGAGGAAAATGTGGATATGCTGCTTGCAGATATCCAGAAATTGTTAAAGGCTGATGAGATAGAAGCTTAAAATTTGATGGTTAAAAACATGATGAAAGAGTGGAGAGAATGATTAGCATGTCACCTAGGAAAAACATTTTACTCATTGCAACAGGCGGAACAATCGCATCCAAAAAGTCAGACAACGGATTAAAACCACAGATTTCGCCGGACGAACTGATGCAATATATCCCACAGGTGAAAAATATCTGTGATTTTCATGCAGTCCAGCTTTTAAATCTTGACAGCTCGAATATGGAGCCGAAACACTGGAAAATGATGGTGCATACCATCCGTGAAAACTATGAAAAATACGATGGATTTGTCATCGCCCACGGTACGGACACAATGGCATACACAGCAGCGGCACTTTCCTATATGATACAGAATTCAAAAAAACCGATCGTGATCACCGGAGCGCAGAAACCGATCGACCTTGAGATCACCGATGCAAAATCAAATCTGCTCGACAGCTTTTTATATGCTTCTGATGATAAGTCCCAAGGCGTGCAGATCGTTTTTGATGGAAAAGTCATTGCAGGAACAAGGGCGAAGAAAGTCCGGTCGAAAAGCTACAATGCATTTTCCAGTATTGATTTTCCGTGCCTCGCCATGATCCAGGATGGCAATATCATGCGTTACATTCCACCGGTTCCGTATGAAGAGGAAGTACAGTTTTATGAGGAACTGGATGAAAATGTGTATCTGATCAAGATGATCCCGGGAATCAAGCCGAGAATTCTGCGCAGTGTCTTTGAGAATTACGACTGTATTATTGTAGAAAGCTTTGGGGTGGGTGGTATCCCGCAATCGATCGCCGATGATTTTTATAAGCTTTGTCAGGAGTTCCCGAACCGTCTTGTGGTAATGTCTACACAGGTCGCACACGAGGGCAGCGATATGACGGTCTATGAAGTGGGACACGATATGAAAAAATATTGCCGTTTTCTGGAATCTTATGATATGACTCTGGAATCTGTCATCGCAAAGGTGATGTGGATGTTAGGCAACCGGGAAGCACTTAGCGGTGATCTGGAAGATATCTTTTATAAAAATGTAAATTATGATGTCATTTTCGGGAAAAACAGGAAGTGCTGACAGAAGTATCATCTCCCGGACAGTCCAGAGGGAAGAGAGAGGGGCGGCATGAATCTGCGTGCCCCCTGTAGGCTATACTATTGATTGGCTTTGAGAATTTTTACATCATCCAAAGATACACCAGAGAAAGCAGCAATTTCTTCCAGGGAAAAGTTGTTAGTTTTCAACATACGTTTGGCGATTTCAATTGCCGCATGTTTTTCACCCTCTGCAAAACCGTATTCATATTCAGCTTTCCGTAACTTCTTTTCTTCCAATTCTTTATCATACTCAAAAATACTCATACTGATAACCTCATTTCGGTTTCGGGCAAGAAATTCCGCCAGAATCCCTTCCCGGATGCATTCGTCCACAGCACGTTTTACAGCCTGATTTAAAGGCATGTCTGACGCATAGTGGCGCACTCTGGCAACATACTGTGCATATTCTTTTAACATACTGCAATGCTGCATCAACTCTGCATTGTGTCCTTCATTGACATTCAAAACAGTAACAATTAATTCGAGCTTTGGTTCACCTGACAGATGTTCAAATGCTGAGGAAAGCCGAAGCTCTGTACAGTCAGCAATTGCCGTCGAACCATTGTAAAACTCGATAAAATTTGGTGCAGGGATTTTCTGTAAGGTGGAAGAGTACAGAGATTTCTTATCCACAAGTTTCTGATATTCACTGCAAATATAAAACAGATCACGAAGAGGCATATTGGGATTGTATGTTGACTGATGCTCATACAGATATAAATTGGTATCCATAATAAATGCCAGATCGTTTTTCATCCCCATATAAATAGCATTTTCTAATGTCACAATTTCCAACTCTTCCGGGTTTTTATAATCACTTTGATTGACCGCATTGTAAAGTGAGAGCAGATTCTTCCGGTCAGAAAATAACATACGAAAAACGGTGTCCTTGTAGTTCCTGTTTGCTGTCGGTGTTTTAACGGTGAAGTTTCGCTTTGCTCTGTTACGGTTTCTTTTACATTTTGCCAAAATTGTTTCCTCCTGATATGTGGCAGAACAGCCTATGTTTAAAACGGTTCTCTGCTTGCAGGAGAATAACAACTGTTTATGATTCCAAGTTCATTTCGTCTCCTGCTTTTCAATTGTTGATGGGTAACAAAAAGCATAGATACGAATGAAGTACGCAGATTATTTTGGGTTAATCTGTCGTTCTTAGAATATAGATGACAAAAATGTCATGAAGATTTTGTAAAATATGCTTTTAGTCATTGTAACACAGAAATTATATGGGAAGCAAGAAAAATTGGCTGTTTACTTCAACTTTTTTGTAGAGTAAAATAATAAAATTATAATTAGTGAAAATTTTGGGGGAAAGATTTGCATCTTATGATCGTTGGTATCATAATGGTGCAAAGGATACTTTGGAAAGGTGGTTTAGATATGAAATTTGGACCGATTGAAATCAAGGATAAAAGTAATCGGACGATTGTACTGAGAAATGCAACGCCGGAAGATGCAGAAGATTTAATCACGTACTTAAAAGTCACCACAGCGGAAACACCATATCTGATCCGGGAACCGGAAGAAGTTGTCATGACACAGGAGCAGGAGACAGCGTTTATCAATAATTGTCTGAATTCGGACAGATCCTTAATGTTAATTGCAACGTTGGATGGAAAACATATCGGAAACTGTTCTTTCAATCCGGTTGGAAACTATAAGAGATATCGGCACAGATGCGAAGTGGCAATTGCTTTATATCAGGAATTCTGCGGATATGGTATTGGAAAAATCATGATGGAAACAGTGCTGAAAGCAGCAAAAGAGATTGGATTTGAACAGGCGGAGCTTGAAGTGATCTCAGATAATCAAAATGCAATTACATTGTATGAAAAACTGGGATTCCAGAAATATGGCACATTTCCAGATAACATGAAATATGCGGATGAACATTATGCGTCTGCGGACTGGATGATGAAAAAATTATAAGATAACAAAAACTGCCCTCGTTTTTAACAAAATTCATCCGGTATTGTTAAGGATACCTGGTGGATTTTCCATTTTCTGCAATTTATAATAATGTTAAAAATAATTGCAAAGGTGGTAAAAATATGAGAAAGTTATACATAGACAATATCAGATGGATCACAGTTGTGCTTGTGGTTTTGTATCATGTTATTTATATGTTCAATGGAATTGAAACATTTGGAGTGATCGGACCATTTTCGGATGTGCAATATCAGGATGCATTTCAGTATATCGTATACCCATGGTTTATGCTGTTGTTGTTTGTAATATCAGGAATGAGCGCAAGGTATGAGCTGGAACATCGCTCAGAAAAAGAATTTATAAAAAAAAGGACGGGAAAATTATTGGTTCCATCCACCCTTGGGCTTTTGGTGTTCTGGTGGATTTTAGGATACTACAATCTGCTGATCGGCGGTGGATTAGAGCAGATGGCAGCAGTTCCAAAACCGGTTATATTTATCATCATGGCAGTCAGTGGCATCGGACCGCTATGGTACATCCAGATGTTATGGATTTTTTCAGTACTGCTCATATGGGTTCGCAGAGTGGAAAAAGACAGATTGTGGAAGCTGGGAGAGAAAGCAAACGTTCCATTTCTTGTGCTGTTTGCAATTGTGATCTGGGGCGCAGCTCAGATTTTAAACACACCAATGATTGTGGTATATCGCTTTGGTATCTATGGGGTTGGATTCTTTGTGGGATATTTCATTTTCTCACAAGATGAAGTGATGGAACGCCTGGAAAAATGCTGGCTGCCGCTTGCGGTGTGTGCCGTAATTTTAGCGGTTGTATTTACGGTAATGTACTGGGGCAGACCATACGCCGAGCATTCGGTTTTAGACACACCGCTATGCAACCTGTTTGCATGGATTGCGACCATTGCAATTTTGGCTTTCATGAAAAAATGGGGGAATATTTCCAACACATTTACAAGATGGATGGCAGCGAAATCATGGGGACTTTATTTATTCCATTACCTTTTCATTGCGATGACAGCATATTATCTGACCATGTATACAAAATTGCCGGCAGTGCTTCTTTATCTTTTTGTGGCAGCAGCGGGATTTGCCGGTGCATATCTGGCTTATGAGATCATCCGCCGTATTCCGGTGCTCCGGTGGACCGTCTGTGGAATTTGAGGAAAGAAAAAATAATGTTTGCAGAAAATCTCATTCAGCTTCGAAAACTAAATCATATGTCACAGGATGAACTGGCAGATCAGATCGGTGTGTCGAGACAGACACTCTCGAAATATGAGACAGGAGTTTCCCATAGTTAAAGATACCACACCAAATATGATGAACCCACGCTTATAC
>ERZ780228.199-NODE-199-length-62115-cov-7.679198_pt1 | contig 62115 bp, 53 predicted proteins | sample MGYA00511015_ERZ780228 | MGnify/ENA primary metagenome ERZ780228 (study PRJEB29588, sample SAMEA2161897) | human gut metagenome | biome: human gut; feature: human-associated habitat; material: faeces | place: Denmark | collected 2008/2010 ...
CGAGCGCGTAGTGGACTTTCACCACCTAGTTATCGCCCATGCTGGGCGCACCACACAAACACCCTACGCATTGCCAACGGCAATACGCAGGGTGTTTTTTCAATGCTTATTCAAATTCCTTATAGATACCTTCCTCGCGACGTCTGGTTGCCGTTTTGGAAATATATGTACCATGAACAATATTGGTAAGCTTCTTTTTCGCTAAAATCTCTTGGATGTAATCAAGATGCGGGCATGGCGGCTTATGCGAATTATCCGATACCATGCATGTAGAAAGATGCACGCAAATCTCCTGTCCATCCTCTTTAAAGCGGCGCAGGCGCTTCGCCAGGTTTTCCAGCTTAACCGTCAGCGCACCGCCGGAGCAGCCGCCGCAGGTGAAGCTCATGTAATGCGTATCCTCTGGATAACCGGCAAACTTGCCCTCACGGCTGTAAAAGGCGTGCGTACAGTTGTAGCCGCAGCAACGCTGCTGCACCGTATCACATTGGATAATTACTACCAGCTTGCTCATTTTATCATGCCTGCTGCTTTTAAAGCTGCATCAAGCTTAGCCTCAGCGGCAGCGCTGATAGGAGTCAGCGGCAGACGCGGAGCACCTGCTTCAATACCGGTAACCTTGGTAACTGCAGCTTTGATAGGAATCGGGTTGCTTTCTATGAACATAGCCTTTGCCAGCGGCACCATAACCTTGTTGATGTCAGCGGCATCCTTAACGCGGCCTTCGCTGTAAGCCTGCATCAGCTGCTGCAGCAGTTTGCCGTTAACATTGGCCAGAACGGAAATCAGACCGCAGGCACCAACGGACAGGAACGGCAGAATCAGGCCGTCGTCACCGCTGTAGATGGAGAAATCTTCAGGAAGCACGCGATACAGCTCCGCAGTTTGTGCTACATTGCCTGCTGCCTCTTTAATAGCAACAATGTTGCTGAAATCTGCTGCCAGACGTGCAACAGTTTCCGGGGCAATGTTGCCGCCGGTACGTCCCGGAACATTATATACGATAATCGGCAGCTTGGTAGCCTTTGCTACGGCTGCAAAATGCTGGTAATAGCCTTCCTGAGTCGGTTTGTTATAGTACGGGCCAACTACGAGGACACCGTCAACACCGCAGGCTTCCATTTTCTTAACCAAATCAATAGTGCTGGCAGTACAGTTGGTGCCTGCACCGGCAACAATTTTGGCACGGCCGTTGACACGTGCAACGATGGTCTGCATGAATTTAATTTTTTCATCCATGTCCATGGTTGCAGCTTCACCGGTAGAGCCTTCTACTACCAGTCCGTCACTGCCGTTAGCCAGCAGCCAGTCGGCAAAATCTGCACCGGCTTCATAATTGATGCTGCCATCAGCGTTGAACGGCGTAACCATTGCCGTTAATAATCTGCCAAAATACGGTTTTTTCATTGTAATTCCACCTCTTAAAACTAATAGAAACTAAAATTCTCTATGATATATTGCTTATTATCTAAATGATTTTATATTTTTTTCGACGCACTAGCGGTACGTCAAAACTATGTAACGACGCAGGCGGTGCTTTATTTCCTCTTTGCCATAATAGGCTGTGGAGAAAGTGCCGGATGCTAGGCGCGTTGACGACGGCGTACTAACAGTACGTCGAGGAAACGCAACAACGCAGGCGGTGCTTTATACACAGACTATAACTTGAAGGCCTCGTGCAATGCTTTCACAGCCTCCACCAAATGCTCCTCTTTTACAATCGCGGAAATCGTAGTATCGCTGTCCACAGTCTGCAGAATAGCGATATTGTGGCTGGCAAGCGCAGTTACAAAGGTAGCCATAATGCCGGGCACGCCACGCATAGCACTGCCGACCACGGAAACCTTGCCGCAACCCTCGTTCAGCATATATTTAAAGCCGGTTGCATCAAGCACCTTGCAGGTGTGCTCTACGTCCGGAGAAAATACTGCAAACATTGCTTCCTTCTCGGACAGGTTCAAACAGCCTACGCTGATGCCTGCATCTGCCAAATCCTCGAACAGATTACGGCCTGCAGTAATATCCTGCGGGTTCAGGTCAATGCGGAACTGTGCCAAATCATTAAGATGAGCAACGCCGCTGGCACAGGATTCGTTAATCGCAATTTCGCCGCCGTTACCCTGACCGATGCGTTCGCTGGTAATCAAAGTGCCGGGAGCATCGCTGAAGGTGGATTTAACATACATGGGAATGTTGCTGCCCATAGCAATTTCCACGGCACGCGGATGAATAACCTTAGCGCCGTTCTGTGCCATCTGGCAAACCTCAGCATAGGAAATCTGCTGCAGAATATTAGCCTTCTCGACAATACGCGGGTCTGCAGTCATAATGCCTTCAACATCGGTATAGATTTCAACGAACTCTGCCTTGAGCGCAGCGCCCAGTGCAGCAGCAGAGGTATCGCTGCCACCGCGGCCCAATGTCGTAAATTTATAGTTGTTTTCCGTCATACCCTGGAAGCCGCAGACAACAGGAATGATGCCTGCCTCCAGCAGACGGATAAGACCGGAGGTATTGATGTTTTTGATGCGTGCGGCACCAAACTGGGAATCAGTGACGATGCCTGCCTGACCGCCGGTGAGCGCCATAGCGTTGATACCGAATTTTTGCAGAGTTGCTGCCATTACGCAGGCGGAAATGATTTCGCCGCAGCACATCATCATATCCATCTCGCGCACATTAACGGAAAGGTTAACGTCCTTCAGAGTACCGATAAGAGTATCAGTCGCGTAGGGCGCACCCTTGCGTCCCATTGCGGAAACTACAACTACCGGGGAGTAACCGTTACGGATAGCCTGCTGTACCTTATTTTTAACTGCAACGCGGGCTTCCTCACTCGCGACGGAGGTGCCACCGAATTTCTGTACAATGATTTTCATGTAAATTGCTCCTCATCTGTTTATATTAAAATGCAAAATGTACCGGATGCCGGAAAGGCTGCGGCGTACAAGCTGTACGCCGGGTAGTCTTTACACCGCAGAGGTGCATTATTATTTTTCTAACCAGCCGTTTTTAATCATAACCTCAGCAATCTGCAGAGTATTCAGCGCAGCGCCCTTACGAATCTGGTCGCCTACTACCCACAGGTTGAAGGTATTCGGATTGGACTCATCGCGGCGCAGACGGCCAACGAAGCAGTCATATTTTTCCGAGGTATATAAAGGCATCGGATAAACCTGGTTGGCAGGATCATCCATCATCTGAATGCCGGGGAAAGCGTTGATTGCAGCTGCCATATCCTGCAACTCCAAATCATGCTCAAATTCGATGTTTACGGATTCGCTGTGGCTGCGGTATACAGGCACACGCACGGTAGTAGCGGTAATGCGCATTTCGTCATCATGCATAATCTTTCTGGTTTCATTGATCATCTTCATCTCTTCTTTGGTGTAGAGATTGTCAAGGAAAACATCAATCTGAGGAATCAGGTTAAACGCAATCGGATAATGCTTCGGCAGACTTGCGGACGGAAGAATGTGTGCCTCCATCTCACGTCCCTCGCTGTAAGCCTTGGTCTGGTCGGTGAGCTCGTCAATGCCCTCCTTGCCCGCGCCGGAAACAGCCTGATAGGTAGAAACGACGATACGTTTAATGCGTGCCAGATCATACAGCGGTTTCAATGCCATAACCATAATAATGGTAGAGCAGTTGGGGTTGGCGATAATGCCCTTGTGCTGCAGGATGTCCTCGGGGTTAACCTCCGGCACAACCAGCGGCACTTCGGGGTCCATACGGAAGGTGCTGGAGTTATCAATAACAACGGCACCGGCCTTTACAGCGTAGGGAGCGAACTCCTTGGAAACGCTGCCACCTGCGAACAGAGCGATATCAATGCCCTCAAAGGAGCCCTTGGTAGCCTCCTGCACAGTATATGTTTTGCCCATAAATTCAATCTGCTTGCCTGCGCTGCGCTTGGAAGCCAGCAGACGCAGCTCTGCAAACGGGAAGTTTCTTTCTTCGATAAGCTTCAGAAATTCAGTACCAACAGCACCGGTAGCGCCCAAAATAGCAACGTTATACTTTTTCATAAAATTCTCCCCCTCACTATTTAGAGTAATTTATCTAAGCCGTATACCAGGCCTACTTGGTCAACAATTTTGCGGCAGCCAAGCGCAACGCCCGGCATGTAGCATTCGCGGTTAATCGGGTCGGTACTGATTTTCAAAGTTTCGCCCTGACCGCCGAAGATAACCTCCTGGGAAGCAACGTAACCCGGCAAGCGGACACTGTGAATCTTCATGCCCTCGTAATCCGCACCACGCGCACCTGCCATGGTTTCCTTTTCATCAGGATTACCCTGATGCATTGCCTTGCGCACCTCAGCAATCTTTTGTGCGGTGATAATAGCAGTACCGCTGGGAGCATCCAGCTTATTATCGTGATGCTTCTCGATAATTTCCACATGCGGGAAGTATTTGGCAGCCTCACACGCCAGCTTCATCATCACAACTGCGCCAAGCGCAAAGTTCGGAGCAATCAGCAGGCTGGTGTTATGCTTGCGTGCCAGCTCATCAACCTCTTTTAAGTCCGCATCGCTGAAGCCTGTTGTGCCAACTACAGCATGCACGCCAAGCGGCAGCATTTTGCGCAGGTTGCCCATAACAACATCAGGACGGGTGAAGTCAACAACAACGTCCGGTTTGGCAGCTTCAATAGCAGCAACCAGGTCAGTCGTTACCTTAACGCCGTCGCCCAGATGTACAGTGCCTTCCTTAATATCAACAGCACCTACAAGCTCCAAATCAGCTTCGCTATATACCTTTTTACATACCTCGCTGCCCATGCGGCCCAGCGCACCATTTACCAAAACACGAATCATGTCGTTCACTCCTTAATCATAAAAATAACCGTTGAGATATTTCCTTTGGATTCTATCTCAACGGTTAGCATGCTAAATAATATTCACACCCATAGCCGAGATAGCCCTCCGCTGCAGATGCAGCGACAGTCCGGCAGCTTTCACTGACGGCCCAGCACAACGACACGGCTGCCATTGCACTTCGGCGTTAGCCCTTTTGTGATGCTTCTCAGCTCCCGCTCCACAACCTACTCATGCTTTCCGCGCCTCTATCTTAATGGTTTGCTATTAGAAAAATTATATTACTGTTACTGCTATTTGTCAACGAGGAAAATTATTAGCCTGTTCTTATAGCGGCAAGTGTAAAGATTTTACAAAAAGAGTGTACGCATAGGCACAAGCAAACTATCAGCGTGATTTATTCCATATTCGGTTGTGGTTTTATCTATCAAGTACAATATCCATCAGGCTCTTGTAATCCTTTACCTGACCGTAATGCACTTCGCCATTGGAAAGCTTTTCAAAAAGCTTTTCGGCACAGTTTATTTTAGCTTTTTCAATAGCTCGCAACTTCATACTTTGCAAAGTCCCCTTTGTTTCTGCCACAAAAAAGACATGCTTGACTACGCCCTTCTTAAAAGCAATCGCCCAGTCAGGCGAATATTTGCCAACCGGCGTAGGAATATGAAACCCTCGCGGTAGCTTTGCATAAACAACAACCTCATCTGCTGTATCAAGTTCCTCTACAAATTTACGTTCCACACTTTTTTCTGCAGTGCCATCCGTAAAAACATAATCTTGAATAGCATGTTTTGCACGATATGCTTTAGCGAAATTGCCACGAGTATATTCAGCAGTAAAAATATCAGTATCAAATGTTTCATTGGTCGTATTATAAGTTACATGGTCTACTATTAAAGCAGATTTTTGGACATTGATAATACTTGATACCTTGTTAATAAAGTCAAGCGGATTCTCTGCAAACATACGGTACTTAGATTTCCAAATGTTCTGCAGTATTCTTGCTACAGTACGACGTGTAAGCGTAGTTCTCGAAGCAATTTCATGAAGTAAATCGTACTTTAACCCGCTATCATATGTATTTTTCATAGTATCGGTTTTTGTACGAGTTGTAGTAAAGCCTGTTTTGCTATCAATTTCATGCTCTTGTAAATTCTCGTTCTGTGAACCTACTACAAGCCTATACTGAATTTTAGTTACTACCAGCTCATTATTGATGGCATCCGAAGCCTTCTTGATTAACTCATCACTGCTAAAATTAACTTTATAAGCATATTTATGATTTATGCGATTCCACAAATTCTGGAATTCTGCTTTATCAAAGTTTGCATTTAACGGATTAGCTTTAACCTTTGTTTCCTTAGCATCAGCAACCATCATTTTAAGAACTTCTTCATCAAAAATTCCCTGTATCAGTTTATGTATTGCCGGTTCAAGCTCTTCTAATTGCGGTGGCAAAGGCGCAAAATCATTTGCTTCTTTATCAGCCTTATATTTATCAGTGATTTTGCCATCATAATCAGCATAGCCGTTTACACCTAAGTAAAGCATAATAGTACCGGCTTGTTCTCTTTCAATTTTATATTGCTTACCATCGACTTTTACTGTTCTGTCAGCAAAATAGTCAATAGATGCATGCGTAGGACGCTTATACAAAGCTGCCTTCATATCATCCTGCAGACTTCCGACAAAATCAGCATAGCTTTCACTGGCAATAACTGTCAGTTGGTTTATTTTATGTACCATGGCTTCTCCGCAGGTCAGCAAATCCATACGCTCACCTTGCTGATTGACGCAAAGTCGCATGCCACGGCCAACTTCCTGACGTTTATTGACATCACTGTTAGACGCTTTCAGTGTACAAATCTGAAAAATATTCGGATTGTCCCAGCCTTCACGCAATGCGGAGTGAGAGAATATAAAACGTACCGGATTATCAAAGCTCAATAAGGCTTCCTTATTCTTCATAATCAAATCATATGCGGATTCATCGTTAGAGGTATCCTTGCCACGTTCGCACTTACTGTCAATACTATGCCCTTTTTTATCAATACTGAAATAACCGGTATGCACATCATGCACATCTGCAGCTACTCTATTCAGGTATTGTACATAAGGATCATCTTTAAAAAGCTCGGTAGATTTACTGTTGAAAATACGCATATATTCTTCTTCGAAAATTTTACCGTACTCGCCAAGCTCTTGTGTACCATCTTCATTATATTTACGATAGTTTTCTACCTTATCAATGAAAAATAAGCTCAGTGTTTTAATACCTTGTGCGTAAAGCTCTTTTTCCTTTTCAAAGTGTGAAAGCAGCGTTTCGCGTATCTGCAGACGACGTTTGTATAATTCCGTTACATCGCCGACAACATCCGCACAATGCAACACTTCACCGTTTGTGAAAGTTACCGTGCCCTTACCGCGAGGATCTATGTTACTAATCACATAGCCTTCATACTGCTTCATGCCATTGGATAAAGCATACAGACTATCATGCTCGCTCAAAAGCTTCCTTACGCGTTTAATGCTATTTGCCTGCTGCACTTCAAATTCCAGACGCACTCTTGGCGGTTTTATAGGAGAAGTTTCAATTTCTTCGCAATAAAGATAGCTGTCTATGCCCTTCAGATTCTTCATTTCCAGGCCTTTTACTTCTATTTTCTTGACCAGCTTCTGATTATAAGCATCAAGTGCATCCAGAACATAAACCATATTATGCTTATCCTTATGCGTAGCAGAATAATTAACGCTGAAAAGCGGATTAAAGCGCTTCATTGCTTTTTGCGTAACATTGCCTGCCAACTTCTGTGGCTCATCGATAATCAAAATCGGATTAGTTTTGGCAATAACATCAATAGGTTTGCGTGAACCGAATTCATCACGTTCACTGTAAATAATCAACGCACCCTTATCACCGCCACGGCCTTCCTTATTCTTCTCCTCATTCAAGGACTTGGCAAAGGCTTGATTATTAATAATCATTACATTGATTTCGTTGCTTTTGGCAAAATCATCAATCTTCGTCAGGTTTTTGCTGTCATAAATAAAATAGCGCGCTTTCTTGCCATACTGGCTCATGAAGTGCTCTTCCATAGTTTCCAAGCTTTTCTTGACACCTTCACGGATTGCGACAGAAGGCACGATGATAATAAATTTGTTCCAGCCATATTGCTTATTCAGCTCAAACATGGTCTTGATATAGACATAGGTTTTGCCTGTACCTGTTTCCATTTCAATATCAAGACTGCACTTGCCCTGACCTTCTATAAGCTCCTTCGACGGAGTTATATTATTATTGCCTTGAATAAGCTTAATATTTTCCAGAAGCTGCACCTTGTCCAATTTAATAGGCGCATTGGCATAACCGAGAATTATATCCTGCTTGGCTTCCTGTTCGTCAAGCTCCTGCTGAAACAAGTTATAACCATTGCTATTCTTTGCTTTTTTTGTTTTCACCGGCACAAGTCTGCCCGGATCAAAAAAGTAGCTGGTATCCTGCGCAGGACGCACCTGTCCCTTGAACACATCCACCACTGCATTGACAGCATCCGTCTGGTACTGCTGAATTTTAAAACTGAACTTCATTACAGCACCCTCCTCACTGTCTGCGGACTATAGGTGTTGAAAATCTGCTCAAAGTTAATCGCTACGCTGTCATCAGCCTGCGAGCTGTCACGCATAACAAAATAGCTTGGCATCTCTTTGGCAATGGCAGTGATAACCTCATCCGTTACGTTCTTATCAAAGCAAGCCATTAAATGACCTTGCGCCACATTGTAGACAGTTTTGCCGGCAACAGTAATTTTTTCGATTTTACTGGAAAGCGGCGTGTCTAACTTCAGCATAGCATCAAACAGCAAATCCTCATCATTGCGGTCTTTTTTGATATTGTCAACAAACAGGCTCTGCTGTTTATCCATGTATTCCTTCGGCGTGAAGTACACATCTTCCATGTTACTGCTGTCGCATTTCAAAACACGGAAGCCAATGTCCAAATCCTGCGTTGTCAGCGGATTTTCTTCTTTGATTTTCTTACCGGCACGGCGGATGCGCTCCTTGCCGATTTCGCAGATGTTTTTATAACCGGCTTTGTAGGCTTCGCTGTTTTCAGCGCACTCTTCTTGTAATTGCACCATGATGAACTTACGCTTACCGCCATCTTCGGCATTAAGCTGCATGACTGCGTGAGCAGTTGTGGCAGAACCGGAGAAGAAATCTAGGATGATTGAATCATTTGTATCTGCGTACTTTATAATTTTATTTATAAATAATACAGGTTTAGGATAACTAAATATACTCTCATCGAATAAACTCTTCAATTCTGTTGTTGCTGATTGATTCATAAAGTCATTTTCAATTGCAAAAAGACTATTTACCGGCTCTGTCAATATTGACATACTATTCTTGTATCTTTTAAAGATAAAACCTCTTTCATTTTCAGAATAACTCTGTTTAAACTTAATTTTTCCACAACTTACATATTGATCAAACGTTGATTTTGAAAATGCCCAATATCTACCACTTGGTGGAAAATCTACTTTCTTTGTATATGGATTTTCGATACCAAAATATGTTGTATTACCACCACTTTTAGCACTAGGATCACCTGAACACCATTCACCATTAGGATCATTGTCTGGATTAGAATAATTAGAAAAAGATTTTTCTTCACCTTTTAAATTAAATTTCAGTCTATTCTTTGCATAAATTAACAATATTTCATGCTGCATATTAAATCCATTTCCATTATCAGCTGTCATTGTCTTGGTTTTTCGAATAACATCCCCTATGAAATTCTTGATTCCAAATATCTCATTACATAACTTGATTAAATTTACTTCTTCGTTCTCGTCCATACTAATGCAAAGAACGCCATCCTCACTCAGTAAATCCTTCGCTAGTTTCAAGCGAGGGTAAATCATATTAAGCCAATCAGTATGAAAACGACCATTGCTTTCTGTATTCGTTACAAGGCGATTGCCTTCTTCATCAAATTGCCCACTATTTTCAATATATTCCCATGCGCTTTGTTTAAAATCATCATTATAGACAAAATCCTTTCCCGTATTATACGGCGGATCAATATAAATCATCTTCACCTTGCCTAAGTAAGTTTCCTGCAGCAGCTTCAGCACTTCCAGATTGTCGCCTTCAATATAAAGGTTTTCCGTATTATCGAAGTCCACGCTCTCTTCTCTGCAAGGGCGCAAGGTTTTATTAATCGGCGCATTGGCAGCCAAAATGGCTTTGCGCTTATCCGGCCATGTAAACTGGTAGCGTTCCTGCAAGCCATCTACAACATGGTCACTAAGCTCCTGTTTCAGCATATCAAAATCAATGGCATGCTCCAATTTGCCCTCATTATTGATTCTTTCGGTAACGCAATTTGGGAATAGCTCCCTTATCTTCGCTACGTTTGCTGCAACCTTATCCATAGATTGCATGTTGAGATGTTCCATCATTATAAATCCTCCAGTTCTTTTTTCAGCTTGTTTATTGCTTCACGCAAGGTCAGTTTTTTGCATGCCTGCTTTTCCGCAAACATTTTCTTCGTCAGCGCTGCTATCTGTGCTTCTGTTTCAGCCCGCCTGCCGGCGTTGGCAATTACGGAAGCAGGTGTAAGCCCTGCATGTGGCGTTAATTGCGCCACGTGCAGAGCTAGGTTCTCCCAAATATCATTCAAGCTTGTGCCTTGCAAATTCACCTTCTGCTCAGCCACAGGCATAAACTCATTGAGCAATATTCTGTTATCGAAATACAGCGCCAGCTGCAGCTTATCTTCATAGCAAAGAGCTAACAGTAAACGCTGGTCAATCAGCCTGCACAGCCTTTGCAAAAGCCTTTCCGCACAGCCCTCTCGCTTCAGCTGTACCGCCAAAACAAAAACTGCTTTCTCCTGCTCCTGCTTTTGCAAGGCAGGAATTGTGCGTAAGGAAATTTCGTTGACGATGGTCATCTGCCTGATGGCTGCGTCAAACTCCTTCTGCTCCGCTGTATTCAGTTCAAACTTGCTGTATAAGGCACGTTTGGGAATAATCTTTTTTACTTCTGTAGTCTGCGGTAAGCCTAACATCACTGCTCACCTCGCACAACGAGGAAACAAATCAGTTCAAAATCATCCAGTCCTTTAATACTGTTATCAAAGAAGCTGATTTCCTCACCGCTCAGAAAGCTGTCCACATCGTCGGCATCCTTCACATTGATTATGGAAGCAATAGCATCCTCCAAAAGCTGGGAATAAACACCCATACTTCTGCCATCATTCGTTGCCTTGTTAAACCCATTGCACAAATCCGTCATAGGCTTATCCTTGCCACGGCAGGTAAAGCGCAGCTTGTCCAGCAGCTTTTTCGGCGCCAGATGGTTGCAGATAATTTCGCCATCCTCGCCAATATATACGGCGTAAAACGGATGCAGAAGATTTTTTCTGTCTATATTTATGTTATCCGTGCAGTTTTTCAGCACGTAAATTACACCAGGAGGACATTCCTCGCTTGCAGATACAACGGCATGCAAGCCAAAGGGAGTTTTATCCAGCTTGCCATGCGTCTTTATATATTCCAGTAAATCAAGGCGGAACTCGTTTAAGCCTAAATCCATAATGGAAATACCCGTACTCATATCCTCAATATCGACAACTTCCTTTTGTAGCTGCTGAAGCTGCTGCTTGCGATACTGCAAGTCGAGCTTTTCATTATTGCTCAGCAGATTATCGTCCGCGGTAGCAGTCAAATCAACTGCCTTCATACGACTTTCTACACGGCTTTTGAGGTCAATGTAGTCGTCCAAATCCACGTCTGGCCAAAAATTAACCAATTGGATAAAGGCATTTCTGCTGCCTATGCGGTCAATACGGCCGAAGCGCTGGACGATACGCACTGGATTCCAATGTATATCATAATTCACAAGAAAATCACAATCCTGCAAATTCTGACCTTCGGAAATACAATCAGTAGCAATCAGAATATCTATCTCATTGTTATCTTCCGGGAACAACAGCGCTTTATCCTTCGCCAAAGGCGCAAAACAGGTCAGCACGGTGTTGAAATCGCATCTCAATTTAGGAATTGTAGACCTGCCATCAACCGTACCGGTAATCATAGCTGTGTTTAAGCCGAATTTTTCTTTGGCATAAGCACTCACATGCTCATAAAGATACTGCGCTGTATCGGCGAAGGCTGTAAAGATGATAATTTTCTTATTGCCTGCATTCAGAGGATGCTGAATTTTATTGTCGATAAGCTTAAACAGCTCATGCAGCTTATTATCTTGCTCAGGTGTTATCCCATGCACCAGTGCCAACAGCTCATCCAAGCGCTCCTTGTCACGCTGCAGGCTGTTGCCCCAACTGACAATATCCATGTCAGCCAGCGAAATAGGCACCTTTTTGCCTACGTTGAAGATTTCCTCTTCCATATCGAAATCAGTGCTGTCTATATCCGCACCTGTTTCAATCTGTGCATTTGCCAGCCTATGCTGCGTATAGCGATAGATTTTATCCAAAACCGCTGCAATACTTGCCCGCACTCTTTCAACTGTCAGCCTGAAGGAATACACCGAGCTTTCCATGCGCTTCAGAATATTTATCGCCATTAAACGACGAATACCGCGCTCACGGTTCGTCTGCGTAAAACCGGTATTAACCTTGTTATCATCAAAAAGTGCTGCGTACTTTTGCTGACGGCTGCTTAAGATAAACTCCGTAGGCGTGTACACCGAAAGCTCCAGCTCATCCAGCTTGGCAAAAACTTCACTGTAATTTACCGAGCCATCCGTAACCAACGCAGGACGGAAAGACAACGGCGTTTTTCGCTCCGGGAAGTTACCGATATCCTTGGTATCGTAATACTTGGTAATATGCTTACGCGAGCGTGCAATCGTTACAGAATCCAAAAGCGTAAAGAAGTCATAACTCAGATGCTCCAACAGCTTTTGCAAGGTACGCTCTTCCGGCAGCAGCTTTGACCAATGGTTATATGCAGCCTGCGCATTGCGGAAAATATCGTCAATCGAGCTTTTCGTATTCAGCTTATCGTTGATTTTGCTGCTATCCCCTTCATAGGCTAATTGCAGCTGATTTTTCAAATCGTTAAAGCGGTTGTTTACCGGCGTAGCCGAAAGCATCAGCACCTTTGTCTGCACGCCCTCGCGAATAACCTTGTTCATAAGCACCGTATAGCGATTTTCTTTTTCATCATCACTAAACGCACCGCCGTTGCGGAAATTATGCGATTCATCTATAACAACCAAATCATAATTGCTCCAGTTAATCTTGCTTAAATCAATAGAACCGCTAAAGCCATGCTTACGCAGCAAATCCGTGTGATACAAAACATCGTAGCCTAAACGGTCTGCAGCGATAGGATTGTTTTTGTAGTTGGCACGGTAGGTATTCCAGTTATCTGCCAGCTTTTTCGGACACAGTACAAGCACACTTTTATTGCGTCCCTCGTAATATTTAATAACAGCCAAGGCCGTAAAGGTTTTACCCAAGCCTACACTGTCTGCCAAAATACAGCCATTATATTTTTCCAGCTTGTTGATGATGCCAAGCGCTGCGTCACGTTGAAAATTAAAAAGCATGCTCCAAATTTTACTGTTCTTAAAACCGGTGCGCTCGTTTGGCAGTTCATCCTCGCTGATATCGTCAAGAAATTCATGGAAAATATTATATAACGTCACAAAATATATAAACTCCGGAGCATTTTCATTATAGGCAGAGCTGATACTGCTGATTACCTTGTCAGTTACATCCTTTAGCTCTTCGTTATTTTGCCAAAGCTTTTCAAATTGCTCTAGCAGCGTCAGCGACATGGGGCTTGCAACCTTTGCAATGTTAGTTCCCATGTTGTTGCCCTGCTCGCAGCCTAAATCAACTGTTGTAAAGCCGTTAACGGGAAAATAAGCCTTATCATCCAGCAAAATAAACTTATCCGTAATATCCTTATTGCCTACATTAGATTTAAAAACAGCCTTATTCTTAACCCATGCGGCACATTCCCTGGCTATAGCCTTCTGGTTCAGTTCGTTACGCAGCTTTACCTCAAAATCCGTACCGTAAATGCCACGCTCTCTATTTAATTTAGGAATATAAAACTCACGCTTCTCTTTTTTGCTGTTCTCCTTCTGGATAAATGTAGGATCAGTAAAAATAAAACGTAATTCGTCAATATTACTCAGCTCTTTGCGCAAAGCCTCAAAAGCATAGATAGAAAAATAGGCAGCAGCGATAGACAGCTTACTGCCTTTTTGCATTTCTGCAGCCATATCATCTCTTAATGTTTCATTAACATTATTAATAAACTTCATTTTCCCAAGTCAGCTCCGTTAATTGTTCATGTATCAATAATTTGTCAATAACTCATTATAATGATACACTGTTGTCCCCCCCCAGTCAAGCAAAAGCACACATCGAGTGTGTTTTGCCTGAAGTATTAGCAAGCTAATACTTTTCTCTTTTGATTTTAGCGCAATTTGCGCTAAATAGCAAGTTAAACTGCCTTCTCTTTCTATAATGTTATTGGGTGATAACAATGTATCAGCGCATTCGCGACTTACGCGAGGACAAGGATATGACGCAAACACAAATGGCTGAAGTCCTTAATTGCTCACAAAGAGTCTACAGCAACTATGAAAAAGGCGAACGAGATATACCGACAGATATACTCATTGCCTTGGCTAAATTTCATAACACATCCACGGATTACATTTTAGGCTTAACAAACAAAAAATAAGGATTCACTTCGCAAGTAAATCGGAAGTGAATCCTTATTTTTATTATAACGATGAATTCTATTACGAGAAACGTGCATTTTCTCCCTTTTCTCGTAATAGAATTACAAAAGCATGCTTTCAGGTTGAAGTAAAAACTGCTGCAATCCCAACACCAAAATTCCCTCTTCATTATACCAAGGCTTTATATCATCCTTAACCACGATAATCTTTTTAAACGAATCATTGATACGGACAAGGGAATTCTGCTCCTGCTCCATCTTCTCTCTATCAGGAATAGAAAAAGCAGACTGAATATAAAAGCGCTGACTACCCTTATTACAAACAAAATCAACCTCTAAATTCACCTTTTCCTGCTTTCCTTCAGCATTTTTGGTACGATACTCTACAACTCCGACATCAACATTAAAATCACGCACCAGCAATTCATTATAAATAATGTTTTCCATAATGTGATTCTCTTCCTGTTGACGAAAATTCAAACGTGCATTGCGTAAGCCAACATCAGTAAAATAATATTTGAATGGTGAAGCAATATACTTTCTGCCTTTAATATCATATCGTTCCGCTTTATTCACTAAAAAAGCATCCTGCAGATAATCAATATATGCCCCAATGGTTTTATCACTGACCTTAATACCCTTGCTAGCAAAAGTATTAGCTAACTTGGAAGGATTAGTCAAAGAACCAACGGACGAAGCCAAAATATTTACCAAAGTATCCATAACCACATCGCCACGCAAGCTATTACGCTCTACTATATCAGACAAATACACCTTGCTGAACAAATCTCTCAAATATTTTGCTTTTAGCTCATCCTTTTTACGAGCTAAAATCTGTGGCAAGCCACCATAAGTATAATAATTCTTCCATGCTTCTTCTTTGCTTCCTTCAAATGCTGAAACAAATTCCGCATAATTCAATGGATAAACACGTACTTCATCGCCACGCCCGCGAAACTCTGTCAAAATGTCAGTAGACAAAAACTTAGAGTTGCTACCGGTAACATAAATATCAAGATTACTGTAGCGATTTAATCCATTCAATAGCTTTGCAAAGCCATCAACAAACTGCACCTCATCAAGAAAAACATAGTTTATTTTCTCTGGGACTATCTTGCTTTTAATATACTCATTAAGCATCTGAATATTAAGCATATCTTCCCATTCAGGACTATCTAAAGCTATGCGTATAATGCAATCCTTATCTACTCCGTTTTGCAGCAGGTAATTGTAATACAGATTAAATAACAGATATGATTTGCCACATCTGCGAATACCGGTAATAACCTTAATCTCTCCGTTTTCTTTACGGTCTATAAGCTTTTGCAGATAAAGATCTCGTTTAATTTCTGTCATTTCACACACTCCTATTACGAGATTTTTCACCTAGTGCACTTTTCTCGTAATAAGTATAGCATTATTAAGCACCTTAAGCAAGCTTAAGCATACTTTCTATTACGAGTTTTATGCACTTTTTCCCTTTTCTCGTAATAGAATTGCCTTTTTACCGCTTCATCGCTACTTTCTATTACGAGATTTTTCATCTAGCTCACTTTTCTCGTAATAGAGTTGCCTTTTTGCTGCTTCATCGCTACTTTCTATTACGAGATTTTTCACCTAATGCACTTTTCTCGTAATAGAATTGCCTGATTACAGAAAAAAGTTTAAACTATTTTCTTCAGCGTTCTAGCTAAATACGCTGTTAAGCCTGCAAAAAACATCGAAATCCATATAAAAATCACGCAAGCACAGTAAACTGCTTACGTGATTAATTCAAGATATTATATTGCTTGCTAAAATTAAAGAGCGACTTTTCTAAGCAGGAAATCGATGAGATTATAATGGATAATGCCATTTCTTGAAATGGTATGCTTATCCAAAGTTATAACATATTTGGGATAATTATCGGCAATTTTTTCATATGCCCCAAACTCTCGCTCTATTGTTTTTTCATCAGTTAAAAGATATGCTGCCTGAATATAGACAATCTTTCCATTCAATTCTGCGATAAAGTCAATCTCACCCTTCCAAGTTTTACCTACATAGACCTTGTAGCCACGCGAAATCAGCTCATTATAGCAAATTGTTTCAATAATATAGTTATACTCGTCCTTAATTCTGTTTTTTTTCAAATGCAGAAAGCCAAGGTCGCAAACATAATACTTCTCTTCAAATGCAAGCGCCTTCTTGCCACGAATATCATAACGCGAAACCTTATCGCAAACACAGGCATCAACAATGCATCGCAGATAATCGTATACAACAGGTGCAGAAACCTTATGCCCATTACTTGAAAGCGTGCTCGCAATAGCATTACCGGAAACAGTCAGTGAAGAGTTACCTACAATATAATCAAGTACCTTTTCCAGCACCAGCGGCGCATTTATTTTGTTACGCATGACTATATCCTTCAGTACAACTGCATCATATATATTATTTAAAATAACCTCTTTGGTTTCCTTATTGGCAGCACCACATACCAAAGGCAAGCCACCATAAGTCATGTATTCCGCCAACAGACTTTCATAATCCGGTGTAGAGATATCTTTGTATTGACAGAACTCCATAAAATTGAACGGTAATACCCGCAAAGATACAGTCCTGCCACTTAAATGCGTAGCTAATTCTCCCGAAAGCAGTTTGGAATTAGAACCTGTAATAAAAATACTCACATTATGCGTTGCCCGAAAAGAATTTACCACAAGCTCAAAATTATTTACATTTTGAATTTCGTCGAAAAACAGATAATATTTACTTTCATCAATAATTTTTTGCTCAACATATTCATAAAAAGCATCTGCATCTGTCAGCTTATGATACTTGTAATCTTCAAAATTTATGTAAACGATATGCGAATCCTCGATACCATTTTCCTTTATTTCAGCAATAACCTGACGCAAAATAGTAGATTTACCGCAACGTCTGATGCCGGTAATAACCTTTACCAGCTCCGAATCATAAAATGGGCGCAAACGCTCCAGATACTGTGTTCTGATAACCATAATCCTGCTCCTTTCTGCTTTGTAAGCACATTCTCCTTTATTATATTCTAACACAAACCACCATCACCCGCAACAGTGTTAATTATTTTTAACACTATCGCATATTTCGTCGATAGTATTAATTTATTTTAACACTATGAGTGATTCTTGCGTTAGTGTTAATTATTTTTAATACTATTGCACGAGATGCTTATCTTTAACCCAAACGCAAGCACAAAAAAAGCCCGCCCTTACGGACGGACTTTTCAGCATAAACCGGATTATTTACGGATACCCAGTTTAGCAATGATTGCACGATAGCGCTCGATGTCTTTAGCAGCCAGGTAGTTCAGCAGGCCACGACGTTTACCTACCAGTTTCAGCAGGCCACGACGGGAATGATGATCTTTTTTGTGCTCTTTCAGATGCTCGGTCAAATATTTGATGCGTTCGGTCAGAACTGCGATTTGTACCTCAGAAGAACCGGTGTCACCTTCATGACGTGCGTTTGCCAGAATTACAGCTTGTTTAGCTTCGCTAGTTAACATTGTTTGTTTCCTCCTAAAATTTCAAATTGCCATAAGCGTAGCAGCCGTTGGAGAATCGAACTGCCAGGCCTTGGTTCAAATACTATGATAGTATACCATATCTTGCCACTGTATAGCAAGTATTTTGTAAAGATTTTTATAAAAACAGCTTTAATTTACCGCAAAGCCGCTTCGCAGTCGTTTTTATCCTGCGCCAGCTGCTGCTTGAGCTGCTCAATGCCGGCAAATTTTACTTCGCCGCGGATGCGCTGCACAAACTGCACCGTGAGCTGCTGACCGTAAAGGTCCCCGGTAAAATCAAAGATGTTCGTTTCCAGACGCGGTTTGGCAACATCGCCAAAGGTCGGATTGTAACCTATATTGGCCATGCCGTGATAGCTTGCGCCATTCACCAGTACGCGTACAGCATAGACACCGCCCAGAGGAACCGCAACATGAGCATCCTCCAGCTCAATATTGGCCGTAGGATAACCCAGCAGTCTGCCACGCTCGTTGCCGTGCGCCACCGTGCCGCTGATGCTGTAGCTGCGCCCCAGCATGTCGGCAGCCTCTGCTACCTTGCCTGCGGCAATCAGCTGACGAATAGCGGTGCTGCTGATAACGGTTGCACCCTCGCTTACCAGCTCGCGCACAATCAGCTCAAAGCCCATGGCTTTGGCGGAAGCAGCCAGCGTATAGACAGTTCCCTGTCCACGGCAGCCGTAGGTGAAGTTGGCACCGACTACCAGACATCTGTAATCAAGCTGCTGCAGTCGCTGCAAAAACTCCTGCGGCGAAAGGTCCGCTACCTGCTGATTAAAGGGAATGTCCACCAGCACATCCACGCCAAGCTGCTGCAAAAGCTCCTGCTTTTGCGCGCCTGTTATCAGCGCTGGCGGCACCATGCCCGGACGAATCCATTCAAAGGGATGGTTGCTGAAGGTAAATACCGCCAGCTGCGAATTACATTCATGCGCCTTATCCCTTGCGGTTTCAATTACATCAAGATGACCGCGATGTAAACCGTCAAAGGTACCCAATGCTACCACACAGGGAGCGGAAAATTTATGCAGTTGTTCTAAAGAAGTAATAATCTCCATGCTTATTCCTCTGGCATCGGGTAATGCTCTAAGATTTTTTCTGCCTGCAGGCGCTCCTGCTCACAGCGGACGATGCCTAAGAATTCATCCCCCGGCCCCAGCAGAGCGTATCTGCCGTCGGCAGTCTGCGCCACCGTGGTGCGTACACCATTAGTAATGCGCGCCGCCTGACGGGCGTTCACCTTGAGCTTGGGCAGCTCGGCAACGGCAGTCAGCGGCTCTGCGGCACAAGCTTCGGGATTCTCCGCGATTTCCTGCAGCGTGCAGGCCTTGTCAATCGTATAGGCTCCCACCTGCGTGCGCAGCAAAAAGCTCATCGTACCGCAGGTTCCCAGCGCCGTCGCCAAATCTTCGCCAAGAACGCGGATATAGGTGCCCTTGGAGCAGGCCACGCGCACGGTAAAGCTGTTTGCCGTATAATGCAGAAGCTCCAGCTTATAGACCTCGATGGGACGCGCGGTACGTTCCACCTCTACACCCTGACGAGCCAGCTGATAGAGCTTTTTGCCGTTGATTTTGATTGCCGAATACATCGGCGGCAGCTGCATTTGCTTGCCGGTAAATTGCGCCAGCACCGCTTCCAGCTCCTGTTTGCCGAACGCAGGCACAGGCATCGTTTTGACAACCTCGCCGCTGTCATCGCCGGTAACTGTCTGCGCTCCCAGCGTAAATTCGGCAATATATTCCTTGCGGCCTTCTACAGCGAACTCCAGCAAACGGGTCGCACTGCCCGCAAAAACAGGAAGAACTCCTGCCGCGTCAGGGTCAAGAGTTCCCCCATGTCCGATTTTCTTTGTGTTAAGCACGCGCCGCAAAAAGCCGATAACATCATGTGATGTCATCTGTGGTGGTTTTAATACATTAAAAATTGCGTCCATATTAAACCAATTTGCCCAATGCCTCCAGCAGCTGAGTGCGAGCCTCCTCTACCGGTGCATAAATCGTACAGCCTGCTGCCCGCAGATGACCGCCGCCGCCGAAGGCTACAGCCACAGCGGATACGTCAACGCTCTTGGAGCGCATGCTCACGCGCGTTACCGCCGGCTCAACGGCCTTGAACATAATAGCTACGTCAACGCCCTCAATATAGCGCGGGTAGGACACAAAGCTGTCGGTCTGGACATCCTTGTCATATAAATCGTTGGTAATTGTGAGATAAGCAATTTTGCCTTCATAAGCGAAGGTCAGCGAAGGCAGTACCTTAGCCAGCATCTCTACCGTATCACGGGAACGCACGTCCAGTGCATCGCTGATTTCGTTAGGCTGCACGCCGTATTCCAGCAGCTTGGCAGCGTTACGCATAGTTTTCGGCGTAGTGTTGGCATAGCGGAAGGAGCCGCAGTCTGTGCTGATAGCTGTGTAAAAACAGGTAGCAATTTCCTTATCTAAGGGCCATTGCATAGCCATGAACAGATCACACATTACCTCGCCCACGGCTGCTGCCTTGGCATCCAAGTAGAGATATTCGGCAAAGCGTTCGTTGGAAATGTGGTGGTCGATGTTCAGCAGTTTTTTTGCTTCCACAACCTCGGACACCAGACCAATACGGTCAAAGGAGCTGGCATCAATAACTACCAGCAAATCCGTCTGCAGCTTGCTGCCCTCTACCGGGCGTTCACACAATTCAATACCGGGAAAAAAGCTAAAGCTTTTGTTGATAACGTCATCACAGAAAACAGTAACCTGCTTGCCCTGTGCCAACAAAAAGCGCGCCAGTCCCAAAGTGGAGCCCAAGGTGTCACCATCCGGGCTTACATGGGTGCACAGCACGATTTTTTCTGCCGCCAGCAGCATAGCGCCTGTTTCCTGCAGGCTAAGCTCCTTACTCATGCTCTGCTTCCTCGGCTGCAGGCTTCTCTTCCTGCTTAATCTTATCTAAGATGCTCTGAATATGCGCACTGTATTCTGCGGAGGTATCCTTCTGCAGAATCAGGGTCGGTGCAAAGCGCAGGCGGATGCGTTTGGCGATTTCCGTACGCATAAAGCCTAATGCCTTGTTCAGAGCCTTCCAGGTTTCATCCTGTTTATCCTTGGGACCATACATGCTGATGAAAATCTTTGCATAGCTCATATCATCTGTCAGCTCCACACCGGTTACGGTAACAAACTGAATGCGCGGATCCTTGACATCATGCAACAGCATTTTGCTGATTTCGTGCTTGATGGCCTCTTGTACTTTTTCTACTCTAAGTCTTGCCATTTTCTTTTCCTCTATAATATAGATACAGACTGACGTACAGGCAGCAGCTGCGGGGAATGCGGCGTATACGGCCGGCATTCCTGCGCAATGTGCCTTATGCGGCAGACTATTCTACTGCGATTTCTTCCATGTCGTATACTTCAAAGACATCGCCCTCTTTAAGGTCGCTGAATTTCTCCAGAGTAATACCACATTCAAAGCCTTGAGCAACTTCCTTGACATCGTCCTTGAAGCGGCGCAGAGATTCGATAACGCCCTCGTGAACTACGATGCCGTCACGGACAACACGAACCTTGGAGCTGTTGGTAACCTTGCCTTCAACTACATAGCAGCCCGCAATCTTCAGCTTGGAAATAGTAATCAGCTGACGGATTTCTACGCGGCCTTGGATAACCTCCTTGAATTTAGGAGCAAGCATACCCTTGATAGCAGCCTCAACGTCGTTGATTGCGTCGTAAATAACGCGGTAGGTGCGTACGTCAACCTTTTCGGTTTCGGCAGCCTTGCGCGCGTTGGCGTCAGGACGAACGTTAAAGCCGATAATCAGCGCATTGGCAGCGGATGCCAGCATTACGTCGGATTCGGTGATAGCGCCTACGCCTGCATGGACAACGGCAACCTTAACCTCATCGTTTTTGATTTTTTCCAGGGATGCCTTCAATGCTTCGATGGTGCCCTGAACGTCAGCCTTAACTACGATGTTCAGCTCTTTGATTTCGCCTTCTTTAATTCGTTGGAACAGGTCATCCAGCGAAACCTTGGAGTTCAGCTTGATTTCCTCTTCCTTCTTCTTGGCGATACGTTTTTCGGCAACGCCGCGGGCAGTCTTTTCATCGGTGCTGTCGAGGATATCGCCGGCAGCCGGTACATCGTTCAGGCCCAGTACCTCTACAGGGGTAGAAGGCAGAGCTTTTTTAACCTTTTCGCCACGGTCATTGATCATTGCACGAACCTTACCGTAGGAGGTGCCGGCAATAATGGTATCACCGATATGCAGAGTACCGCGCTGTACCAGTACGGTAGCAACAGGGCCGCGGCCCTTATCCAGCTGTGCCTCGATGATGGTGCCGTGAGCAGGCAGGTTCGGGTTAGCCTTCAGCTCCTGCATTTCAGCAACCAGCAGAATCATTTCCAGCAGTTCGCTGATACCGGTTTTCTGATGTGCGGAAACAGGAACCATAATGGTGTCGCCGCCCCAATCCTCAGGAATGAGCTCATGCTCGGCCAGCTGTTGTTTAACGTGATCCGGATTTGCGCCCGGACGGTCGATTTTGTTGATAGCTACAATGATAGGTACCTTTGCAGCCTTAGCATGGTTGATAGCCTCGATGGTCTGCGGCATTACACCGTCATCTGCTGCTACAACCAGAATTGCAACGTCGGTTACCTGTGCGCCGCGGGCACGCATAGCGGTGAAAGCCTCATGGCCCGGGGTATCCAGGAAAACAATCTGCTTGCCCTGGTAGTTTACCTTGTAAGCACCGATGTGCTGGGTAATACCGCCGGCCTCGCGGGAAGTAACGTTGGTTTTACGGATAGCGTCCAGCAGGGAGGTTTTACCATGGTCAACGTGGCCCATAACGGTAATAACCGGCGGACGCGGAACGCGTTTTTCAGGCGGATCGTCAACCTCGGGAATCTCGGTCGGATCCTCTTCCGGAGCCTTCTGGCCAACCTCTACGCCGAAGTTGTCGCCGATAAGCTGTGCGGTATCGAAATCGATATCCTGGTTGATAGTAACCATTACGCCCAACATGAAGAGAGCCTTGATTACTTCATTAACCTCACGCTTAATGAGCTTGGAAAATTCCTGTACATTGATAGATTCGCCGATTTCAACGTAGGTCGGACGAACGATTTCTACCGGAGCCTGTTGTTGCTTCGGTGCGGGCTTCTTGCCGCCGCGGTTTACCGGCATCTGATGGCCGGCGCTGCGGTTCGGACGGCTTTCGCGGGTAGCGTAGCTGCCCTTAATCTGCGGCTTGTTGTCCTTACGGCTCTTGCCTGCGTTGCGACCGCCCTGACGGTTATCGCGACCGCCTTCGCTGCGACCGCTGTTGCGGCCTTCGCTGCGGCCACCGCTAACCTGTGCACGGCTTTCACCGTGTACGCTCGGGCCCTGCTGGCTCTTAGGACCTACAAAGATACCGCCCTGGCGTTGCTGGCCATTGCGGTTACCCTGACGATTGCCCTGAGCACCCTGCTGGCCATTGCGATTTTGCGGACGACCTTCGTTACGGCCACCTTGGCGGTTGCCCTGCTGACCACCGCGGTTTTGCTGCGGATGGCCTTCGTTGCGGCCACCCTGACGATTTTCATTACGCCCTTGTTGAGCGTTGTTGTTATTGCGTTGATTATGTTGCTGATTTTGTTGCATATTCCTCTGTCCGTTATTCCTATTCATATTGTTATCGTTTCTTTTAGCTGTATCCTGCGGACGCGCAGGAGCAGCCGGTTTGCTGACATCACGTTTTTCCGTCTTCGCCGGTTTGGGCGGTTCTGGTTTTTTATCGTATGCTTTACGGATAACAGACATAGCCTTGTCATCAGCTGCACTAAAATTAGTTTTTTCGATATTATTTTTCTTCAATAGGTCAATGACCTCATTTACCGGTTTGCCATAATCCTTGGCAACCTCATATATTCTTTTATTACCCATTCATCCACCTCCAGACCAGATAATAAGAAGCAGATTCATCTGCGGAGCTCGCGCAAGCTGCGCAGACAACTGTGATTTAAATCATTATTTTTTCAACAGCATGTTGGCAAAATTCGCATCGGTAACAGCCACAGCTATTCTTGGTCCCTTGCCGATTGCATAGCCCAGCTCATTGCGCGTCAACAGCTCAATGACCTGCACGCCTGCCATCTCTGCCAGGAAATAAATTTCCTTTTTTGAATTAGGGGCAGCATCTTGTGCCAAAACAAGTACCTTGACCTTGCCGCTTTTTAAGGCAGCACGCACAGCTACATCGCCGGAAGCGGTTTTGCCTGCCTTTTGCGCCAACCCTAAAGCAAAAGCAACATTATTGCCTGCCATGTTCGAAATCCTCCAGCAGCTGCTTGAGTACATCCTCACCGATAGGCTTTTCCAAAGCGCGCTCCAGACGTTTCTCCTTTACGGCCTTGGTAATGCATTCCTTATCGGGGCAGACATATGCGCCACGTCCATTTTTCTTGCCGGTGAGGTCAAGGCTGACCTCGCCCTCAGGTGAACGTACAACGCGCAGCAGAGCCTTTTTATCCTTCATTTCATTGCAGCCTAAGCATTTACGCTGCGGAATTTTTTTTACCTTCATCATGCTTCTTCCACGGGAGCAGGCTCAGCAGCAGCCTCTTCGGCAGCCTGAGTTTCGCTCTTAATATCAATTTTCCAGCCGGTCAGCTTAGCAGCCAGGCGGGCATTTTGGCCTTCCTTGCCGATAGCCAGGGACAGCTGGTAATCCGGTACGACAACGCGGCAGATTTTGTCTGCTTCGTTAACGGTTGTCTTGACAACCTTTGCCGGGCTCAGAGCATTGGCAACATATTGTGCCGGATCTTCACTGTATTTTACAATATCAATTTTTTCACCGCGCAGCTCGTTGACAATAGTCTGCACACGCATGCCCTTATGGCCTACGCAGGCACCTACCGGATCAACATTGCTGTCAGCGGTATATACGGAAATTTTGGAGCGCATACCGGGCTCGCGGGCAACGGATTTGATTTCAACAACACCGTCATGGATTTCCGGAACCTCCAGCTCAAACAGGCGCTTCAGCAGGCCGGGATGAGTGCGGGAAACCATAATCTGCGGTCCCTTGTTGGTGCGCTTAACCTCAACAATATAGGTTTTCATACGCTCATGGTATTGGTAGATTTCACCGGGAATCTGCTCGTTCGGAGTCAGCACGGCTTCAACCTTGCCCAAATCGATATAAACATTTTGGTTTTCCATGCGCTCGATAATACCGGTAACGATATCATTGGCACGGCTTTGGAAGCGTTCATATACCTGTCCGCGCTCTGCCTCACGGATACGCTGTACAACAAACTGCTTAGCGTTCTGGGCAGCGATACGGCCGAAGTTTTTCGGAGTAACCTCAACCTCTACGATATCGCCTGCAAGATACTGCGGGTTGATTGCCTGAGCATCCTCCAAAGTCATTTCGTTAATGCCGTCAGCCTCGCCTTCAACTACAGTGCGCTGAGCATATACATGGATTTCACCGGTTTCTTTATTCATTTCAACACGGACATTCTGGTTTGTGCCGGTGTTTTTCTTGTAAGCAGCAACCAAAGCGTCATCAACAGCCTGGAACAAAAGCTCGGGGTCAATACCCTTTTCCTTTCCTAATTCCTGGATTGCTGAGATAAAATCTGCGTTCACTTAATAAGCCTCCTATTTCTTAAATTAAAAGTCTATATGCGGTCTGATATTCGCAATCAGCCTACGTTCAATGCGGTCAGGATTTTTGAATTCCTTACCTTTAATAATCTTTTTAACCTGTACAGCTTCGTCATCATGTACTACCAGAATGCCGGTCAGATTTTTCATTCCCTCCCACGGAGTATAGAACATAATGTCAACCTTGGTGCCGTAGGCAGCTTCAAAGTCCTTGTCCTTCTTCAGCGGACGGTCAATGCCCGGAGAAGAAACCTCCAAAAAGTATTTGTCGGGAATAGGATCCTCTGCATCAAGAATCTCCGTCAGCTTTTCGCTCACCATCTGGCAGTCATCAATTTCAACTCCACCAGGCTTATCGAGAAAAATCCGTAGGTACCAGTCCTTTTCACGCACATATTCTACATCAACCAGAGTAAGCCCGGTATCCTGCAGAAGGGGTTCTACCATTGCGGTAATCAGTGCTTCAACTTCTTTTGCCTGCATCATTTTCACCTCCATATTAAGTTTTTCTTTCTGTATTAACCTTGCGGCCAATACCTGCCTCTGCCGCAAATGCGTCAGAAACATCGTAATAAGCGGAAAGAGCGGGCTTTAAACCCACTCTTTCACAAGTCATACTTATTTTGGCTATCCTTATTATAGCATCTGTTGACAAGTCTTGCAAGTAGCTTACGCTATATCTAGTTATTATATGTTAAATTTTATACAGAAAAATGCTAAATCTGCCACGTAAAATGTATACACTGCGCTTTCCCTTGTCAGTCGTAAAAATATCTGCTACAGTAATATAGTAAACAGATAGAGATTGTGGAAAAAGTGTCAGTTTGAACAAGGGCGCTTTATCGACAAGCTTTTTATGAAAGGTGGTATTTTTTATGTCCTATAATTTTGATGCTGCTGTTTCTCCCTTTATTAAAGCACTGCCTCCCTCCGGTCTGGCAAAGTTTCTTGATATTATGGCCGCTAACCCCAACATCGTGCCTCTCAGCGTAGGCGAACCCGATTTTGATATTCCGCAGGCTGTCAAGGATGCCGAAATCAACAGCATCTGCGAAGGCAAAAGCTGCTACACTCCTACCCTCGGCCTTTTGGAGCTGCGCGAAGCAATTGCGGATGATATCCATAAAAACTACGGCGTGAAATACGACCCGAAAACCGAAATCATGGTAACCGTCGGTGTCAGTGAAGCACTTTACACCACCATCACCACGATTATGCATCCCGGTGACGAAATTATTCTTCCCGAGCCCTGCTACGTTGCCAACAAGGCCTGCGTTATTCTGGCAGGCGGCAAGCCTGTTTCCGTAGAAACATATCAGGAAAACGGCTTCGTGCCTACTATCGAAGATTTGGAAAAGGCTGTTACGCCCAAGACTAAGGCTATTATGCTTGGCTATCCCAATAACCCGACCGGCGCTATTATGAGCAAGGAGCAGATTAAGGCTATCGGCGACTGGGCTGTGAAGCATGACCTGATTGTCATCAGCGACGAGCTTTATGCTCATCTTACCTACGGCGGCAAAACACACACCATGTTCACCTCCTTCCCGGAATTCCGCGACCGCACCATTATTTTCAACGGCTTCTCCAAGGCCTACGCTATGACCGGCCTGCGTCTTGGCTATATCATGGCACCGGCGGCAATCATCAACGCTATGAACATTCTGCATCAGTATGTTGTGCTCTGCCCCAACGTTACGGCACAGTACGGCGCTATTGCGGCACTGAAATACTGCCGTCAGGACGTTGACAACATGGTTGCCGAATACAGCCGCCGCCGTCAGATTATGATTGATGGCTTCCACAAGATGGGGCTGCCACTGTATGAGCCCGAAGGCGCCTTCTATGTTTTCCCCTGCATCAAGGAAACCGGCCTTTCCAGCATGGAATTTGTTGAAAAGCTGCTGGAGGAGCAAGAGGTTCTCGTAATCCCCGGCAACATCTTCGGTGCTGGTGGCGAAGGCTATATCCGCTGCTCCTATGCTTACAGCGAAGAAATCCTGCATAAGGCGCTGGAGCGCATCGCCCTCTTCGTAACTAAATACAGAAATCTGAACAAAGCAAAATAACTGTTATGCTTATTAATTATTAGACACAGTTATCTTATTAGTATATAATATCAATTGTGGATTTGATATCTGCTTAAAAATTCTTTGTTTTGATTTCGCTATATCTCACTTTCCTTCCATGAGACATAGCACATAAGAAAAACACGGTGTTTATCAGCCGTGTTTTTTCTTTTTGAAAAAACTTTTTGATTATTCTATTGCAGCAGCAGCGTAAGCTAAACAAAAAATCCGCATGAAAAAAACATCATCATATTCCCGCTAAAACAGTTAAAGCTGCCAGCCTCCGGTTTAAGACGGAGACGGCAGCTTTTTGCATAAAAGCATTTGCGTATAATTTTTATCTTAAGTTAAAGCTTACCGCACGTGTAACGCGACAGCGTGCGTTCTGGCCGTACTTGTCCTTGGCAGGACTGAAGCGCCATTTGTTGACTGCCGTCACAACGCTGTTATCCATAGCACCGTTGCCGGAGGAACCGACAACCGTTACATCCTCTACACTGCCGTCAGCACCCACCAAAATGCGTACCGTTACCACACCGGTTGCGCCGCTATTGCGTGCGGACGCAGGATATACAGGCGCAACCTCACGCAGCAGGCGTGGCGGCTTGACCGGCACACCGCGGCCTTCGCCGCTGCCACTACCGCTGCCACTGCCGTTACCGCTGCCGCTGCCACTGCCTGTTCCGCTACCCGTACCTGTACCTGTACCATTACCAGCAGGATTACCGGCAGTAGCCTTCGGCCCGGGGGCTGCAGTCGCCTTTTTCCTGACAACTTTCTTTTGCGGTTTAGGCTTCAGCTTTTGGTCAATAATATCCTCCAAGCTTTGGATGATAGGCTCTTCCTGCTGCTCCTCCTGTTCGATTTCTTCCTCCTGAGCTTCAGCGCCGCCACCACCGGCTTCCAATGAAACCTCCAAAATTTCCGGAGGCGTATGCACAAAGCGGTAGCCGAAAATGCCAAGGCCGGCGGCAAGAACAAGATGCACAGCCAAAGCTACGGCAAAGCCCTTGCCAAATCGCTTTTGTTCATCCTTCATTTGCTCTCACCTGTATCCGTAGCCAAACCGAAGCGTGTGACACCTGCTCCCTTCATTTTATCCATCAGCTGGATAATAGTTTTATAGGGCGCTTCGTCCTCTGCTCTGATAATAACTGAGAAAGAGGAATCATGCTTGCTTTCAATCGCAGCATTCTGAACCAGCATATCCATCTCGATTTTATTTTCATCAAGATAAAGGCTACCGTCCTTTTTGATTGTTACATTAAAATTGCTCTTGCTGACATTCTCCGAATGCCGAGCAACAGGCAGGCGGATAGGAATCGTCTTGACCTCGCTCATATACATAGTGCTGACAATGAAAAATACCAGCAGCAGGAAAATCATATCAATCATAGGACTAAGCATGATTTCCGGTGACTTCATCACTCTTTTACGACGTCTGCGCATTTTTCAACACCGCCCCTCATTTGCTCTGCTCGTTAGCTTTGAAAATATCAACCAACGTATCTGCGCCCTCGTTGATATTCAGAGTTTCGGTTTTGATTTTACTTGTAAGATAAGCATGGATACACATACCCATAATGGCAATGCACAGGCCGAAAACGGTAGTAATCAGCGCTTCACCAATACCTGCAGTAACGGCCATCGGGTTCTGCGTTCTTTCGTTCAAAGCGTTGAAAGAAGAAATCATACCGGTAATCGTACCGAGCAGGCCGAGCATCGGCGAAAGACCGATAACAACACTCAGATAGTTGATATTTTTTTCCAGGCTGTCGATAATACGGTCTGCTTTAGTATAGACAATAGTTTCCAGACGCTGGCCGAGGTCACCCTTAATATCCAAAATCTCCTTAGCCATGGCAGCAGCCTCGCCCTTGCTCTGCTCTGCCAGCTCACTGGCGCCAACCAGATTAAAGTCATTCATCATGCGGCAGAAGCTGCTCGCGAACTTTTCTCCGGAAATAGCCTTCTTATAGAAAAGATATCGTTCCACACCAATAGCAATAGCGGCAAAGGAACACATCAGCAGCGGCCACATGCAGGGACCACCCTTAACAAAATAATCAACAGCTCCGGCAAAAATACTCATACTTAAACCTTCTTTCAAAAAATAACGCTGCAATTTTTTATTTTGCGGCAAACTACAAGCTCAGTATCCGCTTATACACAGCGGAAGGAAGTCGGCATAGCTCCAATATCTGATACTTGTTGCTATTTACTAGATGTTTATATTATAGCCTCTTTACTAATCTGCGTCAAGAAAACACAAACTATATAAACAAAGGCAGTACAGGAAAAATTCCCCGTACTGCCACAAGCTTTATGTTATTTGAAATACTTGGCGAAGGCCTGCGCCGCCGCCGACTGTACCTCTGTATTGAAGGCTGTATACCGCTCGAGCAGCAGGCGTCCCTCCGGCGTCAGCACGCTGCCGCCGCCGCTTTTGCCGCCTGCCGTGCTGCTCACCAGTGCAAAGCCCAGGTCTGCCTCCGCACGCCGCAGAATCTTCCACGCCTTGCTGGCCGACATGCCCATAGCCTTGTAGGCAGCACTCAGCGAACCGGTGGCCTCAATGCGCTGCAGAAGCTCCGCCACGCCCTTGCCGAAATCAATGCTTTCGTTATACACGCGCACCTTCACATTATAATGCTGCGGATCTGCGTAGGTCATGTTACCACCCCTTGCCGAAGCCGCAGGCAGGATAGGTACAAACTGCGCAGTTCAGGCACAGTCCGCCCTCTCCCAAGGCTGCCAGCTCATCGGCTGTAACGATGTCGCAGGCCAGCACGCGCGGCAGCACCAAGTCGAAAATCGTGCGCTTAGCATACATTACGCAGCCCGGCAAGCCCAGAACAGGCACCTGCTTTTCACCGTAGTAGGAGAGCAAAAACATTGCGCCCGGAAGCACCGGTGCACCATAAGACACAATGCGTGCACCGGTGTTTTTTATTGCCAGCGGTGTGCGGTCATCCGGATCAACGCTCATGCCGCCGGTGCAGAGCACCATTTCCGCGCCCTTTTCCTCAATCGCGGTTTTAATCGCAGCTGTAATCTGCTCCGGTTTGTCATCCAGCACCTGCTTATAAACTACCTCTACGTTGAACTTGGCCAGCTTTTCCTCCAGCACGGGCGTAAAAGTATCCTTAATGCGTCCGTGGAAAACCTCGCTGCCGGTTGCCAGTACGGCAGCCTTTTTGATTTTATACGGCAAAAGCTGCAGTAAAGGCTCTTCGCCGCACAGCTCGCGCACACGCTGCATCTTTTCCTTTTCGATAACCAGCGGAATAATGCGCGTTCCACAGAGCTTATCGCCCTTTTTCACCGGCGTATTTCCGTGACGCGTCGCAATCATCATCTGTCCGAAGCTGTTCACCAGACGCAGACGCGCGCTGTCCACCTTAAACATACCGTCGGCAGCAGCAGCCAGCTCAATCTTGCCCTCTTTTACAGGCGATTCATCCATCATAGTGTTTTTGCAGATGTCACACAAAATGCGTGCGGCATCATTTTCATGCAGCATACTTTCATCAGCTTCCCACACATATAAATGCTCCTTGCCGATGGAAAGCAGCACCGGAATATCCTCCGGCTGCACCACATGTCCCTTGCGGAACACGGCATCCTTAGTAACGCCCTTGATAATCTGTGTCAGGTCATGGCAGAGAACACTGCCGACCGCATCCTCAGTACGAATTAATTTCATGTTTATCTACCTCTTATTTAGCCTGCGCAAAGCCGTAGGCGGCAAAAATCTTCATAGCTTCTTCGGTCTGCAGGAAGGCAGCAAAATCCTTGGCAGCCTCAGCCTGCGGAGCCTTCGCCAACACGCCGATAGGATAAATTACCGGCTTCTTTAAGGAGCCTGCCGGAGCTTCAGCCACAACAGTTACCTTGTCCTTCAAAAGCGCTGCATCGGTAGCGTAAACAAGGCCTGCATCGGCACTGCCTTCAGCAACCCAGTTCAAAACCTGTGTTACATTGGTGCCAAGGCTTACTTTGGACTGAATACCGTCCCATTGGCCCAGCTTGGTCAGCGCTTCCTTGGCATATTGGCCTGCAGGAACGCTGGCGGGATCGCCGATAGCAGGATGCTTAGCCTTGCTGAAATCCTCAAAGTCCTTGATTTCGCTGCCGCTTTTAGGCACAATCAGCACCATCTTGTTTTCCAGCAGCGGCTTTACCGTGCTTTTATCCATATAGCCCTTCTCGCTCAGCGCGTTCATCTGCTTGTTTGCTGCAGAAATAAATACGTCCGCTGCAAGACCGCTTTCAATCTGTGCCTGCAGCTTGCCGCTGGCATCATATACGCCCTCAATTTTGATTTCCGGATGCTTTTGCTGATACAACGGAATGAGCTGTTGCGTAAACACCTTTTCCATGCTGGCAGCAGCAGCCAGACGCAGTGTTTTGCCTGCCTGCGGAGCAACAGCCTGCTTATCACCGCCACCGCAGCCTGCAGCCATAACAGCTAACATCAAAGAAAATACTAAGCATAAGAGTTTTTTCATTTTACTCCCCCTGTTGTTGTTTTGTTTTATATAAGTAAACATTAAGACCGATAACAACTAAAAGGCAGATGCCCACAATTACGGCCACATACCAGCCTGCGGCCTCCCAATCTCCTGCCGCGACGGCAGAATAAACTGCCAGCGGCAGTGTGCGTGTGCGTCCTGCGATATTACCGGCAATCATTGCCGTAGCGCCGAATTCACCCAGACCGCGGGCGAAGGCCAGCAGACCGCCGGCAATAATGCCCGGCAGTGCATTCGGCAGATGAATACGCCAAAAAATGCGCCATTCCGTCATGCCCAGCGAACGCGCCGCCTCCAGCATGCCCTTATCAACCTGCGACAAGGCTCCGCGCGCACTGCGGTACATAAGCGGCAGCGAAATAACCGCTGCTGCCAACACCGTCGCCAGCCAGCTGAAGGCTATTTTTATGCCTGTCAGCTGATAAATAAGCTGGCCTAAAAAACGGTTATTGCCGAAAAAATACAGTAAAAAGAAGCCTGCTACCGTAGGTGGCAGCACCATCGGCAGCGTTATTACAGCATCCGCAAAAATCTTCAGGCTTTGGCTCTGCAACCGTTCCACCCACCAGGCAATAATTACGCCGATAAAGAAAACTATTGTGATTGTTGCTGCCGCAGTGTGTAATGAAATCCATAGCGGTGACCAGTCAATTGCGCTCATTTTCTCGCACAGTCATGGGCGCTGCCCTTTAAGATACGCAGTCCATGCTCCAGCTCGGGCAAAACAATTGCCAAAGCTTCCTCCACCGCCTTAGTGCTGCCCGGCAGATTCACAATCAGCGTCTGTCCGCGTACAACACTAACGCCGCGGCTCAGCATTGCCCGCCGCGTAATCTTGAGTGATTCCGCACGGATGGCCTCCGCAATACCGGGCACATTGCGTGTCGCCACTGCCATTGTTGCCTCCGGTGTGACATCACGCAGCGAGAGGCCCGTGCCGCCTGTGGTGATAATCAGATCAACCTGTCTGCTGTCCGCCAGACGCACCAGCTCGCGTTCGATTTTCTTTTGAGCGTCGGGAAGCAAAACCTGCTCCACAATTTCGTAGCCTGCCTCCGCCAACAGCTGTGCTGCCCGCGGGCCGCTGGTATCGACACGCTCACCCGCTGCACCCTTATCAGAAAGCGTCATTACCGCCGCACGCAAGGGTGCGTCGACAGCAGGCAGCGTCACCTCCAGCTCCATGCCGCTGCGCAGGACGCCGCCATGCTCTACCGTAGCAAAAACGCCCTCACGCGGCATAATGCAGTCGCCCACACGCGCATAAATCGTGCAATGGCTGTGGCATTCCTTGCCAATCTGCGTCAGCTTCATCACTACTTCACCGCTGCGCATAATGCTGCCTACCGGCAGCTTTTTGAAGTCTATACCGCTTACGAGAACATTTTCACCGAAAGCACCGATAGCGGCATCACCGCCGCGTGCATTAAACTTATCCACCTTTTCCGCACTCAGCAAACTCACCTGACGGTGCCATTTCCCGGCGTGAGCATCACCCTCGATGCCGAAATTTTCTTTGAGGACAATCTCCTTAACAGGATGCTTTTCTGTACCCTTCTTTTCGCTGATGCAAACAGCCTTGATTAAACCCTTTATGCTTGCTTCCATACAAAATCACCGCTCTTTCCGCCTGCTTTGCTCAGCAGATGCACATCTGTAATCACCATCGCCTTGTCAACAGCCTTACACATATCGTAAATTGTCAGCAAGGCAATCTGCACGCCTGTCAGCGCCTCCATCTCCACGCCTGTCTTGCCCGTAGTTTTTACCAGGCATTGCGCCTGTACGGCATAGCTGCCGTTTTCCGCCAGCAGCTCAAATTCTACCGTGCACTTAGTCAGCTGCAGCAGATGGCACAGCGGAATCAGCTCGCTGGTGCGCTTGGCCGCCATAATTCCAGCGACGCGCGCCACACCCAGCACATCACCCTTGGCCATACTGCCGGCAGCAATTTTTTCATATATTTCTCTGCTTACGCAGATTTTTCCCTGCGCCACGGCAACCCTCGCAGTGTCAGCCTTATCGCTGACATCCACCATCAGAGCATTGCCCGCAGCGTCAAAATGTGTAAATTCACTCATTGTCTGCTCCTTCAAAGCCTGTATTTATCCGCCAATCTGGCTCATATTAAAGCGCGCTGCTTTTACATCAAAGCTGTGTCCCGCAGGCTTGGCGTAAATAATCTTCTGCATGGCCTGCAGCAAATCAGCATCACTTGCGCCGTCACGCAGCAAGCGCTTGAGGTTCATGCCCTCGTTACAGTAAAGACAGGGCTTCAGCATGCCCACGGAGGTAAGGCGTACCCTGTTGCAGACAGCGCAGAATTTATTATGCAGCGGTTCGATAAAGCCCACCGGCATTTTATAGCCGCCGATGCGCCAATAACTTGCGGGACCGTTGCCGTAACGCTGCGCGTCACGCTGCAGCTGTAAGCCTGCCTGCTCCAACAGACTGCGAATTTCACTGCCGCTTAGGCCTTGCAGATTAGTGTTGCAGTCCAACGGCATCAGCTCGATAAAGCGCAACGGCGCATTATAGCTGTGCGCCAACTTCAACAGCTGCATAATATCGGCCAGGCCATTTTCTGCTAAGGGCACACAGTTCAGCTTAAACGGAATCCCTGCAGACTGCAGCTCCTGCAATGATTTCAGAACGCTGTCAAGGCTGCCGCCGGTAAGCTCTGTATAATACGCTGCATCCAGCGTATCAAGGCTCACATTGATGCTGTCTACACCCGCTGCAATAAGCGCTGGCAGCTGCTGCGAAAGCAGTGTGCCGTTCGTCGTCAGCGTTACCTGCTCCACGCCTTCCGTTTGCTTCAGGCTGGCGATAAAATCACTGCAGCCCTTGCGCAGCAAAGGCTCGCCGCCGGTGATTTTGAATTTGCGGATGCCAAGCTGCAGCGCAGCGCGGCAAATACGCAAAAGCTCCTCATAACGCAAAATCTCATCATGTGGCACATGCTCGCTTATCTCCGGCTGACAGTAGCGGCAATGCAGATTGCAGCGGTCGGTAAGGGAGATGCGCAGATAATCTATTTTGCGATTGTATTGGTCATACATGATTGTAGTCCTTCCCTCGCGTCACTCTCACCTGAGAATAACGCCTGTCAAAACAAATGTGGTCTTGCAACCACATTTGTTTTCAGCTTATTAAAATCTTATTCTTCGTCAACGCCCATAGCAACTTTTTCCGGGGTAATCGGCAGCGTCATGAAGCGCTTGCCGGTTGCCTGATAAATTGCATCGGCAATCGCCGGAGCCGGAGTGTTGATTACCAGCTCGCCCACGGATTTGGCACCGAAGGGACCGCTTTCCTCATAGCTGCTGGCAAAATCAACATAGATATGACCGATATCCTCACGGCAGGGAACCTTGTACTGCATGAAGGAGTTTTCGTAAATACGACCTTTAGGACTGTAGGTTACGTTTTCCATCAGAGCCATGCCGATGCCCTGCAGAATTCCACCCTCGGTCTGCACCTTCGCCAGATGCGGGTTAACCGGAGTACCGCAGTCAACAGATGCATAGAAGTTCACTACCTGTGCCTCGCCTGTCATCAGGTCGGTTTCAACCTCAGCCACACCTGCCATAAACGGCGGCGGGGACAGTACACTGTTCTGCTCCACGGTTTCTTCCAGAGCGATATCGTTATTCACCATGGAAGCGGTGGCGATATCAAAGAGGCTTACAGCCTTGTCGCTTACGGTATCACGCACCTCGCGTCCGTCAAAGACAACCTGGTCCGTGCCGCATTCCAGCAGACGTGCGCCTAATTGGCAAATTTTACCACGCAAACGCTGTGCGCAGATTTCTACGGCCTTGCCGGTAATATATGTTGTACTGGATGCGTAGGAACCGGAGTCATAAGGAGACGCGTCGGTATCCGCACCGAATACGGTAATGTTATCGTAATCACATTCCAAAACCTCTGCTGCCATCTGGGCCAGAACGGTATCGCAGCCAGTGCCCATATCGGCAGCACCGATCAGCAGTGTGTAATGTCCCTCGTCGTTAATTTTAAGGGTAGCACCGCCGACGTCGCAGTAAGGAATGGAGCTTCCCTGCATCGCAATAGCCACGCCCATTGTGCGTACCTTGCCGTCAGGCAGCTGCTGCAGCGGGAACTTTTGCTCCCAGCCGCTCATCTCGCGTACTTGCTCCAGGCAGCGGTCCAACGCGCAGCTTGTGTTGGGCGCACCATAATAAGCCGGCATAATATCCCCCTCACGCGTAATATTCATCTCGCGCAGCTTAATCGGGTCCATTTTCAGACGTGCTGCCAGCTCGTTCACAGCGGACTCCACAGCAAAAATGCCCTGAGGAGCGCCATAACCGCGGTATGCGCCTGCAGCCTGCAGGTTGGTGTAAACTACGTCAAAGCCGAAGCGGAAGGCCTCGGTACGGTACAGAGGAATAGACTTGTGACCGGAAAGGCCGACGGTCGTGGGACCATGCTCGCCGTAAGCACCGGTATTGGAAAGAGTATATAAATCAATCGCGCGGATTTTGCCTTCCTTAGTAGCACCCAGACGCACGCGCACCTCCATCTCGTGGCGCGGGCTGGAAGCTATATGACATTCATAACGCGAGAAAATCATCTTACTAGGCTTTTTGGTTTTCCAGGTAACAAAGGCCGGATACATTTCGCTTACACAGCTCTGCTTAGCGCCGAAGCCACCACCTACACGCGGTTTAACCACGCGCACCATGGTTTTGGGGATATGCAGCGCATTGGCAATAATGCGGCGGCAGTGGAAAACAATCTGCGTAGAGCTGATGACATTCAAACGGCCGTAGGTATCAATGGAGCAATAGGTTACGAAAGGCTCCATCATATCCTGCTGCACAGCCTTGGTATGAGTTGTCTGGTCGATAACAACATCGCATTCCGCCAGAATCTTATCAACCTCGCCATCCTCGATAACCTCATGGGCACACAGGTTGCGCTTATTGTCGGCACCAACCGGGCAGTTGGCCTTCCAGGTATCCTCCGGATGCACGAGCACAGGGTTATCCAACGCAGTGCGGAAGTCAAGCACTGCATCCAGCAGCTGGTATTTTACTTTAATCAAAGACAGCGCCTTGTCGACAGCCTTTTCCGTTTTGCCGGCAACAATCGCTACAATGTCACCCACAAAACGTACATGACGGTCCAGCAGCAGGCGGTCATAGGGACTCGGTTCGGGATAGGTCTGGCCTGCGTAGGTGCAGCGCTCGCCGTCCTGGTCCACGTCCTCCCAAGTATAAATTGCTTCGATATCAGGCACCTTGGCTGCAATCGCGGTGTTGATGCTTTCAATAATTGCATTCGCATGCGGAGAACGCAGCACCTTGACAAGCAGGCAATCGTTAGGTACCAGGTCATCGGTGTAGACAGGCTGGCCTGTCACCAGCTGCATAGCATCCTTTTTGCGGTAGGATTGGTTAACTATTTTCATCTGCAGCTCCCCTCCTTATGCCTGCGCCTGAGCTTTTTTCCAGGCGATGAAATTCTGGATTCCGCGCAACTGTCCCTCATAGCCGGAGCAACGGCACAGGTTGCCTGCCAGAAATTCCTTGATTTCTTCTTCCGTAGGCTCGCTGTTTTCACGCAGCAGCGCGATAGCGTTCATAATCATGCCGGGGTTGCAGAAGCCGCACTGCTCCGCGCCCTGGTCTGCAATAAAGGCACCGAACTGCGCTGCCTCCTGCTGCAGTCCTTCCATCGTTACGATGCTGTGGCCTGCAGCACGCGCTGCCAAAACAGCACAGGAAAGCACCGGTTTATCATCCATAAATACAGTGCACAAACCGCAGTTGGTAGTGTCACAGCCGCGCTTTACGCTGTAACAGCCTTCCTTGCGCAGAAAATCGAGTAAAACTGTATCAGCCTCCACCATACGGGTCAACTTTTTGCCATTTAAGGTTAAGGTTATCTCCATCAGGCCTTACCTCCCAATTCCGTTAAACATCTTGCCGTCAGCACCTTAATCAGGTGTGTACGGTACGCAGCACTGCCACGCGGATTGGTTTCCGTCGGCAGTAAGCCGGCAGCATATTCCGCAAAGGCCTGCGCCTTTTCGGCAGTCATAGGCAGAGTTGCGAGCTGCTCTGCATCCTTCACCAGCGCAGCCTTCGCCGGGCGTGCGCCCACTGCAACCTGCACGCCTTCCTGCGTCAGCGCCGCCGCGCAGGTCAGCACCGGAAAGTCGGTTTTGCTGATACGCACGGATTTATAGCTGTAATGTGCTGCCGTCTTTTTAACAATAACGCGCACCAGAATATCTCTGTCATACGGCATATTCACAAAATCTGCCAACGGCACAATACCGCCCTTGTATAATTCCACATAGCTGTCCATAACCAAAAGCAAGGTCAGCACATCCGAAAAGCCGAAGCGTCCGAACACACTGCCGCCTACGGTAGCAAGATTGCGGAACTGTACGCCGACAATATGGCGCAGTGCCTCCTTATTTGCTCCCTCACTATAAGCGGTAAAACCTTCATGCAGCTCCAGTTGGCGTAAGCTCACCATCGCACCGATGCGGAATTCTGTTTCTGTTTCCTCTATTGTATCCAGGCCTAAAGCCGACAAATCAATCGCCGTCTGCACATTGCCCTTGCTCAGGCGCATCCACAGCATACCGCCAAGCACGCGGTTAGGACGCTTCTGGTTCAGCTGCCAGGCCTCCTCCAGAGTTGCTGCCTGCTTATATTCACGAATTGTCAACATATACTGCCCTCCTGTTCTCTTTTTATTGCATACTTATTCCATTATATTTTACCATATTTTTTCTATACTTGAAAAGAGAAAAAATGCGCATAGGCTCATAAGTTACATTCTTCTACGGCATAAGAAAAAAAGGATGCCTCTCTGTAAAGCAAGAGAAGCATCCATAATTTTTTATTAATAATTCTAAGCAGGCTTATTTGCCTTTTTTAGCACCCTGACGGCGGTTACTGCCGGTTTTGGGAGCCTTGCGCTTATCAACAACGGAATTGCGTCCGCGCTTAGGTCCTGCGGGCTTTTTCTTTTTGGCAGCCACGGCAACGCGACGTGCCACAACACCGCCCTCCAGGTTTTGGCGTTCCATCAGAATTCCCAGCTTGGTTTCGATATTACGCAGCCATTTAACCTCGTCGGCAGTATAAAGCGTAATTGCTTCGCCCTCATTGCCTGCACGTCCTGTACGGCCGATGCGGTGAACATACCAGTCGACATCATGCGGAATATCGTAGTTCACAACATGAGTTACACCCTCAACATCTAAACCGCGGGCAGCCAGATCGCTGGCAACAAGAATCTGAATCTTAGCATCACGGAAGGCCTTCATAACAGTTTTGCGCTTGGCGGGAGACATTTCGCCATGCAATACATCAACGTTGTAGCCCTGCATGCCCAGCCAGTCGCCCAGCTCCTTGGTGCGCTCCTTACTCATGCAGAAAACAATCATCAGATAAGGATTCAGGCGGTCAATAAGCGCTGCCACAGCCTTGTTCTTATATTCGTCGGTTGTTTTCAGGCAAATCTGCTTGATTTTTTCAACGGTAGCCTGGTCAGGATTGATATCAATCAGCGCGCAGTTTTTCGTCAGCTTTCGTCCCAGCTTGCGCACCTCTTCCGACAGAGTTGCGGAGCAAAGCATCGTCTGATGCTCCGGCGCGGTCATAGCAATCAGCTCCAGCGCTTCATCCATAAAGCCCTGCTGCAGCATTTCGTCAACCTCGTCCAGTACCAGATAGCGCACGCCGCCAAGGTCGGTGTTGCCCTTGCGGATGTGGTCCAAAAGACGGCCGGGAGTACCGATCAGCACATGGCTGCGTCCCTCCAGCTTATATTTTTGCGTTTCGAAATCACGTCCGCCGGTAACAGCCAGCACCTTGATATCGCTTTCGCCCAGGATTTTTTTCATTTCGGTAGCAATCTGCTGTGCCAACTCACGCGTCGGCGTAATTACCAAAGCCTGCACGTAGCTTTTGGCAGTATCTATTTTTTCTGCCAGCGGCACTAAGAACGCCAGTGTCTTGCCTGTACCTGTCTGCGCACGGGCGATTACGTCACGTCCGGCAAACAGCGCCGGGATAGCCTGCTCCTGTACCGGCATTGGCTTTTTGATGCCCATTTTCTGAAGCTGCTCTACGGTGTGGGCACAAACCTTTAAGGCTGCAAATCCATTTGTCATTTCACATTCCTCTTTTCCTCTAAAATTTATCTTCTGACCGTAAGGTCTTTTTTCTCTATAACTTTAGTATTATATCATAGATTGGGCAGGAACGGAAAGATGCAGGCAAATTTTTCTGCTGCATATGATTGCTATAGCCTGAAAACCATCTCTGATTTTATAATTAAGCATATAAAAATGCTTAGACAAGCAAATTGTACATGTGACAAAAGGCCCCTGCCGGCAATTGCCGACAGGAGCCTTGGCTTATTCAATTTACTCAGCTTAGCAAGCTGACATTTGCTTTTACATTACGCCTCTGAAATAGTGACCTCTTGTAGTACCCGGCAGATTTTCCGGTGCCTCCACCGCACCTCCGAGAATCTTGCGGTACAGTGCCACAAGCTCGCCCAGACGTGCCGCATCGTAATCACGGCCGTCAATTCTCAGCGCCGTTACGCCTGCTTCCGCCATATGCTGCACATTGGCAGTCATAGAAAGCTCATGTGCGTTCAGAATATGCATGCGGCAGAATTGGTCCGTCACAATCGGGAAGCGTGCATCCTTGCGGTCACCCAAGAACAAAGGCTCTGCACAGTTAAACTTGCAGGCACCCTTATCCAGCGCACCCAGGAAGCTGCCACCTACGCAGTATTCGGAAACCATCATTTCCAAACGTCCCTGAATCATGCACTCCAACGGCAGCGGGCTGACGCTCACAAGATGCTCTACCTGCGCCATAGTCAGCTCGGGGCTGAGCACTGCGCCTGCAGCGCCCTGCTCCTGCCAGAACTGCAGCGTCTGGCTGTTGAAGATGTTCAAAGACATGTCTGCTACCAAATTGAGCGCAGCATGCTTCTTCGCCAAGGGCCACAAGCCGTTGTTGTTGATATAAACAAAATCCGGCTGCAACTCTTCCCACAATTTGAAGAGCTTATCGAAATATGCCAGCTGTGCTTCCTTGATGATACGCGGTGTAGCAAAGGCCAGCTGACGGCCTGCCTTGCGCACCAGCTTGGCAGCCTTAGCATAATCCGCCTCTGACGGCAGCTGATGATTGAAGCAGTCACCGCCAAAGAGAATGCGTTCAGCACCTGCCTGCAACGCAGCATTGACCTTCTCAACGCTGTCGCAATGCACTACCAGAACGGATTCATGCTGTTTAGCCTTATGTGCCTGCGGCACTAATTGCTCGCTGAAGCTGTGCACCGCTGTGCGCGCCGGTGCGAAGGCATTCAGACGCGCTGCATCCAGTGCCTCGCATGCCATACGGCGTGCTTCGTTCATTTCGCTCATCGGCACCATAACATTTTCATCATGCTCAAAAAGCAGGCTGTTCAGGAAATATTCTGTCGTACCGAGGCGGTCCAGCTGCTTGCGTACACCGGCCTCATCCAGCGCACGCTTGCGTGCTGCCTCTACGATAAAATCTGTTTCGCCGTAGCCGACGTTTCCTTCATCATCCGTCAGCGTAACGGTCATTGGCTCGCCCAGACGTGCAGTAACAACGGCATATACCGGAATGCGTTTTTTAGCGTCCGGTCCGAAGAACTGCTGCGCATAGCTCATCAGTCTGCTGTCGAGAGTACGGAAAACGCGGTCATTCAAACGTACTCCGTTAGGCACATCAATCGTTACCTGCTGGCCGGGAGCAGCGCTCTGCACACTATTGCCGCCGCACAGCATATCCGTAACGGTGGTGCCCACACGTCCGCCGACACTCACCCAGAATTCCAGTCCGTCGCCCAGATGCAGCTCCTTATCCAGCTTGATAACTGCCTTATTACGGTTTTTATCCAGCTTCGCTACACGGCCGATAAGCACGCCGCGGTTATTGGGACGGCGGTCGCTCATCATCGTGCGTCCGGGACGACGCTCCAGATAAGCGGTGGTAAAGTCACGGTTGAAGATTTGCTCGATATTCGCCAAATCCTCCTCCGGCACGTTGTAGTCACCGGCAAGATAGCTGTCAATCGCACGGCGGTAAGCATCTACTACTACCGCAACATATTCGGGGCGCTTCATGCGTCCTTCGATTTTGTAGGACACAACGCCTGCGTCAATCAGCTGCGGCAAAATGCTCAGCGTATTCATATCCTTGGGGCTCAGCAGATACTGGCCAGCGTCCTTGCCATGCAGCATGTCCTCATCCTTCGCGTTGAGCAGCTTATACGGCAAACGGCAAGGCTGGGCACAGCGTCCACGGTTGCCGCTGCGGCCGCCGATAAGGCTGCTCATCAGGCATTGACCGCTGTAGCATACGCACAAAGCGCCATGGATAAAGGTTTCGATTTCACTGCCGCGGCTGCAGGCTGCGCCGATTTCCTTCAGGCTCAGCTCACGCGCCAATACGCTGCGCTCCATGCCTGCACCCATAGCGAAGTCTACACCGCTGCTGTTGGTAATGCTCATCTGCGTGCTGGCATGCAACGGAAGCTCCGGCACAATTTTCTGCGCCAGGCGGATAACGCCCAAATCCTGCACAATGAGTCCGTCTACGCCTACGTTATTCAAAAACAGCAGGTAAGCGGATAAAGCCTCCAGCTCGCTGTCATCAACCAAAGTATTGACGGTAATATACAGGCGCACATGGTGCATATGCGCAAAATACACCGCCTTCGCCATTTCCTCTTCATCAAAATTGCTGGCATAGGCACGTGCGCCAAAGGCTTTACCGCCCATATATACAGCATCGGCGCCGGCGTTTACCGCTGCCTCCAATGCTTCCCAGCTGCCTGCGGGAGCAAGCAGTTCTATTGTTTTCTTTTCCATATGTTATCTACCTTTCACGCACTGCTGCCAGCAGTCTGTCATATCTGGCCTGCAGGCTTTGCAGCTCTTCTGCCAGCACAGCATTTCTTTGCTGCATTTCCTGCTCTAGCGCAGCATATTTTTCCTGCATTTTCTGCTCTGCTGCTGCGCACTTTTGCTGCAGCTCCTGCTCCATCGCAGCGCATTTTTCCTGCATTTTCTGCTCCGCTGCCACGGATTGCTGCTGCATTTCCTGTTTCAGAGCAACGCATTTTTCCTGCAGCTCCAGTCTGTCTGCAGCCAGGTCAAGCGCCGTCCAGATGGCGATTTTATCTGTCTGCAGCAGCTTTTTGCTTTCTGCCAGCTCCTGCATTCTTCTGTCTACCTCTGCTGCTATTTTCAGCACCTGTTCTTCGGAAGCAGAGGTCGTTAATGCATAGGTACTATTATATATTTTTACAGAAACTGATGCTTTTTCCATAAACACATCCTCTAGCTTATTCTGCGATAACGGTAAAGTTAAAGCTCTGCAGGCTCATTTTTTCCCAAGAGCGCTTGTAATCCATGCGGATATTGTAGGTACCGGGCTTGGTAACTGCCAGCACCAAAATTTCAACGCCAGGCGCACCCATTCTTTCCTCGTCACCGCGCGGAATGGTAAACGAGCTGCCTACCTTGCTTACTGCCGGTGAGCTGCAGGCAAACTGCCAACCGTAGCCGGTGGAAGGATTGCTGTCCAGCTTCAGCGCCATGAGTCCGCTTGCAGGCAGACGCAGTGTTTTGCCTGCAGCCTTATCGGTAATTTTCGCCAGCTGCAGCAAACGTCCTGCTTCGCCGATGCGCAGGTAGGTAACTACATCCCTGTAGGGCACAAAGCTGCTGTAGGCAGCATTTTTCTTGCTGCGCACAAACAAGCCCTCTTCGCCGAAGAGCACATTATCATAATTGCCCAAAGCTGCCTTTACGTTATCATTATCGACAAAGAAATCCGTAACCTCGAACTCCTTGCCGGTTGTCAGGTCAAGATTCAGTCCGGCATATGCCTTGCGTCCGCCGTTGTCTGCCTCCAGCAGCAGGCTCACCAGACTCGGACGGTTCAGCATCACCTTATAGGTTACACTTCCCTGACCGCCAACCTCCTTGACCAGCTTAGCTGCAGCATCGCGCACCATAGCGTTGGCCTGTTTTTCCAGCTCTGCGGAATTACTGCCGTCAATGTAGGGCAGCGTTGCCGTTGCCTTGCCTACAGAGGTCTGTTCGGTAAGCACAGTTGTCTGCTGGTCTGCCAATACCGGCAGAGATAAGCATAAGCACAATAATGTTGTCAACAGGATTTTCATAGCCTGCAGCTCCTTTCCAAAACAATGTTCCAAGCCTTGAACCTCTTGGTAAAAATTAAGCAGGAAGAAAGCCCTCCTGCTTAATTAAAGCAATCGCGCTAAAACTAGCCGCCAATCGCTATTTTACAATCATAAACTTTTAATGAACTCAACAGCCTTTTCCAGACGTGCCAGAGTTCTTTCCTTACCCAGCAGAACCATAACGTCAAACATACCGGGGCTTACGGTGCGTCCGGTCAGAGCCAGACGAGTCGGATGGATAACCTTGCCCAGAGCCAGACCGTTGTCGGCAGCAATCTTATTGTATGCTGCTTCGGTAGAAGCCAGGTCATATACATCATCAGCCTTAATTGCTGCAATGCATTGCTCCAGAACAGGAATATTTTCTGCCTTGAAGTGCTTAGCCACACCCTTTTCATCATATTCTTCAACATCCTTGAAGAAGTAAGTGGAAGCATCGGCAACCTCCTGCAGAGTTTTAACACGTACACGTACAACGTCTACAAGCTTTTCAAAATATGCTTCGTTGGCAGCATCGTTGAACCATTCTTCGGTTACCAGACCGTCTTTCACGAAGAAAGGCTTAGCATCCGGTAGAATTTTTTCCAGCGGCAGCTCGGACAGATATTGGCCGTTCATCCAGGTGAGCTTTTTGGTGTCATAAATAGCAGCCTTTTTACTCATCTGCTCCAGCTCAAACAGCTTAACGGTTTCTTCCAGAGTGAAGATTTCGCGTTCATCGCCAGGGCCCCAGCCAAGCAGAGTCAGGTAGTTGATGATAGCTTCCGGCAGATAGCCTTGGCTACGGAACTCTTCAACGGAGGTTGCACCGTGGCGTTTGCTCAGCTTGGAACGGTCCATAGCCAGAATCATCGGCATATGACCGAACTTAGGCTGCTCCCAGCCCAGTGCTTCGTAAACTAGCAGCTGCTTCGGAGTGTTGGAAAGATGCTCCTCGGCGCGCAGTACGTGAGTCATGCCCATCAGATGGTCATCGACACAAACAGCGAAGTTATAGGTAGGAATACCGTTGGATTTTACAATTACGAAATCGTCGAACTGGTCCATGTTAAAGGTAACTTCGCCATGAATCAGGTCATGAACGGTGATGCTGCCCTCGGCAGGAATTTTGATACGGATGGAATACGGTTCGCCTGCAGCGATACGTGCTTTAGCCTCTTCTGCAGGAATATCGCGGCAGGTACGTGCATAACGGAACGGTTGCTTAGCAGCGCGTTGTTTTTCGCGTTGTGCAGCCAGATCCTCGGTAGTGCAGAAGCAGTAGTATGCTTTGCCTTCGTCCAGCAGCTGCTGAGCATATTTTTTGTAAATATCAAAGCGCTCGGACTGATAGTAAGGACCGTATTCGCCGCCGGCCTCCGGGCCTTCATCCCAGTTGATGCCCAACCATTTAAGGCTGGTAAGGATTTGGCTTACGGAATCCTCTTTCAGACGTTCAATATCGGTATCCTCAATACGCAAAATCAGCTTGCCACCCATTTTGCGGGCAAACAGCCAGTTAAACAGCGCAGTACGCGCACCACCAATATGTAAATACCCAGTAGGACTGGGAGCAAATCTTACTCTGACTTCAGACATTTCATCGTCTCCTTACATTTTAATTACAAATATAGATTGTCAATCAGACTAATTATACAGCTTTGAAGAAAAAAGTGCAAATATTAATCTGCGTTGCCGCCGTTTTTTATTTTTCTTCATGATTTAAAGAAAAAGCAAATCCGAAAGACTTCGTTCATAGAAAACTGCTTTTATTGCTATTATTTCGCATTTTTTCGTTTGTCTAACCGCCGTTTTCGTATTATAATATTGTAATAAAGTAAATAAAAGGAGGATGCTTATGTGCCAAACCCCAGATTGGTCCGTCGGTGACCGCTATCTGCGTGAAAACGTTCCAGAGCTCGCCCCGTTAGTTGACCGTTATTCGCCCTGTCCGTTAAAACCAAAATCTAAAGAGGTTTATTTTACTATATTACTGACCGGTATTATTGCCCAACAGCTGCCGCCTGATGTCAGCCAGCAGCTGATGAAAAAGCTCGAAGGCCTCACCGGCAATCCCATTACGCCGCAGGCAGTGCTTAATGCTTCCGCTGAGGACCTGCTCAGCATCGGTCTGGTTAAGCAAAAGGTAGATTACCTGCGCAGCTTTGCCGAAGCAGTGATCAACGGCAGCGTAACCATGGATAAGTTCGATGATATGACCGACAGCCAGATTACCAAGCAGCTGATGCAAATCCGCGGCCTCGGCCAATGGACCATCGAAATGTTTCTGCTGCTGGCTCTGTGCCGCACAGACGTTGTACCCAGTGCCGACTTTATCTTCAAAAAAGAGCTGCAAAAAATGCTCAATCTTAGCGAAATCCCCAAACGCGGCAAAATCAATACACTAACAGAAAGCTGGCGTCCCTGGCGCTCGCTCGCAGTGTGGTATATCTGGCAAAAAGCTAACGATAGCGAAAAAAAATAACACAAAAAGCAAAACAAAACTGTCCTTCCCCGTCTGCGATTTGCAGATAACGGGAAAGGACGGTTTTTCTTATTCTCCGAACACTATTTACTGTTCACTAATCACTGAATACTATTTCAGACTGGCAATAGCGGCAGCGGTATCCTCAGCGCCGTAAACATAGGAGCCTGCTACCAATACGTTGGCACCGGCAGCCTTCACCAACTTGGAGGTTTCGGCGTTAACGCCGCCGTCAACCTGAATATCCACGTCCAGGCCACGCTCGGTAATCATCGCATGCAGGCGCTCAATCTTCGGCACTACGCCTTCAATAAAGCTTTGGCCGCCGAAGCCGGGGTTAACGGTCATCAGCAGTACCATGTCAACGTAAGGCAGAATTTCTTCTACCGTACTTAGGCTGGTAGCAGGGTTCAGTGCAACGCCGGCCTTCATGCCCTCAGCCTTAATCTGCTGGATGCAGCGGTGCAGATGCTTGGTGGTTTCTACATGCACAACAATCTGGTCAGCACCGGCAGCCTTGAAATCGGCAATGTATTTTTCCGGATTTTCTACCATCAGATGGCAGTCGAAAAACAGGTCGGTAACCTTACGGATTTTTTTCACTATAGGAGCACCGAAGGTCAGGTTAGGCACAAACTGACCGTCCATAACATCGATGTGTACCCAGTCGGCGCCGGCAGCTTCAATTTTTTTGATTTCATCAGCCAGATATGCAAAATCGGCAGATAAAATTGATGGAGCAACTTTAATCATCATTTTCTTCCCTCTTTCTCTTGCAGCAGTTTTACCTCTGCTAACATTGTCAAATATGATTCATAACGGCTGGCAGAAATCCTTCCTGCAGCCACAGCATCCTTTACACCGCAGACAGGCTCGTGCGTATGCGTACAGGGACAGAACCTGCAGCCTGCCTCATAATCGGCAAACTCACGGAAGGAGGCCAGCACCATTTCGGCGGTCAGTCCCTCCAACAGCAGATTGCCGAAGCCCGGCGTGTCCGCAATATAGCCTTCGTCAAACGGCAGCAGCTGTGCATAGCGTGTAGTATGCTTGCCACGGCCGATTTTTTCGCTAACCTCGCCCGTGCGCAGGTCCACGCTGCTGTCGATAGCGTTGATGGTCGACGATTTGCCTACGCCCGAAGGTCCGCCAAAAGCGCAAATTTTACCACGCAGACGCTCACGCAAAGCCTCCACACCGGTACCGTTCTGCGCCGACAGAGTATAAACCTCATAGCCGATAGGCTCATAAACTGCCTTCACCTGCTCAATCAGGCCCGCAGGAGCGTTATCCTCCTTGTTGAGCGCCAAAATCGCAGGAATTTTCGCCAGCTCTGCCAACGCCAGCAGCTTATCTGCCAACAGAAAGCTGAAGTCCGGCGCAGCACAGGCGAAGGCTGCCACAAACAAATCCAGATTAGCCAGCGTGGGACGCGGCAGAAAGTTCCTGCGCGGCAGCACGCCGGTAATCATCCCCTCGCGCTTTTCGCTGCTGCTTACCTCAAAGCCGGCGATATCGCCTGTTGCCAGCGAAAAACGGTTCTTCTTCATTTTTCCCTTTACCTTGCAGGTATAGGGCTCGCTTTCGCCCTCAACCTTCAGGTAATAATAGCCGTTATAATTTTTCAGGACTCTGCCCTGCAGCTCTGCCATGTTTACAGGTTCCTTTCGGAAATGAGCTTGCCGTCACAGATGAACTGAACCTTGGCATTGCCAACATATTCCACCTTCTGACGCAGACGCACACTGCCGTTTTGTGTACCGCTGTACAGCGTTGCCGTGCCGTTATCATCCGTCAGTACAATACGCACGTTGGCAGGCTTGCCGCTCGGTACGACAAAGTCAACGTAGGCGCTCTTCTTATCGCCGCCGGCAGCTACAGTAATCGCTACAGCCGCGCCGTCGTTAAGGTTACTGCCTACACCCGGGTTGCAGGCCAAAACTACATTCTTCTTAGCGTTGGCATCCTGAACCTTTTTGATTTCACCAAGCTTCAGGCCTGCCTGCTCCAGCATGCCCTTAGCTTCGTCAATGGATTTGCCGATAATATTCGGAACCTGCTTATCGCCCTCGTTGATTACCAGGTCGATGGCAGTTCCTTTTGGAGCCTTGTCCAAGCCCTTCGGCGACTGGCTGAGTACAGCGCCGATTTTACCGCCGTCCACATGCTTGCGCGTCACCTTGCCGACCTTAAAGCCTGCATCCGCCAGCTGCTGCTCCGCCTTCGACAGCGACATGCCCGTAACATCAGGCACAGCCTTCAGCTCCGCACCCTTACAGATGGTCAGGATAATAAGGCTGCCCTGCTTACGTTTTTCGCCGGCCTTCGGAGACTGCTCCATAACAGTACCTGGCTTAAACTTATCAGGATCGCCGTATTTTTCCTCCAGCTCTACCTTAAACTGCTTTTCCTCCAGCAGCTTCTGTGCTTCTACTACCGTCATATTGGTAACATTAGGCACCTCAATCTCCGCCAGATTGCGGTTGAAGATAAAGTGCGCTACCAGTGAAATTGCTACTACCGCAGCAGTAATCATTACTATCAGTTTGGTATAATTCAGCTTTTTCTTAACCACCGGTTTTTCATCCCCTGTTTTTTCGGAAGGCATTGCTTCCTGCTTTTCCTGAATTTTTTCCGGCTCTTGTGTTACAGCCGGAGTTACCTGCTTTGGCGGCAGCTCACTGCGCACCGGCTTCATAATCACCGTAGCACCATCATCAGGGCTATCGACAACATTGCCGTTGGACTTCACCGCGCCCAGCTCCTGATGATAGTCCTCGCTGCTGAACGGGAAGAGCTTCATCTTCAGGTTCATCAGATCACGACGCAGCTGACCGGCATTTGCATATCTGTCCTCACAGCGCTTCGCCAGCGCCTTGTTCATAATCTCCTGCATGCCCTCGGGAACATTATCCATGTAGTCCTTCAGCTGCGGCACAGGCTTTTCTACATGCATCATAGCAACAGAAACAGCCGTTGTACCAACGTAAGGAACCTCACCCGTAAGCATTTCGAAGAGCACTATGCCCAAGGAATAGACATCGCTGCTGGCAGTAATCTTACCGCCACAGGCCTGCTCCGGTGAAATATAATGCACTGAACCCATCACCGATTTGGAATAAACCATCGTCTGATTCGTGACCATTTTGGCAATACCGAAATCAGCGATTTTAGGATTCATATTTTTATCAATCAAAATATTCTGCGGCTTGATATCACAGTGAATAATGTTATGGCTGTGAGCATGCTGCAGTGCATCGGCAAGTCGCACAGCGATTTCCAGCACAGTATTCAGGCTCAGCTTATGCTCCTTCATATACTCCTTCAGAGTAACACCGTCAACATATTCCATAACTATATACTGATTGCTGCCCTCCGACACAACATCATAGATATTGATAATATACGGATGCACCAGGCGCGCCGCGGATTTCGCCTCCCGGCGGAATTGCTCCAGCAGCTCGTTGTCCTCGAGGAACTGGTCGCGCAGCATTTTTACAGCCACATTACGGTCTAAAAGCTGGTCGTGGGCCAAAAAGACTTCAGCCATACCGCCATAGCCAATCGGACGAATAATCTCATAGCGTCCGTTCAAGATGGTCTTGCCATTTTTATCCATTACAGCTTTCCTCCCCCTGCGTAGTTAAATCAATCAGAATCAGGGACACGTTATCGCGTCCGCCGTTGTCCAGGCTCTGCTCCAACAGCTTGTCTGCAGCCTGCTCCGGATCGGCACAGCCGATAATCCGGCTGATTTCAGCTGCACGCAACATGTCTGACAGCCCGTCGCTGCACAGCAGCAGCCTGTCACCCTCCTGCAGACGGAAGCTGAAGAAATCAGCCTTTACCGTTTCCTCGACACCCAGGGCTTGCAGCAAAATATTACGCTGCGGATGTACAAAAGCTTCCTCGTCCGTGATTTTACCCTGTTCCTTTAAATCTGCTACCAGTGTATGATCATGCGTCAACTGCTCCAGCTTGTCGTCACGGAACAGATACAATCTGCTGTCGCCTACATGGCAGCAGTAGCCGTGCCCGTCCCCCGGCAGATAAAGTGCCGTCATCGTCGTTCCCATGCCGGAATAGCTTTCATTGCTCACCGACATTTTGAAAACATGCGTATTGGCCTTGTCAAAGGCCTCCAGCATAACCTTACGGATATTCTGTTCCTCCTGCTCATGGCGCAGGCTGTGTGTTGCAGCCTCAAAGGCTTTAATAGTAGACCTGCTGGCAATTTCACCTGCCGCATAGCCTCCCATGCCGTCGGCAACGGCAAAAAGAGAAGGCTCGCGTACCAGCAGCGCATCTTCATTATTCTCTCTTACCAGGCCCACATGGGTTCTGCTGATTACCTGCATTATTTTTGCTCCTGTTCCTTGGCAAATTTAGCCCGCAGCTGACCGCAGGCCGCATCAATATCCTTGCCCATCTCCTTACGAACGGTAGCGTTAATCCTGTTTTTCTGCAGGATGCGCAAAAAGCGTTCTACTGCCGCTTTGGATGGACGCTCAAAGCCCTGCTCCGGTACCGGGTTGGCTGGTATCAGATTAACGGATGCCTGCTTATAACGCAGGTAATTGCTCAAAAGCTCCGCGTCCTGCGGACTGTCATTTTTTCCCTTCAAAAGAATATATTCATATGTTATCTGCCTGCCGCTGGCTTTGCTGTAGCTTTCGGCAGCAGTCAGCACATCCACGAAAGGATAGCCCTTGTTGACAGGCATCAGCGCCGTACGCAGCTCGTTTTTTACCGCGTGCAGTGAAATTGCCAGATTTATCGGCTTGCCCTGCTCCTCCAGACGTTTAATGCCCGGAATGATGCCGCAGGTGGAAAGAGTCATGTTGCGGTAGCTCATGTTGCAGGTGTCCTCGCGATGCAGAAAGTCCAGCGCCTGCAAAACGCTGTCAAAGTTCAGCATCGGCTCACCGCTGCCCATCACCACCACTCTGCTCACCATCGCTCCCCGCTCACGCAGGCGCTCGTTGAACAGGTAAACCTGAGCCACGATTTCCGCCGCCGTCAGATTGCGTACAGCGCCCTTCAGGCCGCTGGCGCAGAAGGCGCAGTGCATATCGCAGCCGACCTGGCTGGAAACGCACACGCTGTAGCCGTAATCATGGTGCATCAGAACCGTTTCCACCGAATTTCCGTCCGGCAAGCCCAAGAGCAGCTTGCTCGTCATGCCGTCAGAGGAATTCTGCTCACGCAAAATTTTCAGACTGCGCGGCAGCACGGTAAATTTTTCCTGCAGCACGGCGATATCAGCCTTGCTCAGGTTGTGCATAGCGGCAAAATCAAAGACCGACTTTTGGTACAGCCATTGAAATACCTGCTTGGCACGAAACTTTTTCAGGCCTGCCGCCACAAATAATTCTTGTAATTCTTCTATTGGTAAAGCAAAAATATCTTGCATTCTCTTACCTCTATATTACTGCTTTTTCATCAGCTTACAGATATAAAAGCCGTCAATGCCGTCATTCTGCGGCAGAAGCTGCAGCTCCTGTACCTGCTCACCCGTCAGCGGATGCGTGAACTCCATGCGCTGCCATTCGGGATGCTGCGTTAAAAACTCTTCTACCAGATAATGGTTTTCGCTCTGCTCAATCGTGCAGGTGCTGTAAACCATGGTGCCGCCGTCCTTCACGTACTGTGCGGCATTCTTTAAAATTGCCAGCTGCAGCGGCGGGAACAGCTTCAAGTCCTTACGCTGCTTGCGCCAGCGTGCTTCCGCACGGCGGCGCAGCACCCCCAGACCGGAGCAGGGTGCATCAACCAAAACTCTGTCAAACGCGCCCAACCATTCGCTGCGCAGCTGCAGAGCATCGTTCTGCAGTGCTTTGACGCTCTTCATACCAAGACGGGCAGCGTTTTCGGCAATCAGCTCCAGCTTGTGCTCGTGGATATCGCAGGCGATAACCTCGCCCTTATCCTGCATAAGCTGTGCCACGTGCGTTGCCTTACCGCCGGGAGCGCTGCACATATCCAGCACGCGCATTCCGGGCTGGGGTGCCAGCACCGGCGCTACCAGCATGGAGCTTTCGTCCTGAATATAAAAATGCTGCGGCAGTGCTGCCAAAAGTGTATGCAGCGACGGCAGATGCTCTGCCACAATTCCGTAGGGACTCCATTCGGAAGCACGCACCTGCGCACCCATTTCCGTCAAATCCGCCAACAGCTTGTCGCGCGTAGTCACCAGCGTATTAACACGCAGGCACACCGGCGCAGCCGTATTATCAAACGCCAGCAGGCGTTCGGTGCCGCCGCGTCCCCACGGTCCCAGCCAGCGCTTCACCAGCCAGCGCGGATGGTAGTATTTCAGTGACAGATAATCGGCATCCTGCTTTTCGGCATCGGGCAGGACGAACGCGCCTGCCTCCTGCTTACGCAGCAGACCGCGCAGCACGCCGTTGACGAACTTGGCACTGCCCTCATGGCTCACCGAGCGCGCCAGCTTTACAGCCTCGTTTACTGCCGCCGACGCAGGAATACGCGTCATATACAGCAGCTGGTAGGTGCTGATGCGCAGTATCGCCAGAATATCACCGGCCACCTTATCCAGCGGACGGCTGACGCACTGAGCCAGATACCAGTCAAGCGTACCGCTGGCCTTCACCGTGCCGTATACCAGCTCTGTTGCCAGCCTTCTGTCAAGGTCACTCAATCTGCTGCCGCGCAGATACTGGTTCAGCGCGATATTCGTATAAGCGCCGTCCTCCAGCACCATACGCACCAAAAGCGCCGCTGCTCCGCGGGCGCTTTCAGGATAATTTGCTTTTTGTTCCTTCCGCATGCTTTGTTTCTTCCTCATCATCTTCCATAAATGCTAAAATTGCTGCTTCCAGCTTATTAATATCTACCCGTGTATTAAAGCAGGGACCAAATGGACGCTCGTTTAAAACGCCCAGCACCGGCAACGGAAATACATCCTGAATGCCGCTGGTCAGGTCACGCTCGCAGGCCACAGCCACAATAGCCTTCGGCCTTGCCTGCTTAACCATCTGCCTTGCCAGCGTACCACCGGTGGCCACAGCAAAATGGCAGCCGTACTTGTGCGCCAACCCCAGCATAGCACCTACACTGCAGCGTCCGCACTGACGGCAGTTCTCTACATTACGGGTTATCTTATGTACACAGGTATCCAGTTGGATACAATGCGGTGTTAAAATCATAATTCGGTTGGCAGGCACCTTCACCTTATGCTGCAGCACCAGATTGTTGCTGACCTCGATAAAGGACTGCTCGATGCGGTCACGGGGAATGTTGAACAAGCGTCCCAGTACTACCGCAAAGGGGAAAAGAATATTAATTGCCTTCCACGCCCAAAAATACAAAATCTTGAGCACCGGTATTCCCAACAGCGCCATGACAATTCCCAGCACGCCGCTGAGCATTGCCAGCACAATAAGTACGCCGAAAAAGCCGAAGACTATCGGCAGAAAACGGCTGATTTCATAAAGACCTGGAAAGGTTACCTTCCAGACAACATAAAACATCAACGCACCTAATACGGCGCTGATGGATGTCAGAGCCATAAATATACGTTTTTTGGGCTTAAATACACTATCTTCGTTCATTAAAAGATTACTCCTTCAATTTACAGCCTGCTTCAGGCAAGCAGGTCGCCCTCCTGTACACCGCGGCCGTTCAGGAAAACCTGCGCCGGCATACGTTTTTTGGATTCGGGCTGTACCTCGGTGATTTCCAGTACGCCCTCACCGCAAGCAACAAAGAAGCTGTGCTTGCCGGTTTCGATAACTGTACCGGCAGCAGCAGCGCTGCTTTTGCCGGTCATTTTGCTGCCCCAGATTTTCAGGCTCTTGCCGTTCGGCAGCTTGGTAAAGGTGCTGGGTGCAGGGTTAAAGCCACGGATGAGGTTGTGTACCTCCTGCGCCGTTTTGCTCCAGTCGATATGCTCCATGCTGCGGTCGAGAAGTGTCGCATAGGTAGCCTGCGCATCATCCTGCGGCTCAGCCACGGCAGTACCTGTCGCAATCTTGTCGATAACCTCGAGCAGCAGAGTCGCACCTTGCTCACGCAGAGCGTCATGCAGCTCGCCCATCGTGGTATTTTCTGCAATAGGCACTACTACCTTATCCAGCATAGCGCCGGTGTCCATACCGATATCCATCTGCATAATCGTTACGCCCGATTCCTTTTCGCCCTTGATGATGGCATACTGAATCGGCGCCGCACCGCGATACTTCGGCAGCAGCGAAGCATGCACATTGATGCAACCGTATTTCGGCAGCTCCAGAATTTCCTTGCTCAAGAACTGGCCGAAGGCAGCTACGACGATCAGCTCCGGCTGCAGCTCGTGCAGAAGCTCAACAAATTCAGGAGTCTTAACCTTTTGCGGCTGGTAAACAGTCAATCCCTGCGCCAGCGCATATTCTTTAACCGGTGTTTGCAGCAGCTTGTTGCCGCGTCCCTTAGGACGATCCGGCTGAGTTACTACTGCCATAATTTCATGCTTGCCGCTTTCGCACAGCGCCTGCAGGCTGCCTACTGCGAAATCCGGTGTTCCCATAAATACTATACGCATTTGTTTTCCTCCGTATATCTTTTTTTCATATCCCGCTCAGGATTTATCTTACAGCATCCTCGGGATTTTCCTTCTGCTTAGGCGAAATGGTTTTAGCCTTGTCGATGAACAGAATGCCGTCCAGATGGTCCAGCTCATGCTGAATGCAGATAGCCAGCAGGCCGCTTGCAGAAAGCAGCATGCGTTGACCAGTTTTATCGGTGAATTCGCATTCCACATATTCGGAGCGCTCTACCTCGCCCTCATAATCAGGCACGGAAAGACAGCCTTCGCTGCCCAACACCTTGCCCTCACGTTTAACAATCTCAGGGTTAATAAGCTCGTACAAGCCTTCGCCTACATCAATAACTACTACGCGCTTGCTTACACCCACCTGCGGTGCTGCCAGACCTACGCCGTCAGCCGCATACATCGTTTCTGCCATATCACGCAGCAGATGCTGCAATTTTTTATCTATACGCTCTACCGGTTGAGCTACCTCACGCAGCACCGGCGCGCCAGCAATCACTATTTTTAATTTAGCCATTTTTGTTCCTCCTTGTAGCTATTCCAATAGTTCATTATAACACATTCTCACAGAAAAAAACAAATTCTCTGCGCAGGCTTCCTCATATATTTAGGCAAAGTCAAAAAAGCCTTCTGCATCAGGCGGATTTCCCGTCAGAAGCAGAAGGCTCTTAAGCTTTTTTGTTATTTATTTTTTATAATTGTTTTTATCTACCATACGGATACCGGTATTTACCAGCTTCTGTGCAGGCTTGCTGCCATCTTTTGCTGCAGCGGCGGCAGCCATCACAGCCTCATAGCCCATTTTGTACTGATTCTGTACGGCAACGGCAATACTATAGTTCTTGTCCTCCAAGCCCAGTAAAGTCTTTTTGCCAAGGTCAAAACCGGTAACGGCAACATCCTTGCGACCTGCAGCCATTACAGCCTCCACGGTTGCATTGGTGGAACCGTTGTTGCAGGCGATAATGCCCTTAACATTATGAGTGTTTTTAATTTTTTCGGCAACCAGCTTAGCAGCGCCTGCGTCATCACCGTAGTTAATAATATAATCATGTTCTATTTTCCAGCTTGCAGGAGCAAATTTACCCCAGTTTGCCATAATGCTGTTCAAGCGGTCGGCAATCGTAGTGCTGGCCAAAGTGCTGACATGCACCAGAACTGTTGCCTCCTCGGATTCCTTCACACCGTTAGCCTTCATCTGCTCTACCATCTGTTGGCAAACCTCGGCACCGGCCTCCAGGTTGTTGGTAAGGAAAGCTGCATCATAATCATTGCTACTGAGTGCAGTATCAACCAAAAATACCGGCAGCTTCTGCTCGCGCAGAGTTTTCGCACTTGCCGTCATATTGGAGCTGTCCGCCGGAGCAAGTATTACTGCGTCCGCTTTTTTGCCCGGAAGCTCTTTGACCATATCGCGTTGCAGCTCCCAATCGCCGTCCTTCATAACGCCGCCGACATAAACGTTAACGTCAGCTTTGGCTGCTCCGTCCTTAATGCCGCGGATAACTTCTTCCCAGTAGTTACCCTTCATAACCTTAAGTACGGCATAGACGTTTTTGCGTCCTTCCTTTACTTCCGTCACAGGCTCAAAATCCTGCTTAGTTTTGGCGTTCATAACCTTTTGTGTCACCGCGCCCTGCTGCGCGTTATTGCCGCCGCAGCCTGCAACACCTACAAGCAGTAAAGCCGAGAATAAAACTGCTAATAATTTTTTCATACCCATACTATCAACCTCCGCTTATTTATATGAGCAACATTTCAAAACTTGCTCACATATTATCAATAATATTATAACACTTTTACACGAAAAATCAAGCAATTTATAATTTTTGTTTGTTTTAACCTAAACTCAATAGTCATGCAAACATTAAAGGGCAAAAGGCTCAGCAAGCATTGTATTTATCACAAATCAAGGCTGTTTTTCTGCGTTCAAAGTAAAGCTAAATATTATTTTTGTCCTCTTTCACTTCACAATAGCTTGCGTCAGATAAAGATAACTTTACAAAAACCTCTTTCTTCTCATCAAAGTTTGTGCTATAATCTTTTATTAAGCAAGCAAAAACTGACAACAGTACAGCCCGCTTTATGATAGTTTAGGGAGGATTTTTACATATGCTGAACCAGGTTTCTTTATTCACAGAAAACAATGAGGGTGGTTTGTTCAAAATCACTACCATTCTTGCTAAAGCCAACATCAATATTTACACCATGCTGGCCAACGACAGTGCGGAATTCGGCATCGTGCGCCTGATTGTTGACAAGGCAGAAACTGCTATCGAGGTGCTGAAGGCAGAAGGCTACCAATGCCGTCAAGACAAGGTTATTGCCGTAGAGATGAACGATACTCCGGGTTATCTGGACGGAATTCTTTCCGCTATCCACGGTGCCAACATCGATATTTCCTATCTGTACATTTCCTTTAACCGTGACAATGTTAAGCCGGTAGTAGTTTTCAAAACCAACGAGCCGGAAACTGCCACCTTCCTCATCGGACGTGGCTACAAGCTGCTGGAAACATTTTAATAGCTGAGAATGTTTAGAGGCCGCCCGCTAAAGCAGGCGGTCTTTTTTGCATGCAAAAAAGCTGCCGCAGCCCTCGCTGCAGCAGCTCATACTTATCATTTTACAGTTCTTCCGCCAGGTCAAGCAGCAGTCTTTCCGTCTTTTCCCAACCCAAGCAGGGGTCAGTAATAGATTTGCCGTAAACACCATCATGCACGCCCTGAGCACCGTCCTCGATATAGCTTTCAATCATCATGCCCTTGACGATTCTGTTGATATCAGCATTCAGCTTGCGGGAATGTACAATATCCTTGGCAATGCGGATTTGCTCCAGATATTTTTTGCCGGAGTTGGCGTGGTTGGTATCCACAATAATTGCCGGATTCTGCAGCTGACGTTCTGCGTACATATCAATAACGATTTTCAGCACCTCATAATGGTAGTTGGGGAAGCTGTTGCCGATGGGGTCAACATAACCGCGCAAAATAGAATGCGCCAGTGGATTACCCTTGGTGCGTACCTCCCAGCCACGGAACAAAAATTCCTGCTCATGCTGCGCTGCCGCCACACTGTTGAGCATAACGGACAAATCGCCGCTGGTAGGATTCTTCATGCCAACGGGAATGCCTACGCCGCTGGCAATCATACGGTGGAGCTGATCCTCGCTGGAGCGCGCACCTACTGCAGCGTAGCTCAGCAAATCGGACAGATAACGGAAAACCTCGGGATAGAGAATTTCCTCTGCACCGGTCAGACCGGTTTCTTCTACCACGCGCACGTTCATTTTGCGGATGGCGATAATACCGCCCAGCATATCCTCCTCACCCTCGGGAGAAGGCTGATGCAGCATACCCTTATAGCCTACGCCGATAGTACGCGGCTTGTTGGTGTACAGACGCGGTACGATAAAAATTTTATCCTGTACCTTTTCCTGCAGCTTGGCCAGACGATAAACATAGTCCAGCACAGCGTCCTCGTTATCGCTGGAGCAAGGACCGATAACCAGCAAAAAGCGGTCATCCTTGCCTGTAAAAATATTCTTTATAGCCTCGTCACGCTGCAGCTTCAGCAGCTTAGAAGCCTTACTTACCGGATAATCCTCCATTAAGGCCTGCGGCGACGGCAGCACCTTGATAAATTCCATCTGCATGCTCATAAACAATTACTCCCATTAATCAATTTGCTGACATCGGCAGATTTTTTGCAACATTCTACCGGTATTAGCAGTGTTAAATTTCCTATATTGTAACACAAACTCTGTTTTTATACAATCATTTATCACTTTAAATTACACTTACAGGATCAACATTAAAGTACAGGTTCGGCTTTTCCTTAAACTCGCTGTTCAGCAGCGCTTCCTTTGTTTCCTTCAAATTCTGCGCCTTCAACAGCACATTGAAGCGGTACATATCATAGGCCTTCGCCACCAGCGAGGGAAACGGTCCTGCAATCAGCAAATCCTCCAGCTTGCCCTGCAGCTTCAAGCTCTGTAGATAAAAGACAACCTGCTGTGCCAACGCCAGGCCTGCACCCTCATCTTTGTCCACCACCTGCAGCTTGAGCATCTGAGCAAACGGCGGATAAAAATAGTTCTTGCGCTCCTGCAGCTCACGCTTGGCAAAGGTGTCGTAATCCTGCGTCACCGCCAGCTGCAGAATCGGGTTATCCGGGTCATAGGTCTGGAAGATTACATGTCCCGGCCTGTCACCGCGTCCCGCACGCCCCGCTGCCTGCGTCAACAGCGAAAAAGCGCGCTCCGATGCTCTGTAGTCCGGCAGATGCAGCGTGCTGTCCGCCGCCAGCACTCCCACCAGCGTTACATTGGGAATATCGTGTCCCTTAGCTACCATCTGCGTGCCTATCAAAACATTGGCCGCACCGTCGGCAAAGCGCCGCAAAATATCGGCATGCGCAAACTTCGCCACAGTCGAATCCTGATCCATACGCAACACGCGCACCTCCGGCAACTGCTGCAGCTGTTCTTCCGCCTTCTGCGTACCGCTGCCGAAATATTTGATGCGGCGGCTGTGGCAGTTCGGGCATTCCTGCGGCAGCGGCATCGTGTTACCGCAGTAATGGCAGCGCAAATCCTCGTTCTTCTTATGGTAAACCATTGCTACGGCGCAATGCGGACAGGTAATCGTCTGGCCGCAGTCACGACACATCACAAAGGTAGAATAGCCACGACGATTCAAGAGGACAATCGCCTGCTCCCCAGCCGCCGCCGTCATCACCAACGCCTGCTGCAGCGCGCGCGACAGCACGCTGAAATTGCGCGCCTCCAGCTCCTTACGCATATCCACGATTTCAACTTTTGGCAAAGCGGCACCATTCGGACGTGACGTAAGATGCAAATGTGTACACTCGCCCTGCAGTGCCTTATAATACGTGCATAAATCCGGCGTAGCACTGCCAAGCACCAAAGCTGCGCCGGTCAGGCGGCAGCGGGTGCGGGCAACATCACGTGCATTATAATGCGGACGATGGTCCTCCTCCTTATAGCTGCCTTCGTGCTCCTCGTCGACAATCACCAGTCCCAGCTTTTCAAACGGAGCGAACACAGCACTGCGCACGCCAATCAGCACCCTTGCCTTGCCTGTGCGCATGCGGTACCACACATCGCCTCTTTCGTTTTGTGAAAGCTTACTGTGCGCCACAGCAATTTCACTGCCGAACCACGCCTGAAAGCGCTTCACCAGCTGTGCTGTGAGCGCAATTTCCGGCACCAGCATCAGTACCTGCCAGCCTGCATCCACAGCATGAGCCGCCGCGCGCAGATAAACCTCCGTCTTGCCGCTGCCGGTAATTCCCTGCAGCAAAAAAGACTGCGCACGCTGCGCATCTATCGCCTGATTAATCTTTGCCGCAGCATCCTGCTGCTCCGCCGTCAGCTGCAGGCTTTCGCCACGCTCCTGCACCGTGTTGTAGCTGTTGCGCAGCACACGCTTCTGCACTGCGTCCGTCAAACCGTTTTGCGCTAATGCGCGCGCCACAGCGGAGCTCACACCCTGCTGCGCCAGCTCGCTTACGCTAAGTGCTCCCGCAGCCTGCGCCAGTACGCCCAGCGCAGCATGCTGCCCCTTGGCACGTTTGGCAAGCGTTCCTTCAGCCAACACCTGCCTGCCTGCGGCATTGATGCGGTAAGCCAACACAGTTTTTTCCTGCAAACGCTCATTATAAACATAATAAAGCAGACGCCCCTGCGCATCACGCACGGCACGCCGCTTAATGCTCGATTTTCCCGGCACGAAAAGGCGCATCGCCTCTGCCAGCGAACACATATAATAATCTGCCATCCATTTAGCAGTAGCCAGCATTTCCTCATCAAACCAAGGCGTATCGCCTAAAGCTGCCTCCACCGGCTTCAGCTTACTTCTCAGCACTTCATCACTAGGCAGCGGCACACGCTCTACCACAAAGCCTTCCACCTTCTGGCCGCTGAAGGGAACAACTACACGCCAGCCGCTGTCTATAAACTGCAGCGCTTCCGGCACACTGTATGTAAACTGACGGAATAAATTTTTTACCGGTAAATTTATTGCAACATTAACAGCAAACATGGCAACCTCCTGCAAACATACTTGTAGTTTATTATAGCATAAATCATGGAGAAGATAAATCGGCAGGGGTGCGGAGGGTGTGTATATCATGTATATAAAATAAGGCGTTCTACCAAAGTTTGGCAGAACGCCTTTTGCAGCTTTATGCTATTTTACTGTTATGCTGTCAGCTTGGATGCCAGCTCACGTACTTCTGCTTCCGAAAGCTTTGAAAGACGTACAGTTCTTTCGATGCTTTCCCCTTCACTCAAAAGGTCTTTGGCTAATTCAATGTTACGTGCCTGTGCTTTTTCACTAGCTTCTTTCGCTACTGCTTCTGCCTTTCTTGCAGCATATTCTTCAATCACGTCAGTCATTTTTTCTTCAACTGCCTCGTATAATATAGCCATAGCTTAGGTTGCTTTTAATAAAAATTTAAGCTATAT
>ERZ780228.219-NODE-219-length-57361-cov-3.699264_pt1 | contig 57361 bp, 57 predicted proteins | sample MGYA00511015_ERZ780228 | MGnify/ENA primary metagenome ERZ780228 (study PRJEB29588, sample SAMEA2161897) | human gut metagenome | biome: human gut; feature: human-associated habitat; material: faeces | place: Denmark | collected 2008/2010 ...
TTCCTCTCTATTTTCCTGCTGGAGAAAGTGCATTGGCTAAAAAGATGCCGGGATTAGAGAAAGTCCAGGAAAGAAGGGAGAAAAAAATAAATCCAAATAAGTTTGCCAATATATAATTGAAAAAGCTACCGAAGAAGCGGTAAAACGCATCAAGAAGTTTATCTTCAACACATAGTCTAACATGGAGTATATAAAGATTAATCCCAACGACCATATCATATGTGTCAATATCAGTAAGACCTACGACAGTAATGAACGTGCGGACAATTATGACCGCGCACGTCATTACTGGGTACTTAGTAAAAAGCGAGCAGAAAATGCTAATCTTGTCTTTGCCATTGTGCATGGAATAGTGGTGGCTGTTTTCCAACCCATACGTTGGTACAAGTCTGAAAATCCTAAGTGGTCGAATCGGTATGAATTTGAGGGTACTGAATTAACTGGCTCACTATACATAGGCAAATGCGTATGGAACGAAATCAACCCTAAAAGTCAAAACCCAGTCGCTTACATAAATTGCTAACATACAATGGCAATTCCTAGCACTAATTGTCTAAAAACAAATCCTTAAAGACATGAATAAAGTACTTTCAATTTTAGTAGTTCTCTTATGAATAACGTTGTTTTTCTTCTCAAGCAAGTTAATATCTTGCGTTTGAAACTTCTTGAACGCCAAGATAAAGAGGAAATATTCAATCTGTTTTCCATTTTGCTGAACGAACGAGATGAAGTAAACCTGCACTCTCGGTTTATCTCTGTTTTGCTTGACCCAAAAGCACCACACAAAATGGGCAACACATTCCTATCCTTGTTTCTTCGTGTGGTCGAAAGTAATATGCAAGTGGACGATGCCGAAATATCAATAACTCCCAACTTCTTAAACCCATCGGAGTTTAAGGATATTGACATTTTTATTCGTAAAGGAAATGAGTTTGCTGTAATTATCGAGAACAAGATAGACGCATTGGATAGTAACCACGAAGAAGAAGGACAACTTGAAAAGTATTACCGTGAAGCCATAGAAGAAGGGTATTCAAAGGATAATATAAACATATATTATCTTACGCTCGACCAGCACGAACCGTCTGAAGAAAGTGTTTCAACCAGCGGAAAATACCCAGAACTTGTGGAAAAAGTACAATGTATCTCTTATGGCTCTGAAATAATCGAATGGCTCAAAGAGTGCGCAAAAGAAAGCTATGCGAAGCCAATACTTCGGGAATCAATAAATCAATATATAAACCTATTACAAAAAATGACGAATAACGAATCCTCCGTTTCTGAAAGAATAGAACTTATGAACATTGTCGGTAAAAATTCAGATAACTTAGAAAGTGCAATGTTCTTGATTAAGAATTTCAAGCATATTCAGTGGCATACAATTTGCAACTTTTGGAAAGAGTTATCAGACGCATTGGTTTTGGCAGGATACACTACAACAGAAGCAATAGACAACGAATTGATAGATGATGCAGTTCATGGTGGACCACGCAAAAGACAAGTTTGTTTTGATTTGTGCTTTACTTCAAAGTCAGGAATTCCGTTAGGAATAAATTGTGATTATGATGATTATATTTGTTATGGTGTATGTGAAACAAACGGAAAATACACAAAGGAAATTAAGAGAAAAGTAAAGGCTCTAACTGAAATAGATGAACCGGAGGGGAGTAATGAATCTTGGCTTTATTGGAAATATTTTGAGCCAAAGTCGGGAGGCGACCTCGAATTTTGCTTTAGCAATTTTGAGGGTACATCAACATACAAACTAATTTCTCCTCAGAAGCGTAAAGAATATATTGAGCGTATGGTATCTATCGTTAATGAGTTCGTTCAAAAGTTTGAAGAATTGTAAATACCATACTTACCCACCACCCACTGTAAGAGATGTGTCAAAACGTTGGCACAACCTTTTTTATGCGCAAAGCCAAGACTTTGTTATTACCCAAAGTTTATGTAACTCTAGGCATAAAGTTTTTCGTTATGGCAAAGTTACATTTTCGTCCTTACATTCCCAACCAAACGGTTCTTTTTCCACAAAGAATTGATGAAAACATAGCTGCGGACGATCCTGTCCGCATAGTCAATGCAGTTGTTGACAGTCTCAATCTTGATAATTTCAAGAAGCTTTATAAAGAAACGGGGCGCTCAGCTTATCATCCTAAAATGATGCTCAAGGTAATTATCTACGCCTACATGAATAATATCTATTCCTGTCGCAAAATAGAGAAGCTTCTTTTGCGTGACATCCATTATACCTGGCTTGCCGGTCATGAGCATCCGGATTTCATAACCATCAACCGTTTTCGTAACCGTGTAAAGGAGGAGATAAACAACGTCTTCACGCAGTTGGTCCTTGTCCTTGCCGACAAGGGGTTCATCAGTCTTGACGTGGAATATATCGACGGCACCAAGATTGAATCCAAGGCCAACAAATATACTTTTGTCTGGCATAAGAGCATCGAATAGAACCGCACAAGGTTGATGAATAAGATTCGCATCCTTCTGGAGCAGGTGGATGAAGCCATTGTACAGGAGAACTCCGTAAAAGACACATCCGTGGAGTTGACTCCCTCCATGCTCTCTAACATAGTGGATGAACTTAAAGAAGTCCTGGAACACCAGCCTGCAACACAGGACAAGGAACAAAAGAAAACCCTGCGCGAAAAGAAGAAACAAGTCAGGGCACTTGAAGGGTATCGTGACAAGCTGATGGAATACGACAATCACCTTGAAGTCGTTGGAGAACGTAACTCCTATTCCAAGACCGATCCCGGTGCCACATTCATGCGCATGAAAGAAGACGCCATGAAGAACGGGCAGCCCAAGCCCGAGTATAATTTACAAACAGGTACTGAAAACCAATTCATCATAGACTTCCGGTTGTTTCCCAACCCTACTGATACGCTGACCCTGATCCCTTTCTTCGACTCCTTCCGGCACCGCTATAACCGCTTACCGGGTATCGGTGTGGCAGACTCCGGTTACGGCTCGGAAGAAAATTACCGGTTCATGCAGGAGAACGGGATAGAAGCCTTTGTCAAGTACAACTACTTCCATAAAAAGCAGCGTTCCCGTTATACCCTCAACCCGTTCCATGCGGAAAGTCTCCATTACAATGCGGGGGAGGATTATTACGTTTGTCCGATGGGGCAACATATGAACCGCATAGGAACCAGACGTGACAAAACAGTGAGCAGATACGCCACCGAAAGTGCCCGGTATAAAGCACAAAGATGCGAAGTCTGTCCTTTGCATGGAAGTTGTTTTAAAGCACGGGGAAACCGTATTATAGAAGTCAACCACCGGTTAAACCAATACAAACGGCAGGCACGGGAAAGGTTGCTCTCAGAAAAAGGAGTCAGACATAGAGGCAGGCGGTGCATAGAACCGGAAGCTGTTTTCGGACAAATGAAATACAACATGGCATACAGGAGGTTCCGGCATGTGGGAGAAGACAAGGTGACAATGGACTTTGCCTTCTTTGCCATAGCTTTTAATATCAAAAAGATGTGTGCAAAACTGCGAAAAGCAGGAAAGGGACTTATTACATTTGCTAAATCTATGCTTATTGGGCCATTTATAAACCGATACAAGTGGAAGATAGCAACTTGTTACCAAATGAATGAGAAAAAAGCAGCATAGCCAAAAGAAAAGATAACAGGACTATAAATCATAAAAAAAGGTTGTGCCAACGTTTTGACACAACCTCTTTGTATGTAGACCTATTGATAATCGGACTTACTTCACTTCCTCAAAGTCAGCATCCTGAACATTATCGTCTTGTTTGCCATTATTTTGTCCGGCATTTGACTGACCTGCGTTCACATCCGGACCGGCCTGTGCACCACCTTGTGCACCGCTCTGAGCGTACATTTCGGCACTTGCAGCCTGGAATGCAGTATTCAGTTCAGCCATAGCGCTATCGATAGTTGTCATATCCTGAGCCTTGTGAGCATCTTTCAGTTTCTGGAGAGCAGCCTCGATCGGAGCTTTCTTATCTGCCGGTAACTTATCACCCAATTCCTTCAACTGAGTCTCAGTCTGGAAGATCAAACTGTCAGCCTGATTCAGTTTATCAATCTTCTCACGTTCTTTCTTATCAGCCTCTGCATTAGCCTCAGCTTCAGCCTTCATTTTTTCGATTTCCTCTTTGCTCAAACCGCTGGAAGCCTCGATACGGATAGCCTGTTCTTTACCAGTAGCCTTATCCTTTGCAGATACTTTCAGAATACCGTTGGCATCGATATCGAAAGTTACCTCAATTTGAGGAACGCCACGACGTGCCGGAGCAATTCCAGTCAGATTGAACTGACCGATTGATTTATTTTGTGCAGCCATCGGACGTTCACCTTGCAGAACGTGAATGGTAACTTCTGTCTGATTGTCGGCAGCAGTAGAGAATGTTTCGCTCTTACGTGCAGGGATTGTAGTATTAGCGTCAATCAATTTAGTCATCACACCACCCAGTGTTTCGATACCCATTGACAACGGAGTAACATCCAACAATACCACACCTTTGATTTCATCAGTCAGCACAGCACCCTGAACAGCAGCACCTACAGCTACAACTTCATCCGGATTAACCCCCTTTGAAGGAGTTTTACCAAAGAAATCTTCAACCAGCTTCTGTACAGCCGGAATACGAGAAGAACCACCTACGAGGATTACTTCATCAATATCCGAGTTACTCAAACCTGCATCCTGCATTGCTTTCTTACAGGGTTCAAGACAAGCCTGGATCAAGTTGTGAGCCAAAGATTCAAATTTAGCGCGAGTCAGCGTCTTAACCAAGTGCTTAGGTACACCACCTACCGGCATAATATACGGCAAGTTGATTTCAGTGCTTGTAGAAGATGACAATTCAATCTTCGCTTTTTCAGCAGCTTCTTTCAAACGCTGCATAGCCATCGGATCCTGAGTCAGGTCGGCACCTTCATCGTTCTTAAATTCCTGAACCAGCCAATCGATAATAACCTGGTCAAAGTCATCACCACCCAAATGGGTGTCACCATTTGTAGAAAGCACCTCGAATACGCCGCCACCGAACTCCAAGATAGAAATATCGAATGTACCTCCACCTAAGTCGAATACGGCAATCTTCATATCTTTATGAGCCTTATCAAGACCATAAGCCAACGCAGCCGCTGTCGGTTCGTTTACAATACGTTTAACCTCCAAACCGGCAATCTGTCCGGCTTCTTTAGTTGCCTGACGCTGCGAATCAGAGAAATATGCAGGAACGGTAATCACAGCTTCTGTTACTTCTTGTCCCAGATAATCCTCAGCTGTTTTCTTCATCTTCTGCAGAATCATTGCTGAAATTTCCTGTGGAGTATACAGGCGTCCGTCAATATCCACACGTGGAGTGTTGTTATCACCTTTCACTACTTTATAAGGAACGCGTGCTATTTCTTTTTGTACCTGATCCCAATTCTCACCCATGAAACGTTTGATAGAGAAAATTGTACGGGTAGGGTTCGTGATAGCCTGACGTTTTGCAGGATCACCGACTTTACGTTCTCCGCCATCTACAAATGCCACAATAGAAGGAGTCGTACGTTTACCTTCACTATTTGCAATTACTACAGGTTCGTTTCCTTCAAATACAGAAACACAAGAGTTTGTAGTTCCTAAGTCAATACCAATAATTTTTCCCATGATCGTTATTCTTTTATTTATTATTATTTCAGTTTCTTTTGTCCGGTTGTTCCCGCACCCCCTTCAGGAGTTTGTCTTAAGCGGACGACTATAAAAAAACAAACCTTGTGCCAAAAGGTTGAGTAAGATCGAAAATGACAGGACTCTGACAGAAAGTCAGATTTTGACATTCTATTGTCACTTGAAAGATGAAAAAGAGTCAAAGTTACAGGGAAAATAAAATAATAATTCCCCGCCCTGTAACAGACGAGGAATTATCGTTGAGATGAAAAAAAGAAAAAGTAATAGTTAGATCCTGTTTTCGAACATCTCTTATTTCTCTACACCCATCGATATGTCTCTGACAGCAACAAACCTAAGGATGGACTTAGAAAAGCATTCAATCTTTGTTCATACAAACTTGTAGATTCAAACAGGTTCTTAAAATTTTTCAATCCATTCTTCAGGTACAGCAACACGAAAACATCCCATAGAATGAAAACGGATCCTTATCCGAAACCCTGTGTCCGAAGTATCCAGTTCGCCCACTAACCCAGTCAAAGGACCTCCTGTAACACGAACCATTGTGGCGGATTCCAAGCAATCGGGTATCCATTCCACGGCGGTATCCATTTGAGAAAACAATAGTTGATAACTTTCCACCTGCCATTCCGGAACACGATAATCCCAGATGTTTTGAGGAATAATCAATCCTGATATTCCGGATAACTGCCGAATATCGGACAATGACGTCCAAATAAGGACGCAACGAGCTATTTGTGGACATAATGCCTCCCTGGAACGTCCCTGCCATTGATAAGTAATTTTACGTAGTGGAAGATAGTTTCGGATTTTCCGCTGATCCAGTTCTTGCTTCACGCGTTGCTCTGCCCGAGAAGCAGTAAAAGCAAGATACCAATGACATGACTGTTTTTCTGTCATTTCGGGCCTTTCGTTTGTATTCATCTATTTCTTATTTTGTTAAACTCACCATCGAAGCAACCATCGCAGCTATAGAAGCAATGGAGCTACTCATGCCAACAGCTCCTGCTGTAGTCATTTTCTTCCGTTCTCCTTTGCTGGGCACAATTATTTCACACCCGGGTTCAATGGCATTTGCCGTATTTCTTCTCAATCGGGAGACTGTACCATTCATATATACAACATAAGCACGCCGTTTCAAGGCCCGGTTTCCAAAACCACCGGCTTGTCCTATATAATAATCAATTCCACTTCCTTTCTGATAAAGCACAGTATTGGGGTACATCACAGCACCGTTAACAGTCACGGTACTGACATATTTAGGAACAAAAAGTACGTCGCCCTCCCGTAATACCAGATCTTCATCCGATTTCGGCTTTGCCAGAGCTTTTTCAAGTTCAATACCGACAGAGTAAGTCTGATCCACTTCCAAAGAAGATAAAGAGACCGAATCTTTTCCGATTCCCTTTGTTGCAAACCGAACTGCATCTTGCTTTTGCCGGATTTCATCCGCCGTCATCCTGCGCATCAGACGCGCACCTTTCGCATAGGCGCTCTTCGATAACCCTCCGGCTTTTGCTATCAAGTCACTCAGCCGTTCATTCTTTTTAGTCAGCGCATAGTTTCCTGTAAATGTAACTTCCCCATTGACCGTCACATTTGCCTGCTTTTGATACCCTGGACTTCTACGTACAAACACCATATCATAAGGTTCCAATTTCAGTGTATTGCTCTCTCCTATCAACAGTCCATTTTTCAATTCTACTGTAAAGCTTTTCCCTATCACAGTAGAAGAAGAAACACTTTTAGGATCTTTAATTCGTCGTGACACATCGATACGAACAGTCGAAGCCGATTCCAATAATCCGCCAGCTTTTAAAATCAAGTCCTGAACACTCATATTCCGCGCAAAGGGAAAATAACCCGGTTTTGCCACGTCACCATAAATGAAGAGAACTCCTTCTTTTTCCAATTCCTTTATACTTGAGATATAGAGTACATCATTCTTTTGCAGAGGTAAATCGGGTGCAGTTCCTGCCATAAGTTTTTTCAGATCAACAGGAATCATTTCATGAGACAGATCTTCACGCTCCCGCCTCAACAAGGCTCTATTAAGAAAAGCATCTCCACGAAGACCTTCCGCCTGTTGTATCAGCCACTTTATAGTCCCCGTCACACTATCCAACTGATACATGCCTGAACGATAAACCGCTCCATGAATTTCTACTTTATTTGAAAAACGTCCCAATACCGCCTCAACGGACACTTCATCGTTATCAGTCAGAATAAAGTTATCGTAATCCTGTTGATCCACATTATATATTTGCTTCTCCCTTCCGCTACGACGCACCAGACGGACCGTATTCCGATAAGCATCTCCGGTAAATCCACCCGTATAACTAATCAAAGTAGCTAAACTTTCTCCATGTTTCATTTCATAGATCATCGGTCTCTTCACCTTTCCCGATATACTAACCAAATTTTCATAAGGGGATACCAAAATCACATCTCCTTCCGACAAACGTATATCATCTGTAAGTTTTCCTTTCATAATATACTCATACACATCCACATCAGCTACTTTCATACCACTTCGTACGACTTGAATGGTTCGTAAACTGCCTATACGATTAACTCCTCCGGCACGATACAAAGCATGAAACACCGATGCAAAAGCCGATAACCGATACGTACCGGGAACTTCCACCTCTCCCATCACATTGACCATAATGGAACGTATTTTTCCTAACGTCACCTTGATATGTGCCGATTCTCCGGAGATAGCTGCATAAATCTTACTAAATTCATGCCGCAAATATCGTTCAGCCTCCTCCATATTCATACCACTCAGGTAGATAGGACCGATATTCTCCACCATGATATTACCTTCCGGAGAAATAGTCTCTCGTACCGTATTTTCCGAAGTTCCCCATACATTGATAATCACTTCATCCCCCGGCCCCAACCTATAATTTTCCGGAGTAGGAATATTTAAATTTGGCTCAAATGACAAATTCCGGCTGGCAAATATATTGCGTCCAAAAAATTTTCTATACCCACCACGATCAAAATCCCCCCTTTCCCTATATTGCTGTGCCATCACTCCTCCTGCAGCAAGCACAAATAGAAAGAACAATAATTCTTTTTTACTCTTCCTTCCATTTCTGGAATTAATTCTCTCAATACATACAAAAAAATAAAGAACAACAAGTAACAACATAAACATACAAAGTTTAAAATTTAAAAATTAATTACTAATCAAGCGAATAACAATATAAATAAATACAAATTACATTAAAAACACACTCAATGCGAAATCTTAAAAAACAAACATAACCTTCAGAAACCTACATCTTTCGTAGTAAAAACAATAATAAAAGCAAAGGAAGTGAAAATATCTTTTGCGACTATTATCAAGATACAAAAATGACTAAATAAAACCTACAGTGGTATAAAATTGACATTTAGGTTACAAAATTCATATTCTTAGATAATTTATCACAATCACCACTCAAACACATCATAACTCACTCCAATCCCAACATAGTGACTTGCCTTATTCCCAGAAAAGCCGTATCCGACCTGTACACCCAGCCCGAACCGTTTCCGCTTTGCCCGCTCTCTGATGAACATCGTGCGCGTTTTACTGTACACCTCTATACTATCCAACTTTGCCCGGTAGCCTGACACATAAGCCGTATAAAGGCTGTCTTTGTAGATTTTCTGCGTAATAGGCAAATACACTGTATCCCGAACTGTATCGCCCGGCACTGGGACGGGAACAACGAACGGGAACGAATCTACAACGCTTTCATAAACCGGAACGGGCACTGTATCCCAGACCGTATCAATACGATTTGTAATGATCGTATCTCTGACCACTTCACCCGGTACGCGTTCCACCCTTGCCGGGCGGAATACGATAAACAGGACAAGAATGATTATGATAATGTAAGGCAAAGATTTCATGGCCGTATGATTACAGGTTTCATAAAATTAGAGAACTCCTTCCGTACATCGAAACATGGACAAGCCTTGATATATTCAAACGGTTCTACCTCCCCATTATCATTTAAGTCAGGTGATGTATCCCGGTGTCCAAGTACCTCGATAATAGGGTAGTCTCTACAGAGCTTCTCTACCAAATCGCGCAAAGCTATTCGTTGCGCTTCTGTCCGGGTATCAGCAGCTTTCCCATTGACATCCAGGCCGCCGATATAGCAGATACCAATCGAATGTTTGTTATACGACCGCCCAGTGTCCCCTTTCGTATTGCAATGTGCCCCGTCCACAGACAAGGGCCTACCGTTCTCCACAGTCCCATCAATATCTATTACGTAATTATACCCGATCTGATTAAAGCCTCTCTGTTTATGCATCCGGTCAATGTCTTTTGCACGCAAATCCTGTCCGAAGCGCGTGGCCGAACAGTGAATAATGATTGAATCAATTGTTTTCATATTGTTTATTTTTTATTAGTTTATAAAACTTTTCAAGAGTTAAGTTGTTAAGGAGATAAAACATAACATAAATCAATAACTTTGTTGCCTTAATAGCCGTTTGTAACGCTTTTGCCTGTGAAGGTAGAAGCGTTATTTCTTGTTTTCACATTTTTAAATACAAATTCATTACACAAGCTCAATAATTATCCTTATTTATTCCCTCCATGAAAATATCTCCATGATAAAAAATATTATTATCCCACAGGTTTATAAGCATTTTTAATAGATACACAATGAACTTTTATAGGAATAAATATGTTATATAACATGCTTAAACTTTAAAAACACGGTTATGCGGTCTGTGAAGATAGCACGCCGTATCTTATTGTATGCAGGTAAAAACCATATCTTTCAAAATAACAAATACATTTAAAGTTAATGCTATGCGCATCCATTATTAATAAGTCAAAAACCGACTCAATTAAAAAATAGTCCAATAACAACTCCTGCTTTTTTCTTCATCGCTAATGCAACATCAGCCATTCCGTAATGATAGCCACCGAATGTTGCAACAGTGTCTCAAGAGATGATATTTATCCCAAATTGGTCAAAATATTCTAAAACAACCTCGCTAAACAATGAATTACTTTAACTATCAGAACATTACTTGTTCCAAGCACTGTAACCACATCGCTATGACTTAATTCTTGGAGTAGAAATATTGCATATATTATTCTTTTAGCGGTTTTATTAACACTTTTATTAAAAATAAAAATCGACCTTTGTATTCCAATATTTTATATTTTGTAAACTTGGTCTGGGAAGATAAAGTTATACATTTGTTTGTTTTGTTTGTGTAATTCCCCGTCGCTAAGCGTAGCGACGGGAGATTTTATCTAAACTACTCTTTCTTTCCCGAAACATTATCGAACCCCTTCAGCTTATTTATGATAGCCTTCGGGAAAAAGCCCGGGCAAATCTCTTCTACGTTCTCAATAATACTTAAGGCCTCACGTACCATTAATGCCGTACAAGCGAAATACCGGAACCAGACGAAACTATCGACCACCTGACCGGCGATCGAGAAATTACCCATCACATGCGACAGGACTAATACACAACTGTAAATGATAAGCTTACGCCCGATCATACCATAAGCTTTACTACTGATGTCTTTGGATAGCCAGTGCTTGACAAAGCCGAGCACCGTATCAACACATACAAGGACAATCAACCATTTGACAAACTCCCAGTCACCAAAGACATAGCGCTCAAAGAGTTCCAGCAAAGGAGAAAGAGGCAAGGCAATCAATGCAATCATCTTCAAATTTTTCATATTCTTGGATATATAAATTTAAATAGTATATTTATTATTTTTTTAAAGAAACTAATTCCCTAAAAGTAGCAAACCATCATAGCTATGATGCAACCTATGTTGATAAGAACTATTTTACTCTATATAATTTTTTTATTAGAATGTACAACAATTATACGAATTTACGTGTTATTGAGAGAACATCTTAAATAAGTATTATCAAATGCGGTATGAATAAACTACGGTTATTATTCATTTCCTTTATACCGCATCTTTCCGCCCCATCTGTGAAGACAGGGCGGATTCTTGTTACTTGGATTTAGATGCCAGCTTGGGCTCTAAAGTGGCTTTTACCTCTCTGGTGATCTGATCGAATACTTCAAAGTGCGCTGCAACATTCTCCGACTCCGGAAGGGACATTTGTTTACTGCCTGATTCCAACAGCAAATACCCGATATACCGCCCGGAGGTTACGGGCTGCTTGCCTGTAGGGGTGTCAATATCTTCCGTGACCGTTTTAATGATTTCACAATGAAGACGGCTGAGATTATCGTTATTGACACTGTAGTTTACATTGTACTGATAATCTCCTGAAACGGCTTTACCGTTTACTTGAACTGCTCTTGATTCTTCTTGAAACATAATTTATTGATTTTGGGAGTTAATAATTACTTTATCTAATTCATTATAAATAGCGGTCTTCACCACTGCGAGTATCGGAGCCGGATCAACGTAATTTCGAATGATATTTGCACCTTGTTCGTCAACTTCAACTTCACCTTCTTTATATATCCGTTGGGCAAACTCCAATTCACCCAAATCGGGTGTATTACAGTAAATAGTATTTCCTACAGTTTTAGCTACGTCGAACTCTTCAACTTCTCCGTCAATAGCTGTTTTTACTTTAATTCTTCTAAAATTGATTTTCATATTTTATTTATTTTGAATTTATCATTGTAATCTGCGCTGACAATGCTGTTTACCAAACGTTGCGCCCTACAACAAACACACGGAATGGACAATCACGGGGACCCTTGTTTGCGTCAAGCATTAAAACCTCAAAATAAGAGTTGTTTTGCGTCTCTACCTGACCGAATACCCAACCATAACCACCCAATCCCTGTACTAAGACAGCGTACTGCGGATGACGTAAGTTGTGGTATATCCTGTATTTTCCTGCATCTATTTTTTGCGCACTGGTTAAGGTGCACCCGTTGCCCCATTCATTAGTGACTGTACCCGCTTGATATACATATCCGATACACAGCATTCCGGGAGCGTTCCACTTTTCACCGCCCCTTTGGGCGAAAATATGACTTCCATACGATTCTATCGAATTTGCAGTGCCTGCGTTAGCCAAACATCTTAGAGCAAAACCGGAACTTCCGTATGATTCAATACTTAGACCACTGTAATTGTCGTTTCGTATGGACATCAATGCAGTGCGTGAAGTTGTAGGGCTGTCCCCCTCTTCGTTAATACGAAGGAATTTATTACCGGACATGTTTAACAGGATCTTAGCCTGCGAATTGCTTGCCGAAACAAGAGAGCCTCCCGATATATTCCAGGCACCGATCTTTGCACCATCAGTTACCGTAAGGTTTCCGGTTGTGATCCTCTGTGCTGAAAATGCCTGTGCCACCACTTCCGCAGCTTCAATCACATTGGCAGACAGTTTGCCACTTGCATTGATGGCGGCTGTCTGTTGACCTGTGTTATTTTGGAATAGCAGGTTATCGGCTTTCAGAATGATTTTTCGGGACGTGATGTTGATTCCGGTTTCGACTAAGCCGTTTTGGGTGGCGGTGACACGACCGTCTGCGGCTGCGGCTTTGTTATTAGCTGTGCCTGCTAAGGAATTGGCGGAATTTGCCGCTTGTTCTACTACGCTTAATTTTGCGTGGTCTGAACTTAGAGTTAACTCAGCCGCACTTAATCGCCTACCTTGATCGTCCACTTTGTTCGCAGTTAAAGCTATGCTTTCCTGCGTCTGCTTTATTTCGGTATAGTATCCGTATGTGCGGACGGGTTCAGTTCCATCGGTGCGAACGGGGAACGATGTATTATATGAACCGTGATAATCGGTTTGATAAACGTTGATTACGTTTGGGTCAATAGTATCATCTACTGTTACGTCATACATAGAACCGCCCCTAATACCCATTCTACACGTAGACGTTTCAGTTATTTGTCCCAAATCAACAACTATCTTTGCACCCGCAGAAGTCCATGCTTTAGTATAGTCAAAGATATTGGTTACTGCTGGCAACGAACCCCAACCCGAACCGGACATCTCAAACGTTAAGTTCATAGAAAAACCGCCATCGTGAGTACCATATGAAGGTTTTCCGCATCCCGCATCAAGAGGCCTACTTATTTCAACCCTTGTTTTGTGGTAAACCGGAATACTTATAACCAACGGGAAAAACTTATTATTGTCCCATCCTCTTAAATCTATTCGCTTTGATACATGCCTATTGGTGGTACTATTAATAACACCAATATCACCAACAACAGACGTGATACTTTTTTCGGTCTGTTCGACGCGTGAAGCAAGTCCGGTAACACGTCCATCAACGGTATTTATCTTTTCAACGGTGGATGTTATCTTACCTTCGACTACACTAATTTGACTATTGGTATATTCAGCACCTTTATAAACTGCATCCTGAAAATTGGGACTCCATGCGGTTGCAATTTCACCCGCTTCTACTTTAAAGTCTTTTACCCATATATAAGCCCAATCAATTCTTTCTATATCAACAAAATTATATACATCCTTTTGTTCCTCTGTATTTTTCGTTACGTTAAATGTATGCTTGAAATAACTCCATTGGTTATCTGCTGTTGATTTAACAATTACGTTTTCAGAATCACACACATCAATAGTAAAACCAACTGGGGTATTTTGACTACCTTTAATCCATCCGGAAACGGTATACTTACCGGGGATAGGCGGGATAATATTAGGTATCCGCATAGCTCCTCCATTACCTTGTGAACCAACCAAATAGAAACCATGCAGAGACATTTGCCTTTCAATAGTAGGAGATGGATATAAAGTATTAAGCAGTGAACTTGTGTAACTATACAGGTTGTTAGCACCTATACCCAAATTTTCTACCTTAGTTTTAACGGATAGCTCGATTTTTCCCGGTATAGCCGCTAACTCGGTAGCAATATTATTAAACTCCTGTTCGATGCTCTTTCCATTTCTCAGAATGAAAATACCTTTCAGGAAACAGTTAATCGCATACAGGCCGTGTCCGGAGGGTTGGAAGTCAGCCGGAAAGTCTGTATCCGTCATACCATCGAGACAACCGAGTATAACCTTTGATTTGCCGGCCAAAGACGTAGAGTTTACCCCGTCCAGTACAGAAATACGCGGCTTGCCATCTTCCGAAGCGGTGAGATACAAAATACCCTGTCTGTTCGGATTCGTGAGGTTACCCATCTGAACCAGATCATCACCAACGGCCGGAGTTGTACCATTGGGAAATACGGATTTAAGTATAAGAATCGAATCATCATTAACCGAGGCAACCGGAACCCAGTAGTATTTAACGTGTCCGGATGTGTAGACCTGACAACGTACCAAGTCATCAGCGACAAACATCATGTCGCCCTCTATACCTAAAACATAGTAAGCCGGATCGCCGGACGTTTCCGAAACGGACTTAACACGCCCGTTAGCAGATGAAATCACCAGACCGCCGTTAACCGCACGAACTTTCGAAATGATAAGTTCAAAAATGGTCATGGCCTTACGGACTACGGCATTATCTATTTCAAGGTTCCAATCCCCATTGATAGCCTTGTATAGCTTCATCCCTTCACCCATCAGTCCGGGGATGAATCTTTCTGAACTGATATAGTCCTTGACTATGGTTTGAAACAGGGTTGCGACGTGCTCAACATTCAGATCGTATGTTTTTGCAAGTGCCTGAACGAGTAAATTTAAAGTATGCGTGTCACCTTTAGCCCAAATATCCGCGCCTGTTGAAATATTCCCTTCCGAATGGAGTGTGCCAACATTGGCCGAACCGGTTACTTCCAATGTAGCGGCTTTAACTTTCATCCGGGCAACTAAAGATTGCAATTCCGTGTCGCCACTTTCGTTGATAAATGTAAGCCCATCACCAACAAACAGCCCTTTCAGGAAAGTGATAGGCTCTTTAGCTATATCCGCTTTTACCTTGCTTAAATAAAGATCATCTATCTTCTTCAAAGCCTCTTTAATCGCTGCATCTATCTCCTTCAAAGTGCGCTTTGAAGAAAGCGTATTATCATCGGTTAATTCCGTGGTTGTATCCGATTCGGCAATGATACGCGAACGGATCTCTAACAGCGTCCGGAGCGATGACAGTACGTTGCTATCGGTAAACGACTTTGTGTCGGTAGCCTTTACAATGTCAACCGAAGCACCTCCACCTCCACCGCCGTTAACAGTAACGCCGCCGGTTGCCCGGGTGATAACAGCCCCGGCCGGATAGTTCTTTGACCGGGGCTTTGCGGGTATGGATGTAGTTTTAATATCTACCATTTTCAATCATCTTACAATTAAACTGATTCATCGCGAAGTCAATTGTACCGCCCGTGATCGTAAACCGTTTGTTTGGCTGAAACTTATCGGTTATAGTTGTGATAGGAGTAATTGCTTCGTCATCTACCAGTATTTGCGTAAGCTTAAATTTGGTAGCTCCGTACTGATTAATAATGCGCCGGATCAAATGCTCTTCCGGCCGGACTAATTTCTGCTCAATAGAAGAATAGAGATTGTCGGTTAGATAGTTATCGCCTAACATTACTTTGCTGTAGCATGCACCGTCGTTGTTGTAACTGGATATTTTAAATTCGATTTCGTCCAATTCGTTAATGTAATCTTCATTCACGACATTTTCATAATAGCGGTCTATGCTGCTGTTAGATATAAGCTTTTCGTCATCTGGTTTTTGATATACGATCTTAAAGTCTTTCACAAGAACCCCGCCGGCGCTGAAATTTTTTCCGACGGGCATCAATAGAGTAAACTCAAAATCACCTTGCAAAACTCTATCAATGGAGACTATCACACCGCTTATTCCAGTATAAGGCATTGATAACGTTTTTTGGTTTTCTATTGAGACATAATCTTGCTTTGCTTCAACTCTCTCAGGTTTCAATTTAAATGCGTATTCTGGATTTTGCGCCCATGTATTTTTTTGCCCTGCATCTGGCCTGAGACTTCCATAATACATACCACCAATACGTATTTGTGCATAAAGAACATCTGAAACAGAACTATTATCCCATGGTATCATATCATCAGAATTAATAAACTTATAGCTCCCTGATATACAAAATATTCCGTTTGAGTATATAGCAGAAGCGCCTTTGGTGGTCATTACTTTGCACGTACTTAGTGGCCCGGCTTCATAACGTTCTTTAGTCCTTCTTATTTGAATTACGTTTGTAAATGAATAGTCGGTTATTTCAGGAATCCAATTGCCATTTAAATCCTTATTTTGTTTATATGTGCAATATTTCATGGGAATAGCCCCTTCAAATGTGTGTACTATATCTTTGTATTTTTGCAAATCATCAACTTTTATCGTTAGACCTTCTTTGAATACTATCGTTTCCCACTGATTAGGGATAAGAAACACCCTGTGGCAAACTTGATTTTTATCATTTGCATTATCGAGCACTTTTAAAATTTGCATTTCTTCAAATCGCTCTTCTGGTAATAAATTTCCTACCGGATAATTACTGTTTTTTACAATAGCTTTATTGTAACCTCCCAGAATATCGAGTGTATGATCCGCACCGCTAAAGCCGATATTTTGCACACTAACAACATTTCCTGATTCAAATGTATAAGATGAAAAATTAGGAACATATTTATAATAGTCTCCACGGTGATCTACGTCTACAAAGTATAATTCACCTTTGTAGTCAACGCAAGTCCAGTTAAGGAACTTGCATAGTTCTTCAATCACCTCTTTTAGAGTCATGGGTTTATCATCTTCATCGAAGAAGTTTTGTTCACTAATTGTCATGCTCTGTAAGATGTTTGTATTTGCATCATAATCTGCCAAATTTTTAGCGTAAACATGTGGAATATATATAGCCGAATAAGAACCGTGAGACTCGGAGACGCAACGTGTCAATAATTCCCACAGTGAAATAAATCCTTTGTCCGTTTCGTTTTTTAATTTATAGTTGATATACTCTAATGTATTCATTGCAGATACGCACTGAACTTCTAAATCAAATTTGTTGGAAGTGTAATCCTGAGTATATAATTCTGGGGTAACGAATCCAGTCCAAACAATTTTATTACCTTGCTTAAAGTTAACGCGGTACTGCTGATATCCGGTCGAGTATAGGCTTTGCAAGTAGTCGTTTCCTACAACTCTAATAGTAGCTGTAGAAAAACGGGTAGGAACATAAAGAAAGTCATCATCCGCAATTTCTACAGAAAAAGGAGCGTCGCCGCTCCCTGTTAACTCAGCAACTCGCCCTGTATAGCCTTCTTTCTGTATTTCTACCGTATAGTTATCTTCTTCTTTCCGTGATCGAAAGTATAGTGTATATATTGTGCCGTAATTCATCATAATTTTTTTCCTGTTTTCTTCATGTAGTTTTTTAGTTGTAAAAAAATGGTATCGCCTCTTAGTATCCAGTCGCCAGATACATCAATTCTGCGATCATTCTCAGAGGGTGAGATTATGCCCGCCAGATGACCGGAAGGTAGTGAAATGTTGGGGTGGCTAATATTCAATCCGGTATTGAGCATTTTAAATAAGTTCGCTTGTTGTGAACCATTCAAAATCATTTCACCACTATTTAGCATTGCAGGAACTTTATCACCTGCAAACGAAATTCCAGGAACGATACCGCCGTTTGCAAATTTGGGAATACTTGCCATTGCGGCAATTATCGCTGCAACCCCAGCAACCCCCATTGCAATACCGACGAATGGAATACCTGCATGTGCTTTTAGTGCCTCTGAACCAGCCGCCAAAGTATTTGCGGATGCGCTTTTAGTAGCGGAAGCGGCCTCTATTTCGTTAGCCGTAGACATTTCTAAGATTTTTGGGATAGCTTGTGCTATAGTTCCTATTAGGCTGCTGCCCCACTGCAAAACAGATGCAGTATTGCTATCAAACAGGCCGGATAAGCTGCCCATAACATTACTTACATCTCCTAAAGAGTCAGCATACTGCTGATTTAAATCAATATCCTCTTTTTTTATTGGAGATTCGAACTTGGGCAACTTCATGTTTCCGATTTCTTTCCTTAAATCAAATGAACCCTGTTTTTTACTACCTGCATTGTTTTGATAGGCAGCATAGATATGACCTGTCACATCTGATTCTTTCTGCATGGAACGAAGTTCTTTCAATGTACTTTTTAGCTTGCCGATCTGAGATTGAATAAATGCTTGCTGCTCCTCATCTGTTGCTTTTGATAATGCGTTCTGTCTTTCTGCAATCATTTCACTATACATGCTTTCCAGCTTGGCAAACTCTGTACCGGAATCGGAGTAAATCTTGGCTATATCCGGAACTTTAGAGGCTGGCAATAACAATTCACCATCTTTCATTTCGCCGTGCTTGCCTTTGAATACATCACCGTCGATCTGCATTTTTAGGCTTATTCTCTTTTGTTCAAGTTCATTTATTGTGGCCTGAATAGTGGCGCGTGCCTGCCTATATGCAGAACTTACAAGAGTTTTGTTTAACTCCGTTATCTGGATGTCATACCATGAAAGAGTATCCTTTAAGGGCTTTTTTTCTTCGTTTTCTTTTGGATTCTTTTTAGGTTTATTGATTCTATCCCGAACCCTATCAAATGTTTTCTTATCATTGGCAAGTTCCTGATTTATTTGTTTGTACTCTTTTCCCAACTGCACCGCTTTGATCAATTCTTCATCTTTCCATTTTACAATAGCCTGTTGAAACAAAATAGCATCCTTATATTCCTTATTGAGTTCGGCTTGCTTAGAAGCTATAAAATCATTAAGAGATGCCCTATCTTTTGCTTCTTTTGACTCCGGAAATGCCCAGTCTGCAAGCCCTCCGTTTTTTTTACGCCGCTCTAATTCGGCATATTTGATTTTATAAGTATCATACTTATTAGCCATTTCAGACTTTAGAACATCGCGTTTACTTCCGGCAACATCATAGCTAAGCACCTTGGCAAAGTCTTCCAATGTCACATCGTCAGCATTTAACAGATTTCCTTCAACTAATACAGTTTTTAAAGCTGTAAGAGCATCTGAACTGACAGATGACGCCTTGTTTTTTTTATCTTCAAGAGCTTTTGTCCATTCCTTTAATGCGGCCTCCCTTTGCTCTTTTGACGCAGTACTATCCATAGCTACACTACGGGACTCAGCCATAGCAGCATTAAAATCTTCCCGAAAATAGTCGTAACTGATGCGGGCGTTTCCTAATTGATCTAATGCTGCATACGCGTCTCTGGACTTGGATATTATACTATCCAATCCACCCAGAAAATAAGTAAAATCCCCGGTAGACAAACTGGTGAAAAATTCATTTACAGATGTCTGACATGTGCGCATCTGGGCATCAAACTCATCGCTGGTTGTCTGAGAACCGCGTATCGTTTTCATAAACGCTTCACTGGCCCCCACCGCAATGCCAATTGTCCCGGCAAACTTCATTATACCAGCCCCGGCGGTTTTTGCCATACTGGAAATACCGCCTTGAAAGCTGTTAACCGAACCTTTTGCCCGATTTAGGTTTGCGTCAAAGTCATTCGTTTTAAGTAATAGTCGTGTTATTATATCAGACATGATTCATTTCTTTTTCGATTAGTTTTGCTTTTGCCCGCAATCGTTTCACTTCTTCATCCGTAACGGATGTGCGTTTCTTTTCGTCTTCCTTCGCTTCATCCCATGGGAAACGAAGTATATCCGATTGCTTTAGTTGTTTTGTGCTATTCGCCTGAGCGATGACATACGCAATGATCCGGGTCTGCTCCCAGCTTTCCCGGTTACGCCTGCCTAACCCCTCTAAGAAGTAGCGAACTTCTGTGAGCGTCATCCGGTCGAGGAAATAATCAGGTGCAATACCGCCCTCACCTACAACGCGGGCGTAGAGTTCCCGGATACTGCACGCTTCTTCGGAGTCGTCTTTTTTTTTGTGCTATCTGCTGCCTGTTCAAGTAATTCAATCTCTTTTACGAAGAACTCTTTGAAAGAGAGAAACAGAGCCGGATCAGACTCACACGCCTCTATAAATTCATCAAAAGGCATTAAGAATGTATCTTTGTTATTTGCCAGAAGAATAGAGTAAAACAGTAGATATTCGTCCAACATCCGGCCGAACGCAAACTGCCTACCTGTGAGATTTTCGAAGATAAAGAAGGCGCGCAATGTATACTTTAAAATGTACTTCTGTTTTTTGATAGTGATCGTTTTCATTATGATAAGTTTTTTGAGTTAGAAAAAGAAAAGGCGGGATTCCCGCCCTTTCCATCGTTTACGCGGTCGGATCATCCACTATACCTCCATCTCCGGACACTCTGGGGCTAAGTTTTCCTGTGCCTTCGAATGTGGCGGAGAAAGTTGCTTTATCACCATCAGGTGCATTTAATTCTAGATTTGTAATTAAGACATTACCGGAATAAGATGCGGCCGGAAGAGTCCAACCGGAAGAGGGAACTTCATCTGAATCTGCGTTTGCCGGAATACCGAATTTTGCTTCGATAGGCTTGCGTTTTAACATTAAGTCCAAAAGAACATCATATCCGTTTACTTTATCGTCTGCACTGAATAGGTTTTCACTTGAACCGTTCCAAGACAATTTTTTTATGTCTTTTTCCGTCCAAATGCCGGAATCTTTACTTTGTGTGTCAATCGTTTCGGCCGAGATTGACAATTTACAGGATGTAGCCAACGCCAGCGCCTTTCCGCCGACAAATAGCATGAAATCTTTTCCTAATACTGCATTTGCTTTCATTGTTTTCAATATTTAAATGTTAGTTACTCTACTGAATCCGTCTCAATTTCAAATGTAAGTCGCTGGATGAAAGTTTCTTCAATGAAATCTTCATCGGCGGCGATAAGTTTAGCACCCGTTACTTTGAAATCGTCGTATTTACCCCGCTTCCCTTCAAGCGCTTTGCGTGCCGCCTCAATAACCTCGACTGAATTTGAATAGTTATCGCTGGCGGCAATAACCTCAATAGTGACACTATCCCCACTGGCGTATCTATCCTTTGTATAAGCCGGAGTAAGTGCACTACGCTTATACAAAACGAACGGGAAAGAAGTAGCGTTTTTAGTAGAAATAGGATAAATCCTATCTCCGACAAGTTGCGTTAAACTTTCCGACTCACTGAGTTTTGAGAATGTATGTTTGCTGATTGATAAGCTCATTTCTTTTTATCTATTACTTTTTGTATTGAATCCAAAATGTTTCTTTCCAGTGAGTTCTCAGCCTCACTTTTTTTAGAGTCTACTGCGCTTTTAAAAAAGTGAGTGGCCTCTATAATACCTCTGTTTGCTCCTCTATTGGTAGCTCGTTGTTCCGTACCGCTTTCGAAGAATTTCAAAACAAACTGTTTTGAACCTTTCCGCCGTTTGTCGAGTAAGTCAACCCGTGCGCCGGACGCATTGCGGTAAACTGCAATATTTATTTCTTTTTTCAATCCAGCCCCACCCGGAACAGATGCAACCCAATTTTTTTGCGCTTGCTTTCGAATGATACTTGCTGATTTACGGAGTCCGGATTTAATAGCCTTCTTTGCCTCCTTGTCATTCAGTGCGGCCAATAACGCATTAACCTTAGAGGCGTCAACCTCAACCCGGTAGGATGCTTGTACAATATTACTCATTGATTAATTCTGCTTCGATGGTTATAGACTGTGCCTTTCTATCCGGATGGATGAAGGCTATTTTGTATTTACGTCCCTCGTAGACAATGCGCATTTTTTCGCTTATATCTCTGCTGTAACGTACCATGATCGTGACGGTGTGAGTGTTGAGCACCTCGCCGTTTATCTCTTTGCGCGTACCGGATTTATACCGGACACACGCACGCTTCTTGAAAGCTTCCATCCATCTCTCAGACGTACCGCCCAAAGCATCGCGAATCGTCTGGGGATGTAGAAAACTTATAATGTCTGTCAATAGTCCCGCCTGCATTATGTATATCGTTTTAAGGGTTGAAGTAAGAAGGCAATATGACCAGGAATGATATTAGGCGTGGCGAAAGTTATATCTTCACGGTTCGCATAATAGTTTGCAGCTATAATACGAATGGCATGCCAGATTCGCGGGTCTATCCGGTCGTCTTTAACGAACGATTCAATCGGGGCATTGAGATAAGCCTCGATACTGAGTTGTACCGGAATGATCAACCCCTGTATATAAGCGTCGTCATTGTCGAAATCAACATTAAGATGTTGCTTTAACTCTTCAAGTGTTACGTATTCTTTCATCTTTTAGAAATGAAGAAGGCCGAGGCCGAAGCCCCAGCCTTTGATTAATACTTAGTTTGGTCGTTATGCTCCGGCAGATGAAGCTGCTTTCTTTGCTACGGCAAAAGCTTCGCTTCGCGCAGTCACAATATCATAATCTGAGTTTAACACGAAGTTTACAATATTGCTTTTGGCTTGTGTATAGGGGTCAATCACTAAGTCAATATCGCCAAACTGCCCGATGGCAACATAAGAGAACACACCAAAACCGATAGTATCGGTTGCCATATAGGAGGGGACAAGTACCGGATAACCATTAATCTTACCATCTTCAAGAATCATTTTAGGTGATCCTTTTTCAATCGGAGTTGATTTTAGTTGTCCATAAACAGCCGGAGTACAAACATATGCGGCAGTTCCGTCGGTTACATCGACACCCTCAGCCATAACCGCCGTTTCCAATGCGACAACATTAGCAAAAGACGGGGAGTCTGTATACGTTACAGAAGCGTCTTTAACGAATGGGCCGGAACTGGCGCCTTCTAACTGTGTACCTGAAAACATCCATTTGTTCAGAAGTCGTGCGCTTCCCAGTGAAATTTGTTTCAAGACAACATCTTGAAGCGAGTAATTAGTCTGACTGATAGCCCGTTTTGACACCGGAACAGAGATAGACACACGCTTAGGAGTGGATTTTATTTTTCCGAGTGAAAGTTTTGTATCTCCAATTGCGGCGTTTTCACCCGCAATGCTGGCCTCAATAGCCTGTAAAGTGGGGAATATAAGTTCTCCTACAAGCCCGCTTTGCATTTTGATACCCAGCTTATTAATGATAAGCCCTTTTTCCAGCGGGTCAATGATTTCTCCGATTGTAACAGGCACGATATCAGCAACGGTAGCTGTATCGGTCACAGTCAAACCGCGTTCAACTACTTTGATTCCGTCCTCAGTGACAACCCCGTTATAGTCATCAAGTGATCTATGATATACCACATCGTAAACCGCTTGCGGAAACAATGCTCTTGTTGGAGTAATCCGATCTCTTTCCGGTTCAGTATCGAGACTTCTACGTTCGATCTTCATTTGCAGCAAATCTTTTTCATTTTTCAAAGCTGCAAAAGTCTTGGATTCATCCTCGGTGAGTGATCTTTTTTCGACTTCTGCCGCATCAAGCATTGTGCGCATTTCTTCTTTAATTTCTGCAATTCTGTTAATTTCCTTTTTCATTGTTAGATAAATTTTCGTAAGTTATTAATTTGTTCTTTGTAGTAATTATCTGTTAGTGAACTGTCTATTTCCTCTAAACTTCGCAAAGTGACGTCCGTTCCATAATAGGCAGGGTTGGCAACAATCGAAATATCTGAAATTCGATCTATTTTGTGAACGATTCGATAGAGTAACCCGTCCGACTTCTTGTACGTGACGTTCTTTTTGTCATCTGTAGAATAAGCAAATGATGAACCGTACAAATCACCTCTTGAAATCATTTCTACTGCATAGTCGCCATCCGGAGTATTAGGAGCGGATAACTTATATCCGAGTCCGTAATCATTCACCATTAAAGAAAGAGAACCGGTTCCATATCTTGAACGGGCTATCATCCGTTGTGCGTTATGCTCAATCAGTGCCCTTATATCACATGATTGAATTAACTCGTCTGTTATGGCGCCGCGCTCGATCACTTCAATAAAGAAGCACTTTGTTTTCTGGTCAAAATTAAGCCTGCTCTCCTGATCGAATACGGCGGCAAAGCCTTCTATCATCCGGCCTTCCGAAATCTTGGGTGATGCTATATCCGTATAACTTCTAATTTCCATACCGTTTTTACCATATGTTTTTTATTCATTATTTGGTAGCTCGCTTTTATTTTCCCCGGAAGATTCACCTCTGATTTTAGGACTGTCAATCGGGGCGACATTGCAACTGGTCATAACAGTATCACCACCGGGAACAGGTGGCAATCCTTTCATTGCCCGTAAATGGTTTGTGGTAAAAAGACCAAGTTCGTAGCCTCCTTTCATGTAGGTTATCTGCGTTGCGAGATCAGTTTGGTACAAAACATCAATATCGTAGCGGATACGGTACAGATGCGATACACTGTCAGGAATTAGCTTCACATTGAGTTCCGCCTCAAACTGTTTGAGAATAGGAAGTAATGTGTCAGTAAGGAATGACACTTGTCCCATTTCTGAGGCTTTGTAGTTTGTGGGTTGTCCGGCAAAGACCTTATCAGGATGTACGCCGAACATGCGGCAAATCTCTAAAATAGAGTGCTTCATCTGTTCCAGCAATTGAGAGTCAATCGGATTTATCGAAAGCTGATGAAAAGAAGCGTCGCCGCTTACTGATACGATACCCCGGCCGGAATTTAATTCATTCTCGATCCGTTCGGCAACACTTGATGTCTGAGTATCAGTCATACCGGCAATTCCCTGAGTGCCTTCTTTGGCTCCTGAAACAATACCTTTTATCTTGCTTCCATTTTGAAAAAGATGGAGCGCTTGATTATCTGCGCTGCCCCCAATGCTGAGTACGCGGGAACCGTAATAGATTGTACTTACTCCTGTGTAACCTCCATCGAGACTTTTGTTTTTAAGATGTATAACATCATCAGCCTCAAAGGTTCCGTTTACTCTGTTGATAGGGTCGCAAATCTTATATATATTGCGAAACTTGTCATAAGTTACGGTATTAGGCGCACACAGTATAAGTTCGCTTATTTCTCCCCATGTCCTGCGAATAAAAATGTAGGCATTTCCAGCCAACACAACCTGTATAACTGCATTCTGCATCAGGTCATAAGAGTTTTGCCTTAAATTCGGGCGGCGCACAAGCAGTTTGTATAGTTCGTGGCGTTCATCAACAGAAAAATATCCGTCTTGTTTTCGTTCTATCAGCAAAGGCAGTGAGGCTATTGTTCCGGAAAGAATGGAAACGCATCTGTATACCGCCGCAAGTTGCATTGCTTTTTCGGACGAATTTACATTAACGGGTTGAGCTGGAACGGAGGTTATACGTACATTTGCATTTGTGTTACCCTGATTTTGAGCAATACTTCCATTGCCTAAACCTTCGGAAATACTACGTATTTGTCTTGTTAGAATATTGAAAATCTTCATATTTTAATTTGTATAAGTGTTAAACAGGTAAAATGTCATAAGATTCGTTATCGTTGAATCGATCTTACTATTATGCGTTCGTTTGATCGGCTTTTTATTCATGTTTCTATCTTCGTCAAGAACGGCATTACCAAAGCAATACGGCGTTATTGGATTCGGGTCAAATGTTATTTTATTGCGATGCAGCGCGAGTTCAAACGATTCTATAGGACTTGTAAACGTTCCGTATGTCTGTTTTACCGGACTTATGTAGTCATTTGCATAGCCAACCGATGCGGATAATAGATTTACGAACTCAGCCGACTTATATGGGTCATATCCAATTCCGAGAATTTTCAAGTACTTTGCCCGGGCTAAAATATCATTCACGATCATTTCGTAGTCAATCACTTCGCCCGGACATAGCTTCAAATATCCGGCCTTGACCCATCCTTCATATAATTCCCGGTTAGGGTGTCCGGGCAAAGCGCCTTCCGGAAAATAGTAATCCGTAACGGAATGAAATGACTTAGTATCCGGGGAATAGATATTATACGTTACAGTTGAAAAGTCATCACGTACCGATAAATCAACTCCTACCATCGTAGGCGGGTGACTTGTGATCTTATCTACAGGGATAGCCTTATACCGTTCCTCGATCTCCCTTGCCTCAATCCATTTCGTTTCAGAATTGACCGCAAAGATGTTAAGGAGCTTTGTGCGAAACTCTAATGCGTCAGGTGCGCTATATAGCGCCTTTTGATAAGCGTCCTTGTAAAAGTCCTCGTAAACCGTGATCCCCATGTGGGGTTGTACTTTATACCACGTTGCCGGATCACCTTCTTCATCGTCTATGTCGGGTTCAAAGATGTGGGCGAAAATAGAATCGTTCTCAGCCTCACCGCGTAGAATGGCTTTATATATTGAAAGCATTTCAGTGAACGGGGTTGTATGCTTGTCTGAGGCGGTTGTTATTACGATGGTCAAAGGGTTGAGCCGTGCACCCATTGAAGAAGTTAAAACGTTCTTCAAAGCGGCGCTATCGGCTTGCGAATATTCGTCTACTATCACCGTGCTTGCATTAAGCCCATCCAGTTTGTCGGGACTGGACGCCAAACACCGGGCGAAAGAGGTTTTGCCCTTTATTTTGTTATTTATGATCTCTCTGTTAATCTTAAAATGTCGCAACTTCCGGTCTAACGCTTTCAGGATGTTGCGGATTTCATCAAAACATATCTTAGCCTGATTGTAGGAATTGGCGGCAACGTATGCTTGTGCATTAGCATCGCCAAACAACAAGTCGAATACTGCCAAACTTGCGATACTTGTCGTTTTGCTGAATTTACGAGGGACAAATAGCAGAGCGTCACGAATCAGGCGTTTATTTGTCCCTGGTCTATAAAAACCGAGTATGTTCGTGAATTGAAATACCTGAACCGGAGTTAGCTTATATCGCGTCAGCCCCTTAGTGCCGGAAAACTTCAACTTTTCGTAAAACACAATAAAGCGGCGGACCTTACCGGGTCTAAAGTCGTATTTATCCAGCAGATAAAAGAAACGACGGATCGCAAGTAACTCGTAAAGGTTATGCGCCTCCGGGTTGCCTATACATCCGGCTATATAAGTGTTTAACCGGATATCCGCTTTATCTAACTGATAAGAGTTTATATCAACGGAGCGCAATGCGTCAACGGTAGCAGTCTTTAGCTGTATAAGTTCCTCCTTATTCATAGTCATCCGCCTTGTTTACTTCGTCAATTAATTCGGTTACTTCGTCGGCTTCACCTGATGCAAGGGTCTGCAATGTCAAACCAAGTTCGCGTAACTGTTTGCGAGTGGCTTCAAGCGCATCAAACAGAGTTTTAAAAGCCGGATGTGCAACCAGCTTTTCATTATTCTCGCGGGTTATCTCTTTAGTGAAAGATTTCATCCGCTTTTTTGAGATGTCAGATAGAGCAATCCGGAACGCCATATAAGACCCGGCACAAAGCTCTATACACAAATCAAGTTCAGGGGTGTATGTGCCTTGTGCTTCCATTGCGGAACGGATTTTTTCTGTTATGTCGTCTAAAGTTGCCATGTTTTTACGCGCTTTTTACACGTATGTTTTTTAAGTAAGTATTTGGTAGCTCGTAGATTGTAACGGAAAATGTCACCCCCAACGGATACCCCCTCGTTTTGAAAATTCTCCGCGCGTGTAAAAACTGGTGGGCGTGGGTTTGGACGGTCTGTCGCCCTCAAAAAAAGACCACCCCGCTTTGTATATATACAAGAAGATATTTATATTTGCAATAAATTTTACAATATAAATCTTGCACAAATGAATACTAAGAACATTTCCTACATACTTTCAACTATAAGTGTGTTCGCTTTCATGTATTATTATTTCTCGTTAGTTATGATTTGGCATTGTTTGGCGCCATTTGATTTGGATATGACAAGTATTATAACATGGGATGATATACAATTTACTTTTGCTTCTTTTTTAATACCGTCACTCATTTCTTTTTCTATTGTGTTTGGTGGAATATCACTAATTGCTGCCCCTCTGCTTGATTCATTAAAAGAGCGGAAAGATAAGATTTTAGAGTCTTTAAGTAAGTATATAAGAAGATATTCTAAAAAGAGGTGTTTGTTTTATTGGGGAGGATTATTGTTTTTGATATTAATAATTGTCACAACTTCGTTTATACTAGACTTATATCCAGCGGCAAGTATCTATTATATAATTGCAGGCGCTGTCTTTGCATATTGCAAATATGGAAGAGGTGATATTATTTTTCATTTAATGATTTTCATTGCCATGATATTTTTTTGCTCTGATGTAAAGAAGAGAATACCTCATTTCTATAATACTACTGTTAAAATTGAGTCTATTAATGGAGATATAATAGAAACGGATGCACAACATAGATTAGTTTTTCTAGGTACTAAATATATTGTCGTTCAGGAAGACTCGACAAATGCGAAATTATATCCAACTAATGGAATAAAAAATATAGAATGGATCAATAAATAGTTAAGAGGGTACGTCAAAAGTAGACGTACCCTCTTAATTTCATTTCAAAAACTTATCCGCAAAACGCTCTGTTGCCCGTCTATTGTTTGCCTGAATTGCTTCTTTCGAATGGCTAAACGCGCGTCGGTGTATCTCAGAGTGGCACGCATGGCAAAGGCTCTGTAAGTTCGTTCGATCAAACATAAGGTGTTTCATTCCGAGTTCATGCGAAACGGATTCAACCGGGGTTTTGTGGTGTACTTCGGTTGCAAGCGTACTTAATCCGTTCGCCTCGCACACTTCGCAAACCGGATTAGCTCTCAGTTTATCGCAACGTAGGTTCTTCCACCGCTGCGAGTTGATCATTTTAATGTAATATGGGTTTCTGCTCATTGTGTTTTATTTATTTGTTCATAGCTAAATAATATCCTATCGCATTGATAACATGCGTGCAGTTCCTTTCTGGTAGCTTCAATATTATTGGTTTCAATGTTCACATAATGCGTATCGGTTACTTCGCCCGATACACATTGAATCCGTTTAATTAAATACTTCATTCCAGCTTATTCATACCAGCAAGTAAATACTTGATGCGCTTACAATTCCCATCGCATCGGGTTGACTGAGTTTCTTTCTTGTGAGTCACATTCGCGCAACCCTTGCTGACTCTTGACGGGCACATCTGTTTAAATACTGTGACTGCATTTGCTGTCGTTTCTTCTCGCTGTATTCGAATAGCCTCTGTTGCGACTGTTCGAATCAGGCCACGCGAACGAACTCGTTCCGTTGTGGTCTGTTGAATGTAATGTTCTGCTTTATTCATGCTTTGTCATTTTAGGTTTATACTTCCAGCCGTTCAACTCGTATACACGTTTCCGGGCTTCTTCTCGGTCGATGTAAAGTGGTTCGTTACGAACGGGACTTGATATTTGTGTTTTCCCGTCTGAATAATCACACACGCATATTCTGTAATTTCGTCCGTGTATAGAATATGAATATTCTCCTACTTTCATGTTTGGCTCCTTTCTAATTTGATTTGAGGATTATTCTTTGAATTTATTTTTCTTTTGGACAAGTAAAACTTCCGTCGGCTCATCATCTTCCCATTTCACATTGGGAAAATCTTCTTTATCCAAACGAACAACAATTGCACCGTCAGTGAATCCCCATGTATTAGGTAATTTTATTGCATGGCCACCGATGAACAGATTAAGTATTCCATTCCTCTTTCTTACAACATACATCTTTTCCATAATTTGATTCCTTTCTGCTTTGTTATACTCTATTTATCTTATCATTGATTCTAAACATACTGTCACTTATGAAGTCGTATATCTTATACATAAGCTCCGGTTCTTGCTCCTTTGGAGAGTAAACCATAACTCTTTTACCTGCACCTTTCATCCATCCGGCTTCTGTATTAGCAGACCGACCACAAGGAAGAACCATAACACAGACATCCGCCCATTTCATAGCATTGAAATCTAATTCAAAACCTTTCTGTGCAATCGGATGATTGAGAGCCTCCCGATACTGCTGTGTGGTCCAGTTCTTCCAATTAGGATCAATATTCGACCATGAAAAGCCATAATTCATGTCACTGTTTGGATGTGTAAAATCATACACTTCGTGACCTTCATTTCGGAGAAACGATACAACATCCTGCTGATATGAGTTTCTCCAGCTACTTGCTACATAAATTTTTGCCATAATATTTTTTCTATCAATTAAAAATGTATATTTGCTTCTGTTTTTATACCTGTGGCCGAATGGTTAAGCTCCAACTTTCAATTGGATATGTGGTTCGAATCCTACCAGGTATATACTGTTACTAAAAATAAACAATCATTTTATGAAAGAATTCCTGCTATCAATAATAGCTGGGATGCTATCAAATAAAATATCAGATTGTATCAAAAATTGTCAGAACCCCATCCCAGTAACAGCGAAAACAACAACTTACACATACTTAAACCTTGGTTTCTACAAGCGGATAAGGATACGTGAAGAGGGTTGAGAGTAGACAGGGAGGCGGATTTACACCCCGCCTCCTTTTTATTCATTCCTGTATTGTTTTAAATTAATTCTCCACTTCATCCCCTCTCTTTGGTTTCCGAACCGGGATGCGTAGTTCTTTTTCAGTGAACTTGCTCGACATATACCGTTCTGCATCCGGCCAGTTCGTAAAGCATAAATCCGGATCAGTATAAAGCCTTAGAAGTGTCTCGTTCAGTTTGTCGAGTGCCCCGAATCCGCTTGAATTGATCTTTTCGTCTGTTTTAAACTTGCTGTTTAAGCGTTCGTAATTCTCTGTAACGAATCGGTCGATATACTTCCGGTTCTGTTCGTTCACGGGCTTATGATGTTCCGGAACATCTTGCAAATAATTTGCGTTGATTGGTTTCTTGATCATTATTTAAAATTTAAATCGTAGTTGTCCGTTCTTCTCGTCTTTCACGTGTTGCGGCAATGCCCGTTTCGGCTTTGAGTAGTTGAACTGCCTCTCAGCCTGCGCAAAGTCGCTGAACATTTCCGTAATTTCGTCCGGTATGGGATCGTCATTTTCTTCGTGTTCCGGATCGGCGACTCTCAGAAATGCACCTACCAGATATTGCATGATTTCGTAGATACTTTTGAATTTGTATTTAGTTTTGATAGCGTCGAGTCGCTTCCAGTCATCGAGGTCTATGCGAACTACTGACTTTTTAAAGTCACCTGCTGGATTCTTATTTCTTTTTATCGGTGTCATCGTCTGCTGCTGCCTCCTAATTCGATCACATTAAACATTTCATTAATTCTATCAGCGATATAAGCGCCGTATTTAAGTTGCAAATCTTTTATTGATAGATTTGTTGTTGCATGCGTTAAGGCTTCTTTCCTGAGCTCGTATCGGCACTGAAAGATATATTGCATTACATTCAACTCTGTACCGAAGTATTTTGCCGGAATGGGTTCACGCCCTAATTCATCGAAGCACATCATGCGCGGACTGCCATTGTTGTACGTGTACAATTCCAGTGCATCCTTGCCTCGCATAGAAAAGCTATTTGCAATGAATGAAGCAGAATCAATACGGAAACCTCCCATCGGATAACCGCCTTTATCCTGTCCGCTTACAAAGTATCTGTATCGGTTCATTATCTGCATAATGGTAGATTTTCCGGTTCCGACCGGGCCACAAAGCAAAATACCTTTTTCCGGGTCCAGTTTCGACCTGTCCTTTTCCATGTACAGAAATATTTGATTCATCACATTTCGGTTTGATTTGTCTATTTGAAAATTGCTGCATACAAAACGGCAACACTCTTTAAACCATTCTGCCCGATCCTTTGCGGGCACAGGGTCAGATGTCGGCCTTCCGAATGATAATAGTTGTTTGATCGACATCATTTGTTTGCTCCTTGTTTCCATTTCTACAATTATTTTTAAGTTCAAAAAGCCCTGCCCAGTTGTTGGCGATAGACTGATTAACGATTTCATTTGCTACATTCGCATCATTTCCGCTTAGTCTGACTAACTTGTCATAGCATGCCTTAACAGACCGATCAGATTTATATTTTTCTCTTCGTTCTTTTTTGTATTCCAGCCACAACAGAAAGACATCTAAAAACTCAAAAGAGATAAAAGAAAGCTCGTCGAGAGATAGAGAGAGTTCTTTTAGTTTAGTTTCCGTTTTAGTTTTAATATAGTCTGGCGCATCGGCTGGCTGATTGGCTCCCATATTGGTTGGCGCATCGGCTGGCGTATCTCCTTTCTTTTCGGTTGGCTTTTCGGTTGGCACATCTACCGTATTTTTTCCGGTAGTCGGCTTTTTCTTTGGCGATTCATCTTTGAACTTTTTAGAGAAAGAATATAAACCGACTACTCTTCTACTTTTACCCGATTTATAATAAACCAGTCCTGCATTAATTAGAGATAACCGTGCCCGAACTAAAGTTTTCTCGTCGATATTGAGGGAACAGCATAGTTCAATGTTTGAGCAACTGAAAACGTCCTCCCAACCCTCGCTATTACAAACTGCAACTAATTCATAAAATAGTGCTTGTTCGGTAGCGGTAAGCCTGTTGCGTCTGCGTGCTCTTCGCATTTGTTCCATTAACGTATATCCATCCATATTATCGAGAAACATAATAACTGCACGGCCTTACGCCTACCGATCTAAAGACACTCAGAGCGGAGCAGTAACACATATAATTCTTTTCTTCACCTCCATACTTACACTTCCGGCAGTCCGGTTTACTTTGTGATTGAATGATTTTCTTTGCCATGATTAAACCTCCTTTATTCTGATACCATGTATGCTAAGCATCAGTTTTCTTTTGATTATATACTCTTTCGTTTTCATCCCTTTCGCATCTTCCACCACTAATTCGCCATCACGATAATAAACGAAGTCGGCATAGTAGGACAGGGACTTCTCCAATAGCTTTCTTTTCTGCAGCATCTTCCGGACTCCCTTCACTTCATAATACTCGTATTGTGCCGGAATAAGCTCGTATTTACACTGCTCTTGCAGATCAGAGATAATTCCCTTTTTCTCGAGCAGTTTCAGTTCTTGCGCCCGTCTATACTCGCGAATAGAGTCGTATCCTTTGTACTTAGTATTGTTGTATTTTGCCATCTTGATAATATTAGTTAGTAGTGGAGCGAGGCGGAATCGAACCGCCGTAAACGGATTTGCAATCCGGTGCATGGCCACTTTGCTATCGCGCCGTCAGTGGAGCGGGAGACGAGTCTCGAACTCGCGACCTCAACCTTGGCAAGGTTGCGCTCTACCAACTGAGCTACTCCCGCACTGAGAAAATTAATTTTAATGAAAACCCAAAATAAGTCAAGACAGCCCATCAGAACGGCTCTACATATAAATGGGAGCGGGTTATCACCTATCTTTAGACTGCTGAGCAAAAAATCGGGACTCTCCGAAGAGAATCCCGATTTCGCACTAACTATCTATTCAGGCAAAGCTGATTAGAAGATGCTGATCGCGAGGAAGCCCAGAGCAACCGAGAAGACGATCGCGAGGACACCCGGGATGAAGAAGGCGTGGTTGAACACCCACTTGCCGATGCGGGTCGTGCCGGTGTCGTCCATCTGGACCGCGCCCAGAAGGGTCGGATAGGTCGGCAGAACGAACAGAGCAGACACAGCAGCGAACGAAGCGACGAGCATGCCGGAATCGCCAGGGTTGGCGGCGGTGATGCCGAGCGCCGCAACGATGGCCGGAGTGATGGCCTTAGCGGTAGCTGCCTGCGAGTACAGGAGCATGGCCGCGAAGAAGAACACGACAGCAAGCAGAGCCGGATAGGCAACAACGGTGTCAGCAGCGAACGTCTTGATTTCAGCCGTGTGGCCGGACACAAACGTGTCGCCGAGCCAGGCAACGCCGAGCACGCAGACGCAGGCAACCATACCGGACTTGAAGACCGAGCTTTCAGAGGCGATATCAGAGATGTCAACCTTGCAGCAAATCGTGATGAGCGTTGCAACGAGGAGCATCAGGGACATGATGGCGGCGTCACGAGGAACAATGACGGGGCTGATCAGACCGATGGCCGGCGAAATAGCGGACGCATAGAGCACCACGAAGAGCACGCCGATCAGGAAGATGCCGACGGAGCGCTTGGCAAAAGGCTTGAGTTCCGTCTGAGCGGCACCCTGACCAATCTTGACGAGACCCTTGGCAAGACGTTCCTTGTAGACCGGATCGCTGTCCAGATCCATGTTCTGGATCTTCGTCATGACGAAGGCCGTCAGCATGCAGCCGGCAAACGTGGTAACGAGCCAAATGCCGATCAAAGCCGGGTAGGACCAGCCGAACGGTTCAAGCACGCCGGACATGTAAATCACGGCTGCGGAAACCGGAGAAGCGGTAATGGCGATCTGCGAAGCCACGACGGCGATCGAGAGCGGGCAGCAGGGACGAATCTTCTGTTCCTTAGCAACTTCAACGATAACCGGAATCATCGAGAAGGCCGTATGACCCGTACCGGCGAAAATCGTCAGCACATAAGTCACGACAGGAGCGAGGTAGTTGATGTACTTCGGGTTGCTGCGCAGGATGCGTTCAGCAATCTGAACAAGATAGTCCAGACCGCCGGCGAGTTGCATCGCCGAAATAGCTGCGATCACCGATGCGATGATCAGAATCACGTCCCAAGGAATGTTGCCCGGCTTCATACCGAGAATCAGACCAAGTACGAGAACGCCGGCGCCGCCGGCATAGCCGATGCCGATGCCGCCCAAGCGAACACCGAGGAAGATCGCGCCCAAAAGGACGATGATCTGGAGAATGAGCATGATATCCATAATGCCTCCAGGCATGGATGAGAAACCCCGTCTGCCGCTGCTTCATTATTTGGCTCTATTGGCCGCTGCAGCTTGCATCAGAGGATGCGGAGACTGTCTGTCCTCGATCCCTTTACGGATATCTGAGTACCTGAGAATCCCGCTTTGGTGGTATTTGAACCTGCGGCCGTTCCGCTAGGAGCGACCGCAGTGTTCTATTTCCGGATCTTGCGTCCGGACGTCACCCGATTACTGTTCGAACTTCGGGTTGATCAGGTTGTCGTGCGTGAAGACCTTGTCCCACTGTTCCTGCGTGAGCATCTTCTTTTCGTCGACGATGAGTTCATGCAGGGACTTGCCGGTGAGGAAGCCTTCGCGAGCGATGTTCGCGCAGGGCTTATAGCCGAAGTGGGGCTTGAGAACCGTGATGATGCCGAGCGAGCCCATCACGAGGTCTTCGCAGTGCTTGGCGTTGACAACGATGCCGTCAATGCACTTTTCACGCAGAGCGTTGCAGGAGTTCGTCAGAACCTTCATCTGCATATACAGAGCGAAGGAGATGACCGGTTCCATCACGTTCAGTTCAAGCTGGCCGGCGGAGGCGGCAAGCATGACGGAGGTGTCGAGACCGATGGCGAGGAACGCAGCCTGATTCGTCACTTCCGGGATAACCGGATTGACCTTGCCCGGCATGATCGAGCTGCCCGGCTGGAGCTGGGGCAGAACGATTTCGCCAAGGCCGGTACGCGGGCCGGAGGCCAGGAGACGCAGGTCATTGCAGACCTTCGTGAGCTTGACGGCGAGGCTCTTGCAGGCCGACGAGAGGGCGACATAGGCGCCGCAGTCGGACGTGGCGGCGATCAGGTCATCGCTGTTGACGAACGGGATGCCCGTCAGTTCAGCGAGGCGCTTGACAGCCTTGGCCGGGTATTCCGGATGGCAGGTAACCGTCGTGCCGATGGCGGTGGCGCCGAGGTTCACGACCTTGAGGTGTTCCTGAGCTTCACGGATCGTCTTGATTTCGTCGCCGATCGTGGTGCCCCAGCCGTGGAATTCCTGAGCGAAGGACATCGGAACGGCGTCCTGCAGGTGGGTACGGCCCATCTTGAGGACATCCTTCGTCTTTTCTGCCTGCTTGTAGAAGCTGGCGACGAGGTCCTCAACGGCCTTCACGAGGACGTTGGAGCGAAGGATCAGCGAGAGGTGAAGAGCCGTCGGATACGTGTCGTTTGTCGACTGGCCGAAGTTGGCGTGGTCGTTCGGGGAGACCTTCTTGTCACCCTTCGCGAGGCCAAGGTGTTCGCAAGCGAGGTTGCAGATAACTTCGTTGCAGTTCATGTTCGTGGACGTGCCGGCACCACCCTGGAGCCAGTCAGTGACGAACTGATCGTTGTACTTGCCGGCGATGAGCTGGTCGCAGGCCCACACGAGCGCATCGGCAACATCAGCCGGGATCGTGCCGAGTTCCTTGTTCGTGAGCGCAGCGGCCTTCTTCACATAAGCGAAGGCGATGGCAAAGAACGGTTCCTGCGACATCGGCATTTCCGTGATGTGGAAATTCTGCTTGCCGCGCATCGTCTGGACGCCGTAGTAGACGTCATCAGGGATCTCGAGGGAACCAAGGAAGTCGTTTTCAATACGGGACATGTATATGCTCCTCAATATGTCCTAAGCGAGATTTCTGCGTTTGGGTCCGCTTTCATCCGCTTTGTGTTGAACCTTTGGATTCAGTCGAATTTCTAAGTAGAAACTCGTTGGTCCACCGAATCAAAAGGTGTTTTCTTTCGGTTCCGAGCTCTTCAAGCTAAGGGAATCTGCTTATCAGAGCTCGGGCACCTACCGAATAACTAAATATTACTGCGTAATCGGCTTGATGGGAATAGATTTCTTCTGCGTCGGCAGGACCTTATCGTAATTCCCCATACCCTGCTCAGCCATCTTGCGGCGGATGAAGGCGATCTGCGTCTTAAGGGGCAGATCCTTCGGGCAGAAGTCATGGCAGGCCAGCAGCGACATGCAGCCGAACACGCCGGACTCGTCACCGACCACTTCGTAGTAGTCAGCGTCGTTGCGTTCGTCGCGCGGGTCAAGGCGGAAGCGGGCAATCTTATTGATGCCCACAGCGCCGATGAAGTCCGGACGGACGCGAACCGTACCGCAGCCGGCAATGCAGCAGCCGCATTCCACGCAACGGTCAAGAACGTAAATGTCTTCGGCGAGCTGCGGGTCCATCGGCACTTCCTTCTTGCGAAGGTCGATTTCCTCGTTCTTCATGTGAACCCATGTTTCCATGCGTTCGGACATGTTGCGCATCCACTTGCCGGTGTTGACCGAAAGGTCGCCGATGAGTTCGAACGCAGGCAAGGGGGCGAGCGTGAATTCCGTCGGAAGGTCCTTGGTAAGCGTACGGCAGGCGAGGCCGGGCTTGCCGTTGATCAGCATGGCGCAGCTGCCGCAAATACCAGCGCGGCAAACGAAGTCGAACTGCAGGGTCGGATCCTGCTCGTTGCGCAGATCGTTGAGCGCAATGAAGAGCGTCATCGAGTCCGATTCCTGGAGCTCGTACGTCTGCATGTGCGGAACGCTGTCAGGATCCTGCGGGTTGTAGCGCAGGATGCTGATCTTGAGCATGCGGTGCTGCTTCTTAGCAGCGGGAGCGGCCGGGGCGGCGGGAGCCGCCGGGGTCTTCTGAGCTTCTTGGGTCATTTTTGTTACCAGCTCCAAATTAGTCGTTCAGCGGTTCGTCGATGCGTTCGTTGCGGCCCAGCAGGCGCTTGGGCAGCAGGTGCTGATACGGCATGATCGCGTCCTGAATGGCCCAGCGATCCTTGCCTTCGGCTTCCATCTTCTGACGGATAGCATCAACTTCAGCCTGACGCTTGGCAGATTCGGGGTTCTCGATGTAGTTCTTCACACCGTAGCCGCGGAAGCCCGGGGGAAGTTCCATCTTGCTGATGTCGAGCGGCTGATACGAAAGAGTCGGCAGCGTATCACCGTCCTTCCAGGTCGCAATCGTGCGGTTGAGCCACTTGACGTCATCGCGAACCGAGAAGTCTTCGCGGTAGTGAGCACCGCGGGATTCCTGACGATTGAGAGCGCCGTAAGCGACCGTCAGAGCGACGCGCAGCATCGAGCGGGTGCGGTAGGCATAGACGAGTTCGGGGTTGTTGCCCACGACATCCTTGACCGGGATGTTGAAGGAGCGCTTGTAGAGTTCTTCGAGCTCCGTCACCGCTTCTTCCATATCCTTGCCGCGGCGGAAGATGCCGATCTTGGTCGTCATCACTTCCTGCATGCGGGTACGCAGCTTGACGGCGTCTTCATTGCCGGTGCACTTAATGAAGCCGTTGAGTTCGTTCTGAACCTTGGCGAGCGACTCGTAAATGATCGAAGTCGGGATGTCGATGCCGTTTTCGGACTTTTCGCAGAAGTCGGCGATGAATTCACCGACAATCATGCCGGCGACGACGGTTTCAGCAACCGAGTTGCCGCCGAGGCGGTTGAAGCCGTGCATATCCCAGCAGGCGGCTTCGCCGGCAGCGAAGAGACCTTTGAGCTGCGGAGATTCGCCGGTCGGGTTCGTGCGGACGCCGCCCATCGTGTAGTGCTGGGCCGGACGAACCGGAATCCATTCCTTCGTCGGATCAACGCCGAGGAAGTAGTGGCAGATTTCGTAAACTTCACGAAGCTTATGCTTGATGTGATGTTCGCCAAGCAGCGTGATGTCGAGCCAGAGGTGTTCGCCGTACTTGGTCTTGACGCCCTTGCCCATAGCAATGCGTTCTTCCATGCGGCGGGAAACCACGTCGCGGGAGGCGAGTTCCTTCTTTTCCGGTTCCACGTCCGGCATGAAGCGGTAGCCGTCAACGTCGCGGAGCAGACCTCCGTCACCGCGGCAGCCTTCCGTCACCAGAATGCCGGCCGGGAAAATGCCCGTCGGGTGGAACTGAATGGCTTCCATGTTCGAAAGCGAGGCAACGCCGGTGGTGAGCGCCAGGTCGTAACCCACGCCGTCGCAAATGACCGCGTTCGTCGTGACGCGGTAGATACGGCCGGCACCGCCGGTGGCGATGGCAGTGGCCTTGGCCACGTAGGCCATCAGTTCGCCCGTGATCAGGTCACGGACGATAGCGCCGTAGCAGCGCTTGCCGTCGTGAATCAGACGAAGCGCTTCAACGCGTTCGATCACCGGAACCTTTTCTGCGATGAGGCGGTCGGACACCACGTTGAGCATGGCGTGGCCGGTACAGTCGGAGACGTAGCAGGTACGCCACTTCTTCGTGCCGCCGAAGTCACGCTGATTGGCGAGACCCGCTGCTTCCTTGCGTTCGGTAATCGTGACCTTTTCACCGTTGATGATCACCTGACGGTCGCCCGGGGTGATGCGGCTCCAGGGACAGCCCCAGGCGGCGAGTTCGCGCACAGCCTTGGGCGAGGTGTTCACAAACATGCGGACGACTTCCTGATCAGCGCCCCAGTCCGAACCGCGGACCGTATCGCCGAAATGGACGTCTTCATTGTCGCCCAAGCCTTTGATCACGTTGCCGAGCGATGCCTGCATACCGCCCTGAGCGGCCTTGGAGTGGCTGCGCTTCGGCGGAACGAGGGAAAGGACGATCGAGTCGTGACCGCGGCGCTTGGCAGCAACAGCCATGCGGAGTCCAGCAAGGCCGCCGCCGATGACCAGCACGTCGGTGTAAATGATTTTCATGAGTTTTTCCTCGGAAATCCCGCCTATTGGGCGGGAGGATCGGAACGCAGCTCCTGTCTGCGCATCCGCCCAGTCTTCTAAGAAGCCCTGCGCCTGCCTTCTTTCGAGGCCGTTCGCAGAACCGCTCCGGCTTTTTGAGCCTATTCCCGTTGGTTTTCGCCGCCGCCGCATCTGCCCGCGTTCGTCTGAACGGAACTTCTGTATTGGAAGCGGGGAAAACTTCCTATACAGGTCTTAAAGCGCATTGTCGACGTTCCGTTTCTGGGACTCGCACCCAAGGAGGACATCAAAACCCGAGGCATCATGATGAAGCCCCGCGGCTAGAACCCGGAAGACGCTTAGGGAGGGATGAAAACATCTGCGCCCAATTCACCTGAGTCGCTGTTCTCCTTCGAGCGGCTCAGTCAAACTAAAGGCATCCGAAGCCATTCCTGACGGCGTTTCTGCGGCAACCCGATCTTTTTTCCGGCAAACGGATCCTGAACGGTCTGCACAAAACTGTTGGGTCTCTAAGCTCTTCTACTTAGAAGTCTAACAACCTGTTGCATCTGGAACCACAGAGTTTTACGTTCAGACTGCGTTAATTGCTTATTCCAACGCAAAGAACCCGTGGATTTCCCTTGGCCTTCTGATCTATTTCTAACGGATAAGTATTGAGTCGTCGGCGCGTAGTTTAGCCGTCGACCGATCCCTAGAAATATTCGTATAAACCCCTAATAAAGCCTGACTTTTAAAGCGAAGCTTTTGTTCTGTCGAATGCAGAAAAATTCTGTTTTATTCCTTTTATTTCATATAAATAATAAAATCTTTAAGTCTCTATTACAGATAGAAGGGATCTAAAGCATTGATACTCTATTGTAGGTAGGTATTTACGTTAATAACACCATAGCATAACTCACCGAACAGATTGTTCGGTTTTACTTTACGAATATAAGTCTTTTTACCTATATTTCCTCAAATTTCACTTCTAATTAAATATTAATAAATTATTTTTAGAGATACATTTTATAAATCTCTTCGGAAAACCCTAACGAGATATGCCTTTCGACATTTCACTTAGATCGCATCATGGGTCATAAATAGTTTGTGCTTAACAACATTCATAACCAGGACCTCTATTAACTCCCCAAAATCGATAGAATCAAGCATCAGAACTTTTTTCCTAGATGCTCTCGGAAGCACCTACAAGAGGAGAACTCAAATGGCCAACCGTATCGTTCAGACTGATTACGCTCCCGCCGCCATTGGTCCGTACAGCCAGGGCGCCTTCACGCAGATTGCGCTTTACTGCTCAGGGCAGCTCGGCATTGATCCGGCCACGGGAAAATTGGCTGACGGCATTGAAGAACAAGCAACGCAGGCCTTCAAGAATCTGCGCGCAGTCATCACGGAAGCCGGTCTCACGATGGCCGATATCGTCAAAGTAACGATCTTCCTTACCGATATGGCCAATTTCGACGCTGTCAACAAAGCCATGAAAACCTTTGTGCCGGCGCCGTTCCCTGCCCGCTCCTGCTTTGCCGTGGCGGCGCTCCCGAAGGGCGGCCTCGTTGAAATTGAGGCAATCGTTGATCGCATCGGTCAGCCCTTCTGAGCGTGAAGGCCCCCGCACCCATGCCGCCGCGTCCTTATGCCCGGCCTGCCGCCGAATCCTCTTCAGCCGCCTCTGAGCGCCGAGGAGGCTCTCGTCCTGCGGGCGAGATCAAGAGCGGCAAGCTTGACCCGCTGCCGGTGCGTCTCAAGCGCTTGGGACTTGTCTCCGACTGGGATTTCGTGCTGCATCTTCCGCTGCGCTATGAGGACGAAACCCGCATTGATCCGATCGGTCTGCTGCGGGCGGGGGAAACGGCTCAAATTCAGGGTGAAGTAGTGCGTTCGAGCACCATTTCAACGGCCCGCGGTCCGCAGCTGGTGGCTGAACTCGCTGATCAGACCGGGAGGGTGACGCTGCGCTTTATCCACTATTACCCGACGACGCGCTCGCTGCTCACAATAGGGACGACGCTGCGGGCCTTCGGCGAACCTCGTCCGGCCTATTCCGGCGGACTTGAACTCATTCATCCCAAACTCAAGAAGCCCGTGGCCGGTGAAGATGCGCTTCCTTCGTCACTCACGCCGGTTTATTCGCTCGGCGAAGGGATACAGCAAACCTGGCTGAGAAAGCGTATCAACCGTGCGCTTCTCGATCTAATGGGGATGGATGATCCGCTGCCGGCGGAAGTTGCCGCAGCGCTGCAGCTGCCCGGTCTCAAAGCTTCGCTTGAATACCTGCACCATCCGCCTGCCGATGCGCCCCACGAACCGCTGATGAACCGTACGGATCCGCACTGGCAGCGGCTTAAATTCGATGAGCTGCTGGCCCAGCAGATCACGCTTAAACAACTGCGCGCAGCCGTGGGGCAGGAAAGTGCACCAGCACTCACCGATTCGGCCGCAAAGCTCACGACAGCCTTTCTCAATGCGCTGCCCTTCGCACTCACACGGGCCCAAACGCGCGTGTGGGATGAAGTCGCGCACGATCTTGCCGAGCCTCGTCCCATGCACCGCTTGGTTCAGGGGGATGTCGGCTGCGGCAAGACCGTCATTGCCGCCATGGCGGCGCTTCGCGCGATTGAAGCCGGACGGCAGGCAGCCTTAATGGCGCCGACGGAAATTTTGGCCGACCAGCATTTGGAGAGAATCGCCCGCTGGCTTGAGCCCCTCGGCGTAAAAATCGTGCGCCTTACCGGCCGCCTCAAAGCTTCTGAAAAAGCCGCCGCGCTGGCCGCTGCCGCGTCCGGTGAGGCTCAGCTTGTTATCGGCACGCATGCGCTCATTCAAGAGGGCGTTGCCTTCAAGGCACTCGGCCTCGCGATTGTCGACGAACAGCACCGCTTCGGCGTCGAGCAGCGCTTAGCACTCACGCGTCTCATGCCGGACGGACGCCGTCCGCATCTTCTGATGCTTTCTGCTACGCCCATTCCGCGCACGCTGGCAATGAGCTATTTCGCCGACATTGATGTATCCGTGATTGACGAACTTCCGCCGGGCCGAACCCCCGTTGCCACCAAGCTTGTTCGTCTGGACCGACGCGATGCCGTTCTCGCCGTTGTCAACGATACCGTCAGCAAAGGACGGCAGGTGTACTGGGTCTGTCCGCTGATTGAAGAAAGCGAAATGCTGGACCTGACGCCTGCGTCGCGATGCGCCGAAGAGCTTGCAGCCAGACTTCCGCACGTTCGCGTGGGTCTCCTTCACGGCGCAATGAGCGCAGCTGAAAAGGAAGCGGTGATGTCGGACTTTGCTGCCGGGCGCATTGAGCTTTTAGTCGCCACAACAGTGATCGAAGTGGGGGTCGACGTGCCCAACGCCACTCTGATGATTATTGAGCATGCAGAGCGCTTCGGCCTTGCTCAGCTTCACCAGCTTCGAGGACGCGTCGGCCGCGGCGGCGGAGCTGCCGCCTGTGTTCTGCTTTTTGACGGCAATCTTTCCGAAACGGGCAAAGAACGCCTGAAAATCATCCGAGAAAGCAATGACGGCTTTGAAATTGCCCGGCGCGACCTCGAGCTGCGCGGTCCGGGGGAATTTCTCGGTGAACAGCAGTCCGGCATGCCCATGCTTCAGTTTGCCGATCTGGATTCCGACGCTGAGCTCGTTGAGACAGCATCACGCACGGCCGACCTGATGCTCAAGCAATACCCCGAGCAGGCCGCGCGCCACGCCGCAAGGTGGTTTTCCGCTAAAGCGGAGCTCTTAAAAGCTTGACTGCAGCTGGTTAAGTACTGATTTTTTAACACCTTCCCAACATTTCCATCATGACACTCACTGAACTGAAATACGTTATCGCTGTCGCGCGGGAGCGGCACTTCGGCCGCGCCGCAGAAAGCTGCTGCGTGAGCCAGCCTTCCCTCTCGGTAGCTATCAAAAAGCTCGAAGAAGAACTCGGTGTCACGCTCTTCGAACGTCGTTCGAACGACATTGCCGTCACGCCCATCGGCTCTCAAGTAATCGCTCAAGCCCAGAAGGTGCTCGAAGAAAGCCGCCGCATCATCGACATTGCCCACAGCGGTCAGGATCCGCTCTCGGGACCGCTGCGCCTCGGCGTGATTTATACGATTGCGCCCTATCTTCTGCCTGAGCTCATCAGTGCGATGACCGTTGCCACGCCCAAAATGCCGCTCTTCCTTGAAGAGAACTTCACTTCTGAGCTGCTCAACAAGCTTCGCTCGGGGCAGATTGATGTGGCCGTCACCGCCAACACGCTCTCCGACACAGGCTTCATGACCCAAGAGATCTATGAAGAGAACATGGTCGTGGCCGTACCCGCGCATCACCCTTGGGTGAACCGCTCCTATGTGGGTCCCGATGAGCTCAAAGACCAGACGATGCTCCTGCTCGGCACCGGCCACTGCTTCCGTGATCAAATTCTCGGCATCTGCCCCACCATGGCGCGCTTCCAGGCTTCGGCCTCCACTGTGCAGCGCACCGTTGAAGGCTCTAGTCTGCAGACGATCTGCCACATGGTCGCTCAGGGCCTGGGCATCACCGTGCTGCCGTCGTCGGCCGTGCCCTATCTTGCGGGGCTTTCCAACACTGTAAAGATCATTCCGTTCAAGAATCCCACGCCGACGCGCCGCGTTGTGCTCGTCTGGCGCAAGAGCTTCACCCGCATGGCGGCGGTGGACGCACTGCGCGAGCAGATGAAGAAGCTTCGCCTGAATGGCTGCGTGCCGCTTAACGAACCCGCACTTCTGCGCTGATCTCGACGGCTTCGAGCACTCAAACCAAGGAATCCGCCATGACCGATGACCAGCAGCCGGCCCCCGGCGCAGCAGAACGCAGAAGGAGCACTGCTCGATCTGCTGCCGCCAAGCGAGTGCGCGGCGATTTCGTCGCTCAAATTCCCAAACGGTTTTCAGAAGGCTTCACGGAACGCATCGACCTCATCATTCGGATCGTCTTTATGGTCGTGGTGGCCGTCGGCTGCTACCTTGTGCTCGAACCGTTCCTGACAGCCATTCTGATCGCTGCCGTACTTGCAGTCGTAACCTGGCCGGTTTTCAACAAACTGCGCAGCGGCATGCGGCAGTCCTCTACCGCGGCAGCCTCGGTGATGGTTTTGTCGATTGTGGTGCTGGTGCTCATCCCGCTCTCCTTCCTGCTCGTCGCCTTGGCGCAGCAGGTGCCTCGCGGGGTGCAGGCCGCAGCGGCCTGGCTTAAGGACCCGCTGCCGATTCTCCAGGCCGTGCAGAGCATCCCTTATGCGGGCGATTGGCTTTACGGAGAACTCGTTTCAGCCATCGATCCGCAGACCTTTGCGCACACAATGCAGCGCATTCTCGAGCCGCTTTCCACGTGGGTGCTTAACGCCGCAGTCAATGTCGGCTCGGGCGTCATGCAGCTCGCCTTCGTGACTTTCATCGTGTTCTTCTTCTATCGCGACGGTTCGTGGTTTGCTGACCGCATTTCGGCCGTGGTTGAACGCGTTTCGGGCGGGATTGCCGAAGAAATCACCAAGATTCTCGTCAACACCACTCGTTCAGTGGTCTTCGGAATCGTGGGCACTGCCATTGGTCAAGGACTCGTTGCCGGCATCGGCTTTTGGATTGCGGGAGTTCCGGGCGTACTCATCTTGTCCTTTGCCGTCTGCGTGCTGTCTGTCATTCCAATCGGCCCTCCGCTCATCTGGCTGCCGGCAGCCGTCTGGCTTTGGAGCAAAGGGGAACTTGGCATGGCGGCGTTTCTCGTTCTTTGGGGAACACTTGCCGTCTCAAGCGTAGACAATTTCATCAAGCCGCTCTTGATTGCCCGCGGCACTTCAATGCCGATCGCGCTCATCTTTCTCGGCGTATTCGGCGGCGTGCTCGCCTTCGGCTTCCTCGGCCTCATCCTCGGGCCGCTTCTGCTTGCCGTCGGCATTGCGCTCTTCTCGGCCTGGCTTAAGCGCCCGGTCATTGCGCTAGCCAATGCTGCGGAGCAAGCCTCTGCGGCGGAACAGCCTGCGGCCGCGGACAGCGAAAAGCTTTAAGCCTCACGAAGCACTGCGGCGGCTTAAGAAGCCGCCGCAAGAATGAAAGCGCAGCCGAATCACTCGCAGCGCAGAATTTTCGCGAGTCCGCCGCGGCTCGTTTCCCGGTATTTGGCGTTCATGTCCTTGCCGGTTTCATACATCGTTTTAATGACTTCATCGAGCGGCCCGCGCGGTGCACTCGTGCGCCGAAGCGCCATACGAGCGGCATTAACAGCCTTGACGGCAAAAATGGCATTGCGTTCGATGCAGGGCACCTGCACCTGACCGTTCACCGGATCACAGGTGAGTCCCAGCGAATGCTCCATGCCGATTTCGGCAGCCATTGCCACTTGCGAGGGCGAACCGCCCATCACTTCTGCAAGACCGGCTGCCGCCATCGAACAAGCAACCCCCACTTCCCCTTGGCAGCCCACTTCTGCACCGGAAATGGAGGCGTTTCTTTTGAAGAGCCCGCCTATTACAGCTGAAGCCAGAAAGAAGCGCAGGCAGGGTTCGGGCTTGGGCTCGCCGATAAACTTCGCCCAGTACGCAAGCACTGCCGGAATCACGCCGCAGGCTCCGTTGGTGGGCGCTGTAACCACACGGCCGCCGGCAGCGTTTTCTTCAGACACCGCAAGCGCAAACATGTTGATCCAATCGAGCACCGCCATAGGATCCACGGAAAGACGTGCGGTCGATTCGAGCGCACGGTTAAGTGATGGGGCACGGCGCTGCACTCTCAGCGGACCGGGCAGCAGCCCTTCAGTATGAATGCCTCGCGCAATGGCTTCTTCCATCACTTCGCGAATTCGCGCAAAGTGCGCGTAGATTTCTTCGCGCGTATGAAACACCAATTCGTTTTCCATCGCCAGACTGGAAATGGAGAGCCCCGTTCTTTCACAGGCGGCAAGCAGTTCCGCAGCATTCTTATAGGGGTAAGGCACGGGTTTTTCGGCCTGCGGCTCCAAACCAAAGTGCGCATCATCAACGATGAAGCCGCCTCCGATCGAATAGTAGGTATTCGAATAGAGCAGTCTGCCGGCATCATCCCAGGCAGAAATCTTCATGCCGTTTTCATGTTTAGGCAGAAATTCCGCATGAAAGACCAGCCCCGAAGCCCTGAGAAACGCCGCTTCATGGCGGCGGCCAAGATCAATGCGTTCGTCTTGCTCCACCCGCTTGATGATTGAAGCAATCTCTTCGAGCGGCACGGTCTCAGGCAAATAGCCTTCCAGCCCGAGGATGACAGCGAGGTCTGTATGGTGACCGCGGCCGGTAAGCGAAAGCGACCCGTAGACATCCACCTGAATGCGCGCCGTCTGCTCTAGCAGATTTTTCTCAACGAGCTCGCTGAGAAAAGCAGCACCGGCCTTCATGGGCCCAACGGTGTGTGAGCTCGAGGGACCAATACCGATCTTATAGATGTCAAAGGCGCTGATCATGGGGGAATCTTGGAGATTTGAAGAGTTGTGAAGCACATAGCCGGCAGGATTGCCCGCCGGCGGTCGGAAAGTGTATCAAGCGGCACACAGTCCATGAGAACGACATGTTCGTATACCAAAAAAATACCCGTCCGAGGAAAAGAATTTCCGCAAACGGGCTTTTGCTTTGGTCCATCACGTCAAGAGCGGCGGAACTGCCGCCCTGACGTTTGAGCGCTATTGCGCAGGCATTAAACCATGATCAGCGCGCAGACGATGGTCGCAGCCAGCATCGGCAGAGCCGTGCGCTTGATCACTTCGATCGGCGAGACCATAGCGATACCGGAGACGAGAATCGTCACGCCGGCAAGCGGAGAGGCCGTACGGCCGGCAGCACCAGCAAGGAACGCGAGACCGCCCAGACCCTGAATCGACATGCCGAAGTCTTCAGCATGCGGGGTAACCGTTTCATTGAAGGCCAGCGTAGCCGCGTCGCCTGAACCCGTGATCACACCCATGATGAACGGGCCGATCGAACCGCCCCAGCGGGCGATCTCATTGGATTCCTTGAGCGACTGCACAAAGACATCGATCAAACCGGCTTCACGCAGACCAGCAGCGAACACGCCCGCAGCAATGATGATGCCCATCACGTCAGCATAGCCCTTGCCGCAGCCGTTGAAGAATTCCTTCGTGAAGGTTTCGGGATTCGGACGAGCAACCGCCAGCGCGATCACCGCACCGAGCACCATGGCCTGCGCCACGCCCATCTTGATGAACGGGCACCAGAGGTTGCCGACAACCAGAATGGTGATCGGAACGAGCGGAACCAGCGCCTTAATGGGATTGGGCGTGAAGTCGTCCGTCTTCTGTGCCTTGGACTCATCAATCTTGGCGTTCTTGTCGCCCTTGCCGTCACCCAGCAGGATGCACATGATGAGCGTACCGATCACGCCGAAAGCACCGATCATGATCGAGTACGGCGCATGGAAGCCGATGAACTCCATCACGTCAATGTGCGCCATGTTGGCCACGTACGGATTGTGGGACGTACCCGGCGAGAGGTAGGAGCCGATCGTACCGGCAAGCACCGCAGCAGCGGCGCCGGCAGGCTTGATGCCCGCGCGGAGCATCACCGGAATCAGCGTGGAGCCGACGGCTGCCGCGCAGCCGGCAGCTGACGGGATGGCGATATTAACGAAGAAGGTAATCGCCGTGCAGACCGGAACGAGGAAGATGCCAAGACCGCGAATCGGCGCGGAGAGGTAGTGAACGAGCGAGCGGTCAGCCTCTGTGTACTTAGCAACGAAAGCAAAGCCCATCGAGCCGCAGATGGCCATCACCAGCGAGGCGTTGGTCATCGATTTGGCGAAGGCATTCAGGCCGCCGACGAGGTTCCATGAAATCAAGCAGAGCAGAAGGCCGGAGCCAATCAGCACAAGGCGTGTTTCATAGCGTTTGATAAGGCAGTACACGACTGCAAATATCACCAATACGGCAACCCATTCGGTAATACCCATGGCGAGATCTCCTTGATGGAAGAAATGTTGTATCTAATTATTTATTATTAGGCGAGTTCATTATGCACGGTTTTGCATACTTCAGGACTAGTAGATACGCGTGGTAGACCACATTTTTTTGTAATAACTGCGTTTATCAATTAGATACGAAATACTTCCTGCCGATACCAGGAAAGTTCATGAATACTTTCCGCAATATCCGCAAGGGCTTGATGCTTGTTGACACAAGTTCCGACCCAAACTTTTTCCGGAGCCCACCGGCGGCAGAGTTCCTTGATGGTTGACACGTCAATCGAGCGATAGTGGAAATAACGCTCCATGCCGGGAATCCAGCGCGCCATAAAGCGGCGGTCCTGACCGATCGTATTGCCGCACATTGGGCTTTTGCCTTCTGGCACATAGCGGCGAAAGACCTCAGTGAATATCTGCGCGCATTTTTCTTCATCCACCGTACTTTCAAGGCATCGTGCAACAAGTCCGGATTTAGTATGCGTTTCCGTATTCCAAGCATCCATCCCGTCGAGCACAGCCTTGGGCTGATGAATTGCCACCACAGGACCTTCATGAAGAATGTTCAAATTCTTGTCCGTAATGATCGCTGCCACCTCCAGGACGCGATTCACCTCGGGCTGCAGCCCCGTCATTTCCATATCAATCCAAATGAGGTTGTCGTCGGCATAGGACGGATCCCGTTCAATGGCATTTGCGCAAGGCTCTGTAGTCATCTTCGCTCTAATCTCTAATAAATAAGTGCCGGCATTGGGAAACTGCGGCGCCAGACCGTCTGCTCACCGCCGACCTGCAAGTCAACTTGCCGGAAGTCTAACGCAGGCGGCGAATACTTCCTGCCGTCAAGATGAAGCATCAGCCATCCGACCTGCGATAATTTGGCCAAACCACAGCGGCTGCCGCACGATCAAAACGCCTGAAGCCAGAGACCTCCTGTCAACGAATGCAACTTTCTGCCAACAACATCGAGCACATTCTTCTCATCTCCTGCGCGCTCTACGTCTTCGTCGAGTGCTTTGCCTGCGCACGTCAGGTCATTGCTGCAGAACGCGGAATCGGCAAGGTGCCGACGGGATTCCGAAACAAACTGTCATTGGCGGCTCATCAGAAAGCCGCAGCTTTTACAAGTGAATCGGCCCAGTCGCGCCTGGTGCTCGCCTTTGTCTCCGCGGCATTTGCCGTGCTGATGACCACGGGGCATGGTCTCACCTATCTCACAGCCCTCTTTGAAACCCTCACGGACAACACGCTTCTCGTGCAATGGTCGCTCCTTGTGAGCATCATGGGGCTCATGGTCGTCGTGTCTCTTCCGCTGGAGTGGCTGATTCGGTACCGACTGCGGGAACGGTTCGGCTATCAGCGGCGATCGCGCAAGGAATGGTTTAAGCGAACCGTCGGCATTTCAACCGCCGGCTTGGCAGCTGCGCTCCCCGCAACAGCGCTCCTGCTCATACTGTGCGAAGTGACCGGTCCGTATTGGTGGCTCCTCCTCTGGATGCTCTATCTGGCGTGGCTTTTCTGGCGCTGGCGGCTTTCGCTGATGCGCGGACAACTTTGGAGCCGAGCCTCTCGGCCAATCCAAAATGAAGCCCTTCGCCGCAAGGTCCGCTCGCTGCTCGCAGAGGAGGGCTTTCGCATGGAGGATTTGGTCATCATGACGCGGCCGCCAGCCTGGAAGTACGCACACGTGCTGCTGCCGGGCAGCGGAGAACTTCGCCGCGTCGTTGTTTTTGCTGATACAGCAGCCAAACTCACGGAAGACGAACTGCTCGCCGTCATTGCTTCGCAGGCTGCGCGCATCAAGTTTCACCACGGCCCCTGGCGCATTGCGCTCTCGGCAGCAGGGGGTTTTATCACCTGTGCTGTACTCGGCTGGGCCGCAAACACGCCGGTATTTTTTGAAGGGCTTGGATTCTCACCTATTCTCACCGTCATGCAGCCCGGCACCCACGCCGGATTTGCCATGGCTGCGGCGGTTATTGCCTTCCCGATCGTCTTCTTTCCGCTGCGGGCGCTCAACAACTTCATCATCCGGCAGCTTCGCTACGCCGCAGACCGGTGCGGCGCGGCAAAAATGGGCGGCGATACGCTCGCACGGGCACTCGCCAAGCTTCACCGCGACTACACCAATACGCTTACGCCCTCGCGCTTTTATTCGGTTTTGCACTACGATCACCCGCATGCTGCCATGCGCGTTGCGCATCTTCTAAAGTACATGCGTGCACGCAAACTCGAGCCGCACCTTGCGGATCCGGCACCAGCGCTCCCAACGGTGCTCTCTCAGGAGCAAGCCATTACACGAGCGCTGCGCCGTGAACGCACGTCCTTTAACGCTGCCCGGCGTGAAGCCGAAGAAGCCCTCACTCAGGAACTGCTCACGCAGCACGACTGGGTTGACGATGACGGTTTTGAGGACGATCCCAGCAAAACCGGAAAATCCGAACGCCCAACACCGAAAGCTTCAATTTCAATGCCTGACGTCCCCCATATTGCCGCAGTGACTCCTGCGGCATCCTCACCTTCTCAGCATGGCTAAACGCAACTCTTCCGGCCTACGTCCGGCCTCTGCCGCACAGCCCGAAACACTCCTTTTCGGCCGAGTCACTGCCGGTCACGGGCGCCACTATGTCGTCACGCTCGATACCGGTGAACAGCTCGTAGCACACCGCCGCGGGAAAAAGGGAGATGTCGCCGTGGGGGACCGGGTGGGCTGCACGCCTCCCGTCTCGGGCATTGCCGCAATTGAGACGATTGAAGATCGTCGAACGCTCCTATACCGCTCTGACGAGTGGCGCGTAAAAACCTTAGCCGCCAACGCGGATCTCTGCGCTGTCGTTTTTGCACCGCGGCCGAGCTTTAACCCGTGGTTCATCTGGAAGGCGCTGCTGGCTGCCCATCAAGCCGGGATCCCGGCAGTTGTCATCCGCAACAAGCTCGATCTGTCAGAAGGCCGAGCGGCCGCCGACCAGCAAACAGCGCTGCTGCGCTCGATCGGCGCACAGACGATTGAAATATCAGCGTCCGAGCGGCCTGATGAAGCCCGCGCCAAACTGCTCGAAGTCTTTACGGGCAAAACCGTGCTCCTCGTCGGACAGTCCGGTATGGGGAAGTCGACGATCCTCAATCTCCTTGTGCCGGAAGCTAACGCGCAGACGCGAGAATTTTCCGAAGCACTTGACCTCGGCAAGCAGACAACGACGGCGGCTGCCTGGCACGCAGCCCCTGAATGGCAGGGTGCCGTCATCGACACGCCGGGTTTTCAGGAGTTTGGGCTCGCTCATCTGTCGCTTTCAGACATTCTCCGCGCCATGCCTGACATCGCCGAACACGCCGTCGGCTGTCGCTTTTTCAACTGCCGCCATCTCCATGAACCCGGCTGCGGCGTCAAAGCAGCACTTGAGGCCGGCTTGATTGACCCCGCCCGCTACGCCTTTTATGAGGCTGCGGCTAAGGATGCGGATCCGCTGCCTCGCTAACGGCTGCCCTTTTTTCTGAAGCAAATTCGGCAGACGATCTTTGGACATTGTCAATTCCGCAGCAGGTTACTTCTCTCGACGGATAGTTTTTGCGGCCGATCTCTTCCTACAATCTTTCGCCGCCCAATAAGCGGCCGCAAGAATAAAGAATACAGACCAGTCATGATCACCGACCCTACCCTGTCGAGCACGGATCCAAAGCCTTCAGCGCCCAAAGCGCCTAAGGTCATCCGCATCACGCCTCGCCCGGCGCTGCCCATTCCGCAGTCCGGCCCCGTTACGCGTGCGCCGCGTCCCGACGGACTTCCCGGCACGCGCTGGATCGACCGCCTTGGCCGACCGCTCACCGACCTGCGGATCTCCGTCACCGACCACTGCAACTTCCGCTGCCGCTACTGCATGCCGAAGGAAAAATATGCCCAGAACCACAACTTTTTGGCGATGACGGAGCTCCTCACCTTTGACGAAATTCTGCGTGTCTCGCGCATTGCTGTTGCCAACGGCATTGAGAAGATTCGTCTCACCGGCGGGGAACCGCTCTTACGCAAGGGCATTGAAAACCTCGTAGCGCAGCTTGCCGCTTTGCGGACGCCCGCGGGCAAGCCCATCGATCTGGCCATGACGACGAACGGATCGCTTCTCATCAAAAAGGCGCAGGCTTTGAAGGACGCCGGCCTTGGCCGAATCACGGTGAGTCTCGACGGCATCGATGAAGACATCTTTCAGAGCTTTAACGACGTAGGCTACCCCGCCGCGAAGGTACTCGAGGCCATCGACTTCGCCCGTCAGGTGGGTTTCAAGGTCAAGGTCAATACCGTTGTCAAAAAAGGCGTCAATGAAGGGGAAATCCTCAAGATCTGCGAAGTCTTCCGCGGCACCGGCGTGACGCCGCGCTTTATTGAATATATGGACGTCGGCAATGCCAACGACTGGCGTATGGACGAAGTGGTCCCTTCACGCGAAGTCGTGGCACGCATTGCCCAACGCTGGCCGGTGGAATCGCTTTCACCCACAGCGCCCGGCGAAACTGCCGCACGCTGGCGTTACTTGGACGGCGGCGGCGAATTCGGCGTCATCAGCTCCGTCACGCGGGCCTTCTGCCGTACCTGCTCACGCGTGCGCCTCTCAATGGAAGGGCGCCTTTACCTCTGTCTTTTTGCCTCGATCGGCTGCGACCTGCGCACCATGCTTCGCGGCGGCTGTACGGACAGCGAACTCGAGACTGCCATCGGCCGAATCTGGTCCGCGCGAGAAGACCGCTACTCGGAACTGCGTTCCATGGGAGCGGCGCCGAGTCGTCAGAAAGTCGAAATGAACTATATTGGCGGCTGATACCGCCGCCCATTGAATAAATAGATCATTTTCGATTGTTTTCAGAGAAATTTGCCATTTTATTGGTAAATATCGGTCTGCATCCGACTTCTCAATTAGGCGATCTCCCTCGGCTGACCGCAATCGGGCCCTATACTTCACAGGCTCAGCATGGGCGAGGAGTCGGTTTTGAGGACTCTTCGCGCCTGCCGTCCCTCAAAAACACGCGTCCTCCTGAACCCGATCAGGATCGGGAGACGTCCGCTAACAAACAAAAAGCTACCAAGAGAGCGCGCGAGTCCTATGTTTTCCAATCCTACAGCCGTCACCTTCATCGGCTACCTCATCGTGATGGTCGGCGTCGGCGTCTTTGCCTATTACTACACCCGCAGCTACACCGACTTTATTCTCGGCGGACGCAGTCTCGGAGGCTTTGTGACCGCGCTTTCCGTCGGCGCTTCCGATATGAGCGGCTGGCTGCTGATGGGACTCCCAGGCGCCGTTTTCCTCTTTGGCGTTTCTCAAAGCTGGATCGCTATCGGGCTTATTCTGGGTTCATGGCTCAACTGGCGATTTGCCGCTGCACGACTGCGCGTCTATACCGAAAAAGCGCATAACTCCCTGACGCTGCCCGATTATCTGACGCATCGGTTTGAAGACAAGTCCAACGCTCTTCGCATCATTGCCTCTGCCGTCATTCTCATCTTCTTTACGATCTACTGCGCATCAGGCGTCGTAGCAGGGGCCCGCCTCTTTGAAAACACCTTCCACATGGAATACGAAACCGCACTCATCATTGGTGCGGCAGCGACGATTCTTTACGTGTTCATCGGCGGCTTCCTCGCGGTCAGCTGGACCGACACCATTCAAGCGGCCATCATGTGCGTTGCACTCGTCGTCACCCCGATTGCCGTCATGTACGACGCGGGCGGCTTTTCTGCGACGACAGCACGTCTGGCAGAAATCAACCCGAGCATGCTCAACATGATGGAAGGTCAGACGGTTATCGGCGTCATCAGTCTTCTGGCATGGGGACTCGGTTACTTCGGGCAGCCGCATATTCTCGTGCGCTTCATGGCCGCCAAATCCATCAAGGTGATTCCGAATGCCCGCCGCGTCGCCACGCTGTGGATGCTCTTTTGCTTGGCGGGCGCTGTGGGCGTGGGCTTCTTCGGTGCTGCGTACTTCTCGCTCCACCCGGATGTAGCGGGCCTTGTCAAGGAAAATCACGAACGTGTCTTCATTGTTCTCTCCTCGCTCCTCTTTAACCCCTGGATCGCCGGTCTGCTGATGTCAGCCATTCTTGCGGCCGTTATGTCCACGCTTTCCTGCCAGCTGCTCGTCTGCTCCTCCACCCTGACGCAGGACTTCTACCGCAGTTTCCTTCGCCCCAAGGCCACACAGCGCGAACTCGTCTGGGTAGGCCGCGCCATGGTGCTCGCCATTTCGGTGGTCTCTGTCTGGATGGCAAGCGACCCTTCGAGCCTGGTGCTCTCACTGGTCTCTTACGCCTGGGCTGGCTTTGGCGCAGCCTTTGGTCCTGTGATTCTCATCTCTCTCTGGTGGAAGCGCATGACCCGCATGGGCGCGCTCTGCGGCATGGTGGTGGGAGCTGCCACGGTGCTCATTTGGAACCATTTCGCTTGGTTTGGGCTCTATGAAATCATTCCCGGATTCCTTTTTGCCTCGATTGCGATCTATCTCGGCAGCATGCTTGACCGCAAGCCTGATGGCGAAGTGACTGAAACCTTCGACGCCGTAGAGGCTGAAGTGAAGGCCGCAGGCGTGCGTTAAATTTCCCCGCGTGCGCAGCGGCGCACGCAGCATCGCCTCCCAAAGCCCGGCGTTCAAGCGAACGTCGGGTTTTGTCGTTTCAGAAGTGTTGACATTTTTTATTCGTTCAGAGCTTGACCCCGGCAGCAGGAAACTAGGATAGAACCCTTAAGAACAAATAGATAGTCTGCAGTTTTTGAATTTTTGCACTGACTATGCTTCTACTTAACCCTTAGGTCAATCGATGCAGTTTCCTTCATTCCGCATCGATCATTTCAACGATATCAACAGCATATTTAGGATAAAAAATCATGGCTGTTCAACACTTCTCACGCAGCGCGCGCACCCGCACCTTCCGCCTTTCGTCCGTTTTTGCAATCATTGCGGCGGCCGGGATTGCCGCGGCTGGTTCGATTAACGTGCAGGCACGGGATTTAACGGCGGCCGTGAACTCCAACTTCTCGACGCTCGACACCTGGGATGCGATCGACAACTTGTCGCGCGCCGTTTCGTCCTCCATCTACGAAGGGCTCTACCGATTCGACACCAACCTCACGCCTCAGCCGCAGCTCGCCGAATCCTATACCGTGTCCGACGACGGCTTGGTCTACACCTTCAAGCTCCGCCCGAACGTCAAGTATCAGGACGGTTCGGACTTCACCGCCGAAACGGTCAAGATGAACTTTGACCGCGGCATGAATCCCGCTTCCAAGCTTACCCGCCGCACTTTCTTCTCGTTCGTGGACAAGGTGGAGGCCGTTGATCCGCTTACCGTCCGCTTTACGCTCAAGCAGCCCACCGCCGGCTTCATTGCTCGTCTCTCCAACGGTACGGCCTCAATGGTCTGCCCGAGCCTGCTCAAGAAGGCTGCTGCCGCTGGTGATGCTGCAGCAGCCAAGAAAATAACGGCCTATGAAGCCTGCGGCACGGGTCCGTACACACTCAAGCACTTTGAACCCACCGAAGTGCTCGAAGTGGTAAAGAACCCCAACTACCGCGTCGCGGGACTGCCCAAATTCGACAGTCTTCGCTGGGTTCCTGTTGCTGAAAACTCCACCCGCGCCATGATGCTTCGCACCGGTGAAGCGCAATTCATCTGGCCCGTGCCGGCAGAACAGGTGAAGGCGCTCGAAGCTGACGACAAGCTTTCCATTCAAAAGACGCCTTCGGTAGTGACCCGCTACATCTCCATGAACGAGACGAAGAAGCCCTTTAACGACGTGCGCGTACGCAAGGCCATCAGTCTTGCCATCAACCGCAATGCACTTATCAAGGTGGCCTATAACGGCCTTGCGGTGCCGTCCACCGGCTATCTGCCCCCGCAGATTGAGGGTGCCGTCAACTACGGCGCCTTCCCGTATGACCCCAAGGCCGCTCGCGAACTTCTGAAGGAAGCGGGCTTCCCGGAGGGCTTCCATGCGACGCTCTGGTCGGCCTACAACGACGGCAAGACGCTCAAAACGCTGCAATTCCTGCAGCAGCAGCTCGCTCAAGTCGGCATCCACGTCGAGACCCGCGCACTTGAAGCCGGTCAGCGCACCGCGCTCGTAGAGTCCGTGCCGACGCCCGATAAGAGCCAGCACGACCTCTACTACATCGGCTGGTCGAGCTCCACGGGTGAACTCGACTACGCCATTCGGCCGCTGCTCGCCTCCGAAAATGTGCCGCCGGTGGGCTCCAATGAAGCCTACTACAAGAGCGAAAAGGTCGACCGTCTGATTCAGGAAGGCCTGGCAACCACGGACCGCACCAAGAAGGCTGCGATCTATAAGGAAATGCAGGAGCAGCTCTGGGCCGACATGCCGTGGATCCCGCTGGTGACGGAAAAGAACATTGCCGCCAGTGCGAAGAACCTGACGGGTTTCTACATTCAGCCTGACGGCGGGTACAACTTCTACCAAGCCGAACTGAAATAAATCAGCCGGCCTTTGCCTGCGAAGAGCGTTGCTCTTCGCAGG
>ERZ780228.222-NODE-222-length-57186-cov-8.190737_pt1 | contig 57186 bp, 45 predicted proteins | sample MGYA00511015_ERZ780228 | MGnify/ENA primary metagenome ERZ780228 (study PRJEB29588, sample SAMEA2161897) | human gut metagenome | biome: human gut; feature: human-associated habitat; material: faeces | place: Denmark | collected 2008/2010 ...
CTTAACTGGTGGTCCACTCTGTCTTTGAGTGGTCCAACGGTTCCCCAGTCTACTCCGCGCATGAGCATTCACCTGAAAACACGCTGAAAGAACAACACTGAAAATAATGGCAAGAAATGGCGGAATTCCGCACTTGTCGAATTATTGTCCATTGACCAAACCAGTTCCATCGCCCGAAATCTCAACGATAAGACCATTTTCCGGAGTCATCTGACGCTCTCCGAGAAACTCGTCTCTCATCCGCTTACTTCGCGCGTAGCGCAATCAATATGCGAGATGCCTAATTCCATTCGTGCTTCATCAGCCGAACGCGAACTGGTTCACCAGATGGTGTATTCAACGGTTTCAGTCTCCTGAAGAGGACTAAGATACCTCGACAGTTGGGGTGATCATCATAAGAGAATGAGGTAGATAATGGCAAATGGCAAGGCTATGACGGTCGGCGAGATGGCGTCCCTGTTTCTCGACCCCGCCACTCCCGTTCGTATCGACGCTTTCGACGGCTCGCATTTCGGCCCGGCAGACGCGGATTTGAAGGTCAAAATCGCCACGCCGAACTGCATGTACCAGCTACTCGCGCACCCGAATGAAATCGGCATCGTGCGCTCATACATTCTGGGCGATTTCGACGTGGACGGCATTGACTACGCCGACCCGTATCCGGCGATGCGCAAGCTGGTGTCGCTGTCCAAATACGTTCGCCCACTCCCTCCCACATCAATTGCCCGCGTATCTCCCGGCATCCTGAGCCATGGCTTCAAGAAGCCGCCGGTGCCCGCCACCGAGGGCCCGAGCAAGTTCGCCCGTATCAAGCGTGGCCTGATGCCGCACACCGAAAAGGCCGATTCGGAAACCGTCAGCTTCCACTACGACATGTCCAACGAGTTCTACGCCGACTTCCTTGGATCCTCCATGACCTACACTTGCGCGGTATTCGACAACGAACACATGAGCCTTGAAGACGCACAGGCCAACAAACTGCGCCTGATTCTCGACAAACTGGACTTGCAGCCCGGCCAGCGCTTACTGGACATCGGCTGCGGCTGGGGTTCGATGGTCATCACCGCCGCCCGTCGCGGCATCAAGGCGCTCGGCGTCACCCTTTCCAAGGAACAGGCCGCGTACGCCAACGAATGGATCGCCTGTGAAGGTCTGCAGGATCTGGCCGAAGTGCGTGTGCAGGACTACCGCGAGGTGCCTGAGCACGACTTCGACGGTATCTGCTCGATCGGCATGATGGAGCACGTAGGCGTCAAGAACTACCAGAGCTACTTCGAAGAGATGTTCCGCCTTCTGAAGCCGATGGGCCGACTGCTGAACCACCAGATCACCATCAGCCATGACAAGCCTCACGGCAAGCCCGGTACCGACGAATTCCTCGACCGTTACATCTTCCCGGACGGTGATCTCGGCGCGCCCGGCTTCATCGAATCGTGCATCCATGACGCCGGCTTCAACGTGGTGCATCAGGAGAACCTGCGCCAGCACTACGCGCTCACCCTGCATCACTGGAACCAGAACCTCTCCGAGCATTGGGACGACGCGGTCAAGCAGGTCGGCTTTGAACGCGCCAAGGTATGGGGTATGTACATGGCCGCCTGCGCTCTGAACTTCGAGCTCGACGGCATCCAGATTCACCAGTTCTTGGCCGTCAAGCCGGATCGCGTGGCCCACCCGGACGGCAAGTGGTACCCCCTGCGCCAATGGTGGCAGGCCTGATTCCTTTTTGTGGGACGGCACGCGGTTTTTACCATTGTTCATCTGCCGTCCCACAGAAGTGTGGGATAGCAGATACATCAATCGTTTGACGTATCTGCTATCCCGCATGACATAAGCCGAGAACCGCAGAATAGAGCCGTTCTTTGCCCTCAGCTCTGAGGGCGTTCTTCGAACGCTGTGGGACGGCACGTCGAAAATCGGCAAAATCACGTGCCGTCCCACACGATTCCCTTCGCACGCGCATTTCGCAGGTGCTTTTTCTGCAATACTGACTCTATGAGCGCCACAGCCCCAGAAACGGCTGGGGCGGACGATCGCACCGACCATGACACGCGCGGATAAGACCCACGTTTCTTTATTTAACCCTAACCCGATGTTCGCATTGGTGCTGTTGGCGTGCGTAGTTGCGGCGAGGAAGACAGTTGTTGGCGAACGCGAGCCTTTGCATTGACCGGCCAGCCCGCCGGAGTAGGTACGTGACGGATATGCAAAAGCCCCGCACAAGGCAGGGCTTCATTGTGGTGGCTCCGAACGGCGTCGATCCGTTGACCTAGCGATTTTCAGTCGCTCGCTCTACCAACTGAGCTACAGAGCCATGAACAGTCAAAAACCCGGATAATCCGGGTTTCATAACCATTCCAGCGACCCCGGCCGGACTTGAACCGGTGACCTCCGCCGTGACAGGGCGGCGCTCTAACCAACTGAGCTACGGGGCCATTGTTCTCACTTGCGTGAGGCAACAGATGTATATATTACTGAAATTCGCCGGTCATGCAAATTTCGGCGTGTTCCGCGTAATTTCAAGGTTTTTGCTATCACCAGCACACGGACACGTCTGCCATAAACATCCACAAACGACGAAGGGCGCGACCGGAACCCCGATCACGCCCTTATGAACAGAAGTACTTCACGGCATCCACCGCAAAGCAATCGTCAATCTCAGTCAGCCTGCTTCCAGGTGTCGACGTCGATGTGGTGTTCGGGGTTGGCCTGCCAGGCATCCCACGCGGACTTGACGATGTCTTCCACGTCGTACTTGGCGCGCCAGCCCATCTCCTCGTTGATGCGCTTCGGGGAGCCGATCAGGTGCGGCGGGTCGCCGGCGCGGCGGGCCATGACAGCCTCGGTGAACGGCAGACCGGTGACCTTCTTGACTTCGTCGACGATCTGGCGCACGGAGGTGCCTTCACCGGTGCCGACGTTGAAGGCGTCGTACTTGCGCTCGTCACGGTCGAGGTACTTGAGGGCGGCGATGTGGGCGTCGGCCAAGTCGGAGACGTGGATGTAGTCGCGCACGCCGGTGCCGTCGGGGGTCGGGTAGTCATTGCCAAAGACGTGGACCTTCTCCAGCTTGCCGACAGCGACCTTGGCGATGTAGGGCACGAGATTGTTGGGGATGCCGTTGGGGTCCTCGCCGATCAGTCCGGACGGATGCGCACCGATGGGGTTGAAGTAACGCAGCAGCGCAACGTTCAGCTCGGGGTCGGCGTGGCAGCAGTCGGTCAGGATGCGCTCGGTGAACACCTTCGTGGTGCCGTAGGGGTTCGTGGTGCCGCCGACGGGGAAATCCTCGCGGATGGGCACGCTGGCGGGGTCGCCGTAGACCGTGGCGGAGGAGGAGAAGATGATGTTGTGGCAGTTGTGGCGGCGCATGACATCCAGAATGTTCAGCGTGCAGGCCAGATTGTTGGAGTAGTACTCGATGGGCTTGGAAACGCTCTCGCCGACGGCCTTGTAGGCGGCGAACTGGATGACACAGTCAATGTCCTCGTTCTCGGCAAAGATCTTCTCCACGGCGTCCTTGTCGGTCATGTCGGCCTCGACAAAACGGAAGTCCTTGCCGGCGATCTTCTTGACGCGGGCCAGGGCCTCGGGGCAGGAGTTGTAGTAGTTATCGGCTACAACGATGTCGTACCCTGCGGCCAGAAGTTCCACACAGGTGTGGCTGCCGATGTAGCCGGCGCCACCGCTAACCAGAATTGCCATAACAGTCGTCTCCTTATGTTATATGATATTGTTGCGTGCGAACCGAGCGGCTCGCCTCTCTTTGCTTGTATTCTACTCTTTCTGCGGAGTTTCTGCAATAGGAGTTTTTGATTCTGATTTGCCTTTTTGTTGCCTGTTTTGCCGCCGGGCGGGCAGCCCCTGCTGAATGCGGCGGTAGGCGGACGGCGTGTGCCCCGTGGCAGCGCGGAATTTCTGGCTGAAATACGCGCCGGAGCAGTAGCCCATCTGCGCGGCGACCTCGCCGGGGGAAGCCCCTCGGGCCAGCAGCTGGGCCGCGTACTCGATGCGCATGGCGGAAAATTCCTCCATGGCCGTGCGGTGGAGCCGCGCGCGGAACGCCTGCTGCAGCTGGGGCCGCGTGCAGCCCAGCGCCGTGCAGATGTCGTCGATCTTCAGTTCATGCGCAAGATTTTCGGCAAAATAGGCGCGGGCGTCCTCGACCAGCGCGTTCTGGCGGCGCTCCCGCCGGACGCGGGCCACGGGGCGCTTGGTGCGGCGGCAGCGGCGGGCCAGCAAAATCAGCAGATTTTCCAGATGGATGATGAACTGCTGCATCGCGCCGAAGGGCAGTTCCTCCTTTAAGACAGGCCGTCCGCCCGGCACGGGGGCGGCGTCGAACAGCTCGTTGGCGGCATTTGCCAGCCAGTTCAGGTCATGCTGCTCGGCAGGCTCCGTGTGCAGCATCGCGCCGCGGAAACGGTCCATGGCCGCGCCGGTGCAGTAAAAGTCGATGCGCAGCGTCTCGGGCGGGACCTCGCCGACGGTGGTCATAGCAAAGACCTCCCCCGGCTGGTGGAACAGCAGTCCGCCCGCCCGCAGCAGCACGTGGCGGGCATCGCAGCGTTCCTCAATGGTGCCGCTGCGCACAAAGACCAGCTGCCAGGCCTGCGTCTCGCTGGGCGGGAATGAGTCGTCCGCGCGCCACTCCGACGCATGTGCCGCTGGGATCGCTTCGACCCGCAGCGGAAAGGTATCGTTCAGCATGGGTGTGACCTCCCTTCCCCGGCTTGACACCGCTGTAGGGGCCGGGTATGCCCGGCCCGCATGTGTATGGCGACCAGCTGCCTGCGGGAAGGCTCTCTCCCTCCGGGCGGTGCGTACTTTCCTTACACCGCTACCGCGCCCGGCCAGCTCTCGCCGGTCTCCGCGCTCCCCGTTTCCCCGTCGGCTCCGTAAGAGAAAACGCCGGGGGTCATGTCGGCCAGCAGGGGGAACTGCGCAAGCTCGGGGCAGGTGTCGGTCAGCCCCAGGCAGTAGGCCGTCAGAGGACTGATCTCCTTTGTGATGGCGTCAAACCGGCTTGAGCCGTCGTCCTCGTAGGTGCTCAGCATAATATCGCCGGGGTAGGTGTCGGCCACATAGCTGACAAGTGCCTCGTCGACGTAGGGGTCGCTGCTGCCCTCATACAGGTCGGGCGCGCCGAACAGATGCAGGATCTCGTGGGCGTAGGTCGCCGGGGATTCCGCCTCGCCGTCGGTGTAGGCGTCGGTTTTGTACAGGCAGCTGTATTCATAATAAAAGCTGTCGCCGTCGTCGGCGTAGTGAGCCATCGTGAAGGATGTCCCGCTGATTGGCAGGAAGAACAAAAACGCGATGTGCCGGGCCCCGTAGGCAGCCAGACGGCTGTCGGCGGCCAGCGATGCGCACAGCGTATCCATCTCGTCGAGAAAAGCGGAGCTTTCCTCGGAATTTTCGCCGCCCTGCATGGCGGACTGCACAAGATAACTGCGTGTCAGCGTTGAATCGCTGCCGTCCGCGCTGCGATCACAGATCAGATTCACCGCGGCCTCGTAGCCCGCGGCCTGCTCGGTGATCCAGTCCACGGCCAGCTGGGTGCGCTGCACGGCGGCAGCGCGGCTCTCGGCATCCCAGGTATGCCCGTGGGCGGCGTCGTTCAAAAACACGTTGACGAGCACGGTGGCATCGGTCAGCAGTGCGGCGCTGCCGTAGGACTTCTGCTCCTCGGTAAAGGTGGGCACAGGCTCCGGCGTCGGGGTGGCGGCGGGGCTTTCGACCTGGGGCAGCTCTGCGGGATAACGCTGCACCGTGACGCGGGCCGAGCAGCTGCACAGCAGCGCCGCGGCCAGCACCAGGGCAGCCAGTTTTCTGTACATGGTGCGCCCCTTAAATTTCCAGCACGGCCCTGCCGTCGTGGTCGGCCAGCTCCAGCGTGACCTCGCGGCCATCCAGGCGGCCATCGACAAGCGCGTCGGAGACGGGGTCCTCAATGGTCTTGCGGATCGTGCGGCGCAGCTCACGCGCACCGTATTTGGTGGAGCTTTCGGCTACGATGTCCGCCAGCGCGGGCTGCGTGTAGTGCAGCGTGATGCCGTGCGCGGCCAGACCGGGCTTGTACTCGTCGAGCATGAGCGCGGCGATCTTCTCAAGGTTTTCCTCGCTCAGCGGCTTGAACGTAATGATCTCGTCCACACGGCCGATGAACTCGGGGCGCAGAAACTCCTGCAGCGCCTTCATGCTGCGGTCCGCGCTGGCGACCTCGGCCTTTTTGCCGAAGCCCGTCGCGCCGCTCTGGTCGGTGGAGCCCGCGTTGGAGGTCATGCAGATGACCGTGTTCGAAAAGTCCACCGTGCGGCCCTGCGCGTCGTTGATCTTGCCCTCGTCCAGAATCTGCAGCAGGATATTCATAACGTCAGGATGTGCTTTTTCGATCTCGTCGAACAGCACGACGCTGTAGGGATGGCGGCGGACCTTCTCGGTCAGCTGCCCGGCCTCGTCGTAGCCGACATAGCCCGGGGGCGAGCCGATGAGGCGGGACACCGCGTACTTTTCCATGTACTCGCTCATGTCGATGGAGATGAGCGGGTCAACGGTGTCGAACAGCTGGCTGGCCAGCTGCTTGACCAGCTCGGTCTTGCCGACGCCGGTGGGGCCGACGAAGATAAAGCTGGCCGGGCGGTGACGGCCAGACAGGTCGGCGCGGGCGCGCTTGATGGCCCCGGCCACGGCGTGGACAGCCTCGTCCTGGCCGATGATGTGTGCCTTGAGGGCATCCTCCAGCCCCTGCAGGCGGCCATACTCGGTCTCTTTGATCTTCACAGCAGGCACACCGGTCCAAAGCTCAATGACCTGTGCGACGTCGTCCATGGTCACTTCAATTTCCGCGACCTTCAGCTGCAGGGCGGGCAACTTTTCGCGCTGCTTCGCCAGATCGGTCTTGACCGCGGCCAGTGCCTCGTAGTCGATGGCAGCGTCCTGGCCGTTCTGCGGCTCGGGGTTTTCCAGTTCGTGCTCGCGGGTCTCCAAATCGGCCACGGTGCGCTGGGTCTCCATGAGTTCTGTAATTTCAGGATGGCGCAGGTTGCAGCAGGCGCAGGATTCATCCAGCAGGTCAATGGCCTTGTCGGGCAGATACCGCCCGGGCAGGTAACGCACGCTCAGCTCAACTGCGGCGTGGATGGCCTCGGGCGGGATGCTGACACCGTGGTAGCGCTCATACCGCGGCATCAGTCCGGTCAGAATCGTTTCTGCGGCAGCAGGGGTAGGCTCCTCGACCATGACCTTTCCAAAGCGGCGCTCGAGCGCGGAATCCTTCTGGATGGTTTTGCGGTATTCCTCAGGCGTGGTCGCGCCGATGAGCTGAATTTCGCCGCGTGCCAGCATCGGCTTTAAGATGCTGGCGGCGTCAATGGCTCCCTCCGCCGCCCCGGCCCCGGCAATGATGTGGATTTCATCGATAAACAAAATCGTTGAGCGGTCACGGTACAGTTCTTCCAACAGGTTCTTGAACCGCTCCTCAAAGTCGCCGCGGTATTTGGTGCCCGCGACCATCGACGCCATGTCCAGCGCCAGCACCCGCTTGCCGCGCAGTGCCGGGGTGATCTGCCCCGCAGCGATCCGCTGCGCCAGTGCCTCCGCCAGCGCAGACTTGCCGACACCCGGCTCACCCAGGAGGCAGGGGTTGTTTTTCTGGCGGCGGCAGAGAATTTCAATCATGCGATCCAGCTCGGCATCACGGCAGAGCACCGGGTCAAGCCGCCCCTCCTGTGCGAGGCGCGTCAGGTCGCGGCCATATTTATCGCTGGGACGGCCCGTGCGGGAGGCAGCCATCCGCGGCTGGGCGGGCAGCACAAGCTGACCGGAAAGCTGGCGGCATTCCCGCGCGGCCTGCGGCAGCTCGATGCCCAGAGCCGCCAGCCACCGGCTGGCCGTGCAGGACGAGTCCTCGAGGATGGCGCAGAGCAGGTGCTCGTTCTCCGCCCTGGCGGCACTGGCCGCGTGCGCACCCAGCACGGCAAACTCCATGGCCTTGCTCAGCTCGGGGGCAAGGTCCCGGCTGTGCAGGCGGCGTGGACGGCCCGCCGCGTGGGCGGCGGTATGCTCGGCCAGGGCGGTGGATGTCACCCGCTTGCGGCGCAGAAAATCCGCCGCTGTCCCCTGTGCTGTCTGCACCAGCGCCAGCAGCAAATGGCCGGTATCCGCCTGGCTGCACCCCTGCTGCCCCGCCAGCACCAGCGCCGTGTGCACGGTGCGTGCCGCCGTGAAGGAAAAACCTTTATATCTGTAGACCCAGAACATCTGCAAATCCTCCTCTGAAAAGTACCCATTGAAAGTATAGACGCCGGGCCAATAAATAATCATCGAAATCTGGGGGATTCTGCAAGACAAATTGAGAAAACCGTGGTATAATAAACTGATTGTTTTTATTTTTACGTATGAGGTGGTTTTCAATGCACAAATTGATGCGCTACATCAAGGGCTATGAGAAGCAAGCCCTGTTAGCGCCGCTTTTCAAGATGCTGGAAGCCTGTTTTGAATTGTTTGTGCCTCTGGTCATTGCCAGCATCATTGACACGGGCATCAAAAACGAGGATGCAGCCTTCATCTGGACGCGCTGCGGCCTGCTGGTCCTGCTGGCTGCTATCGGCTTGGCCAGCAGCCTGACGGCACAGTGGTTCTCCGCAACGGCGGCGCTGGGCTTTGGCACGGCATTGCGCAAGGACCTGTTCCGCCATATTGGCACGCTGAGCTACAGCGAGCTGGACGTCATCGGCACCCCGACGCTTGTCACCCGCATGACGAGCGACATCAACCAGGTACAGAACGGCGTCAATCTGACGCTGCGTCTGCTGCTGCGCTCGCCGTTCATCGTGATCGGCGCGCTTATTATGGCGTTCTCCATCAGCCCGAAGCTGACGCTGCTTTTCATCGGTGTTACGATCATGGTGTCGCTTATTATATGGGCCATCATGCGCGTGACCGTGCCCATCTACCATGAGGCCCAGAACGGCTTGGACCGTGTGACGCTGCTGACGCGCGAAAACTACGTCGGCGCGCGCGTGGTGCGTGCCTTTGCCCGCCAGGCGGACGAGCTGGCCGCTTTTGTGGAGACAAATGACCACCTGAAAAAGCTGCAATTTGCGGCAGGCCGTATTTCGGCGCTGATGAACCCGCTGACCTATCTCGTCGTCAACCTGGCCGTTGTGGCGCTGCTGCTGCGCGGCGGCGTGGAGGTCGATACCGGTAAGCTGACGCAGGGCGAGGTCATTGCCCTTATCAACTATATGAGCCAGATTCTGCTGAGCCTGCTGCGTCTGGCGGATCTGGTCGTTTCGGTCACCCGCGCACTGGCCAGCGGCATGCGTGTCAATGAGATTCTGAACACCCACACGACGATGAAGGATCCCGGCACGGCAAAGCTGGCTGTGAACGACGCTGCCGAGGCGGCTAAGTTTGAGCACGTCACCTTCACCTACAAGGATGCCGGCGCACCGAGCCTGACGGACATCACGTTCACGGCCAGGCCCGGTGAGACCATCGGCGTCATCGGCGGTACGGGCAGCGGCAAATCAACGCTGATCGACCTGGTCTGCCGCTTCTACGATGCCGACAACGGCGGCGTTGCGCTGTTCGGCCATGATGTAAAGCAGTACAGCTTTGCACAGCTGCGCAGGCTGGTGGGTGTCGTGCCCCAGCAGGCCGTGCTGTTTACAGGTACGATCCGCGACAATATGCAGTGGGCCGCCCCCGGAGCTTCCGACGAGGAAATCTGGCAGGCGCTGGAGATAGCCCAGGCGGCGGAGTTTGTCCGCGGCAAACCCGGCATGCTGGATGCGCCGGTGGAGACGGCGGGCCGCAACTTCTCCGGCGGCCAGCGCCAGCGCCTGACGATTGCCCGCGCGCTGGTACCAAAGCCAAAGATCCTGATTCTGGATGACAGTGCCTCGGCGCTGGATTTTGCAACGGATGCAGCCCTGCGCAAGGCAATCAAAGAGGAAACGCACGGCATGACCGTGTTTATCGTCTCCCAGCGCGCGGCCAGCGTGCAGCGCGCCGACCACATTCTGGTGCTGGATGACGGTAAGCTGGTTGGCGACGCGCCCCATGCCGAGCTGCTGCGCAGCTGCGAGGTCTATAAGGAAATCTGCCTGAGTCAGTTGAGCAAGGAGGAGGTGGCAAAGACGCTATGAGCAAGACAAAGCAAAAGCTGGACCAGAATACGATCCATCGCGTCCTGAAGCTGATCCGCCCCTACACCGGCATGGTCATCCTGACGCTGACCTTTGCGCTGATCACAGTGGTCACGACTCTGCTGGCCCCGGTACTGTCTGGTAAGGCCGTGGATATGATCCTGGGACCCGGTCAGGTTGATTTTGCAGGCCTTGGCAAAATTGCGATAGCGATGGCTGCTACGATTGCCTGCACAGCGCTGGCCCAGTGGCTGATGAATGTCGTCAATAACCGCATTACCTTTCAGGTCGTGCGTGATATGCGTGTCCGTGCGTTTGGCCAGCTGGAGATTCTGCCGCTCAAATATATGGATGCCCACCGCCCCGGCGATGCTATCAGCCGCATTACCACCGACGTGGAGCAGTTCAGCGACGGTTTGCTGATGGGCTTTACCCAGCTGTTCACCGGCTTGCTGACGATTTTGGGCACGCTGGGAGTCATGCTGTTCATCGACTGGCGCATTGCGCTGGTCGTTGTGGCGTTGACGCCGCTGTCGATTTTCGTCGCGCGGTTCATTGCCACCCACACCTATTCTATGTTCAAGGTGCAGAGCGAGACCCGCGCCGAAATGACGAGTCTGGTCGAAGAACTGGTCGGCAACGAGCATCTTGTCCGCGCGTTCGGCTATGAGCGCCGCGCCGAGGAACGCTTCGATAAGATCAACCTCGATTTGCAGAAGTGCGGCGTCAAGGCGACGTTCTTCTCCTCTACCACGAACCCCTGCACCCGCTTTGTGAATGCGCTGGTCTACGCCGCCGTCGGCGTGCTGGGTGCGTTCGTCGCCATTGCTGGCGGCATCACGGTGGGCCAGCTGTCGGTCTTTCTGAACTACGCCAACCAGTACACGAAGCCGTTCAATGACATTTCGGACGTTATGACCGAACTGCAGAACGCGCTGGCTTGTGCGCAGCGCGTGTTTGACCTGATTGACGAGACGCCCATCGTGCCCGATGGCCCGGATGCTGTTGTCCTGCCCCACGGCGCAGGCAGCGTGGAGTTTGACCACGTCAGGTTCTGCTATGTGGACGATGTGCCGCTGATCGAGGATATGAACCTGCAAGTTGTGCCGGGTCAGCGCATTGCACTGGTCGGCCCCACGGGCTGCGGCAAGACGACACTGGTCAATCTGCTGATGCGGTTTTATGAGATCAACGGCGGTACGTTGCGCGTCGACGGGTATTCCATCGACAATGTGACCCGCGACAGCCTGCGCGGCAACCTGGGCATGGTGCTGCAGGAGACCTGGTTGAAGGCCGGTACGATTGCGGAGAATATCGCCTACGGCAAGCCGGATGCGACCCGCGAGGAGATCATCGCCGCGGCCAAGAAGGCGCACGCCCATAGCTTTATCTGCCGCCTGCCCAACGGGTACGACACGCAGGTGGCCGAGGACGGCGGCAACATCAGCCAGGGCCAGCGGCAGCTGCTCTGCATTGCCCGTGTCATGCTGCGACGCCCGCCGATTTTGATTCTGGATGAGGCAACGTCCAGCATCGACACCCGTACCGAGGTGCTGGTGCAGGATGCCTTTGAGGAGCTGATGAAGGGCCGCACGAGCTTTATCGTGGCCCATCGCCTGTCTACCATCAAGAACGCTGACCAGATCCTGGTCATGAAGGCCGGCAACATCATTGAGCGCGGAACCCACGAAGAACTGCTGGCGCAGGGCGGCTTCTACAAGCAGCTGTACGAGAGCCAGTTCGCCAAGGCATAAAACCATACACCGGGAAAGAAATAGGAGGATGTATTATGAGTCACATTACCATTCCAGAAGGATACCAAAGCCTTTTGGGTTTGTATGACACCCAGAAGGCCATCGGCCTCATCAAGACGATCTTTCAGGAGAAGCTCTGCATGGCGCTGCACCTCAAGCGCGTTACGGCTCCCCTGTTTGTCATGCAGGGCAGCGGCCTGAACGATGACCTGAATGGTGTCGAGCGCCCTGTTTCGTTCGATGTGCCCAGCCTGAACGAGCAGGCAGAGGTCGTCCACAGTCTGGCTAAGTGGAAGCGCTACGCCCTGTACAAGTACGGCTTCCGCCCCGGTCAGGGCATTGTGACCGATATGAACGCCGTCCGCCGCGACGAGGAGCTGGACAACCTGCACAGCATCTACGTGGACCAGTGGGACTGGGAGCGCGTTATCACTGCCGACCAGCGCACGCTGGAATTTCTGCAGGAGACCGTGCGGGACATCGTGGACGCTGTCTGTGCAACGTCTGACGAGCTGCGCTGGAAGTTCCCCGAGCTGAAAAACAACATCCACCTGGGCCGCGAGGTGGCATTTATCACGACGCAGGAGCTCGAGGACAGGTACCCGGACTTCACGCCTAAGCAGCGCGAGAATGCCTTTGCCAAAGAGCATGGAACCGTCTGCATCATGCAGATCGGCGGCAGGCTCAAGAGCGGCCAGCCCCACGACGGGCGCGCGCCCGACTATGATGACTGGACGCTGAACTGCGACATCCTGTTCTGGCACAAGCCGCTGGACTGCGCACTGGAGCTGTCCAGTATGGGTATCCGCGTTGACGCCGACGCCCTGCGCCGCCAGCTGGACGCCGCAGGCTGCCCGCAGCGTGCGGAGCTGCCCTTCCACAAACTGCTGCTGGATGGCACCCTGCCCCTGACAATGGGCGGCGGCATTGGCCAGAGCCGCCTGTGTATGCTGCTGCTGGGCAAGGCCCATGTCGGCGAGGTACAGGTCAGCCTGTGGGATGACGCTACGGTACAGGCATGCAGGAATTCGGGCGTGGAGCTGCTGTAACCCTTGACAAACCCCTGCCGATTGTGATATTATATTAGAGTTCCCGCTAGTATAGCACAATTGGCAGTGCAGCTGATTTGTAATCAGCAGGTTGCAGGTTCGATTCCTGTTACTAGCTCCACTTAAAAAAGCGCGTTGCAAAGTGAATCCACTTTGCAACGCGCTTTTTCTTGCTTTTGTATGTCTTTTTGCGTCCTAAACAGTAAAAAACAGGTAGTAAACAAGTCGTAAACGCAGTAGAATCGCATAACGCGGAGTCAGGGTTGAACTAAGGAATACTGCTGTACATAAAGCTGATGGATTGTTCTTGAGGAATATTTAGAGAAGATTTTCCTTATTGCACCCTACTCTATATACTCCTAAAAAACGCCCGGTAGGCGTGATGCTTACCGGGCGTTTTGCTTTGCTGTTTTAAGTGTTTGCCAGTGCCGTCTGCAGAGCGCAGTAATTCTCCAGTGTCAGCTGCTCGGGGCGGGAACGCTCATCAAGACCGGCGGCCTGCAGGGCGGAGATGACCTGCGCCTTGGGCAGGTGCAGGCCATTGGCGATGGCGTTGGCGGCGGTCTTGCGGCGCTGGGAGAAGGCGGCGCGAATCAGCGCGAAGAAGGCGGCTTCGTCGTCGTTCGGCACGGTTACGGCGGGCTTCTCCCTCACATCCAGGCGGATGACGGCGCTTGTCACCTTGGGGGCGGGGTAAAAGCTGCCGGGTTGGACGCTGAACAACAGCTTCGGCTCGGCGTAATAGGCCACGGCGTAGCTGATTGCACCCGCATCCCGCGTGCCGGGGGCGGCGCAGAGACGCTGTGCGGCCTCCTTCTGCACCATTACGGTGATGTTCCGGATAGGCAGCTTTTCCTCCAGCAGGCGCATCAGAATCGGGCTGGTGATGTAGTACGGCAGGTTGGCACAGACGGCGACGGGCTTGCCGCCGAACTCCTCGGCCAGCAGAGCCTTCAAATCGACCTTCAGCACGTCGTTCAGGATGAGCTTGAAGTTGTCGTAGTCGGCCATCGTCTCTTCCAGCAGCGGCGGCAGACGCTTGTCGACCTCGATGGAGACGACATTGTCCGCGCGCTTGCAAAGCTGCTCGGTCAGCACACCGATGCCGGGGCCGACCTCAAGTGCGCCCCAGCCGGGGCCGATACCGGCGGCCTCCGCAATGCGGGGGCAGATGCCGGGGTTGATGATGAAATTCTGGCCGAAGCCCTTGGACAGGGCAAAGTCATACCGTGCGCAGAGGTCACGGATGGTGGACAGGTCAGTCAATGTGGGCACGGTGGACGTCCTTTCCGAGTCAATAAAAATCAGTTCTGCCCGGCCAGTGCCGTGGCCGCGTTGACGGCCTTGCTGATCTGCGGGTCAGTATCAAGCGTGTAATCGTAGTAGGCGTTCTGCTCGTCGACGGAGAGCGCGGCGTCAATGTCGGGGCGCAGACCCTCCTCATTCCAGGTCTGATCCTCGTTATCGAGCAGCAGGCCCACCGTGATGTAAGCGGCGGAGCCGTCGGAGAAGCTCTGGGCGTCGCTCAGAACGACGCCCTTACCCGCAGTTTTGGTGCCGACGAGCGTCGCACCGGCCATCTTGCGCAGGGCATTGGCGAACAGCTCGGCGCTGCCCGCGGTGGAGCCGTTGACAAGGCAGACAATCGGAACGTTGATCTCGGTCTCATCGGACATGCGCAGCACGGTCACATTGCCGTCCCTGTCCTGCTGCTTGGCGATCTCACCGGAGGGCACACAGTAATCCGCGGCCACAAGGGCGGCGTTCAGGTTCTCGCCGGTGTTGTCGCGCAGGTCAAAGACAAGGCTGTTCGCTCCCTGCTGCAGCAGCTCATCCACAGCAGCCTTGAACTCGCTGGCCGTGCCGGAGGTGAAGGCGTCAATGCGGATGTACCCGCAGGTGTCCGCGACCATCTGACGGGTGTAAATGGAGGGTGTTTTGTAGTTGGAGTGGACAAGATTCAGCTGCTGCTCCTGGCGGTCCGGCGTCAGGTAGGTGATCGTGGTGGTCGTACCCTCCTCACCCAGCAGCTTGGAGGTCAGGCGCGCGGTGGAGGTGATGTTGCGCGTCGACTCATCGTTGATAGCGGTGATGAAGCCGCCGACCTGCATCCCGGCCTCTGCGGCGGGCGAGTTGTCATACAGGCGGATGATGCGGGCGTAGCCGGAGGATGTGTCATTGACGACAGCGACGCCGATGCCGGTCAGTGTGCCCTTCTCCACAGACTGCTTCTCGCTGTATTCTTTGGCAGTGTAGTAGACGGCGTACTTGTCGTTTATGCCGTTCATGTAGCCCGCAGCCAAGCGGTCATTCAGGGTGTCCTCGTCGATGGTGAAATACTCCCCTGCGCGGACAAAACGATCAATTTCGGACAGCTTGTTGTACTGGCGCTCCTTGTTTTTGACGCTGGACACTGTGGTGTTGAACATCTTCATGGACACGACCATGGTCAGCGAGAAGGTGACGGCCATTGCAATAATGGCAATGGTGGCCGCCACGCCAAGACTGATTTTTTTGCTCATGGGTCTGATGGCTCCTTACTGTGTTTGCGTTATGCCCCGTAGGCTAGTGAGAAAAATACCGTAGAGAAAAGGCTGAGTATCATCAGAACGGCGACTACAAGGCAGAAAATACGCACGGAGGTTTTGTGCTTCTGCGGCTTCATACGGATTCCCCTTTCGTTATGAGAGGTAGTTCATGACATTGACCAGGACGTTGTTGACCTTCATTTCCAGGTGCAGATGGTTGCCTGTGGAGTTGCCGGTGGAGCCGACATAACCAAGGACCTTGCCCTTTTCCACGGGCTGGCCCACGCTGACAACGGGCGCGCTGTTCATGTGGGCGTACAGCGTCGAATAAGTATTGCCGTTGTCATCCTTGCCGTGGTAGACCTGCACGTAGTAGCCCCAGCTCCAGTGGTAGGCCGCAGCGGTGACGACACCGCCGGAGACGGCGTAGATTTCGGTGCCGCCCGGTGCGGCGTAATCGGTGCCGCGGTGGCCGTTGCCGCCGAAGTAGCAGGAGACGTACTTATAGGTGGCCAGCGGGCGGCCAAAGTCCAGCGAGCACTGAATGGACGCATTGCCGTAAGCCTGGTTGGCGGCGTTCAGCGCGGCGTCCAGCTCGGCAGCGGCCTTATCCACGGCCTTGTTGGCTTCGATCAGGGCCGCCTTGTTGGCCTCGATCTCGGCATCCGCTGCGGAAATGTTGGCGTCGGTCTGGGAGATATTCTGGGCAAGCTCATTCGTCTTGCCGTCCAGCGCGGTCTTTTGGGTCTCCAGATCGGCCTGCGTGGCCTCCAGGTCCGCCTTGGCCTGCTCCAGCTCGGCGCGCTGCTGCTCCAGCTCGGCGTGCTCATTTTCAAGCTGTTGGCAGGTGTCCTCGTCCTTATTAACGATCTGATCCAATGTGGTGGCAAAGGTCAGCAGCTGGTACAGGTTGGTGGCACTGGACAACAGTGCGATGGAGCCGCCGTCATTCAGACGCTGCATCGCACGCATACGATCTTTAAAGTCCGCCCAGCGCTGGTCGTATTCGGCCTGCTTCTGGTCGACCTCCTGCTGCTTCTGGTCAATCTCGTCCTGCTTGTTGACGATTTCCTCATCCAAAGAGCCGATCTGCTCGGACAGGTTGCTGATCTGGCTTAAAATCAGTGCCTTCTGCTGCTCAAGCTGCGTTTTGAGCGCTTCAGCGTCGGCCTTGTTGCTCTGCGCGTCCTTGAGCTGCTGGTTGACCTTTTCCTGCTCAGTCTGCAGTTCCTGCAGCTTCTGGCGCAGGTCGCTGACGCTGGAGGAGGCGGCCAGCGGCGTCATGACGGTGGAAAGCGTCATGCTCATGGCGACAGCCGCGCTCAGCAGAAGCGAAATCAGCTTTTTGCCGTGTTTTACATGCTTCATGGTCTTATACGTTCCCTTTATCCCCTGTTATACATTCAGATGCTTGCGGATGCTGGTGGCGGTGCCGAGGCCGCAGAGCACGAAGCCCAGCAGCACAAAGCCGCCGACGATGTAGTACCAGACGCTTTCCAGCGGGACAAGCGTGCCGCCGAACATCTGCGAGAGGTTGGACGGATTCTCGGCATACCAGCGGCAGAGTGCATAGTACGCGCCGCAGACGATGCCGGACGCAATGCCAGCCGAAATCAGGCCGGAGGTGACGCCTTCGACAAAGAACGGAAAGCGGATGAAGCCGTTGGTCGCGCCGACGAGCTTCATAATGCCGATCTCCTTGCGGCGGTTAAAGACGGTGATTTTGATCGTGTTGTTGATGACGACGATGGAGACGATGGCCAGCACCGCGACCAGGCCGTAGCAGGCGTAGTTGATGACCTTCTGCAGGGACGTGAAGGTATCCGCCATAGCCAGCGGGGCCTTGACGCTGTAAACGCCGTCAATCTGCATGAGCTGGGCGGAGACTGCCTCAATGTTGTCGGGGTCGTCCACGGTCACGCGGTAGTTGGGAGTGAACGGGTTGTCACTGGCAAAGACCTGCTGCAGGTTTGTGTAATCCTTCAGCATATCGCTGTAGGTCGCCAGAACGTCCTCCGGCGACATATAGGTCACGCTCACAACGTGGGGCGTGCTGCGGATGGCCGCGTCGGCGGCGGCAATCTGCTCGTCGGTGGCGACCTCGCTCTCGCCGGTGCCGCCCATGTAGACGACGGTCTCGTTCTGGTTGCCGATGTATTCGACCATGTGGTCAATGTTGATGCCCAGCAGCGAGGCTGCGCCGATCAGCAGCATGCAGACGGTCAGCACGCCCATGGAGGCAAAGGTCATCAGCCGGTTGGCGCGCAGGTTGTGCAGGCCCTGGCCGACTAAGTAGATAAAACTGGAAAAACGCATGGTGTCCCCTCTTACTTACAAATCAGTCCTCGTCGTACTCGTAGTCGTCCTCTTCGCGCTCGGCCATGGCGGCAGCGTAGCGGCGCGCGGCAGCAGGGTCAGCGGTGTCGGAGGCTACCATGCCGTTGGCCAGCGTGATGACGCGGTTGCCGTACTTGCGGGCCAGCTTGTGGACGAGCTCGTGTTCATGGGTGACGACGACGACGGTGATGTTGACCTTGTTGATGGCCTCAAACAGCTGCATGATGTCCATCGACATTTCAGGGTCGATGTTGCCGGTGGGCTCGTCCGCGATGATGAGCTTGGGGCCGTGGGCCAGTGCGCGGGCAACGGCCACACGCTGCTGCTCGCCGCCGGAGAGCTCATCCGGCAGGCGGTCCATTTTGTCCTCCAGACCGACAAGGGAGAGTGCAAACGGTACGCGGTCCTTGATCTTTTTGGTCGAGATGTTCGTCACGCGCATGGCGAAGGCGACATTCTCATAGACGGTCATGGTGGGGATCAGGCGGAAGTCCTGGAACACAACGCCCATCTGGCGGCGCAGGTAGGGCACCTTGTGGCGCTTGATGCGCGTTAAATCCTGCCCATTGATAAAGACCTTGCCCTCGGTGGGCTTCTCCTCCATCTGGATGAGCTTTAAAAACGTGGATTTGCCCGCGCCGGAATGGCCGAGGATAAAGACGAACTCGCCCTCGTCAATATGGATGTTGATGTCCTCCAGCGCGACGTTCTCATCGTTGTGGGTCTCGTAGGTTTTATATACATGTTCAAAATCGATCATTCGGGGTTCTCCTGCCGTGGTGTGGCTTTGCTGTTATGGTTACAGTCATACATATAATAGAATACCATGTCAGACCTCTGCGGTCAAGGTGCTTTGCGGCTGCAAAAAGCAGGAAAATGGCGCTGCCTTGCGGTGCAGCGCCATTTGTGAAAGTTTTTTTAAAATCAATATTTGGCCGGGTTGGCGGACAGATATTTCTTGACCATCAGCGCCACCTTAAAGACGATGGCATCATCGAAGTTGCGCAGGTCAAGGCCGGTCAGCTTGCGGATCTTCTCAAGGCGGTAGACCAGCGTGTTGCGGTGAACGAACAGACCGCGGCTCGTCTCGGAGACGTTCAGGTTGTTCTCAAAGAAGCGCTGGATCGTGAACAGCGTCTCGGCATCGAGGGAGTCGATGCTCTCCTGCTTGAACACCTCGCGCAGGAATGCCTCGCAGAGCGTCGTAGGCAGCTGGTAGATCAGGCGCGCAATGCCCAGATGGTCATAGCTGATGACCTGACGCTCGGTGTCAAACACCTTGCCGACCTCCATGGCGATCTGGGCTTCCTTAAAGCTGGAGGCTAGGTCCTTGATGTTGCCGATGGGCGTACCGATGCCGACGACGGCCTTGATGTAATGGTCGCCCTGCAGCGTATCGACGATGGAGGCAGCCAGCTTTTCCATATCGCGGGTGTTATTGTCGGGCTTGATCTCCTTGACCAGGACGGTGTCGGTCTCGCTGATGTTAAAGACGAAGTCCTTCTGTTTGTCCGGGAAAAGACCGCTGACGACGTCGTAGGCGGAAATATCATTGCCGGAGGTCACGCGGATCAGCAGTACGACGCGCTGCACGTCAGAGACAAAGTGCAGCTCCCGCGCCTTGGCGTAGATGTCGCCGGGCAGGATGTTGTCGAGCACGACGTTCTTGATGAAGTTCGTCTTGTCGAATTTTTCGTCGTGGTACTGCTTGATGCTCTGCAGGCTGATGGAGAGCATGGCGGCGAACTGCTCGGCGGTAGTGTCAGTGCCCTCGACAAAGACGGCGTAGTCATTGTGCTTGGCGTTGGAGAACTGATGGTAGGCATACCCATCGCGCACAAAAGCATCCCCGGCCGTCTGGCGGACAGCGGCCACGCCCTCGCGCACCTCACCGATCTGTCCCAGCTCAGAGCAGGAAATGACGGTGCCGGTCTCATCAATCACGCCGACGACACGATCCACTGCGTCCTTCATCTGGTAGACCACGTTCTGGAATACCCTGTTTGCCATAATATGTGACTCCCCTTTTAGCTGTTATTTAGACAGTCTGCACCGGTGTGCAGTGCGGGCTATGCGTGTTTGGCAAAATTGCCGTTTGGTAATCTGCCTGAAAACCAAAACATCATAATGTATATTTTACACAATCCGCTTGGCTTTTGCAACATATTTTCACGAAAATCGCAAGATTTTCTTGTACATTTTTTAAATCAGCACAAAAAATGTACCTGCCGGTGTTTTCCCGGCAGGTACAACGTCCGTCATTTTGACGATTTTTCCTCTTTTGTCTGGTTCATGGCACCGGTGCCGCCCTCAACGACGCCGCGGCGCTGGAACACATAGGTGATGCTGCGGAAGAAAATCTTTACATCATTCCAGAATGTCACATGGGCGGCGTACTCACCGTCGTAGCGGGCTTTGACGTCAATCGGCAGCTCGTCGCGTCCGTTGACCTGCGCTAAGCCGGTCAGGCCCGGGCGGATGTCGTTGGCGCGGACCTTGTCGCGCGCCTCGATCAGGTCGTACTGGTTGTACAGTGCGGGGCGAGGGCCGATGACGCTCATCTGCCCTGCCAGTATGTTGTAGATCTGCGGCAGCTCGTCCAGGCTCGTCTTGCGCAGGAAGGCACCGCTCCCGGTAATGTAGCTGTCCGCATCTTTCAAAAGGTGCGTGGGAACGTCGTGCGGGGTGTCGCCGCGCATCGTGCGGAACTTCAGGATGTTAAAGTGCGTTTTGCCCTTGCCGACGCGGCGCTGCTTGAAAAAGACCGGCCCCGGGGAGTCGAGCTTGATCCACAGCGCGACCAGCCCCATCGGAATTGCAAGAATGATCGTGGCTGCCAGCGAAAGGATAATGTCCAGCAGGCGCTTGCCGTAACGCTCGTACATAAATCAGCCCTCCTCGGCGGGATGCTCTGTCTCCCGGAGCTTCTGCGCAATCTCCTCCCGGGAGAAAAGCGCGGTGTTGCCGGTGGCGGCCACAACGGTGTGGTCGGCGCGCACGCGGCGGTTGGGGTGGTAGGTCGGGACCATCTCCTGCAGAACGTCGACGACCTCGTCGCTGTTGTGCAGGGCAGAGTCCTTGAGCCGCTGCAGGTCGGTGTAGAATTTTTCCAGATCAATCTGCATGGGCGGCGCGATGAAGATTTTGTTGTGGGCGGTTTTGGCCATCTTGTCCTGCTCGGAGTCCATGAGCAGTTCCTCGTACAGCTTTTCGCCGGGGCGCAGACCGGTGACCTTGACCTGCATATTTACGCCCGGCTCGTAGCCGTAGAAGCGTATCAGGCGGTTGGCCAGATCCATGATCTTGACCGGCTCGCCCATGTCCAGCACGTAGATGCTGCCGCCCTTCGCCAGACCGCCGGCCTGCAGAACGAGCTGCGCAGCCTCGGTGATGGTCATAAAGTAGCGGACAATATCGGGATGCGTGATGGTCACAGGGCCGCCGCGCTTGATCTGCTCCTCAAACAGCGGGATGACGCTGCCGTGGCTGCCCAGCACGTTGCCGAAGCGCACTGCAACGCAGGTCATCGACGTGGCCCGGGAGAAGGTCTGGATCAGCATCTCGCACAGGCGCTTGGTGCAGCCCATGACGTTCGTCGGGTTGACAGCCTTGTCTGTAGAGAGCTGGACGAACCGCTCCACGCCGTGCTCGGCGGCGGAGGTCAGCAGGTTCTTGGTGCCAAAGACGTTGTTCTTGACGGCCTCGGCGGGGCTGATCTCCATCAGCGGCACATGCTTGTGCGCCGCCGCGTGAAAGACGACGGACGGATGATAGGTGTCGAACACATCGTCCAGACGTGCTTTATCGCGGATGGAGCCGATGAGGGTGATAACAGGAGCCTCGGGGCCGTACTTGTTTTTCAGCTCGGTTTCCAGCTCATAGGCGCAGTTCTCGTAGATGTCAAAAATCAGCAGACGGCGGGGCTGGTAGCGCATGATCTGACGGCAGAGCTCGCTGCCGATGGAGCCGCCGCCGCCCGTGACGAGAACAATCTTGTCATGCAGGTACTCGGAGATTTGGGCATTGTTCAACTGGATCTCGTCGCGAGAGAGGAAGTCCGCTGTGTTCAGCTCACGGAAGCCCGCCGCCACAGGATTGCCGTTCTCGTCAACAGCCTGCGGGTCACTGATCATCCGCACGCGGCAGTGGGTGGAGTTGCAGAGGTTGATGATCTCGCTCAAACGGTCACCCTTGACCGTCGTGATGGCGATGACGATCTCGAGAATATGATATTTGCGCACCAGCTCCGGTATGTCGGAGATCGTGCCGCGCACCGGTACGCCCTGCACGCGCAGGCCCTTTTTGGTCAGGTCGTCGTCAACGATGCAGACCGGGTTGCCGAAGCTCTGATTTTTCGTCTTGCAGAGGTTGACGGCCCACGCACCGGCGTTGCCGGCGCCGACAATGAGCAATGGCGTGTTGTCCTCCGGCTTGTTGGCCTTGGCGTTGCGCATCGTCAGGACCAGCCGCCACAGGAACCGCACGCCCGCTATGGCCGCCGTGTTGAATACCGCGCCGAAGATCAGCACTGCGCCGGAGATCGGGCGGCTGTGGTAGATCAGATCGAACAGCATGATGATGCCCGTCGCCAGCCCGGAAAGGCAGGTCAGGCGTGCAAGGTCGCGCATACCGGCGTACTCCCACATGATCTCATACAGTCCGCCGAACCAGAACACGATCATATAAATGGGCAGGACGTACAAGAGCATCGGGGCCATGGCGCGCAGTATCTCTACGCGGCGGTAGGCGTCGCCGCTGTCAAAGCGCAGCATGACGGCCAGCCAATAGCAAAGTACAATGAGCCCGCAGTCCAGCAGCATCAGTGCGATGCGGCGCGGAAGTCCTTTTATCAGTTGTTTTGAAACCTGTTGCATCGATTCCATCCTTACTATACGTTCTTCTATCTGAAAACGGGCGCAATACGGCCCGGCAAAATTGTCATATAGGCTATTATAACACAAAAAGGCCCCATTTGTCCTACTTTTGGGCAGACAAATGGGGCTAATGTTGTATAAAAATCGTGGTAAATTTTTGGTAAAACGGACGAAAGCAATTTACTCGACGGTCACGCTCTTGGCCAGATTGCGCGGCTTATCGACATCCAATCCCTTGGCGCAGCTGACGTAGTAGGCCAGCAGCTGCAGCGGAATGACCGACAGGCTCGTGGCAAAGTGCGGGTCGGTCTTGGGCACGTAGACCGTGAAGCCCGCAGTGTCCTCGATGCTGTAATTTCCGTAGGTGGTCAGGCCCATCAGGAAGGCGCCGCGGCTCTTGACCTCGACCATGTTGGAAACGCTCTTTTCAAACAGGTCCGGCTGGGTCAGGATGCCGACGACCAGCGTTCCCTTCTCGACCAGAGAAATCGGGCCGTGCTTCATCTCGCCCGCGGCGAACGCCTCGGAGTGGATGTAGCTGATCTCCTTAAATTTCAAACTGCCCTCGAGCGCGACAGCGTAGTCGAGGCCGCGGCCAATGAAGAAGGCATCCTTGGCATTTGCGTACTTGCTGGCAAACCACTGGATACGCTCCTTGTCGGCCAGGGTCTTTTCGATCTTCTCGGGCAGAGCCTCCAGCTCGGTGACGAGGTGCTCATACTGGCCGTCCGCCAGCGTGCCGCGCACACGGGCAAACTCGGTAGCCAGCAGGTAGCAGGCCGCCAGCTGGGTGCTGTAGGCTTTGGTGGTGGCAACGGAGATTTCCGGGCCGGCCCAGGTGTACATTGTGGCGTCGGCCTCACGGGCAATGCTGGAGCCGACGACGTTCACAATGCCGATGGTGCGCACACCGCGCTCCTTGCACAGGCGCAGGGCGGCCAGCGTGTCGGCGGTCTCACCGCTCTGGCTGATGACCATAGCGAGTGCGTCCTTTTCGAGCACGGGATTGCGGTAACGGAACTCGCTGGCGACATCGACCTCGACGGGGATGCGGGCCAGGCTCTCAAACACATAGCGCGCGGCCATGCCGACATGGTAGGCGGAGCCGCAGCCGATGATGTAGAGACGATGGACATTTCTGATGGCCTCCTCGTCAAGGGCCAGCTCGGACAGGTCGATCTGACCGTCCTTGAGGCGCGGGGAGATCGTATCGCGGACAGCGGCGGGCTGCTCGTAGATCTCCTTCATCATGAAGTGCTCGTAGCCGCCCTTCTCCGCGGCCTCGGCGTCCCACTCAATGGTGGTGGACTCGCGGGTGATGGGCTCCTTGTCGATGTTGAAGAACTCGATGGAGTCAGGGGTCAGGCGGGCAATCTCGAGATTGTCAATGTAGTAGACCGTGCGGGTGTACTTGAGCAGCGCAGGGACGTCGGAGGCAATGATGGCACCGTCCTCGCACTTGCCGACGATGAGCGGGCTGTCCTTGCGCACTGCGTAGATGACGCCGGGCTCGTCGGCAAAGAGCACTCCCAGCGCGTAGGAGCCGCGGACATGCAGCATCATGCGGGTGATGGCGTCTAGTGCGTTGCCTGCGGACTCGCCCATGTAATAGTAGTCAAGCAGCTGGGCAACGACCTCTGTGTCGGTCTGGGAGACGAAGCTGAAGCCCTTGTTGATCAGACGCTCCTTGAGCTCCTGATAGTTTTCAATGATTCCGTTGTGTACGACGGCAATCTTCTGGTCACGGGAATAATGCGGGTGTGCGTTGACGACGGACGGCTCGCCATGCGTTGCCCAGCGGGTATGGCCTATGCCGCAGCTGCCGGGCACGGCGCTGCCGCCGTCGGTCATCTCGCTCAGGACCTTTAAGCGGCCCTTGGCCTTGACGACCTCGATCTTGCCGGCGGCGTTCTGCACCGCCATACCGGCAGAGTCATAGCCGCGGTATTCCAGCTTGGCCAGGCCGTCCAGCAGAATGGGGGCGGCCTGTGCCGCGCCGGTAAAGCCTACGATTCCACACATAACAGGTATCCTCCCTTTGTTACAGCGTTGAAACTATACTTTCCATTTTATTGGATTAGAGCAAAATACTTCTACAGTATATGCCATTTGGGTACAAATGTCTATAGCTTTACGCAGATTTTGTACAGATGTGCGCGGCATAAAGACAAAGCGGGCAGCCGTCAAGGGCTACGGCCGCCCGCTGCGCGCATTCTCCCTTTCCGGTTTCTTACACCATATAAGAACGAATCAAAAGTTATCGCGCATTTATTAGCATAGCACATTCCCGGAAGAATAGCAAGTGCAATCTGCAAGCAAGAGAACATTTTGCGCATGTTGCAAAAGAATCTAAAGTGCGCGAAGCAATTACTTTCGGAAATTAGTCACTGACCCGACGCGCTACGACGACATAGCGCCCGTTGGCGGACGAATACTCGCAGGTAGAGAGGGTCAGCAGCTGCTCACCGTAGGCAGGGCGGATGCCGCTGTCCACGTCGCTGCGGGAGATGACCTGGTCCACATAGCGGTTGTAGGCGTCCTCGCCCATGTCGATGTACTGGTTGTAGATAAACGAGGTGTCGTTGACGACATCGATGGTGAACGCACCGAACACCTCATACTTGGCGTCCCCGTAGACGGTGTCAAACTCAATGAAGGGATGCTCCTGATAGTAGTCGGCCCTGCGGTACTCGGTCAGGCAGCCGAAGATCGTGCCGGTTTTCATATTGTGGCCGTAGATGATCAGGTTGTCGCTCTCGGCGTTGGCCCCGAGCGTCGTTTGTTCGTCCAGGTACGGTACGCCGTAGACGCTGTAGGCTTTGTTGAAGTCATGACGCAGATAGAAGTCCTTGTTGTCCGGCGCGTACATAACCGGAAAATCCAGATTGGTGCCGTCGATGGAGATCCAGCCGATAAAGTCGCTGTTCTTGTCGCGCAGGGCAGCAAACCTGGCACCGTTGGGGTTGACATTCTCCCCTGCAGGGGCCGGGGTCGCCGCGGTATCGATCATCGACTGCAGGTCGGCAAACTCGCTCTCGGTCCTGCGGTCATCTAGGAAACGCTTGACCAGCAGGCCGCCGCTGATGAGGAAGATCGCGGCGAAAACGATCATCGCGAGGGTGTACAGCAGATTACCGCGCTTTTTTTTGCACTTCGCGGTCTCGCGCCGGCGATAGTCCTCGTCGTTGTCCTGGTCGTAGAAGGCAGCAGGTTCCTGCGGAGAAACCTTCGGTAGCTCGGTGACTGTATAGGATGCCTTTACCTGAACGGAAGGGGCCTGCGGCAGCGGTGCATCGCTGCGGTGAATCTTTGCCATGATGGATTCTCCTATAACACAATATTATCTTTACTATACGACCTGCGCGGCAAAAAGGCAAGGGAAATATCACACAAAAATCTGTAAAAAATATCCGTCCCGCACCGTGCGGCGCAGGACGGACAGCAAAAACAGGTTACTCGCGGATCTCGATGCCGAGCTTGAACTTCAGGTTGCCGAGAATTTTCTTGACGAAGCGGTCGATCTCATCGGGGGTCAGCGGCTTGTCAGCGGGCTGGAAGGACAGGCTGAACGCCATGCTCTTCTTGTCCGCGCCGAGCTTTTCGCCGCGGTAGATGTCGAACAGCTCGACCTTGGTCAGCTGCTTGCAGGCACGCTGCATCTCGGTGACGAGGGTGCCGCACTCCATGCTCTCGGGGGCGACGAGCGCCAGATCACGCTGGACCGGGGCAAACTCGGGGATGGGCTGGTAGTGGATGGCGGCGGGGACCAGTGCGTGGAACGCGACCCAGTCGATCTCGCCCAGATAGATGTTCAGGTTGGCGCGGCTGTCCTTGGGCAGCTTGAGCTCGCTTGTCACATCATTAGCCAGCTTGCCAAAGACACCGACGCGCTCGCCCTTGCACAGGATATAAGCGGCAATACCGGGGTGCAGCCAGGCAACGTCCGTCGCGCGCTCGACGGTCAGCTCGACGCCGAACGCAGCGCCGAAGCTCTCGACAGCACCCTTGACTGCGAAGAAGTCCTCCTCACTACCCCAGGCAGCAAAGCCCAGATGCAGACGCTCCTCGGGCAGTTCAGTGACTGGCAGCTGCTTCGGGATGTAGATGTTGGACATCTCGAACAGACGGCCCTCGGCGTTGCCCTTGCGCAGGTTGTCGACGACGACATTCAGCAGGGACGGTGCCAGCAGCGGGCGCATGATGGTCAGATGGGAGGAAATGGGGTTCAGGATACGGATGACCTTGCGCTCCGGCGCGTCGGCGGCAATGTGCAGCATGTCGAGGTCAGCGTCGGCGTAGAAGGCCAGCGTCTCGGCCTCGTAAAAGCCCTGGGCACACATGGTGCGCTTGGCCTTGGCCTGCGCCTTCTGCTCGGCGGTTAGGCCGCCGGTGGTGACAGTGGCAGCCTTCAGGAAGGTGGGGACGATGTGTTCATAGCCGTACTCGCGGATGACCTCCTCGGCCAGGTCGGGCTCACCGACCTCGATGTCCTCACGCCAGCGTGGCGCGACGACCTGCATCGTGTCGCCGTCGGCTTCGAGTTTGACCTCGAACTGCAGGCGGTTCAGGATGTCCAGAATCACATCGGTGGGCACAGTGATGCCGAGGATGGCATTGATGCCGCTGATCTTGGCCGTGAAACGCTTGCCCTCACGCGGGGCACCGGTAGAACAGTCAAAATGGGTGGAGGTGACCTCGCCACAGCCCAGCTCCTGAATCAGGTGCAGGGCACGGGCCATGCCAAGCTCGGTGGTGTACTCGGAGATACCCTTCTCGTAATGGCTGGAGGCATCGGTGTTCTGCCCGAGGCCGCGGGCCGTCTTGCGGATGTTGTCGCGGGCGAACTTGGCGCTCTCAAACAGAAGCTGGGTGGTGGTATCTTTAATTTCGCTGTTCAGGCCGCCCATGACACCCGCCAGCGCAACGGGCTTGGAGCCGTCGCAGATGACGAGGTTGTTGGGCGTCAGGGTGAACTCTTTTTCGTCCAGCGTTGTGATCTTCTCGCCGTCTTTGGCGCGGCGGACGAGGATCTGGCAGCTTTCCAGCGCGTCCATGTCGAAGGCGTGCATGGGCTGGCCAATCTCCAGCATGACATAGTTCGTGATGTCAACGACGTTAGAGATGCTGCGCAGACCGCACAGGGCCAGCTGACGGCGCATCCAGCGTGGGGACTCGCCCGGCGTGATGTTGCGGACATAATGGCCAATGTAGCGCGGGCAGAGATCCTCGGCCTCGACGCTGATGGACAGGCGCGGATCAACATAGTCGCTGACCGTGTAGTCGGTGGCGGGCATCTTGAGGGGCTTGTTCAGCACTGCAGCAACCTCGCGCGCAATGCCGAGCACACTCTGGCAGTCGGCGCGGTTGGCCGTGATGGAAATATCAAAAATGTAGTCGTCAAGGCCGACGACCTGCTGAATGGGCGTGCCGGGGACAGTGTCCTTCGGCAAATCGAGCAGGCCGTAGACCTCGGCACCGGGGTACAGATCCTCGTTCAGGCCCAGCTCCTCACCGCTGCACAGCATACCGTTGGACTCGACGCCCATCAGGGGCTTCGCCTTGATTTTTACGCCGCCGGGCAGCGTGGAGCCGTCGAGTGCGGCGGCGGTGTGCATACCGGCGTAGACGTTGGGTGCGCCGGTGGAAATCTGGATGTCGTGGCCGTACTCGCCGCAGTCAACCTTGCAGATGTGCAGATGGGTGCCCTCCTGCGGGACACACTCGGTCACAACACCGACAACGACCTTGGAGATCTCGCCGCCGAGGTCGATCAGTTCCTCGACCTCAAAGCCGCAGCCAAAGAGCTTGCCCTCAAGCTCCTGCGCGGTGACGTCGATGTCAACATATTGCTTCAACCAGCTGAATGGTACTTTCATACTCTGTACTCCTCCCCTGTCAATCCTCGAACTGCTTCAAGAAGCGCAGATCGTTTTCAAACATCAGACCGATATTGTTGATGCCGTACTTCAGCATGGCGATACGCTCAATGCCGATGCCGAATGCGAAGCCGGAGTAGACGTTGGGGTCAATGCCGCAGTTTTCCAGTACGCTGTGGTGGACGACACCGGCGCCGAGAACCTCGATCCAGCCGGTGTGCTTGCACAGCGGGCAGCCCTTGCCGCCGCACTCGAAGCAGGAAACGTCGACCTCGACGCTCGGCTCGGTGAACGGGAAGTAAGACGGACGCAGGCGGGTCTTGACGTCTGCACCGAACAGCGCCTGGACGAATTTGTCGAGCATTCCCTGCAGGTCGCAGAGCGTGATGCCCTTGTCAACGACGAGGCCTTCCATCTGGTGGAACATCGGAGAGTGGGTCGCGTCGGAGTCGGAACGGAACACGCGGCCCGGGGCCAGCACCTTGATGGGGGGCTTTTCCATGTCCATGACGCGGATCTGGCCGCCGCTGGTCTGGGTGCGCAGCACAATGTCGTCTGCGACGTAGAATGTATCCTGCATGTCGCGGGCGGGATGGTTCTTCGGCACATTCAGGCGGGTAAAGTTGTGGTCGTCGTCCTCGATCTCGGGGCCCTCGTAAATCTCAAAGCCCATACCGGCGAACACGTCGATGATCTCATTCTTGACGAGGGTGATCGGGTGCAGGCTGCCGGTTTGGCGAATCTTGGCGGGCATCGTGATGTCGACAGTCTCGGCGGCGTTGCGGGCCTCGAGCGCGGCCTTTTCGACCTGCTCGGACAGGGCCTGATACCGTGCCTCGGCCCACTGCTTGAACTCATTGATGGTCTTGCCAACGGCGGGACGGTCCTCTTTGGGGACATCGCGCAGACTCTTGGTCAGGCCCGCGACCTCGCCGTTCTTGCTCAGGTATTTCTGCCAGAAGTCAGAAAGCCGGGCTTTGTCGGTGACGTCTGCGCTGGCCTGCTCAATGGCGGCGCGCAGCTCCTTAATTTTTTCTTCCATAGTACACCTCTGCTTGAAGTAGGGCCGGAGCAAACAAAAAGGCTCCGTCCCTGTGTTGAATCAGGGACGAAGCCTTGCAAAATACAATTCTCCGCGGTACCACCCGTGTTCCGCGCTGTAAAGCGCGGCACTCTTTGCTGCCGGTAACGGTGCAGAGCCGTTGCGCACTACTCGGCCTTGGCCTTTCCCGCGCACCACTCGGGAGCGAACTTCCGCATAAGCGCTTTACAGGCGGCTTGCAGCCGGTGACCGCCCTCTCTTGCCTAAAGCAGCTTGTGCGTACTTTCTCCGTCGCTGTGTTTTTGCGAATACTTATTTAGTATAGCGCGGTTTGCGCCGGCTGTCAAGCCTGCGGCAGCGGATACTTCTGCTTATCCTCCACGCTGATGGCAGGACCGAGCTGAACCTCGATGATTTTTAGCTCGCTGTCGGCAAAGACTGTGTGGCGGCAGCCGGCGGGCATCGTCAGGATATCCCCTGCCTTCACGTCGCGGCGCACGCCGTCCAGAATCGCATGGCCGGTACCGGAGATGACGGTCCAGACCTCGTCGCGGTTCTCATGGCTGTGGTAGTTCATGCCGTGGCCGGGGGTGAGCGTGATCTTGATGGTCATGCTCGCGTCCTCGACGTCGAGCACGCGGAAGGAACCCCAGGACTTTTCGGCAAACATAACCTGCTGATGGATGCTGTCCACATACGGCTTGATGTAGCTGGACTGCTCCTTGTCAGAGACCAAAATACCCTCCGGGCTGGCCGAGACGACGACGTCCTTCAGCCCCATGCAGAGCACGGGTACGTCCAACTCGTTCAGTACATGGACGTTTTGGCAGGTGTCGTTCAGCATGGCCTTGCCGATGCTCGGCTCCTCCATGGCCTCGGTCAGGGTGTTCCAGGTGCCCATATCCTTCCACTGGCCCGCAAAGCGCATTACCTGAATTTGGGACTCATTCTCGACAACGGCGTAGTCAAAGCTGATTTTTTTCAGCGTCTCGTACTTATCGAACAGGTCCTGGTAATCGGTGAAATCGATCAGTTCGTGGGCCTTGTCCAGCACGTAGCGCAGTTTGTAGGCAAACACACCGCCGTTCCAGAGCGCACCCTGGGCAATGTACTTTTCGGCGGTGGCGGCGTCGGGCTTCTCTTTAAACGTTTTGACCGGGCTGACGGCGTCGGCACTCTGAGGGATAATGTAGCCGTACTTTTCGCTCGGGTAGGTCGGCTCGATGCCCATCAGGGAGAGGTTCGCGTTCCCCTGCCCGGCCAGCTCGGACAGCGTTTTCAGCGCGGCAAAATAGTCATTGTTGACATAGGGGTCTACCGGGCAGACGACGACAGCCTCATCAAGGCCGACGCCCTTGACGTCGTGCAGGTAGGCTGTCGCCAGTGCGATGGCCGGGAAGGTATCACGGCGGCACGGCTCGACGCAGACGCCCACCGAATTGCCCAGCTGGTTGTGAATGGACGATACCTGCGTCTTGCTGGTGGCAATCGTCACGCTGGCGTCGGCGTCGACCTCCTTGATCTGGCGGTAGACGCGCTGGACCATCGACTCGTACCCGTCGGCGGTCTTGAAGATTTTGATGAACTGCTTGGAACGAATGTCGTTCGACAGCGGCCACAGGCGCTTGCCGGAGCCGCCGGACAGCAGGATGATATTCATAGCGTTTCCTTTCAGCGCTCGGCGCGCATCGGGTTGTTCAGAAAGTCCTCATAGGACAGGCGCAAGCCGTCCTCCAGCTCGGTCTTGTAGGTCCAGCCGAGGTTCGTCGCCTTGGAGACGTCCAGCAGCTTGCGGGGCGTGCCGTTGGGTTTGGAGGTGTCCCACTCGATCTTGCCGGTGTAGCCGACGACCTTGGCAACGAGCTCGGTCAATTCTTTGATGGTCAGCTCCTTGCCGGTACCCGCGTTGACAGTCTCGTTGCCGGAGTAGTGATTCATCAGGAACACGCAGAGGTTCGCGAGATCATCCACATACAAAAACTCGCGCAGCGGGCTGCCGTCGCCCCAGCAGGTGACGCTCTCAACGCCGTTGACCTTCGCCTCATGGAAGCGGCGGATCAGTGCGGGAACCACATGGCTGTGGGTCGGGTGGTAGTTATCGTTGGGGCCATACAGGTTCGTGGGCATGACCGAGATATAGTCCGTGCCGTACTGGCGGTTTAGGAACTCGCAGTATTTGAGGCCGCTGATTTTGGCGAGGGCGTAAGCCTCGTTCGTCTTTTCCAGTTCGGAAGTCAGCAGGCAGCTTTCCTTCATCGGCTGCGGAGCCATGCGCGGATAGATGCAGGACGAGCCGAGGAACTCCAGCTTCTTGCAGCCGTTCTGCCAGGCAGAGTGGATGACGTTCATCTCGAGCGTCATGTTGAACCACATGAAATCGGCCAGCGCCTCCTGATTGGCGACGATGCCGCCGACCTTGGCCGCGGCAAGGAATACGTACTCGGGCTTTTCCTCGGCAAAGAACTTTTCGACATCCTCCTGACGGCAGAGGTCAAGCTCCTTGTGGGTGCGGGTGATGATATTGTTGTAGCCCTGGCGCTGCAGCTCACGCACGATGGCGCTGCCCACCATGCCGCGGTGCCCGGCAACGTAGATTTTTGCATTTTTGTCCATCATAATAAGTTACCCTCTTTTGAATAAATTATTTGATAACGCCCTTTTCGAGATACTCAGCCAGGTTCGTCTTGATGTGCTCCTCAGCGCGCTCGACGGCAACCTTCTTCATGTCGTGGTCGACCATGATCTTGACGAGCTGCTCAAACGTGGTCTTGGTCGGGTTCCAGCCCAGCTCGCGCTTTGCTTTGGACGGGTCGCCCCAGAGGTTGACGACGTCCGTCGGGCGGTAGAAGTCGGGGCTGACCTCGATGACTGTCTTGCCCGTGGCCTTGTCGATGCCCTTCTCGTTCATGCCCTCGCCGACAAATTCCAACTCGATGCCCACATCGTGGAAGGCCAGCTGGCAGAACTCGCGGACGGAGTGCTGCTCACCGGTGGCGATGACGAAGTCCTCGGGCTTGTCGTTCTGCAAAATCAGCCACATGCACTCGACGTAGTCCCTGGCATAGCCCCAGTCGCGCAGGCTGGACAGGTTGCCCAGATACAGCTTATCCTGCTTGCCCTGCGCAATGCGGGCGGCAGCCAGTGTGATCTTGCGGGTGACGAAGGTCTCGCCGCGGCGCTCGGACTCGTGGTTGAACAGGATGCCCGAGCAGCAGAACATGTTGTACGCCTCGCGGTACTCCTTCACGATCCAGAAGCCGTACTGCTTGGCGACGGCGTAGGGGCTGTAGGGGTGGAACGGCGTGTTCTCGTTCTGGGGAACCTCCTCGACCTTGCCGTACAGCTCGGATGTAGATGCCTGATAGATGCGGCAGGTGTCCTTGAGTCCGGACAGGCGCACAGCCTCCAGCACGCGCAGCACGCCGGTGGCATCGACATCGGCGGTGAACTCCGGCACATCAAAGCTGACCTGCACATGGCTCTGGGCGGCGAGGTTGTAGATCTCGTCGGGCCGCACGGTGCTGACGACGGAGAGGATGCTCATGGAGTCGCTCAGATCGCCGTAGTGCAGGTGGAAGTGCGGGTGACCCTCCAGATGGGCGATGCGCTCGCGGTAATCGACGGAGGAGCGGCGGATGACGCCGTGGACGTCGTAGCCCTTTTCCAGCAGGAACTCTGCCAGATAGCTGCCGTCCTGGCCGGTGATGCCGGTGATGAGTGCTTTTTTCATAGGTTACTACCCTTTCATCTGTATCTTGCGCAGCGTACTGCGCGGATTTTCGTATCTTGTTTGTTATTGTACCGCATTATTTTGCGCTTGGGCAGTGGGAATCTTGCAAAAGACTAGCATTATATTGACTTTTTTGGTATACTGGTTTCCGGGAGGTGACGCGGATGGATACCCCGCTGTTTGACGGTGAGCTTGTGCACGCCCGGCGCATGATCTACACGCCGTCGGCGTTTGCAAAATCGAACCTTGTGCATCTGCAGGAGGTCGGGCAGCTGCAGGCACGCAGCCCCCATGCCAGCACCCGGCAGGGACTGGCCTCCTACCTGTTTTTTGTGGTCGAAAGCGGCAGCGGCACGCTGGAATATGAGGGCGAGACCCGCGTGCTATGCGCCGGGGACTGTGTGTTTCTCGACTGCCGCCGCCCCTATCGCCATTATACGGGCGACGATTTGTGGCAGCTGCGGTGGGCGCACTTTTACGGCCCGAATATGGCAGCCATCTACAAAAAATACCGTGAGCGCGGCGGCCAGCCGAGCTTTCACCCGGAAAATATCGCACCCTACACCCGCCGTCTCGAAGCACTGTACACGCTGGCGGCCTCTGACAATTACGTGCGGGATATGCAGATCTGCGAGGGGCTGTTTGCCCTGCTGACCCTTCTGATGCAGGAGAGCTGGCACCCCGAAATTGTGCGCACTGCAGGCACAAAGCGGCAGAATGTGCAGGAAATCAAGGACTATCTTGACCTGCACTTTGCCGAGAAGATCACGCTGGACGCGCTGGCCGAGCGGTTTTACATCAACAAGTTTTACCTTACGCGGGTGTTCAAGGAGCAGTTTGGACTTTCGGTGACGAGCTACCTGACGCAGCTGCGCATTACGCAGGCAAAGCGCCTTTTGCGATTCAGCGATAAAAATATTGAGACTATTGCGCAGGAATGCGGCATGAGCGATGCCAATTACTTTTCGCGCATCTTCAAAAAGGTGGAGGGCACAACACCGGGCCAGTACCGGCGGCAATGGTAAGCAAAGCGCAGGAGCCATGCATGGGCGGCATGGCTCCTGTGTTGTTTCATTGTGTTATTTTTTCAAGATGATCCATGCTGACCCAGCCGTGCCACCTGCCGTAGAGAGTCAGCATCCAGCAACCATCCTCGCTGCGGCCCAGCTCCTGCAGGGCGGTGTATTCCGGCACAAGGCTGATTTTTTCGTAGCTTGTGTCCGGCCCTACACGCAGCCGCAGGCCTCCGGCTGCGGTGACCCGCCAAAAGGCGTCTGTTGCCTTTAGCTCCTTCGGACCAACCTGAAAGCGCATTTTGGCATCCTGCCAATGCTCCGGCACGCCGGGCAGCGTTCTGCTCTGCCAGTGTCCGTCCCGCTGCAGCCAGAGGATATGGCCATTCCAAGCGGCCCCTGCATAATCGCAGGGGATGTACTCCTTCCCGGCGGCGTCCAGCACACCCCATTTCCCGTCACGGCAGATGGCAGCATACCCATTCAGCAGGGGCGAGGCATACTTTGGCGTGTAATCCTCATAAAAATCCAGGCCGCCGTAGACTGCGTCATACACGGCTTGTGTTACCTGATTTCCCTTCCGGTCAAGGTAGGCCCATTTATCACCGATCTTGACTGGGGCCAGGGGCTGGTCATAAAAGCAGCCTGCGGACGCATAGGTAATGCCGTTCAGAAGGTCTCCGTCAGAATTGGCAAAAACAATTCCGCCGCCCTCGGCTGTCGTATAATAGTTCGGGTCACCGTTTCCGGATGTCCACACACTCCGCACACAGGGCAGATAATCCCCATACAGAGCATCGCCATCGTTCAGTTCGGCAGCACCGCCCATCATGCCGGCGCTTTTGCATACGCGGCCGGTGTTGATGTCATAGGTCCATGTATAGCTCTGCCCGTCATGCTCACCGGTGCAGAGCGTGCCGGCATTTTCGGCGGCGAGCGCCGCCTCATAGCTGCTGCGCTCCGCATCATCCATCGGGGCCGAGGTGCTGAGAAAATGCCAGCGCAGACAGCCGTTGGGGCAGCGTTCGATCGGCCGGTCGGAGATACAGGGCAGCAGGACGGTGCCGTCACTTTTCATCAGGCCCCATTTTCCGTCCATGTACATCGTATAATAGCCGTCTGTGGCAAGCCCGTCCTGCGCCAGCAGCTGGCCGCTTCGGGTATCCTGCTGCTGCAGCTGGATGGCCGTATATTCACTGGCTGCGGTTTCATCTGTTTGGTCGGGCTGGCTGGTCGGGGCAGTTTCCGGTGTCTTGGCGGGCGTTGTCGTCGGCGCAGGTGTGCCGATCACATCAGCCGGCCGTGACGCGCAGCCTGCCAGCAGCAGTATTGCAAGGGCGCAAAGGATCCGTTTCATAGGTACCCCCTGTGTATAGCAGCCAAATCATTCCCGGGCGTTTTTCAACTCCTCCTCGATGCGGTCAAACCGCTCTAAGAAGGAATGCTCCTCACCCTCGGACTTGTAGCCGGGCATTGTGTCGAGCGACACAGCGTGGATGCTGCGGAAGATGCTGTTTTCGATGTTCGGGTTATCGCGCATCAGGCGGCGCAGCAGGACCTTGACCTCCTGCCGCTTGGAGCCGCCTCCGCCGTTGTCGCAGATCGTGCAGGCCTCGGTAAAACGGCAGGCGCACTGGATAAATTCCAGCTCATTGTAGCGGCGCCACGCGATGATGTCATCCTCGCGGATGCAGTACATCGGGCGGATCAGCGTCATGCCCGGGAAGTTCGTGCTGTGCAGCTTCGGCGGCATGGCCTGCAGCTGGGAGCCGTAGAACATGCTCATGACTGTCGTCTCGATGACATCATTAAAATGATGTCCCAGCGCGATTTTGTTGCAGCCAAGTTCCTGCGCTTTCTTGTACAGGTGGCCGCGGCGCATGCGGGCGCAGAGGTAGCAGGGCGACTTATCACTGTTGTTGGCGACATCAAAGATGTTCGTCTCAAATACTGTGATGGGAATGTGCAGCAGCGCGGCGTTGCTCTCGATCTTCTGGCGGTTGATTTCATTATAGCCGGGGTCCATGACGAGGTAGACGAGCTCAAACGGAACCTCGCTGTGGCGCTGCAATTCCTGCAGGAGCTTGGCCATAAGCATCGAATCCTTGCCGCCGGAGATGCAGACGGCGATCTTGTCCCCGGCCTGGATCAGCTCGTACCGCTTGACGGCCACGATGAAGGGCGTCCAAAGCTGCTTGCGGAATTTTTTGATAATGCTGCGCTCGATTTTTTGATAGGTCTCTAATTGGCGTTCCAAGGGTCAATTCTCCTTATTCGTCAGGGTTTTGTAGCAGGTGTCAAAGGCTTGCAGGAAGCCGTCGATCTCCGCGTCGGTGGTCAGGTGGCTGATGCTGATGCGCCAGCTGGACAGCGCGTTGCGGCGATCCCGGCTGACGGCGAACACGGCCTTGGACGGCAGACCGTCCGACGAGCAGGCCGATTTGACCGACACGCAGACGCCCTGTTCGCTCAGCGCCTGCTGAAACCGCGTGCCCTTGACGCCGGTCACGCTGACATTGACGATATGCGGCACAGCATGCGCGGGGCTGTTGACGCGCACAAGGCTGTATTGCTGCAGGCCCGCCAGCAGGCGGTCATGCAGCCTTTGCACATGGGCGTTGCGGGCATCCTGCCCGGCCAGTGCTTTGGTCAGTGCGGCGTCCAAGCTGACGGCAAGACCCAGCGTCGGCGTGCCGCTGCGGTAGATCGTGGTGCTGGCACCGCCGGAAATCTGCGGCTCAATGACGAGGCCGCGGCGCTTGTACAGCGCTCCGATGCCGTTGGGGCCGTAGAACTTGTGGGCAGTGAAGCTCATCGTATCGACGCCGTCAAGCCAGAGGTCGGTCTTGCCGACGGCTTGGGTGGCATCCACGTGCAGGCGACAGCCGGGGTACGGCTTGACGATTCCGGCAATCTCCCGGATGGGCTGGATCGTGCCAAGCTCACTGTCCACAGCGCAGACGGCGACCAGGATCGTATCGTCGCGCATCAGCTCCCGCAGCTGGTCCAGGTCTACCCTGCCATCGCGGCCAATGTCCAGCAGGTCAATCTCGTACCCCTGCTGCTGCAAAGCCGACAGCGACGCGCCCACCGAGGAGTGCTCCAGCTGGGTGGAGATGATGTGCTTGCCGATGTGCCGCGACGCATGGGCAATACCCTTGAGGGCAAGGTTGTTCGCCTCGCTCGCGCCCGAGGTGTAGATGATCTCGGCAGGCTGCACGCCAAGGTGCTGCGCAATGGATTGGGTCACCCGCTCCATCTCGGCGCGGGCCTCCTGCCCGGCAATGTGGGTAGAGTTGGGGTTGGCGATATAACGGCGCTCCGCCGCAAGGTATGCGTCCAGAACGTCGGGGTCTGCCGGGGTGTTGGCGGTATAGTCAAGATAGATCATGCGGAAGCCTCTTTATACAATATGGCAGGTGCGGTTTCCTACCTGCTCAATAGGAATTGCATCCATGCAAAACCCCTGCGGCACGGCAGGGGTTTGTGTCATTCAAAATCCGAAATTGTGACAGACTGCTTGCCAAAGTACGGCGTCAGCCCCCACATATCGGGGCCGGGCGCAACATCGGTATAGAACAGCAGCCACGGGCGTTCGTCATCGTTCAGCGGGCGGATGGAAACATCCGGTTGGGCGGCGTCGTTCAGCAGTGCCTCCCGCGCGTCGAGGGCGTCGGCGTAGCGCCTGGCGCTGCCATTGGCCAACTCATAGGCGGCCTCGAGGCTGGTGGCGAAGTAGCTGTCCTGGCCCTTCTTTACGGTGTGGCTGCCGATGCAGGCCATGCAGAGGAGCATAGCGGCGGCAAGCAGCGACAGACGGCGGGCCTGGCGGCGGCAGAACTGCTCTGCACCATGCAGAGAAACACCGCGCACGCGCTCGAGCCAGCCGAGCAGCAAAAACTCGGTGGCAGCCAGACCCAGCACAAAGGTCATCCAGACAACGTTCAAAAGCCGCCCGGCACCGATGCCGCCCATTGTGTAGGACGGCAGAAAGATCATGGCCCACATCAGCACAAAGGTGGCCGCCGCGCCGAGCCACGGATGGCGGAACACCCGGTCCGAAAGCACGGCGCTGCGGGTCAGATGCAAAAGCGGCAGTACAAGCAATGCCAGCAGACAGAGCAGCGGCACATCCAGCCAGCGGATCCACTCCATGGCGGCGAGGATAAAGCTCTTGACGACAGCCTCCGCAAAGCCCGCACCGGCAAAGCCTGCAGTACGCACCCGCGTGCCGGGGGCCAACACATTCAAAAGCAGCCCCGCCATGGCCGCGGCCAGCGCGGGGGCCTGCCAGAAATTACGGCGGCACACAGCGCAGAGCGCCGCGGCCAACAGCAGGACCAGCACGTTCAGCAGCCCGGCCACCTGATGCCCGCCGCCGATGACAAGACTGCACACACAGCCCGCTGCCGCATAGAAAAATTTGCGGCGGGTCGGCAGCTTATCGGCAAAGCAGAGCGCAAACGCCAGCCCGGCGTTCAGCACGGCCAGCGAAAAGTACGGCAGGTAGTTCATGGCACCGTTGAACCAGTACAATCCCTCCACGGGGGCGGGCATGCCCTCGATAAAGGCGAAGGTCAGCAGCAGCGCCAGTGCCCAGGGCAGACGCCTTTGCGCCGGGTCCAGACGCAGCACCACGCACCGTGCCAGCCCATACAGGCAGAAAAACAGCGGCAGCAGCACGCAGACCAGCGTGGCACCATAATATCTGTTGCCGAAGATGGCGGGCTGAAACGCCAGCGTAAAGCCGGAAACGTAGAGTCCCTGCCAGTTCTCATAGTAGTAGACATTGGTGTCCCACGCGGCCCGCAGCAGACGCGGCAGGTCAAGGCCGTACTGCTGCACCACGGCATGGGTGCGGGCGGCGTAGATGAAGTCATCTGCCGAGGGGCGCGCAAAGACCGCCAGCACCAGCACGGGCAGCAGCAGCACGCCCGTCAGCAGCGCAAAGCGGCGCAGCCAGCGCTTTTGCGCCGCTGCATCGTGCCAAAAATCCATAGAATCGTGTTCCTTACTGTATTCGTTATGCGTCGCCCAGGGTCATCTGCAGGAAGTAGACCCACTGCTTCTCCCACCAGTACCAGTCGTGGGAGACATCCTGGCCCCAGATGTCCACGATGGGATGGATGCCCTTGCTCTCGAGAATGGCCTGCAGCTCCTTCGTGGAGGCCAGCAGGTCAGCTTCCCACGCGCCCTGGCCGCAGCACATAATGAACTTGTCGGCCTTCTCAAACAGCTTCATGTAGGGGTGAGTCGTCGGGAAGTTGCGCATGTAATCGCAGGGAGAATTGCGGTAGACAAGGTCGTCCATGTAGCTGCCGAAGAACATGCCGGAGGAGTACAGGCCGCTCAGGGCAATCGTGCCGTTGAAGATGTCGGGGCGGCGCAGGTAGAAGTTGACGGCGTGGCCGCCGCCCATGCTGGCACCGCCGGTCAGGATGCAGCCTGTGTGGTCCTCGCCCTGCTCACGGTTGATTTCCAGCAGACGGGGGACGAACTCCTCACAGATATAGTTGTACCAGCGTTCCTGCATCTCGATGCGCGGGCGTTCGGGGCCGTTATTGTCCCAGCTCTCGGGGTCGATGCTGTCGACGGTGAAGATCTGCAGCTTGCCGCTGTCGATCCAAGGGGCCGCCGCGTTGCACATATTACGGTCCTCCCAGTCGAAGAAGCGGCCACTCTGGCACGGGAAAATGACGATGGGGCGTCCGGCGTGGCCGTAGACCTTAAACTCCATAAAACGGTTCAGAAACCGGCTGTACTCCTTGTAATAGCGGATCTGCATGGCAGTCCCCTCCTATTTATAAAAGAAATTTTTATTCAGCTCCAGCAAGCCGACCATCGCATGCATCGGTCCGCTGGCGGACGTTTTGAATACCCAGTAGTAGAGCAGTGCCAGTGCCTCCCGCAGATAGCATGGCAGCACACTGCGCCACGGCGTTGCAGCGGGCAGCGCAGTGGCTTTGGTGAAGCCCGCCAGGGCGGCGTATTTCCCGGCGCGGTAGCAGTGGAACGCATTGGAAACGTAGACGATGGGCGTTGTCTCATCAAAGCCATGCTCCCGCAGGATGGTCAGTGAGAAGGCAAAGTTTTCCTCGGTGGAGGTCGAGCCGGATTCGGCAAGCACGCGGTCCGCAGGCAGTCCTTTGGCAATCAGGTAGTCCCGCATGGCGTCGCCCTCGGGCAGCCATTCGTCGCGGCCCTGCCCGCCGCTGGTGATGACCAGTGTGTCCGGGTGGGCTGCGGCGTAGTCATACGCCTTATTCAGACGGCATTGCAGGAGCTTGCTGGGCTTATCCTTATGCAGCCCGGCCCCCAGCACGATGATGACCCTTTCGTCCCCCGTGGGCGGGTTCATATAGCCGCTGACCGACACAAAGGCGATCAGCGCCAGATACACCCCGGCCAAAACGGCCAGCACCCAGAAAACGACCCGTCCTGCGCCCGCGGAAAACCACAGACTGAGCGGGCGGCGGAACACGGCGTACCCGGCCACGCAGGCCGTCAGCAGCCAGACCATCAGGTTGCCCATGTTGAAGTTGGACAGAAAAATCAGCGAAACCGAATAGAGGACCAGCACTGCGGCCAGCAGGTCCAGCACAAGCACGCCCACCTTAGCGGGCAATTTCATCATAAACACCGCAGCCCGCCGGGCAGTAGTCAACGCCCAGCGCCTTGCAGACAGTGTCGGCAATCGTGGCGAAGCTGTAGCGGGTGTGCAGGTTGACGCCGGGCTTGACCTCGTCGCCGTAAATCAGGAACGGCACGTGCTCACGGGTGTGGTCGGTGGTCTTGGTGTAGCTGGGGTCGCAGCCGTGATCCGCCGTGACCATCAGGATGTCACCCGAGCGCATTTTTGCCATAAAGCCGGGCAGCCAGTCGTTGAACTCGGCAGCGGCGGCGGCATAGCCCGCAATGTCGCGGCGGTGGCCGTAGAGCATATCAAAGTCGACGAGGTTGACGAAGGCCAGACCCTCAAAATCGCGGTCCGCCAGCTCCAGCGTGACCTGCAGGCCCTCGGTGTTGCCGGAGGTGCGGATAGTCTCGCCGATGCCCTTGCCCGCAAAGATGTCGTGGATCTTGCCGACACCGATGGTCTGCTTGCCCGCGGCCAGGATGGCGTCGAGCATCGTGTCGTGCGGCGGGACCAGACTGTAGTCATGGCGGCGCGGTGTGCGGGTGAAGTTGGCGGCGCAGTCGCCCACGAACGGGCGGGCAATAACGCGGCCTACGCCGTATTTGCCGGTCAGCAGCTCCCGCGCCTGTGCGCAGATCTCGTACAGCTTTTCCACAGGGACGATGGCCTCGTTCGCAGCGATCTGGAACACACTGTCGGCGGAGGTGTAGACGATGAGTGCGCCGGTTTTCATGTGCTCCTCGCCGTAGTCGCGGATGACGTCGGTGCCGGAATAGGGCTTGTTGCACAGAACCTTATAGCCGGTTTTGGCGGTGAACGCATCCAGCAGCTCCTGCGGGAAACCTTCCGGGAAGGTGGGCAGCGGTTCGGCACTCAGCAGACCCGCGATTTCCCAGTGACCGATGGTCGTATCCTTGCCGGCACTGGCTTCACGCAGGCGGGCATAGCTGCCGATGGGGGCGGCTGCGGGGGTGCCGCAGGTCACACCGTCCAGATTGAACATGCCGAGCCTGGCAAGGTTATCACCCCTGAAATTGGGATGCCCTGCAATGGCCCCCAGTGTGTTGGTGCCGACATCGCCGAAAAGGGGCGCGTCCGGCTCTGCTCCGACGCCGAAGCTGTCGAGCACAATCAGAAATACACGTTTTGCCATGATGCTTCTCCTGTATAGTAAGTGGTAAAGGACTATTCATGGCTTTATTATACCGTAAACACCGCAAAAAGTAAACATGCAATCCATGCTTGCAAATCGGACCCGCCTGGCACAGAAGAACGCCGGTGGCCTGTAAGTCGGGCTGTACCCGGGCTGTGGCAGAATTTGCACGGAACGAGCTGAAATTGTGTAAAAATTAACGGGCAGCAAGGAAGCAATTTTTGTGCGGTTTTTTTCAGACGAAAGCCGTTTTCCTCTTGTCTCCCACGGCGGACTTGTAGTATAATACCGCTGAGGTTTGCTAAAGTATATAAATAGGTAGAAATGTAAAACGGAGGATAAGCTTTATGCGTAAAACCAAGATCGTCTGTACTATGGGTCCGTCCACCGATAAGCCGGGCATTCTGCGCCAGCTGATGGAGAACGGCATGAACGTCGCGCGTTTCAACTTTTCTCATGGCGACTACGAGGAGCACAAGGGCCGCTATGACAAGGTACGCGCACTGTCCAAGGAGCTGGACCTGCCCATTGCCTGTATGCTGGACACCAAGGGTCCCGAGATTCGTCTGGGCGAGTTCAAGAACGGTGTGGAGAAGCTGACCACCGGCCAGAAGTTCACCCTGACCTCCCGCAGCGTAGAGGGCACGAACGAAATCTGCTCCGTCACTTACAAGGAGCTGCCCCACGACGTCAAGCCCGGTGGCCGGATCATGCTGGACGACGGTCTGATCGAGCTGCGCATTGACGAGGTCGGCGACACCGACATTGCCTGCACGGTCTGCAATGACGGCATCATCAAGACCAAGAAGGGCGTCAACGTTCCCGGTGTGCATCTGTCCATGCCGTATATGAGCCAGCGCGACACGAGCGATATTCTGTTTGGTGTCGAGCAGGGCTTTGACCTGATCTCCGCCAGCTTTGCCCGCAATGCGCAGGACATTATGGATATCCGTCACATCCTGGACGAGCACAACTCCAAGATCCGCATCATCGCGAAGATCGAGAACCAGGAGGGCATCGACAACATCGACGAGATTCTGACCGTGGCCGACGGCATCATGGTTGCCCGCGGCGATATGGGCGTTGAGATCGACTTTGCCGAGATCCCGGCCATCCAGAAGCACCTGATCGACCGCGCCATGAGCGCCGGTAAGATTTGCATTACCGCTACCCAGATGCTGGATTCCATGATCGTCAACCCCCGCCCGACCCGTGCCGAGATCACCGACGTGGCCAACGCCATCTACGACGGCACCGGCGCGGTCATGCTCTCCGGTGAAACCGCCGCGGGCAAGTACCCCGTCGAGGCGCTGAAGGCCATGGCTACGATTGCCGAGACCACCGAGGCAGACTCCAGCTTTGACAGTCTGGTCCACCACTCTGGTACGGACAACAGCCGCCTGAACATCAGCGCTGCCGTCGGCCATGCCGCCTGCACCACCGCTACAGACATCGGCGCTTCCGCCATCATCACGGCTTCCAAGAGCGGTGAGACCGCCCGCCTGTTGAGCCGCTTCCGTCCTGACACCCAAATTATCGCCTGTGTGCTGGATGAAACTACCCGCTGCCAGCTGAACGTCTACCGCGGCGTTACCCCGTTGCTGATGGACTACGCGACCTCCACGGATGAGCTCATCAGTATGTCGGTTGCGAAGGCCAAGAGCGCGGGCCTTGTGCAGGACGGCGACCTCGTTGTCGTCACCGCCGGTGTTCCCGTCGGCATCTCCGGCACCACCAACATGATCAAGGTCCACATGGTCGGCGATTTCCTGCTGGCCGGTGTCGGCATCGGCAGCCACAACGCCAAGGGTGAGGTCTGCGTGTGCCGCAACGCCGCCGAGGCTGCCAAGAAGTTCAAACCCGGCCAGATTTTGGTCGTACCCTTCACCACCAACGACACGCTGCCTTTCATGCGTGAGGCTGCCGGTATCATCACCGAGGAGGCCGGTACGAACAGCCATTCCGCCATTGTCGGTCTGACGCTGGATAAGGCCGTTATCGTTGGTGCTACCAATGCCACCCGCACGCTGAAGGACGGCATGACGATTTCCATGGACTGCGCCCGCGGTGTTGTGCAGGCGATGGCGAAGTGAGGCGGACCACGATGGAACGTATCGCGAGCTTCTGTGTTGACCACACCAGGCTGCTGCCGGGTATGTACCTGTCCCGCCAGGACGGTGCTGACGGCGAGATTTTGACCTGGGACATCCGCATGAAGCAGCCTAACAAGGGCAGCTATCTTTCCCCCGCCGCGGCTCACACGCTGGAGCATCTGTTCGCAACCTATGCGCGCAACAGCAAGTACAGCAGGGGCGTTGTCTATGTCGGCCCCATGGGCTGTTTGACCGGCTTTTACCTGCTGACCACCGGCCTGACGCCCGCCGAGGCGCTTGACCTGACCCGCAGCGCCTTTGCCTGGATGGCTGAGTACGAGGGAGAGATTCCCGGCGCATCCGCCGTCGAGTGCGGCAACTACCTGATGATGGACCCCATTGCCGCCCGCGCCGAGGCCGCCGCCATGCTGCCCGTGCTGGAGGGGCTGGATGCGGAAAAGCTGCACTATTGATTGGTAGTTCATAAAAAAATGTCCGCTGCGGTAAGAATTGCAGCGGACATTTTTTATAGGGGCGGATGCAAGCATCGGCCCCGACACGCAGAAAAGTTAGTTTATATCACAAGAAAACTGCAATATCCGCAGGGGGTGCATTCTATATGCGCCCCCTGCCACACAAAAAATGCCGCCCGTTTTGTATATCGCGGGCGGCGGTTGCTTTTTATGTAGGGATTTGAACTCAGATCAGCGCGGCGGTGATCAGGGCCATCTTGTAGACCTCCTCGGCATTGCAGCCGCGGGACAGGTCGTTGATGGGGGCGTTCAGGCCCTGGAGAATGGGGCCGTAGGCTTCAAAGCCGCCCAAGCGCTGGGCAATCTTGTAGCCGATGTTGCCGGCGTTGATGTTGGGGAAGATGAAGGTGTTGGCATAGCCGGCGACCTTGGAGCCAGGAGCCTTCAGCTGGCCGACCTCGGGAGCAACGGCAGCGTCAAACTGCAGCTCACCGTCGACCTTCAGTTCGGGGTGAGCCTCCTGAACGCGGGCGGTAGCGTTGCGCATCTTGTCGACGGTCTCGCCCTTGCCGGAACCCTTGGTAGAGTAGGACAGCAGTGCAACACGGGGGTCGATGCCGAAAATCTCTGCGGTGTGAGCGGTCTCGACGGTGGACTCGACGATTTCGTCCTCGGAGGGATCGATGTTGATGGCACAGTCGCCCATGGCAATGCTCTCCTCGCCGCGGGTCAGGATGAAGCAGGAGCTGACAGACTTGATGCCGGGCTTGCACTTGATCAGCTGCAGAGCCGGGCGGACGGTGTCAGCGGTGGAGTAGGTTGCGCCGCCCAGCAGGCAGTCGGCCTTGCCCTGCTTGACCAGCATGGTGCCGAAGTAATTGCCCTTGGACAGAGCGGCACGGCACTGCTCATCGGTCATCTTGCCCTTGCGCAGCTCGACCATCTTGGCGACCATCTCATCAAAGCCCTCGTAGTTGGCAGGGTCGATGATCTCGGCACCGGTGATGTCAAAGCTGCCGTCAGCAGCGGCCTTCTTGACGGCTTCGACCTCGCCCAGCAGGATGACCTTCAGGGTCTTGCCTGCCAGCAGACGGCTTGCAGCGGACAGAATACGGGCGTCGGTACCCTCGGTAAAGACGATGGACTTCGGCTCAGCCTGCAGCTTCTTCTCAAAATTTTCGAAAATGGACATTGTCTGACACTCCTCCAGTATTTATGCAGCACATAGCTGCTTAGCACTTACACTGCTATTATAGCACCCATTTTGCGCTTTGCAAAGAAAACGTGCGAAATGGCAGAAATCTGTGCAATATATGTGCGAAAAGAGAAGGCAAGGCAATATATTTCATAAAGTTAATAAAATATCAAGAGTGGTTTGTAGATTATTTATCAAATTTGCCTGTGTACACAAAGCCGTAGCTTTTGTAAAATGTCTCAATATCCGCACGGCTGCGCACGACAACGGCGTTCAGCAGACGACCGTCCGCTTTGCTGCGAAAGCCGATGACCGTCTCTCCGGTGCAGGTACTGCTTTCCAGCGCAATATCCGTCTCCCGCATGCCGTCAGGCGGCGTCAGCAGAGCGGCAGATTTTTTGTGCTCGGAGAACAGCGCGGTAAAAAATGACACGGCGGGACACCTCCCCTGCCTGGTTCAGCGCGTAAAATAAACAGCCAGCGCCAGCTGGGCTGCAAGGATCAGCGGTATGCCCACTACAAAATACCAGTGGCGCGTCTTGTGATGGAACACGTACATACCGGCCCACGCACCGGCACTGCCGCCCAGCAGAGCCGCGCCAAACAGTATCTTCTCCGGGACGCGCCACTGCCGTGTGCGGGCGCGGTGCTTGTCCAGCCCCATCAGGCAAAAGCCGATAACATTCATAATAAGGATGTAAATCATTGCAGTATTCATATCTGTATTATACCGTGTGCGGGCGCAAAAGGCAAGCGCGGCGGGGCGTTTGAGACACTGACCACAGTGCTTTGCGGCAGGTTCGAAAAATAAAACGCCCCCGCCAAACGGCGAGGGCAGTCGGATTCAAATATCCTTGCGGGCGGCCACGCTGCTGCGCACCAAGGCACGCCTTAAACGGGCCTCGGCAAGCTGCATGTCGCGCTTGTCCAGATTCTTCTGGGCCAGCAACGCTTCGGCACGGGCCTTGCTGCGGGCGGCGCGCTCGGCATCAATGGCATCGGCCCATTCAAAGGTCGTTGCCAGCAGATGGCACTCGCCGCCAAGCATACTCAGCGTACCGCCCATACAGGCTGCGCGGCGGACTGTGCCGTCCTCCAGCTTAATATGAGCCTCACCCATGCCCAGAGCCGTGCAGATGTCGATATGCCGCGCCAGCAGCTGAAGCTGGCCGTTGATGGTGCGGCAGGATACCGACGTGACCGCGCCATCAAACGCAACGCCGTCCGGCGTCATGATCTTGAGCGGGAAAGTTGCCATACTCCCACCGCCTTACTGCTGCTTGGCCTTGGCCAGGACATCATCAATCGTACCGGCGAACAGGAAACAGCTCTCGGGGATGCTGTCGCACTCGCCGTTCAAAATCATCTTGAAGCCACGCAGGGTCTCCTTCAGCGGCACATACTGGCCGGGCATACCGGTGAACTGCTCCGCAACATGGAAGGACTGGGACAGGAAGCGCTGCACCTTGCGCGCACGGGCCACCGTGATCTTGTCCTCCTCGGACAGCTCGTCCATACCCATGATGGCAATAATGTCCTGCAGCTCCTTGTAGCGCTGCAGCACCTGCTGCACGGCGCGGGCGACCTCGTAGTGCTCCTGGCCGACAACTTCGGGCGAGAGGATACGGGAGGTGGAGTCCAGCGGGTCGACAGCCGGATAAATGCCCTGGGAGGCGATGTCACGGCTCAGAACCGTGGTGGCGTCCAGGTGGGTGAAGGTCGTGGCGGGCGCGGGGTCGGTCAGGTCGTCCGCGGGCACGTAGACGGCCTGCACCGACGTGATCGAGCCCTTACGGGTGGAGGTAATACGCTCCTGCAGGGCGCCCATCTCGGTGGCAAGCGTTGGCTGGTAGCCGACGGCAGAGGGCATACGGCCCAGCAGCGCCGAAACCTCGGAACCGGCCTGGGTGAAGCGGAAGATATTGTCGATGAAGAGCAGCACGTCCTGGTGCTTGACGTCGCGGAAGTATTCCGCCATCGTCAAGCCGGACAGAGCGACGCGCATACGGGCTCCCGGCGGCTCGTTCATCTGGCCGTAGACCAACGCTGTCTTGTTCAGAACGCCGCTCTCGCGCATTTCACCGTACAGGTCGTTGCCCTCGCGGGTGCGCTCACCGACGCCGGTAAAGACGGAATAGCCGTTGTGGGCCGTGGCGATGTTATAAATCAGTTCCTGAATCAGAACGGTCTTGCCGACACCGGCACCGCCGAACAGACCAATCTTGCCGCCCTTGGCGTAGGGGCAGATCAGATCAACGACCTTGATGCCGGTCTCGAGAATTTCCGTGGCGGACTCCTGCTCGTCAAAGGCAGGAGCCGGACGGTGGATGGGCCAGCGCTCGATGTTCTCCGGCGCGGGCTGCTCGTCGACGGGCTCGCCCAGCAGGTTGAACACGCGGCCCAGGCACTCGTCACCAACGGGCACCTTGATCGGTTCGCCGGTATCCACGGCATCCGTACCGCGGACAAGGCCGTCGGTGGCCGCCATGGCAATGCAGCGCACGACGTTATCGCCAATGTGCTGAGCAACCTCAACGATCAGTTTTTTGCCGTTGTTTTCCAGTTCAACGGCGTTCAAAAGGGCGGGCAGTTCACCGTCCCTGAATCGGATGTCCAGTACAGGTCCCATAACCTGTACGACCTTTCCGATGTGTTTTTCTGGCATAGCACACACTCCTTTAGTGGGCTTTTTTTAAGACTCCGCATCGGCACCGGCCACAATCTCGGTGATTTCCTGGGTGATAGCGGCCTGACGCGCACGGTTGTAGTACAGGTTCAGATGGTCGATCATCTCGCCTGCGTTCTTGGTGGCGGCGTCCATCGCCATACGGCGCGCGCCCTGCTCACTGGCAACGCTCTCGCACAGGGCACCGTAGACGACGCCCGCGAGATACTCGGGGATAATGGCGTCAAAGACGGTCTTTCCGTCCGGCTCATACATCATCAGGCTTTCGCGCTCGTGGCCCGGCTCGGGGCGCTGAGCGTCAAAGGGCAGGACCGGCAGCACGGTGGCCGTCTGGGTCAGCATAGAGACAAATTGCGTAAAACCAAGGCGGATCTCGTCAAACTCCCCTGCCAGGAATTTCTGGCAGACGAGGCGGGAAATCTCAAAGCAATCGCTGACAGACAAATCCCCTGCCTCCGCGAAGGCGGTGGTCAGGATGGCTGCCTTGCGGCGCTCAAAGTGCTCGACGGCCTTTTTGCCGATGGGCAGTACGCAATAGTCCGCGCCCTCGGCGTCCGCCTCGATGGCCTTGAGGATATTGGAGTTGTAGCCGCCCGCCAGACCGCGGTCACCCGCGATAACGATATACAGGCGGCGGTTCGTATCCCGCCTGACGAGATACGGACTGTCGAACCCCGAGTCCGCGCTGACAATGTCATACAGCGTGCTGTAGAGCGTCTCAAAATATGGGCGGCTGCCCTCGACGCGCTCCTTGGCACGGCGCAGCTTGCTGGATGCCACAAGCTCCATGGCCTTGGTGATCTGCATGGTGCTTTCGACGCTTCGGATACGCAGCTTGATTTCCTTCATGGAACCGGCCATCGGCGGCACCTCCTTTGCAGTTTATTTTTCTTTGAGGAATTGGGCTGTGAAGTCAGCCAGCACCTGCTTGAGCTGCTCCTCGGTTTCGGGCTTCAGATCGCCCGTCGTGCGGATGGTCTCCATCACGCCCGCGGCGGTGACGTTCTCGTCCAGGTACTCATACAGGCGGCGCTCATACTCTGCAATATCGGCAACGGCCACATCCTTCAGGTAGCTGTGAATGGTCGCGTACAGGATGGCAACCTGTTTTTCGACGGCGACGGGGCTGTTGCGGTCCTGCTTGAGCACCTCGACAATGCGCTCACCCTGGGCCAGACGGGACTTGGTGTCGGCGTCCAGGTCAGAGCCGAACTGGGCGAAGCCCTGCAGCTCACGATACTGAGAGTAAATCAGCTTCAGCGTACCGGCAACCTTTTTCATGGCCTTGATCTGGGCGTTGCCGCCGACACGGGAAACCGAGATGCCGGGGTTGACGGCGGGGCGGATGCCCGCGTGGAACAGCTCTGTCTCAAGGAAGATCTGACCGTCGGTAATGGAAATGACGTTCGTCGGGATATAGGCGGAAACGTCGCCCGCCTGCGTCTCGATGATGGGCAGTGCGGTCAGCGAGCCGCCGCCCTTGGCGTCACTCAGCTTGGCTGCGCGTTCCAGCAGGCGGCTGTGCAGGTAGAAAACGTCGCCGGGGTAGGCCTCGCGTCCCGGGGGACGGCGAATCAGCAGCGAGAGCGCACGGTACGCGACAGCGTGCTTGGACAGGTCATCGTAGATGATCAGGACATGCTTGCCCTTGTTCATGAAGTATTCACCCATGGCGCAGCCTGCGTAGGGGGCAATATACTGCAAAGGCGACAGCTCGGACGCGGTGGCACAGACAACGGTTGTGTACGCCATAGCGCCGTTTTTTTCGAGATTTTCGACCAGCGTTGCCACGGTAGAGCGCTTCTGACCGATGGCAACATAGATGCACAGAACGTCCTTGCCCTTCTGGTTGATGATGGTATCGGTGGCAATGACGGTCTTGCCGGTCTGACGGTCACCGATGATAAGCTCACGCTGGCCGCGGCCAATCGGGATCATCGAGTCGATGGCCTTAATGCCGGTCTGCAAAGGCTGCTTGACGGGCTGACGGTCCAGGATGCCGGGTGCCGGGGACTCAATGGCGCGGTAGTCGGCAGCCTCGATGGGACCCTTGCCGTCGATGGGCTGGCCCAGCGCGTTGACCACGCGGCCAATCATACCCTCGCCCACCGGCACGGAAACGACCTTGCCGGTGCGCTTGATGGTACTGCCCTCCTTGATGCCTTCATCATCACCAAGCAGGACGATGGAGACACTGTTTTCTTCCAGGTTCTGCGCCATGCCGTAGGTGCCGCTCTCAAACTGGACCAGCTCACCGGCCATACAGTTGTCAAGCCCCGCGGCGCGCGCAATACCGTCGCCCACCATCGTTACCGTTCCTGTCTCGGTCTGCTCAATGGCATTCTCGTAGTACTTGATTTGGGAACGGATGATGCGGGAAATCTGTTCGGGTTTCAGTTGCACTGTTTGGTTCACCACACAATCTATAGAATGGGTGCGAATTTACTTAAAGGACTGCACCGTCGATTTCTGTACGCAGGCGCTCCAGATGGCGCTGCACGGTGCCGTCCAGGCGCGTGCCGTCCATGTCAAGCCGCAGACCGCCTAAAACGGCGGGGTCCACAGTCTCGGTCAGGACGATGTTTTTGCCTGTCATTTTCTGCAATTTTGCCAGTAGCTTTTCGCGGCTGGGCGCGGTCAGCGCAATGGCCGATACTGCCGTGACCTCAAGGATATTGTGGTCAACATTGTAGCGGTCCTGATACGCGCGCAGACAGCCCGGCAGCTCACCCAGCAGATCCTCCTCGCACAGCAGCTTGAGGAAACTGACGAGGTAGGGGTGGGCTCCCTCGAACGCCTTGTCCAGCAGGGCGCAGCGCTCCTTTTTGGGAACGCTGGGCGTCGAGAGCAGACGCAGGTACTGCGGCTCGGCTTCGATGCTGTTTACCGCGGTGCGCAGCTGCTGCAAAAGCTCGTCGGTCAGATTTTCCTCTGCCGCCAGCTCATACAGGCTGCCGCCGTAGCGTTTCGCAAGCTCGGTCATGAGGCATCCCCCACATTCCTGATAAACTCATCGATCAGGGCCTGATGGTCAGACTCGTTGATCTCGCGCTCCACGACCTTACCGGCAATTTCGACAGCCATGCCGCCGATCTCGTTTTTCAGGTCGTTGACAGCCTTCTTGCGTTCCTGGGCAATGTCTGCCTCCGCCGCAGCGCGGATGGACGCCGCCTCGGCCCTGGCCTCGCCGACGATCTCCTCCTCGCGCTTCTGGGCGCGGGCGGTTGCCTCGCGCAGCATGGCGTCGCGTTCATCCTTGATGCTCTGCAGGTGGTCGGCGTACTCCTTCTCGAGATCTGCAGCCTTCTGTTTGGCGGCATCCGCGTCGGCATACATCGTATCGATCTCCTGCTGGCGGTCATCAATCATCTTCTTCACAGGCTTGAAAAGGAACTTTTTCAGCACTGCAAAGGTGATGAGCATATTGCAGAAGGTAAACAGCGCAGTCCACGGGTTGACGCCTACAAAACTTTCAAAGCCCGTCATGAGCTATTCCTCCAATTCAGCAGTTTAATCAGAACACAAAGAGCAGCAGCAGCGCGATGACCAGCGAGTAAATACCGGTGGACTCGGTGATGGCGCAGCCCAGGATCATGTTGGTACGCAGGTCGTTGGCCATCTCCGGCTGGCGGGCCATGCCCTCCAGTGCCTTGCCGACGGCGTTACCTTCACCGACAGCCGGGCCGATGGCGCCAAAGCCCATTGCGATACCAGCGCCGATTGCGCAGGCAGCTTTTACGATTGCAGCTTCCATAGAAATATCCTCCTAAATAATAAATACGGATTCAGGCTTCCTCCGGGGGCGGGCAGGCATTGCCCACGTACACCATTGTCAACAGGCTGAAAACAAGGGCTTGTACGCCGCCGGAGAAAATATCGAAATACAGGCTCAGGATTCCGGGGACACCGACCTCCAGATACGGTACGCCTGTCAGCCCCAAAAGGGAGAGTGCGCCGGTCACGGCGAAAACGATGCCGAAGATCTTGCGCGCCAGCTTTTTTGTCTTGACGCCGCTGTACAACAGCGCCGCGCCGACTATCAGAACGAGAACTCCCACAATGACGCTCTTGCCGACCAGACCCAGCAACGCCGCAGAAACGGTCGCCAGTGCCGAGTAGACAAGGCTTGTCAGGACGCTTCCGCCTGCAATGTTGCCGAAGTGACGGAACGCCATCGAGATCGGCTGTGCGATCTCGGAAACAAGGTTCATTGGGGTCATGACGACGATTGGCTCGGTGAAGCCCTTCAGCCAGCCGCCGACACCGTTGCGCTTGATGGAGCAGCCCCAGCAGATAAAGCTTGTCATCAGCGCCCAAGTCACCGTCGTGGACAGATCAGCCGTCGACGAGCGGAAGATGCCCGTCATGCCGATGAACGAACCGCAGATGGAACTGAGGAACAGCGCGCCGATGTAGGGTGTCCAATAACTGTTGTGCTTGCCCATCGTGCTCTCGACCATGTCATAGAGCATCGTCACGCCTTTTTCGACGAGCACCTGACGGCGGCTTGGCCGTTTTTGCAGGTTACTGCCCAGCACGACCGCCGCTATGCAAAGCAGCAGCATGACAACAAACGACGAGACCGTCGTCTGTGTGATGCCGATGCCGTCGAACAACGGGATGGTAAAGTAGATTTTCGGACCATTCATGGGGTGGAATCACCGTCCTTTGTCTTTTGTGCCGCCTGGGAATCCGGGCGGAAAAAGTCGATGAGCTTGATGCAGATCTGCGCAAAGAGCAGCGGCAGGATGGCCGCCAGCGGGTCACACAGCTCTGCACGAAACAGCAGGATATAAATGATGACCAGAATGACCGGGCGGACGACGCTCGACGTTTGAATCTCCAGCTGCGCTTTCTGCGGGCTGCCGCCGTTAGCGGCACGATTCATGGCGTTGGAGACTGTGATGCTCAGCGAGAGGAAGTTCCCCATCGCCATCACAAAGCCAATCAGAGCGCCGAGAAGCACAGCGTTGGTAAAGTGCCCGGTCAGCGCATAGACCGCCAGCATAGCGGCAATGCAGAGCGCCACGGCCACAGCCAGGCGGCTTGCCTGCTGCAATACATCACGATGCTTTTGCAAGGGTGGACTCCCCTTTCTAATGTCGGTCAAAGGATACCGGAGATATTTTTTCGCCGTCTTTTTTGGCGGGACGGCCCTGCCGGTCCAGCGCCTGCAGCGAGCAGCGCAGGCAGCTTACCGCGGCCAGCACCCCGACCACAACGCCGACAGCTACGACCCAGCCGCCCAATGTGAACCGATGCCGCAGCCAGACCGAACCGGCAATGCAGAGCGTCGGCGGTACGACTACCGACAGGCCAAACTGCGTCAGCCATACAAGATGACGTGTCACACCGTAAAGACCCTTCATCGGTGCCTGACCTCCATTATCTGCCTCAATGCTACCAGTATACAACAGTTTGCAGAGTATTTCAACAGTTATTTTTCACGTATGGGGTGTATTTTGTACAGATTTCATACCTTGTTCACAATTGCGGCATCGGTAAATTCTTCCTGCCCCGGCAGGGCTGGTCTTTCCAGAACGTCCAGCGCCAACAGCACCGGGTAAAGGTAGCTGGCCCCGTAGCAGCCGATTTTCTTGGGACCGGTGATGACCTCCCCTGCGGCCTCGAGCTGTGTAATTTTTTCCAGCGCACGTCGAACCGTGGAGACGGTGATCGACTTCCGGCGGCGGTTCACGAAAAGTTCGCCGCCGCGGATCGTATAGGTGAACGGCAGACCCTTGGCGGTGTGGAAGGTCTCGCCCTGGTGCTGTTGCAAAAGCAGCCAGGTGGCTTCAATGGTTTTTGTCATGTCACATCACGCCTTCAGTATAACAGATTTTCATTATTGCACACCATGTACAAAAAACACCGCATGACCAAAATCATGCGGTGCCATTAGGACAGTTTATTTCTTTTGCCCAAAGCGGTACTCGGTGCCGTTTTTCAGGCGCTCAATGTTGGAGCGGTGCAGCCAGATGACCATAGCGGCCATGATCACGCAGCAAATCGTGCTGAAAAGAATGGTAGGCAGGTTCGCACCGCGGGCAATCAGGTTGATGAGAGTGCCCACCGGGTACAGTGCAGCAATGATGATGCTGCCCAGAGAGACAATGCGGGTGACAGCGACCTCAATCAGGAAGATGGCCAGCAGCACGGCGCAGACGAGGGGTTCGGTGGCGAGGGCGGAACCCGCGCCGACCAACACGCCCTTGCCGCCTTTGAAGCCGAAAAAAATCGGGCGGCTGTGGCCGATCATGCAGAAGATGGCGGCCAGATACGCGCCGCAGACGGGATCCAGCGGGTTCTGCCAGGCCGCACCCGTGCCGGAGAGCAACGCATCAAAGATAAAGCGGCCGAGGTTGACGGCAGCCACGCTCTTGCCCACGTCGCCAATGGTCGTGAACACGGCGGGCAGCTTGCCGTAGGTACGCAGAACATTCGTCATGCCGGCGTTGCCGCTGCCATGGTTGCGCACATCGTCATTGTACATGACTTTAGAAATCAGCACGCCGAACAGGATACTGCCCAGCAGGTAACCGCCTGCTGCGGTCAGCACGCAGGCCAGAAGGATATTTTTCACCATGGGTTACACCTTCCCTGCCTTGACCGCGCCGTCGCCGTGCTCGCGAGTAATCATCTTGATGGGGGTGCCTGTCAGACCGAACGTCTCACGAATCTGGTTTTCCAGATAGCGCTGATACGAGAAATGGAACAGTGCTTTCTGGTTGACGAAGCAGACGAACGTCGGCGGGCGGGTCGAAATCTGGGTGATATAGAATACCTTCAGGCGCTTGCCCTTGTCAGACGGCGGCTGGACCTTGGCGGTGGCACGGGCCAGCATCTCGTTCAGTGCACCGGTGGGCACGCGGGTACCATTCTGGACATCCACAAAGTGGATGGTCTCAAACAGTTTGTCGACGCGCTGACCGGTCTTGGCGCTGATAAAGACGATGGGGGCATAGGACATGAAGCTGAAGTCCTCCTCCAGCTTTTTGCGCATGGCGTCCATCGTGTAGCTGTCCTTCTCGACGGCGTCCCACTTGTTGACGGCGATAATGCAGGCCTTGCCCTGCTCATGCGCGTAGCCGGCGACCTTGGAGTCCTGTTCGGTGAAGCCTACCGTCGCGTCGATCATAATGACGCAGACACGGCTGCGCTCGACAGCGGCCAGACTGCGCAGGACACTGTAGCGCTCAACGCCGCTCTCGACCTTGCCGCGCTTGCGCAGGCCGGCGGTATCGGTAAAAATGAACTTGCCGTACTTGTTCTCCACCATCGTGTCAATGGCATCGCGGGTCGTACCGGCTTCGTTGGCGACGATCAGACGGTTCTCGCCCAGAATATGGTTGATGAGGCTGGATTTGCCGACGTTGGGGCGGCCAATGACGGCAACCGTGATGCGGTCATCCGTGTCTTCCTCGTCCTCCTCAAAGTTGAGGTGGGCGCAGACCGCGTCCAGCAGGTCGCCGGTGCCGTGGCCGTGCACGCCGGAAACCGGAATCAGCTCGCCGAGGCCAAGGCTGTAGAAGTCGTACAGCTCCATCGGGGGTTCGCCGACCTTATCGCACTTGTTGACAGCCAGCACAACGGGCTTGCCGCTGCGCATAAGCATTCCGGCAACGTCCTGATCCTGCGGTGTGACGCCCGCGGACAGCTCGGTCACCATGACGATGCAGTCTGCGGAATCAATGGCCAGCTGTGCCTGTTCGCGCATGTGGGCCAGCAGGCCGTCGTCAATGCGCGGCTCGATGCCGCCGGTGTCCACCAGCAGGAACTTGTGGCCGGACCACTCGCAGTCGCAGAAGATGCGGTCACGGGTGACGCCGGGGGTGTCCTCGACAATGGCGAGGCGCTGACCGGTCAGCTTATTAAAAATGGTGGACTTGCCCACGTTGGGGCGGCCCACGATGGCTACTAATGGCTTCATAATTATCTCACTCCAAACTCCACAGCAGTCCGAACACAATGCAGAATGCAGAATGCAGGAATGCAGAATGATGGTGTCCGCCTTTGGCGGAATTCATATTTATTTTTTATGACTTCTTTCCCAGGAGGTCTTCAATCCGAAGATAACGGTTTGTTTTTCCGCCCTATTCTGCCTTCTGCATTCCTGCATTCTGCATTATCTCGCTCCTGGATTATATTGAAAGTATTCCGTCTCCTCCCGCAGCTGTACCTGCTCCATGGGAGGGACCTCCAGGCCGCACATGGCGTCCAGCAGCTCGTACCCGTCCTGGGCCACGGGCGTGACCGGCACCCCCAGCTCCCGCTCCACGTCGTCCAGGGACACGTCGTCCAAAAAGACCCGCTCCCCGTGGCGGAGCATGTTCTGGGGGATGAGCAGCCGCTTCCCCCGGGTCTTCCCCCGCAGCTGGGCGATCAGGTCGCCCCCCGTGACCAGTCCGGCCACCACGATGGTCTCCCCGAAGAAGTCGTTGCGGATGGGGTACACCGTCCCCTCTATTTTACCACATTTTTCCCGGGCCAGGTCTATCAATTCCGTTAAAAATGGGGCGGCGGACACGCCGGTGGCGATGGAGAAGGGGGTGGTCCCCTTCATCTCCTCGGGCTCCATCAGATTGAGGCCCC